>Ga0181517_10001488_pt1 | contig 25953 bp, 28 predicted proteins | sample PEATcosm2014_Bin_31_FD_119748 | JGI IMG/M metagenome (GOLD analysis project Ga0181517, IMG submission 119748) | Peatland microbial communities from MTU Mesocosm Facility, Houghton, MI, USA - PEATcosm2014_Bin01_30_metaG | ecosystem: Environmental > Terrestrial > Soil > Wetlands > Peat | place... | reverse complement strand
TAGTTGAGGAGATCGAGAAGGCAGACGGCTTCGCGCAGGTGTTCCCCGAGCATAAGTTCCATATCGTGGACGTGTTGCAGACCCGCGGCCACATCCTCGGCATGACCGGCGATGGAGTTAACGACGCGCCTGCACTGAAGAAGGCCGACTGCGGCATTGCCGTCTCCGGCGCAACCGACGCAGCCAGAGCGGCAGCTTCTATCGTTCTACTCACCTCAGGTCTCTCCGTAATCATCGATGCGATCAAAGAGAGTCGCCGCATCTTCCAGCGCATGAACAGCTACGCCATCTACCGCATTGCGGAGACGCTGCGTGTGCTGTTCTTCATGACACTGGCCATCCTGGTCTTCAATTTCTATCCGGTAACGGCAGTCATGATCGTGATGATCGCCCTGCTCAACGATGGGGCGATTCTGTCGATCGCTTATGACAACGTCTTGTATAGAAACAAGCCTGAGGCCTGGAACATGCGGCTTGTGTTGTCCATCTCCACCGTGCTCGGAGTCATCGGAGTTGCCGCCGCGTTTCTATTGTTCTATCTGGGCGAGCGCGTCTTCCATATGGACCGTTTGACCGTCCAGACGCTGATGTATTTGAAACTCTCCGTGGCCGGCCATTTGACCATCTTCCTCACGCGGACACGAGGGCCATTCTGGTCGATACGTCCCGCGAAGATTCTGCTGATTGCGGTTGTAGGCACACAGACGATCGCTACACTCATCGCGGTCTACGGGTTATTCATGGCGCCGCTCGGCTGGAAATGGGCTGGATTTGTATGGGCCTATGCGATCGCATGGGCGCTGATCAACGATCGTGTGAAACTTCTTGCCTATCGAGTCCTGGACCATGTGAACGCCGACGCGGCTAAGCCTGCTCCAAGGGTCATTCTGCCGAAAGCCCAAGCAAGGACTGACCAGCCGAAGCCGGAAGAAAGAGCCTCGCCGAAGCCTGACGCCAAGGCGGAACAGCCCAAGATTGATGCCAAGGCCGATCAGCCGAAGCCGGAATCAAAAGCCTCGCCGAAGCCTGACGCCAAGGCGGAACAGCCCAAGATTGATGCCAAGGCCGACCAGCCAAAGCCGGAAGAAAAGGCTCCGGCGGCGCCTGTTGCCAAGGCAGAAGCACCCACACCTGAGGCCAAGGTTGACCCGAAAGCCGACGTCAAGGCACCATATAATCTGACTTCGCAGATCGCCGGGCGAGCCTACGAACTTTACCAACATCGAGCACCCGATGGTGGAACAGCCGTTCAGGATTGGCAGAAGGCGGAGCAGGAGCTTCGGAAAAGTGGGACCAACGGCCAGCCGAAACCGGAGGCCAGAACGGACGAAGCTAAGCCCCAAGCCAAGCTCGAGCCGAAGCCTGAAGCCAAGACTGAGCCGCAGCCCGAAGCGCCAGACAAGCCGCAGCCCGAGGCAACGCCGAAACTCGTTAAGCGAGTTCATGAGCTCTACGAAGAGCTAGGCCGCGAGGATGTTCAAGCCGTTCAGGATTGGGAAAAATCGCATCCGGAACTTGAGGAACATGAAACCCACAAATAATCAGACACGAGCAACGAGGCGGCGATGACCGGAAAATTGAACATAAAAATTAGTTCATCGGATTTTCGCGTGCCACCAGACAAAAAGGTCAACCTCGGCAAGTGGCCGACGAAGGTCGAGCTCTATGCCAAGTCGAAGAAGCAGTATAAGGAGCTTCTCGACCAGCACATTGAGAAGCTGAGCTCACTGCAGCAGCTTCACTACGCATCGCATCGCTATGCGTTGCTGCTGATCTTCCAGGGGATGGACGGCGCCGGCAAAGATGGCGCCATTCGTCACGTCATGTCGGGCGTCAATCCAGAGGGTTGCGAGGTTTTCAGTTTCAAACAGCCCAGCGCGGAAGAGCTCGATCACGACTTCCTCTGGCGCACGACGTGCCGCCTTCCTGAGCGCGGCAGGATCGGCATTTTCAACCGCTCGTATTACGAGGAAGTGCTAGTGGTTCGGGTGCATCCGGAACTCCTTCGCAGCCAGGGTCTTCCTCACGAACTTTGCGACGAGAAGAACATCTGGAAACAAAGGTATGATTCCATCGGGGACATGGAGAAACATCTTCATCGCAATGGAACGAAAATTGTCAAGATATTCCTCCACCTCTCCAACGAAGAGCAACGAAGGCGATTCCTGGCGCGCATCGATGAGCCGGACAAGAACTGGAAGTTCAGCACGTCTGATATTCACGAGCGGAAGTTCTGGAAACATTACATGAGCGCCTACGAGGAATGCCTTCAGGCGACAAGCACGCATCATGCGCCGTGGTATGTTGTACCGGCCGACGACAAGGACAATGCGCGGCTCATCGTCTCCCAGATCGTTCTGGATGCGCTGGGAGGACTGAAGATGGCGTATCCGAGAACCACCGAAAAGCGCCGCCTCGAGCTGCAAGCGGTCAAGAAGCTGTTGGCGAAATAACGCCAGGAACCCATCGCATGCAGGATCGAGCAAACCAATGCATCAAGGCCCCCACCGCGCTGATACCAGTTGCGCACAGATAGAAAGGAATTGTGAAAATGGCCACCAAAGAACCCCCTATCAAAATTGAGAAAGTTGACACGCCTCAATCGTTCAGCAAGAACTTCGATCAGACTGGCAACTCCTCCGGGTTCATCTTTGATGTAACTCTGTCGACTGCGATCGCTGCAAACGGAAAAGTAGAAGCACAGGCCCCAGTTCCCAAGGGTCCGCTTTCGCCCGAACTACTCGACAAAATGAATCGGTACTGGCGGGCGGCTAACTACCTGTGCATCGGCCAGATCTACCTGTTTGAGAATCCTCTTTTGCGTGAGCCGCTCAAGGCCGAACAGATCAAGCCACGTCTCCTGGGCCACTGGGGAACATCGCCCGGGCAAAACCTCATCTACATTCATTTGAACCGGCTCATTAAAGAGCACGATGCGGATGTTATCTACATCTCCGGCCCAGGACACGGAGGCCCTTCGCTGAATGCCTGTTCTTATCTGGAGGGTTCTTACACCGAAGTCCACCCTGAGATCACACACGATGAAGACGGCCTGCGGCTTATGTTCCGCAAGTTCTCGACGCCGGGCGGCGTGCCCAGCCATTGCGGACCGCACGTACCGAATTCGATGCACGAAGGGGGCGAACTTGGCTATTCGCTGGTCCATGCATTCGGCGCGGCCTTCGACAATCCGGACTTGATTGTCGCATGCGTCATCGGTGACGGCGAGTCCGAAACCTGTCCACTGGAAGGCAGCTGGAAATCGGTCAACTTCGTCAATCCTGTCCGGGACGGCGCGGTTCTGCCGATCCTTCACCTCAATGGATACAAAATTTCAGGGCCAACCGCCCAGGGACGCACCAGCGACGCCGACTTGAAGGCCCTTTATGTCGGACGCGGATACAAGCCCTACTTTGTAGAGGGCGATGACCCGGAGGTCGTGCACCAACTTCTCGCTCAAACGCTTGAAGATTGTTACGCCGAGATTCGGGGAATTCAGCAGGAAGCCCGCAAGGACGGTTTCAAAAAGCAACCCGTCTGGCCCATGATCATCTTCCGCACGCCCAAAGGATGGACATGCCCGAAGGAAGTGGATGGAATTCCGGTAGAAGGCACATTCCGTGCGCACCAGGTCCCGCTCGCAACGGTCAAAGACAATCCTGAACATCTCAAGATCCTTGAAGCATGGATGAAAAGCTACAAGCCAGAGGAACTCTTCGACAGGGACGGCAAATTCATTGAAGAACTGTCGGCCCTCGCGCCTGTGGGCAATCGACGCATGGGCGGCAATCCCCACGTGAATGGAGGGCGCGAGCTGATCACCCTGGCGCTGCCCGACTTCACAGATTATGCGCTTGAGATCCCCGGCCCCGGCCAGGTTCTGGCCGAAGCTCCCCGCAAGCTGGGAGATTTCTTCCGCGATATCTTCAGAACGAATCTGACAAACTTTCGCATGTTCTGCCCCGATGAATCGAATTCCAATCGCCTGAACTCCATCTTCGAGGCCACGAAGCGTTGCTCAATGGCCGAAATTGTTTCGATCGACGATGAACTGGGTCCGGATGGCCGCGTCATGGAAGTGCTGAGCGAGCATCTCTGCCAGGGATGGCTGGAAGGCTACCTGCTGACGGGCCGTCACGGCATGTGGTCTTCCTACGAAGCCTTCGCCCAGGTGGTTGATTCGATGACCACTCAACATGCCAAATGGCTGGAGCAGTGCCGCGAGTATCTTTGGCGCAGGCCGTTGGCGTCTCTCAATGTCCTGCTCACAAGCCATGCGTGGCGCAACGACCACAATGGCTTCAGCCACCAGGCAACCGGATATGTCGACAATGCACTGGCGCGCAGGAGCGAAGTGATCCGCGTGTACTATCCACCGGACTCCAACTGCCTGCTCAGCGTCTTCGACCATTGCCTGCGCAGCCGCAATTACGTGAATGTTGTCACCTGTGGCAAGCAACCGCAACTCCAATGGCTCAACATGGATGAGGCTCTCGAACATTGCTCGCGCGGCGCATCCACGTGGAAGTTTGCAACCAACGATGAAGGCGGGGAGCCCGATGTGGTACTGGCGTGCGCCGGTGATGTGCCAACGATCGAGACCTGCGCGGCATCATGGCTGTTACAGAAACATGTGCCCGGGATCAAGGTACGCGTTGTCAACGTTGTCGACTTGATGACCCTGATGTTCCCCGACAAGCATACGCATGGGATGGACGAAATGTCGTTCAATGCGCTCTTCACTGAAAATGCGCCGGTGGTCTTCGCCTTCCACAACAATCGCTGGCTCATTCACACCCTGGTTCACGGGCGCGCCAACGAGGGCCGCTTCCATGTGCACGGCTATATGGACCGCGGTACGACGACAACACCATTCGACATGGTGGTTCTTAATGAAATGAGCCGCTTCCATCTTGCACTCGATGCGTTGAAGCACATCCCGCGTCTCCGGCTGCAAGCCGAGAAAGCCATCAACTTCTTCAACCAGGAATTACAACGCCACCACGACTATATCCGCGAAAACCTGGAGGATATGCCTGAGATCAGGAACTGGCAGTGGACGAAGGACTTCAGCGATGCCACCGCTCCGGCTCCGCTTGCCAAGGGGCATCCCGAGAAGGCGATGTTCACCGACAGTTAGGCACTATTCGGTTGAAAGCAAGGCGGAGGCCGCCATCGCAAAGAGGTTGCGATCGCGGTCTCCGCTTCTTGGACTCGCTTCAGAGGGGGAGAAATTGAACGATCCGAAGTCACCATCCGATTGGTTCAAGGTTGATGGAGTTGATGAGCTAGTCGAGTTGGCGCTCAATCTTCACTGGTCCTGGAACCATGCTGCGGACGAGTTGTGGAAAGCGCTCGACAAGGACCTCTGGGCAGGCACGCAAAACCCATGGGTTATCCTGCGCACGGTCTCTCGGGAAAAAATCACGGCTGCCTTAGGCACGCCGCAGTTTCGACAGAAACTTGACAGTCTGCTCCAGCAGAATCGGGAATCCTATCAGGCCGACGCGTGGTTCCAACACAAACATCGCGACGCCGCACTCTCCACGATCGCGTACTTCAGCATGGAGTTCATGCTAAGCGAAGCATTGCCCATCGCCGGGCCTGGAAGCAGGAAGTAAAGAACAGGCGAGCCGTAGGAACATGCAGCGCGCAACACAGGAACCACACCGCGCAAATATTCCCGACAAGGCCACCTCCTCCTCATCGCTCAACAAGAAGGGCATTGGAGCATGGCTTGAGATTTTGAGGACGACGATCCTGTCTGCAGGTCAACGCTTGACGGGCAGAACCCGAAGAAGGGGGCGCTATGAGTTTTCATGGGAAAGACGATAGAAGACGCGTCGCAACAGGGGCACGGGTGTCGTTCCCCTTCATCCTGTTTAGCGCGGCGCTCCTGGTCTCTCCGTTGCTGCAACTGCGCGCAAGTTCACAGCAACCCGGCGCTTCCACTGCGCCTGGCAACGCCCCGCTCAGCGGAGAACAAGTCGTAGACAACCTTCTAGCGATGAATTTCGAGCGCGCTCATGCGCTGCACGCATACCAGGGGACCCGAAATTACCTGTTGCAATACCACGGGTTTGCGGGCTCACGCCTCGCGGAGATGGTCGTGGACCTAAAGTACCAATCACCCGGAACGAAGGAATTCACGATTCGATCTTCCGCCGGATCGAGGCTGATTATTGACAATGTATTCAAGAAACTCCTGCAGGCCGAACAGGAAGCGCTCGGCGTGGAGGCTCAAAAGCGCACGGCTCTGAACAGGGATAATTATGATTTCACCCTGGTTGGATACGACAGTAAGCCCTCCGGCTCAATGTATATTCTCGGCGTGAAGCCAAGAACGAAGGGAAAGTTTCTATACAGCGGCAGAATCTGGGTGGACGCCGAGGATTTTGCGGTAACCCGGTTGGAGGCCGAGCCTGCAAAAAATCCTTCGTTCTGGACGATGCGCAGCGAAATCGAAGAAGCGTACATGCAAGTGGGAGACTTCTGGCTCCCTGAGCGCAACCATTGCATCACCAAAATCCGGTTTGGGGGAAGCGCGGTATTAACGATTCAATACCAGAACTACAAAATCACGAACGCCGATGCGATCTCAAGACTGCGATGAAATTACTGGGTTGGGCATCGTACGCGAGCCTTACATTTCACGGCTCATTCGGCATCCAGTCCGAACTGGGAGAGCTTGCTGCGAGTGGATTTGAAGTCTGTATGGAGTATGCCTTGAATTCCCAGTCCCTCCGCGATCTGCACAAACATCGGAGTATTGTCGACGAAGACAGCTTGCGCAGGCGGTACCTGGGCGATGTCGAGAGCTAGCCGGAAAATGTCCACATCGGGCTTACGAATGTGAACGAAGCAGGACGATATGAAGCAGTCCGCCAATCTGTCCAGCTTGAACCGTTCGATCCGATATGCATTCAGCTCACGTGCTTCATTGCTGACGATCGCTATCTTCAATCCGAAATTATGCTTTAGCCGAGCGATGAGCTCGATCATTTCCGTGAAGGGCTTTGATTGCGCGAACATGAAGCGCTGAAATTGATGGCGAGTGAAGGGCCGCCGCTGGTGGAAGACAACCAGGTTCAAATATTCTTCGAGCGTGATCTTGCCTTCTTCGAACGTCTCGAATGTGAGGCGATGGCGATCCTCCATTTCGGCCCATTCCAGATTGAAGCTCTTTGCCGCCCGCCTCCGCGCCAGATGATCCCAGCCATCGGTGAGAAGAACGCCGCCTATGTCCAGAAATATGCATGTGACGTTGCTTGATTTCTTCATCAGCCCTCCTTACGTCGGCGGCTCGAAGCAGTATTCTGCGCGCTTCTTATTCCCTCACTATCAAGAGATTTACACCTTCGCCCCAGGCGCATCAGCGGCCGCTTCAGCGGGGAGTTTCTGCGGCAAATCAAGGCGCGCCACGCCAATCCGGTTGTCCGCCATGCCGTAGTAGACGTCAAAACGGTCTGGAGTTCCAAGATCATCGCGCCGGTCGATGCCTGTGGGGAAAACAACGTTGGCAACAGTCCCATCGCGCTCTTCGGGAAGCGAGGGTGTCAACACCGGTTGCACCGAGCGATAGCGAATCAATCGCGGATGCTGCTTTGAGAGCACCATCACTCCGGCCGAGTAACACAAATGTTGACCACCGGCGCCATTCTCCGCCTCACTCACACCGTGGTAAACAATCAGCCATCCGTGTTTGGTCAGGATGGGCGGAGTCCCGGCGCCGATCTTGAGCCGCTCCCATGGCGATACCGGAGTTGCCAACCGGTGATGAGATGTAAACCGACTCAGCCGCTCAGGTTCAGGGCCCTTCAACGCGGGAGGGCAATAGGAAATCCAGATACTCTCATGATCAAGATCCACCTCACGAGACTCACGATGGCGAGCAGTCTCTTCTGGACGAGTGCCTGGGAAGAGCGGACGGTGGAGCATACCGAGCTCGAGGTGCCCGGCGGAATTCGGAATCGCGACAGGGAAGAGATTCGCATCCTTGTCATCCACATTGCACAAGTCGATACCGTGCCAATGAGCGTAGGTGGCAAGCCCAAGACGCTTCCAGTGGAAGAGATCCTCGGATTCTGCCAGCGCAATTCTCGGTCCCATCGGTGAGAATGCCGTGTAAGACATGATGAAGCGTTGGAGTGGCTCCACATAAGTGACTCGGGGATCTTCGCAACCACCTCCGCCGTCAGACCGCCGCTCATAATCGGCTTCGGGCTCCAGTGCGATGCCAAGCCTTTCGACGCTTGCCGGGTCGCCGGCCTCATTGAATTTCACTCGGGCGATGCCGATGCGCGAGTAATTCCCTTTCGCGACCAGCCGCGGAAAGAGGTAGAGCTCACCGTCAGGTCCGCGTGCGGCAGCGGGATTCAGAACGCCCTCTGCTTCCTGAGCGTTGCCAGCCTCCGGTTCCATGAGCATCCCCAGGCGGTGAAGCTTGAAGTCGCTCATCGGTACTCCTCATGCTGTCGCACTTGACACCTCAAAGGGTTGCACCTGCTGACCGTCATCCAAACAAGCGATGATCGCTTCGACGACACGCTTGGTCTCATCCGGACCTCGAACCGGAATGGAAATCACACCTGCCTGCTCGGCCGGGTAGTCATTTCCGCCCACGAACAAAGCATCTCCCACGTAAATCATTTCCTTCACAGAAATGCCGAGTGTTTCCTGCAGCTTTTTGATCCCGTAAGCTTTGTCAATGCCCGGTTTGGTGACATCAATGGATGTGGCACCCCCGAGCCGCACCGAGAACTCGGGAATCAGAGTGTCGAGAATCGCTTTGATTTTCTTCCGCTTGGCGAAATCCGGGTCCCATTTCTCCTTCTCTGCCAAAGGAGCCTGCTGGCCCAGTGCGGAATAGGTTACCTGGCTGCCACGATCTTCAATGGTCTCTCCCCATGTCTTTTCGACAGAGAAGCCTGCGTCTGTGGTGGCTTTTTTCAGTGAGCCAATGATCTTCTTTTTTTGTTCCGCAGTAAGATTTTCAGAGTAGAGCTTCTTCCACTCCTCGTTGTATTGAAAGAATTCTGTGCCGCAGGTGGGTAGAATCGATAGGTTTCCAAGGCGGTCATCTTTGGGAAGATTGGAGAGCACCTGCTTTTCAAACTGCAGCCAGGCACCTCCGGAGATGATCGCAACCTTGACGACGCCGAGCAGATCATGCAGCAGGGACGCCATTTCTGCATCCAGGGACGACTTGCTTGCGGCGAGCGTTCCGTCGAGATCAAAGACAACCAGCTTTTTCACCATTCATCCACCTCAAACTTCATGTAGTCTCAATTCAAGTCTGCGACCACTCTGACTCTGTCGTTATTGGCCGGTTTACGACGATTCGGGCAACGCGATCTCCAACAAGGTGACTGCATTGTCGGGGCGAAATTCACATGCGCCGAGCTCCGCAGGCAAGAGCCATACTTCGCCTTTGCCTACAGCGTAGAGAGTTCCCTCGTGTGTTACCTGACCTGAACCTTCAATGCAAACCAACACGCGCGGCTCTTGTTTTGCGCCAACCGGGAACGGCGCTTGACCGCGCAATCGCCACAGCAGAAAAGGTTCGCAATCAAAGAGTCTCTCGCGCTCCACGGGTGTGGTGGTCACTACAACAGGAGTCACGAGACCACTTTTGCAGTCCGCAAAATCAACGCTGGCAAGCGCCTGATCGACCTGGAGTGGCCGCGGCTGACCAGTCTTTGCGTCGACATGACCCCAATCGTAAAGGCGGAATGTCACATCGCTGTTCTGCTGAACCTCAAAAACCACGACATCGTCGCCCAGAGTGTGAACCGTTCCCGCAGGGATGAATACGGCATCGCCGGCCTTCGGGGCAATACACACGAGGTGGTCGGCAATGGTGCCGTTATCGAGAGAGTGCCGCAGTATGCAGGAAGTTGTGCCTGGTCTCAGGCCGGCATAGATATGGCTTCCTTGCTCAGCATCGATGACAACCCAGGCTTCAGTCTTTGCGGTGTCGCCGGCAGGAATCAGCTCAGGGTGCGCAGCGCTCGGATGCACCTGCACTGAGAGCATTTCGTGTGCGTCCAGAAACTTGAGCAGCAGCGGAAAGCGGGTGAAGCGCGAAGACAGCTTGCCCATCAGCTGTACGCGAAACTGCTGCATCATTTGTCCAAGTGTCTGGCCCTTAAGCGGTCCATTCGCAACCAGGCTTTGGTAGTCGGTGCGGTCGCTCAGCACCCACGCTTCGCCGATAGGTCCATCGCCCGGAAGCGGCGCGGAGATCAAGCTTGCCAGGCGACGACCGCCCCACAAACGATATTGATAGATCGGTTCGAACCGCAGAGGATATAGCTGCGTTTTATCCATTGTGCCCGTCTTTCACTATCGACAGCTTCAATTCTGAGAAGGTGTTGTTGCGAATGCCATGGACCTGCCCACCCGAGTAACACCGTATTGACGCAGCAGGCGAGGCGGGATTCAATTCGCGGCAGGCGCCGGCATCGCAGATTGCCGATGGCCATTGGGAACCCAGGCCAGGTCGCCACTAAACACGTAGACAGACAAGGCCGCGGCCATCAGAATCGCGCCTACCCAGAAGCGCCAGTCTCGATGCATGCGCCGCCAATATGGACCCGGACCCGGTTCGCCGCCGTCGCCACTATTTCCTTCATGGTTGTGCTTGTTTCCTGTCATTTTGTCTCCATAGCCGGGGAATACACGCACCTATGCTCATGTGCGATTGCCGCCACTGACGCAGCCATTCATCAGGACTTGACTTCGACCGAATCCCACCTCAGCAGAAAGCTGCGCGCGGGTGGCAGAGTCCTGCGTGGAGCTTCGAGGGGATCTTTTGATTGAGGTGTGACTCTCTCAACGGCTGTTGCGTGCATGGTCTATTCCTCCGCCAAGCCGGAATTGGTCATTCGACTCGTATGTGGCACGCTGCTGCGCGGCCCGCACAAGTACTATCCAAGACTGGGCGACCAGGAGTCCGATCAATTTTGAACAGAATCCTATCTGGTTCGTTGTCTAAGATTCATCAGTAATGAGATCGGTTCTGGACGAAGACAGCTCTGTTTGCCGACTCTTCACCGGTAACTGAAGTCCTCGGGATCGGTTCTTAGTCGCCAAGTCAGCTTCTTCTGGATGCCGCTCCACGAGCGGCCTAACCGAGCATGCAGCCGACGATGCCGGAATAGAAACGGACGACGCGGCGAAGAATAGGCTCACGCAATTGTTTACTACTCGGAAGAAGCAGGCCAAAGAGTTGCCCACTTCTTCAAGACCAGTTAACTTTGAGAATTCAAAGTGGAGCGCTCGCTTGGTTCCCACGCAGGAGCGCAAGCAGCGCCTTATCGCCTCTGCGCGGTAGGTGCGTCATTTTGACCATCTTCCAAGATCAATGTTGTTCCATAATCAAGACTGATGGAACCCTGGCGGCTGGATAACAATCTTTCCCATAAATGCGATTGCCGCGTGGATTCAATCGGCGTTCCGCCCGATGCACAAATACTCGATGCACAAGAACCCGTTCAGTAACGGATGGCCGCAAGCAACCTGCGCACGCAGCTGCGATGCAGTGGAGCTCAACACAAGATGAAACCGCGGCGATTCCAGATGCGCATCCTGCTGGCGCTTGTGCTGCCGGCCCTTCTCTTCGGCAGTCGCGCGAACGCATATACCCTCCTTACCCACGAAGAGCTCATCGATCTCAACTGGCAGTATTCCATTGTTCCACTCCTGCTCGGCCGCTATCCCGACCTGACACCAGCACAACTCGACGAGGCGCGGGCTTATGCGTACGGTGGCAGCGTGATCCAGGACATGGGTTACTATCCGTTTGGCGACAAGGCTTTCTCAAACCTGACCCACTACGTGCGCTCGGGCGACTTCGTGGTGAGTCTCTTTCGCAATGCGCACGACGCCGATGAGCTTGCGTTCGCTGTGGGCGCGCTGTCTCACTACGTGGGCGACTCCATCGGCCACTCCGAAGCGACAAATCTTGCCGTCCCCGTGGAGTTCCCCGGACTGCGCACGAAATACGGTCGCGAGGTAAACTACGCCGAGGGCGAGCACCAGCATGTACAAACCGAATTCGCGTTTGACATTGACGAGATCGCGCATCACCGCATGGCCCCCGTCCGCTTCCTTCGCCACATTGGGCTCAAGGTGCCGGTGAAACAGCTTGCGCTTGCTTATTACCAGACCTACGGACTGCCCAACGAGTTCTCACCCAGGCGGCAGCGCTTCAATGTTCGTGAATACCGTTTCATGGTGCATACCTTCTTCCCCCGAGTCGCCTACGCCATCACGCTCCTGCATCGGCACCACGAGCCGGCAGAGCCGGAGACGCCGGATGCGGCGGCCATCGACAAGGAAGTGGCCCGGGTGGCCGCGGAAAACGACTGGCAGAAGTATGGCCGCCATGCGGGAATCGGAACCTACGTTCTGGCCGGCTTTCTGTTTATCCTGCCCAAGTTCGGCCCACTGAAGCTGATCGACGTGAAAGGCCCAACCCCGGCAACAGAGGCCGCATACCTGCACAGCGTGGTGGAGTCCACGTCGACCATGCACTGGATGCTCGCGCGGTTTACGCCTCCCGCGACGGCGCAGACGTCCACGGCCCAAGCAGGCGACCCTGTTTCGAGAAATCAGTCTCCGCAAGCGATTCCGGCAATCATGACCGCTACCCCGTACACGCTGCTGCGTTCCGGCGACCCGCTTCATCCCTTGCCCAATCGCGACCTCGATACAGGTCGAGTGGTCGAGCCCGGCGGCTATTCGCTCACCGACCGTACCTACGCCAATCTCCTCCACCGTCTCACGCGCCAGCCCACGCAGCCCATCCCGCCCGGAATCAAGCAGGACGTCCTGGCCTACTATGCAAACCCCAGCGCGCCCATCACAACCAGGCAGAACCCGGCGCAGTGGGCCCAGGTCCAGGCCGATCTCGCAACCCTCGCCGCCATGCCCACTAGCACAGAGCCGCAGCCGTATCCCACGTATGGCGATGAGGCAGCCGCCAGCGCGGAGTAGGCACTGCGCGTGCCATTCCTCCCGTCGAGGACCTGATGATTGTCCGCCATGTCCTGCGGCTGCCGGCGAAGTAATCTGCCACCATGTTGTGCTGGTCGGCGGCCATGTGGAATCTTGCTCGATAAATACAGGGATCGCGGGATTCCGTTCAAACCGCCAGCTGAATCGAAGAGATCCCTACATTACGTTTGCGTCCCGCACAAGTTTTGTCCGTCGTTCCTCGTAATCCTCGCTGGTGATCTCTCCGGCGGCATATCTCCTCTTCAGGAGTTGCAAAGGCGATTGCATCACCCGGTAAGTGGAGCGGCGCATCGGCATCATGAATGATAAGAAGAGCATCCAAAACAATATCCAGAAGATCCACCAGATCCAGTGCATTCCAGCAAAATAGTAAAACATCCCTTAACCCCCAAAGTGTGCGGTTGATCATTTCTCGCCTGGTGCCCGTGAGTCAGGAAATATCTTCACCGGATAGCGCGAGCCTGCTGCCTGGACATCGAGTGACGAATTGCCAAACCGCTGACGGCCGCGTCATGGGTTTGAAATGCAATACGAAACCGAGTGAGTAGAATCTACGGCGGGCAACCGTGATTTGGCTGTACAAAATTGAACATGATTCGCCATTGAATTGCAGGCAATCTCAATATGCCAAGATGCATTTGTGCTTAGCGATTCCGCTCTCGAGTCTCTTCTCGGTCGCCGTCGGCTTGGTAGCTTTATAGGCAATCGAACAGCTTGGCAGGGACGTATAAGATTGCTCAGCGCCTTCAAATTACCCGTGCAAGACTGCAGATGTAACAGGCAGAACGTCTCTTCGAAGATGGTGAACACAATGTCCAAGAACAACTACGACTATGCAGCGGACTTGCATATCTACGCAGCCCACGCCCACACCGCCGCAGCTGCCGCGCACCACCGTGGCGATCACGAAGCCGCGGAGGAATTGAGCTCGAAGGCTCAGGAATACTCGATGGCAGCTTCCGAGAAAACGTTTGAGGTTGCGAAGCAAATCCAGGTCCCGATGAGGGCTTAGATTGCTTTTGATCACCAGCCGACAATCATGGGAGATATGCGAAATGGCCGCTTCAAGTACGTCTTTGAGTTCGCAATCACACCGACTCATCTATCCCGAAGCCCGGCGCATGATTTTCGGAGTCGATTCAGCTTCCTCTCTTCAGGTGGTCCCTCGTCCACGACACCCGATCCGGATCGCGGTGATCGGGAACCACCTGCCGAGACAGTGTGGAATTGCGACTTTCACGACGGATTTGTGCAACGCGATTGCTGCCGAATACGGAGCCGCCCAACTATCTGTGGTCGCAATCAACGACGGGCAATCCTCCTACCAATACCCCGAGCGAGTGCGATTTGAGATTAGCGAAGGCGATCTCACGTCCTACAGAGCGGCCGCAGAATTCTTGAATGCGGAAAATGTCGATCTCGTGTGTTTACAGCATGAATACGGCATTTTCGGCGGCAAATCCGGGAACTACATCATTGAGTTGCTCAAACACCTCAAGATGCCAGTCGTCACAACCCTGCATACGGTGCTTCGCGAACCGAATCTGGACCAACGGGTTGTGATGCACAAGATTGCCATACGCTCCGAGCGCCTCATCGTCATGAGTCAACACTCTTCGCGAATCTTGCAGGAGGTCTTCATGGTGGCGGCGGAGAAGATCGATCTTATTCCTCATGGCATCCCCGACCTGCCTTTTGATCAACCGGATCTCTACAAAAATCGCTTCTCGTGCCAGGGCAAGCGCGTCCTTCTCACGTTTGGGCTGCTTTCCCCAAACAAAGGATTCGAAAGCGTGATCCAGGCCATGCCCGGCATCCTCGCCAGTCACAGCGATGCTGTCTATATGATTGCGGGCGCCACTCACCCGCACGTGCGAGCCCGTGAAGGGGATCGCTACAGGCTCGAGTTACAGGCCCTGGCGAAGAAGCTGGGAGTAGAACGGCAGGTTCTGTTCGTTAATAGGTTTGTGGCGCCCGAGGAGATGGCTGCGCTGGTCGGCTCGGCCGACATTTATGTCACGCCCTACTGCCACGAAGCGCAGGCGGTATCGGGAACCCTGGCCTACGCACTAGGTGCCGGCAAGGCTATTATCTCGACTCCATATTGGCATGCCGCAGAAGTACTCGATCATGGACGTGGAATTCTGGTGCCGTTTGAAAGTCCGGCGGCCATCGCAACAGCGACGATCACTCTATTGAATGATGACAATGCCCGCCAGGCGATGCGTGAGCGTGCCTACCTTTATTCTCGGCCTATGATTTGGAAGCGGGTTGCACAGTCCTATATGGCCGCCATTCTGCGAGCTCGCGTTCACCCTAGGGAGCGGGTTCGTCTTGGGTTTGCCATCCAGACAAACACAAGGGAAGCCGAACAGCGCATTGTGAATGCCTGAGCGATGAAGGACGCATTTTCTTCGCTATTGCCAGAAGTGTGAGCGCTTCGGACCAGACAAGCTGGAATGGATGCGCATTCTTCCTCGCAGAAAAAATCCCGGCCACTAGGCCTCGGATGGAATGAGCGACGCCAGTATAGAAGAAGTCTTGCCTTCAGGAGGATATCGCCCATGGATCGGCATCGGCCGGGTGGTATCTTGCCCGTTCCTTTGCACCCAAACAGGCTCTGGCGCTTTGGAGCGCTGCTTATTTGTGTTGTGCAGACTCTCAATTGCCTTCAAAAGAACTGCCACGCCGTTACCTATCTCGTAGAAAGCATCGGCCGTCACCCCATCAGGAACCTGGTGTCCGCAGAATGCACCACTCATCGCGATCACACGGACGATGGGGAATTGCAGGCGGACTACAGGTAGCAATTCAAACCCGGACATACCCGGCATGTTGAGATCGGAAAGCAGAGTTTCTGGAATCTCCTGGTTCATCTCGACCAGGGCAGCTATGCCATCCGCCGCACACCGTACCCGATGTCCGAGTTCCTTGAGAATCTCTGCGAGGGAGGTTCGAACGGATTCCTCATCCTCGACGATCAAGATGGAGGCTTTGAGATCTGGCATTTGTGGCTCCGATAAACACAATTGATCCTGGGCGCCAGTATCTCAGTGCTTGATTTTCAATACTGTTCCCTTATGGCCGCCATTTCCGGCCTTGGCAAGATTTGACCGGCGTTTTGGGGCACCGAGGACGCGAGGCTTCACTGCGTTATCGCCAGGCATTTGATCATGAAGAACCACTTTCAGCAAGGACTTGTGCACTTGAATACGGCCGTTGTATTCGACAAATCCAAGCCTGCGGAATCGATTCATGAAGAAGCTGACGCGAGAACGTGTGGTCCCAATCATTTCCGCAAGTGTCTCTTGAGAGATCGGAGGAATCTGCGTTTCCGGCTCACCCGGCTCACCATATTCGGCCATCAAGAGAAGAATTCTTGCCAAACGCTTCTCACTCGAATTGAAGAGTTGATCGACGAGGTCGGCCTGGCTTCGCATACTTCGCGCCAGCAGAAACTTTACGAACAGGTCTGAGAGCTGAATTTCTCTGTGCATTACACTGATCATCTCCTCACGGCTTATCTTAAGTGCCGAACAGGAGGTGATCGCGGTGGCCGTGGATAGGCGCAATCCGGGCACGGCAGATAGGGCTTCTTCGCCCACAAATTCGTGCGGTACAAGCAGAGTAACCGTGGCTTCCTTGCCTGCGGCGGAAACGACGGTGATTTTTGCGCGGCCGTTTTGCAGATAGAAAACCGAGTCCGCTGGATCTCCCTGCGAAAAGAATGCCTGTTTCGGTTTCAGTTCAACGATCCTTCGGCCGAGGCCGGCGATGGAAAGGAATGCTGCGAGATCGAACGCGGGTGGAACAGTGGATGTCATCCCCAGGCCCCCTTTCAGCACCAAGGCATCGAATGCAGATGTCCCAGGCTCCGGACACAGGAATCGCTACACTCCTGTCGCTCGATCTTCTAATGAACGGCTTATGCCGTCTGTATCGTTCTATACACCGTATGTCGCCCGTCTCAAGAAAGTGTGATGCTGCAATTGATGAGATCGCTCGCCGTTAAGTCATTGAGGCCATAGAGGAGCGAAAGAAGATACAGAATGAGAACGTCGATTTCACAGAGCAGCAAATTGCATGTAGGTCAAAGTTGCTCAGCATGCTGCGCAGCCTCAAGCCACAATAAGGCATGAAAAAGTTCTGGATCGGTTTGGTTCTCCTTTTCTGCTTTGCAATGCCCTATGCGGCGCAAGGACAGGTCGTCGTGGTCATACACCACCCTCACCATCATCACCATCATCACCACCCCAATCTCAATCAGTAGTCCGCCACTGCGAAAAGGCGGATGTTCCCCGCGGTCGCAGCCGATCGTGCTATCGGATAAGTGTGTCGTGAAGAGCAAGGACCGTCGACGCCCGCTTCAGAACGTGGCGGAATTCAAGAAGACTGTCTGAGGAATTCAAGAGTTGTTGGCGGCGTTGAAAGACCTATTGAAAAATTGACGAACAATTATCACACCGAAGGACGAGCGAGGTTAACATCCAATGGAACAGTCTCGATTCGAACATGTGGGCCAACAGATCGACGACACAGCGCACAAGGCAACACGAGCGGCATCTGCTGTTGCCGATGCGCTGGAAGACAGTCTCATAGAAGCTCGGCGCGTGGCAAGAAACGGCGTCGAGGAGGCAACGGAGCTTCTCTACAAAACAAAGAGGCGCTTCGAACGCCACCCGTTTGAAACCGTCGCGATCACATTCGCGGTCGGCATTGCCGCAGGAACAGCAATCGGCTGGATGATGAAACGGGGAAAGTCGCAGCAACGGTGCGAATAGCGTGGATGTGCATCCGATAGCATGGGTTGGTTTATAAAGTCATCCAGTCGACGAACTCCCAATGGTCTCTGTCGGCACCAGCTTTCAATCTCGGCTCCGAGTCTGGAGCCTGGCAGAGCGGAGTTTTTCGAAGCGGCAAGTCCCTACGCACTCAGGATTCTATGGAGAATCGCAACGTGTACTCTCAGCCGATGGGTGGTAGAGGATCGAGAAATGGTGATGAAGTGCCTTTGAACCGAAAACCACCTTCGTTGGGTTAGTTACTTCAAATCACCCCGTGCCGCTATCGTACCGGCTGCGGTAGGTTTGCCTTTGAGTATCCATTCAAAACCCACGGCGATGATTGCGCCCAGCACGGGACCTGCGACGAAAATCCAGGTGGTGCTCATATCGCCACGGATCAGGTCGGGCGCAAAGGGGCGCACCGGGTTCATGGAGGCGCCGCTGATTGGCGCCGCCCAAAGGCCCGCCAAAGAGATGTAGCCGCCGACCGCGAGTGCACCATTGGAACCGATATTACGGGCGCCAGAGGCGGTGCCAAGAATCGTGCTGACCAACCCAGTCGTCAACAATACTTCCATGGCGAGCGCCGTGAATTCGCTCACTCCGGGACCCGGTGTTGTGGCGCCTAGTAATCCTTCTATACCGAAGAGAGACCGGAGGAAGGACGCCGCGGCGATGCCCCCGATGATCTGCGCCGTGATATACCCCGGCACCCTCGACCAGGGGAAATTCCGCCGCAGCGCGAATGCCAAGGTGACTGCTGGATTTAAATGGGCACCACTGACCGCGCCCATAAAATAGATGATCGCCATGACCATCAGGCCCGGTGCGAGAACCTTCATTCCCAGGGTAATCACTCCACCGCTCTGGGCACCGACGACCCCGGCGCCAGCTGCGACGACGACGAGGAGGAATGTGCCCCAAGTTTCTGCGAAAAGGCGACGCCACTCATGGCTAGATTCCAGGAAATCAGGAATCTCCGATCCGTATAGCATACGGTGTTGTGTTGTCGATTCGGTTCGCTCAGAGTGCATGATTTTCTCGCGCAACAGTTGTATGGTCACTATCCGGTCAGACAATCTTGCAGGGGATAACGGCATCCTCATCAAATGTGTAGACCGCGCATAGGCGGTGATAGCCGTCGGCGATAACCAGTTTGCCGTTGCGTTGGTCCCGGAACAGCAAGAGAGGCGAAAGTCTTTCGTGCCGAATCACTCTAGCTCGATCTTTCTCAACGTGAGAGTTACTGACCCCGAGCAGCGACAGCATGGAGGCTCGAAAAATGTCTTTTGCAGCGAATTGCGTCATCTCGGCGCGTTCCAATTTCTTAGCAACATTCTTTGACGCCTGTGGTCCCATAGTCAGACTCAGATATGAAATGGCCGCAGGATAATCCTGTTTCTGCGGCTCGCTTTGCCATAGGATGTTCGCTCTTTTGCTCAATGCGCTCCTTTCAATCGGCTGCGGTCCCGGAAAGTCCAATTTGGCCGGTTTGGGGTCTGGCCGTGATTCGGGCTCGCAAATTGTCGGCAAGAGCCCATAACATGCAGAAGAGACCATCTGCATCTTTGATTGTCGAGCTTCCCGGGTGGCGACATGCGCTTCTGGTTGAAGGGCAATCACTAACCGGGCATCAATAACTTGCGCGATACCTCCGGCAGCCTGAAGTATTGAAAAGAAACGATACGGAAAATCGGGAAACCTGTACGGTGGAGCAGGTGCGGAGTGGAATCGGGCGCTCGGAATCTGGACAATCGCGCTCCACTTGCGCGAGTCATGACCCAATGGTTTCCCTCCACACTTGCCCAGATGCCCGCAGAATCCTGCGCGGATTCATTGGGAAGATTACTTCTTCGGTGGCTCCTCCTTTTGCTGCTGTGGCGCCTGACGCTGCGGAGCGGCCTGGTGCTGCTGCTGTTGCTCGCGTTGCGGAGCTGCCTGACGCTGCTGCTGTTGCTCACGTTGTGGGGCGGCCTGACGCTGCTGTTGCTGTTGCTCGCGTTGCGGCGCGGCCTGACGCTGCTGCTGCTGCTGCTCGCGTTGCGGCGCGGCCTGACGCTGTTGCTGTTGCTCGCGTTGCGGCGCTGCCTGACGCTGCTGCTGCTGCTGCTGCTGTTGCTCGCGTTGCGGCGCGGCCTGGTGCTGCTGCTGTTGCTGCTCGCGTTGCGGCGCGGCCTGGTGCTGCTGCTGTTGCGCAGGTTGTGGGGCTGCCTGACGCTGCTGCTGTTGCGCTACAGCCCGATTGGTTGACCGCAAAGCTGCTGGGGCACTCACGTTGCGATCTGCCGCAAGCGGCCTGGCGACGGCCAAACTGGCTGGCCGGCCATGGTTGACACTCGCAAACTGAGCGCGGTTCGTGCTGGCCGTCCGCTCATTCTGTATTTGTGCCCCCATCCGGGGAGTGTGCTGTTGATGCAGCGCCGCCAGTTCCGCGGGCCGCGCTCGCACATGCAGTCCACCTGATCCGCCGTTGTAGCTCACGCGAGAGCCGCGCTGATCATTGCTCGCAGGGTGGTTATAGATGTATCGCGCCCTTGAGCCGTTCATATTGTTGAAGGAGCGGTTGTAGTTGAAGTGGCCGCCACCCCAATAGCCGCCTTGGTAGCCGTAGCCGATGTACCCAAAGCCGTAATCGATACCGCCATAGTATCCGACGTACTGGCCCCAATAACCAGGGTAAAACCCGTAGGAATTGTTCCAGTATCCCCAGTAGCCTGGGGTCCAGAGAGCGCCCTCGTACGGAGCCTCCACCCATGCGCCGGGTACCCAGTAATAGCCGTATCGACCCCAGGCCCAGTATCCGGGTGTCCAGAGATAACCGTCGCCGGGAGCGGGTGGCTGATCGTAGTCGGGCAAGGGCGGCGGCGGCTGGGCAGCAGTGTATTCCGGCTGCTCTCCGTAACCCGGATCATACGAGCCCTGGTCCGATGTTGGGGGATAGGAGTCGTTTGCCTCGGGCGGCGGAGCGCTTTGCTGAGCGCTGGAAGTCACTGGCGCCTGCGCGTCTGAGTTCGCGGCAAACGGGGCGGAATTATCTGCCGCCGGGTCCGAGGCCTGATCCTGCGCGCCCGGCTGGCTGCTATCCGCGGCCACCAGGCTTGGATCCTTGTGGCATCCGGTGGTGAAGAGTACCGCCACCAAGGCAAGCAGTGGCAATTGTCCAAATCTGAGCGTCCGGTTCATTTCACCCTCCAGTTGGATGGAGGATATCCGAGAGGGAGGTCCAAAGACCGTTCTCTTTTGACCAGTTGGTGACGCCTGGTCGACCACACCGGTCCGGCGCGTTCAGCGCACTGTTAGGGCCTGGTTGACTCGCCCTCTCTGATATTGAGGATTAGGGTGACAGTGTGATGGACGTTATCCATTTGCGGGCGCGGAATCGCTCCGAAGTGAACATAGCCTTTCGACGCGTAGAGTTTCTTCAGACTGTCCAGCCCTTTACCGATGGCCGTCGCGTTGAACAGGTCGCCGGGATGAAGCGGGAATTGCTGGATGATTTCTTCGACCGGGATGGCTCGGTTGCCTTCAATCTCAATCCGATCGAGAGTGTACCGGGAGCCCGCCGAAACCTGGGCGGAAACATCGACGGACTGCGGCGGCTGACCCGCTGGCGTGGCCGTCGGTTGTAAGATTTCTGCTCTTGCTTCGGCGTAACCTCGGTCGCGCACGTTCTGCCGGATGCGCTCCATCAGTTCCTCGAGCGGATACGTGCCTCCCTGGTACGCCTGAACGATCTCAAGCCGGTCAGATTCGGGCAGGTCATTCGATTGAATGGTCAACGAGCGCACTTGCACGGGAATGTTCACGGTCGAGGATGCGCTCTGAGATGGGCTTGTCGACCTGGCAGAAGAGCCCTGACTCGACGTAGTTTCCTGCTGTAACGTTGCTGACTGGGCTCGCGCAGATCCCCAGAAGGCGAGTCCAGCGGTGGCGGCGACAAGCACCAGCAGGATTGCGGCCGGCGTGCGCGGGAAAACCGCCGATTGTTTCAAATCGAGCAGACGGGCGATTCTCATTTTCAACACTCCTCCTGTGGCGCCAAAAGCACCGGCAGGCACCGGGCTCCGGCGTTCTTCAAGAAAGCTCAGCGCTTTGGCATATGCAAGCGGGTCGCCGCAGACCGCAACCGCTAGATCGTCGCAGCAGTGTTCACGCTCGCGCCGAATCTGACTTGACACCCACCAAACTGCGGGATGATAGAAGAGCATAGTTTCAACCATCGACTGGAACAAGCTGACCAGATAGTCGTGGCGAAGAATATGGGCGAGTTCATGCGCCAGGATCGACTCAATCTGCAGAGGCGACATGCCGGCCATACACCCAACGGGCAGAAGAATTGCCGGCTTGAGCCAACCGATCACCGCAGGTGCCTGGACGCGCGCCGAATTCAACAGCTGGACGGCTCGCTGAATGCGGAGCCGGGCACGAAGGGTGCCCAAGACATGCCCAATTTCCGCCGGCACCGATTCAACGGCGAGGGATTTCATTCTCCTCGTCGCAGCGAGACCTAGATTGAGGCGGCACAGCAAGACCAGCACGCCAGCGAACCAAAAACCAATCACTACAAGTAGTGATTGGTTGAGAATTTTCTCGAACTGAAGGATCAACGGCTCAGCGGGCTGGTCAACACTTTTGTTCAGCGCGTGACCAAAATCCGCGGCGGCAGCCACAATTGCAAACCGTTGCGGATTCGCTGCCAGGACGCAAAACGTAATCGCGGGCAGCACAATCATCAGCGCCATTGCGGCGCAAGCCATTGCGTAGCGCAGCCGAGAAGCCCGCAAAGGAACAAGGCCCCGCGCGCAGGCAAGAACGATTGCCACAATTGCGCCCTGCCAGCAGAAATCAAGAAGCGTCCACCCCAGTGCATGTACCAGAGGAAGTGCGGACAGGTGTACTACGGCTATCATGCTTTCCCCTTTTCAAATTCGTCGAGCATTTCACGAATTTCAGCGAGTTCGGCCCGGGAGATGGGTTGCGAGCTCAGGGCACCCAGAACCAAGTTCTTGGCGGAACCGTCGAACGCGCGTGCCAGCAGGCTCCTGGTCAAGCGTCGCTGCGTTTGCTCTCGCTGGATCCGCACTTCATACACATGCGATCGATAACGTTCGTTCCGTTTCAGTAAACCCTTGTCAACCATCACCTGCATTTGCTTGAGGGTGGTCGTGTAGCCCGTCCGTTTGCTGCACAAACCCATGTGGACATCCCGTACCGTACTCGGTCCGCGATTCCACATGATCTGCAGTATCGCCAGCTCCGCTTCGGTGGGCAGTGGGAGTCTTCTGTCCGGTACAGCCAGTTTCGCCATGAAAGAGATAGTAGTACGACTCTTCTCGTATGTCAATACGATAAGAGTCGTACATCTATCGTCTCTCGGCCGACAGCTCTGGAGAGCCATTCCCTACACGTCGATTTGCAGGGCCGGAAGGCACATGGATACCGTTGAATACGAAATAGACTTCTTAGTCGCTCTCGAATAGATCGCGAAAGGTATCGGCAGCTTTGTCCGTCCAAGGGTCGTCGCCGTACGAAGTAACTTGTCCGCGATTGGCTGCCGCCATCGCCTCCCATGCCTCGGGACAGATTCCGGCGTAGTTGTCGCCGGCAAACTGCTGCTGGAGATGGGGCGCTTCTATATCAAACATGTGGGCCTTGATTTCGCAAGACGAAGACGGTGGTGGAATGCGGCACTACTTCAAGCCCTTTTGTTTCAAACATACGCTTTGAATAGAAGCTTTTCTGGAATCTTGCTAGAATTGCTTCATATATTTGCATAATTGATGCATGCCGAACCACTTTTGCTGCAATGAGATTTTCGCACGGAAGAATGGCGATTGCGTGGAATTCAGGCGTGCTCATCCGCTTCCTCCAACGATCGCATGCCCAAGTCGCCCGGACCAAATGAGGGCGAAGTGTTCTTTTGCATTGCACTTCTGCTCGTGTAAGTAATTGAGTCGAATCGAGCGGGTTCAGCATGGGATCATCGACATTATCGAAGCTGCGCGCCGAAGGAGATTGCTGATGCGATCGTATTTCTTTGCAGCGATCAGGCCAGCTTTATTCATGGCCAGGTCATCGAGGTCAACGGCGGGTTCCTCATGGGCCAGGTGAAAGCGGGGCTCAGCTTTTCGCGCGGGATTGAAATGCACCAACCTGGTTGTTCTTTCAGATGACAAATATGACAACTGAAACACTCAAAAATGCCGAAACCGCTCCGCACCTTCGGAGAGTCCTTACCCTTTGGGATCTGATTTTCTACGGCCTGATCCTGATCCAGCCCACGGCCCCTATCCCGCTTTTCGGTGTGGCGCAAAAACTCTCGAATGGGCACACCGTTACAACCATTCTTGTTGCCATGCTGGCCATGATGATCACGGCTTTCAGCTACGGTCGAATGGCAAGCGTTTATCCATCGGCAGGCTCCGCCTACACCTATGTGGGCAGAACCATCAGCCCGCATGTGGGCTTCCTGATTGGCTGGGCAATGCTGCTTGATTACATTCTGCAGCCGCTGCTGTGCACCATATGGATTGCCGCAGCCATTCACAGCCGTTACGCTCCTCAATTGCCTTATCCAATCGCGGCCATTCTGATTGGGACATTTATCACCTTGCTGAATCTTCGCGGCATCAAATCATCGGCGCGCGCCAACAAGGTTCTGCTGGTTGCAATGAGTGTTGTGATCGCGGCGTTTCTCTGGTTGGCCGTACGTTTTCTGTTGAGGACCGGAAGCTGGGGCGCGCTGTTCTCGATTCAGCCGTTCTATGACCCCGTCACATTCAACGGGCACCAGATCTGGATGGCCACATCCTTTGCAGCTCTTACGTATATCGGTTTCGATGGAATCACGACTCTGTCGGAAGAAGTGCATAACCCGAAGCGCAACGTTCTTCTCGCCACGGTTCTTGTGTGCCTGTTCACGGGCATCTTTAGCGGTGTTGAAGTTTACCTTGGCCAGCGGGTTTGGCCGGATTGGCACAGTTTCGCAAATCTCGAGACTGCGTTCATGGATGTGTGCCAGCGTGTCGGCGGAATGCCACTCTTCCAGGCGATGGGATTCATCCTGATTTTGGCGGCTGTCGGAAGCGGGCTTACAGGTGGCCTCGGGGCCGCTCGCCTGCTCTTCGGAATGGGACGTGATGGTGTGTTGCCGCGGCGGTTCTTTGCGCATCTGGGCCGCGGAAGCGCAACGCCGACCTACAACATCCTGCTCATCGGATTGATCGCCATCGTTGGCGCGATTGGATTGAACTTCGTGGGCAACGCATACGAGCACGCGGGAGAATTGCTGAACTTTGGTGCGTTTCTTGCTTTCATGGGTGTGAATTTCTCCGCTTTCTGGCACTTCGGCGTGCGGATCCGCAAACAACGGCGGCCGCAAATCCTTGGTGACGTTCTCCTGCCACTTGTTGGATTTGCGTTTTGTGCACTCATCTGGTGGAACCTGAATCCCTTGGCAAAGTCGGTGGGAGGAATCTGGTTTGCAGTTGGTGTGGCTTACATCGCGGTATCAACAAGAGGATTCCGCCTGGCGCCAAAACAGATCGACTTTAGTGAATCCTGATGAGATCGCTTGCTACGGGGACATTGGTTCTAGAGAGATTGAAATGACCGACAAGAACTCTGATGCTGGTTGTCTGCATGTGAGGGCATGGGGCGTGAATCACGGTGTCCTTGATTGCGCCACCTACGAGCCCGTTGTGGAAAAGGCGTGGCGCGGAATGGTGAATGAGATCTATGTCAACGGGCGGCTCGGCAATGTCCAGCAGACGGACGACACGCCAAATTACTATCTGCCTGGCTCAAGCTTCAATTTCGGCGTCGGTGGATTTCTTCTGACGGGAGAGCAAGTGGCTCAGCTTAGCCGTCGCGTCAACAAATAGCGTTTAGGAAACTTGCAGAATCGGCGCGCGCTCCCGCGAGCGAAGCAGCGACTGTCCATTGGCTTTTCGCCGTAGAGCCCATGGCCTGCGCTCAATTTTTCCGCACAGAACGGCCCAATTTCTCATAAATTCGAGACAAACCGCCTTGGTGATCACCCAAAAGCGGCCACTTATGATCACTTCAAAACCGGCCACTCTGAGGGGCTGAGACATACGCACTGACGGAGGCAATTAGCCTCTGTTGGCATGGGTAATGTCTTGAGCAG
>Ga0181517_10001487_pt1 | contig 25978 bp, 19 predicted proteins | sample PEATcosm2014_Bin_31_FD_119748 | JGI IMG/M metagenome (GOLD analysis project Ga0181517, IMG submission 119748) | Peatland microbial communities from MTU Mesocosm Facility, Houghton, MI, USA - PEATcosm2014_Bin01_30_metaG | ecosystem: Environmental > Terrestrial > Soil > Wetlands > Peat | place... | reverse complement strand
CTTCTGGAACTCGGCCGCCTCGGTTTCCGCCGTGCCGGTCATGCCCGAGAGCTTCTTGTACATGCGGAAGTAGTTCTGGAAGGTGATGGTGGCCAGGGTCTGATTTTCGCGCTGAATCTTGACGCCTTCCTTGGCTTCCACGGCCTGGTGAAGGCCGTCCGACCAGCGCCGCCCAGGCATCAGGCGGCCGGTGAACTCGTCCACGATGATGACTTCGGGCCCCTCGTCGCCATCCTTGACCACGTAATCGCGGTCGAGCTGATAGAGCACGTGGGCGCGCAGGGCCTGCTGCACGTGGTGGTTGTACTCGATGTTGGCGGGGTCGTACAGATTGCCCAGGCCGAGCAGCTTCTCGCACTTGAGCACGCCCTCTTCGGTGAGCGCGGCGGATTTGTGCTTTTCGTCGATGGTGTAATCGCCGGTGGTGTACTTCTCGCCCGGCTCGCGGCCCTCGATCACCTCGCCGCGCACCAGCTTGGGAATGATGCGGTTGATGCGGTAGTACTTGTCGGTGGATTCCTCGCTCGGCCCGGAGATGATCAACGGAGTGCGCGCCTCGTCGATGAGGATGGAATCCACCTCGTCGACGATGGCGTAGTTGAATGGCTTCTGCACGCAATCTTCGATGCGGAACTTCATGTTGTCGCGCAGGTAGTCGAAGCCGAACTCGTTATTGGTGCCGTAGGTGATATCGGAGCCGTAGGCGTCCTTGCGCTCCTGGTCGTCCAGGTCATGCACGATCACGCCCACGCGCAGGCCCAGGGTACGGTGGATGCGGCCCATCCATTCCGAATCGCGCTTGGCCAGGTAATCGTTGACGGTGACGACATGGACGCCCTTGCCGTCGAGGGCATTCAGGTAGCTGGGGAGGGTCGCGACAAGCGTTTTGCCCTCGCCGGTCTTCATTTCAGCGATGCGGCCGCGGTGCAGCACGATGCCGCCGATCAACTGCACGTCGAAGTGGCGCATGTTGAGAACGCGCCGGCCGGTCTCGCGCACCACCGCGAAGGCCTCGATCAGGAGGTCGTCGAGGGATGCGCCCTGGGCGATCCGCTCTTTAAATTCGATAGTCTTAGCCGCAAGATCGATATCGGAGAGCTGGCGCATGGCCGGCTCGAGGTCGTTGATAGCCGCCACCAGCGGCCGCATGTTCTTGACCTCGCGCTCGTTCTTGGTGCCGAAGACTTTAGCTAGAATGGTATCGACAATCATGAAAAGGTCTCGGTACGGGGGGACTTCTCCTCTTCCTATTTTAACCTGAGGGCGGGAAGCCGTCACTCGACGCGCGGCTGAAACGAGGTAGGAATAGAGACGCGGCGCGCCGGCCGGGCGCACCGCATCGGAATTGAGCGGCGGGACGGCTCTTACGAGCGGCCGATTTCGTGGCGGTCGTAGGCTTCGCGCATCCCGCGCAACTGTTCCACATCGTGCCCCAGGTCGTCGCGCTCGGGTCCCGCGAGGTGGTTGTTATCGAGTACGTGCTGGATCGCGGCGATGGAGCGGTCCAGATCGTCCTTGTCGAATTTACCGTGCTGCCAGTCGCGGGCAAAATTGCGGAGCTGTTTCTCGGCGCCATTCAGGCGGTCGCGGTCGCCGCCCGAAATGTGCCACCGCCCGTAGCCGTGGGCCAGGTCTGAGTGGACTTTTTCCACCAAAGCGCTCACCGAATCAGGCTGGTACGGCCCGCCCGGCGCTCCATATTGCGCCCGCGCCAGAGTGCCGAAACTCACCAAAGCGGCCGCGAGCAGTAATGCATTCAGAATTCGTCGCATGTTCTTTGTCCCTTTCGGGAGAGGTCGATGCAAGCGGGGGGCCAAGCCTGCCCGGCGACGCTACGTCGCACGCGCGGCCCTTGGCGCGCGCCGGATCGTGGTGCCGCGGGCACGTGCATCAAGCATCAGCCATACTGATCGGTGATGTGCTACTGTGTTGAATAGTATGCGCACGACGTTGGATCTAGACGACGATCTCCTGAGCACCGCCAAGCAACTGGCTCAGCAACGAGGGGCGACGCTCGGACAGGTTATCTCGGAGTTGGCCCGCCAGTCGCTGGCTAGCGCCGCGCCCCTCAAGGTTCGCAACGGGGCTCAGCTTTTCGAGGCGAAGGCTTGCGTTTCGAAACCCGATCTGCGGATTGTAAGCCAACTGCGAGACGGCGAGTGAGCATCGCCCTTCTGGACGTGAACGTCCTGGTGGCTCTCTTCGATCCGGCCCACGCCAATCACGAAGAGGCGCATCGCTGGTTCGGCCGCAACCGGAAGCATGGTTGGGCGACCTGCCCGATCACGGTGAACGGCTGCATCCGCGTCCTGAGTAACCCCGCGTATCCCACCGTGGAAGCGACTCCCGCCGAGGTGGCAGGCCGCCTGCGGAGCTTCTGCGCCACGGCGGATCACCATTTCTGGGAGGATTCGGTTTCGCTCACCGATGAACCGCTCTTCAGGCCATCGGCGATCGGCGGCCACCAGAAGATCACGGATGCCTATTTGCTTGGTTTGGCTGTTCGGAATCACGGCCGGCTCGCCACTTTCGACCGATCCGTTCCGTTGAAGGCCGTTCCCGGGGCTGGACCCGGAAATCTCGTGTTGATCGGAAGTGTCTGAGGGCGGCCGTGCCGGAGCCGCCCGCAGTTCAACGGCGCCGCAAATCCTCAAGCTCGTCGAGCGTGCGGGGCCAGTCGGCGCCCAGCAGCCGCGAAAGGCCGCGGTCGGCCAGCACTCGGCCGCCGGTCTGGCAAGGCGCGCAGTAGTTCGTTTCGTTGTCCGCGTAACGGATGCGGAGAATCTCCGCGCCGCAGCGCGGGCACGGCTTTCCATAGCGACCGTGAACCGCCATGCCTGCGCGAAACGCGGTGACCTTCTCCGGGAACCGTTCGCGTGCCTCGGCGCACAGGCGCTCGAGCCAGAGATCGAGCGTGCCGCGCGCCGCGGCATAGAGGCGATCCCATTCCTCGGGCGTTAGCTTGCTGGTGAGGGCGAGGGGCGAGAGCCGGGCGGCGTGGAGAATCTCATCCGAATACGCGTTCCCGACGCCGCTGACGATGCGGGGATCCGTCAGCGCGCGTTTCAGAGTCCGGTTTTCGCGGGTCAGCGCGGCGCGGAAGGACGCGGGATCGGCTGCGAGGACGTCTATGCCGCCGGGGTCGATCGCGACCAGGCCGGCCTCGCCCGCCACCACGTGCAGCGACGCTCTCCTCTTAGCGCCCGCCTCCGTGAGCGTGAGCGAACCCGTTGGAAAATCGAACGCCGCCAGATTCTGGCGACCCTTGAGCGCGGCGTGCGCGGGCTTCCAATGCAGGCGGCCGGCAATCATCAGGCGCAGCACCAGCCAGAGGTCGCCTTCGAGGCCGATGGCTATGCGCTTTCCGACGCGCCGCAACTCGCGCACGGTTCTTCCGGCGGCTCCCGAGAGTTCTGGAGTCGTAGTTCGAAGAAGAAACGGGCTGGCCAGCCGGATGCGTTCGAGCGGCAGCCCCGTCACCCGCGGTTCCAGCGCCGCGATGTAGGCCGCGATATCCGGCAACTCGGGCATCCTTCTCCAGATTGCATATGCGCGGCGGGTTTCGCAAGGGGCGGCGGAGGCGCACGGCCGGCCGGGCCTGTCTGACCGGCCCAGCGGTGCGAGACAATATAAGCCTGGGAGGGCTTCGGGATGAACCCGGCTTTCACATCCGCGGCTCACACTTTCCGGCCTCGGCTCCTCGAACGGCGCGCCCGGCTGGAGGCGGCCTCCAACTCCGTTCCCGCCGACTACCTGAACGATCTCATCTCCGAAATCGATGCCGCGCTGGGGCGAATCGACGAGGGCACATACGGCCTCTGTGAGAGTTGCCACGACACAATCGAAGCGGATAGGCTCGTGCAAAATCCGCTGATCCGGTTCTGTCTCGACCACCTCACCCAGGCGGAGATGCGCGCGCACGAGCAGGATCTGGAGTTGGCCACGCAGATCCAGGCGAAGCTGCTGCCGCCGAGGAACATCGCGCTCGAAGAGTGGGACGCGCAGTACCGCTATCAACCGGCCGGCATGGTGGGCGGCGATTACTGCGAACTGATCGCTCCGGACAATGGCCGGCCCCTCTTTTTCGCGGTCGGGGATGTGGCCGGAAAGGGAGTAGCGGCCTCGCTGCTGATGACGCACCTGAGCGCGATTTTCCGCAGCTTGTTATCTCTGGATCTATCGCTCGGGGACGTGGTCTCGCGCGCCAACCGGCTGTTCTGCGAGAGCACCGACCCGGCCCACTATGCCACTCTGGCGTGTGGCCGCGCGACGCCGGGCGGGGTCGAACTCTGCAACGCGGGCCACTGCGCGCCGCTGCTCTTACGGCCAGACGCCACCCAGCGGCTGGATTCCACGGGATTGCCGTTGGGCCTATTCTGCGGCGGCCGCTATACGGTGCGGCACCTCCAGCTCGAAGCCGGCGACAGTCTTGCGCTATATTCCGACGGAATCACCGAGGTGCAGAATCCGGCCGGAGAAGAGTACGAAGAGGAGCGCTTGCTCGGTTCGCTGCGGGAGCGCTTCGACCAGGGCGCGGACGCGATGGCCGACAGCGTCCTGCGGGATGTCGCCCGGTTCCGTGGAACGCGTCCGCCAGTCGACGACATGACACTGCTCATCGTGCGCCGGCGGTGATGTCCGGAAGATCTGCCGGGGTTCTGCTCCCGAACGGCTTTCCGTACGAGTTCCGAGACGCAGTCTCCCGGCTTTGTGTACGGGTGTGAAGGGCGTTCCAGAGGTGTTCGTCATGGCTACCGCCGGGGTGAATCCTCAGCCCGGCTTTGCGATCTATGTAGCCATGGCGAATGCAGGGAAAATCGCTCTGATCACTGGCGCAAACAAAGGCCTGGGGTTCGAGATGGCACGGCAGTTGGGGCGGGCGGGCGTGAGCGTGCTGCTGGCGGCACGCGATCCGCAGAAGGGCCAAGCTGCGGCCGCGAAACTCGGAGGTGAGGGGCTGGATGTCCAGTTCCTGAAGCTGGACGTTACCGACAAGAAAGATCGTGCGGCGGCATCTACGTTTCTGGAAGAGACGTTCGGACGGCTGGATATTCTGATCAATAATGCAGGCGTTTCGGCGGAGGCGTTGGGCAGTGGGAAGGTGAGTACGACCGATGAGGACGTGATTCGCGGGACTTTCGAGACGAACTTTTTCGCGCCGGTTCTACTGACGCAGGCTCTGTTACCGTTGCTCAAGAAGAGCGGTGCGGGACGGATCGTGAATATGTCGAGTATTCTGGGGTCGCAAACGCTCCATGCGGACCCGAAGAGCCCCATCTACAATTTCAAGTCCCTGTCCTATGATGCTTCGAAGGCGGCGCTGAATTCATTCACGATACACCTGGCGCACGAGCTGAAAGATACGAAGATCAAAGTGAATTCCGCGCACCCGGGTTGGGTGAAAACCGATATGGGCACGGATGCCGCTCCGATGGAGATTCCCGAAGGCGCGAAGACTGGCGTCGAACTGGCGCTCTTAGACGACGACGGTCCTACCGGCGGATTCTTTCATTTGGGCAAGGCGGTGCCATGGTGAGAACAGGCGGTATGTGCAGTGCGCGCCCCGGCCAAAGTATGCGCCGCTCAAGAATGAGTTCAGCAAGATATTTTATCCAGGAAGTTCTTTGATCGACGCGGTTGGCGGCCGTGGCCGTGGCATCGGGTTCGTCCGGCTTCCTCACTTCACCGCCAGCCAGGCCAGAAACAACCCGTCCGGCTCGACATCCTCCCAATACGAAATGTAGCGGCTGGAAACCTCGCGGCAGTGGCGGCCGAGAAGGCGCTCGAGCTGGCCGCGAGTGAACCAGCGCTCCCATTCGGGGGTTTCCAGGCGGCCCCATTTCTCGGCGTTCTTATCGATGATGGCGATGCGGCCGCCGGGCTTCACCACGCGGCAGATCTCGGCGACCGCCCGCTCGATCTCCACGGCATGCTCCAGCGACTCGGTGGCGTAGGCGGCGTCGAAGAAAGCGTCCTCGAAGGGGATCTCGGTCATCGAGCCGGCGCGCGTCGCGATGCCGGCCGGGACGAATCGCAGCATCTCGTCGGATATATCCAGCCCCCAGATTTCGGCCAGCGGCTCCTGGTCTTTGAAGACCCGCGCGAAACGGCCCTTGCCGCAGCCCACGTCGAGCACGCGCTTACCGGACAGATCGCCCAGATGCTCGCGGATCAGCTTGACATGGTAGATGCGCGGGTCGATGGTCGCTGGAAAATTCTCCTCGTCGCCGGCGGCATGGTCGAAAGAGGCCTGGATGCGCGCGCGCAGCTCGGGCGTGAGCTGCGCGCGCGGAGGCCGCTGGAAGAGCCTTCTCCAGTTCAAATTACGCCCGCGTGAGAAAGACGGGCAGACCGAGCTTGTGGTCGTAGCGCGGGCGGTAGCGCTCGGTGTTGTACATGTTCTCCACGTCCACACGGCGCGGGCCGAGCTTGGGATCGGGAATGGTAGCCATGGCGTAGCAACCGCAGTTGATGGCGGTCATCAGGCCGTGCTTGCCTTCCCCGATGGCGTCCATGGCCATGCCGGCGAAGGTGGCGGCCACCATGCGATCCACCGAATCGGGGCTGCCGGAACGCAGCTCGTAGGTGAGGTCGCTGACGATGGTCTCTTCGCCCGTGGCGGCCTTGATCTCGCTCGAGAGATCTTCGGCCACGCTCATCTTCTTGCGATGGCCGAAGGCGTCCGGCTCGCCGTATTCCTTGACGGTGTAGCCCTGCCACTCGGCGCCCTCGGAGAGGATCACCAGCGAGTAGTTGCTGGGATTGTTCTTCTTGTCCTTGCTGAGGAGCTCGATCAGCTTGGGAAGCTCCACCTTATATTCCGGAATGCAGCACCGCACGGAGGTCACGTAGGCGGTGTAGAGCGCGGTGTAACCGGCGTCGCGACCGAAGACGCGGAACACGCCGATGCGCTCGTGCGAGCCGACCGTGGTGCGCTGCCGGTCGATGGCGTCCATGGCGCGCGTGATGGCGGTCGAGAAGCCGATGCAGTACTCGGTATTCCGCACGTCGTTGTCCATGGTCTTGGGGACGGCGATGACGTGCATGCCCTGGCGGTCGAGTTCCGCGGCGTAGCTCAGGGTATCGTCGCCGCCGATGGCCACCAGGTAATCCAGTCCGATGGTCTCGATGTTCTTGAGAACCGCCTTGGTGACATCGAAAACCGAGGAGGTGACGCCCTTCTTGGTGGTTTCCTTCTTAGTGAAGTCCTGCCCTTCGAGCACCGGCGGGAGTTTCTTCATCTTGGAGGGATTGGTGCGTGAGCTGTGCAGATAGGTGCCGCCCGTGCGGTCGATGGTGCGCGTATTTTCGCGGTTGAGGGGCAGGATGTAGCGGGCGCGGCTGGCGGGGTCTTGCAGATCGACGTGCGTCAGCCCCTCCCATCCGCGGCGGATGCCCACCACCTCGCAGCCGATTTCGGCTCCGCGGTAAACCACCGTCTTGATCACGGAATTCAGCCCCGGCACATCGCCGCCGCCCGTGAGAATGCCGATACGCTTCGCAGCCATGAATGCTCCTTTAGATTGAGTGATCTTTCAGATTGGAAAATCTTATTATATCGGGATGCGAAGGGAGGGAGCGGGGCGGGAAGCCCGCGGGCGAACCTGAATACGTCCCGGCCCGCTCCCCTGGCAGACCAGGTTGCGGGCCGGGACAGTTCTTGCCGTCAGAAAAGGAGTTTCATGGCCAATTGAATCTGGCGCGGCGTGTTCCACGCCGAGCTGATCACGCCGAAGGTTGAGTTGCCGTAAGCCAAGCCGGGCATCCCGAAGCGAACATGGTTGGCTACGTTGAAGAATTCGCCGCGGATTTGCAGATTGAACCGGCCTTCATGTCCGAACGTGTTGTTCTTGAAAACGGAGAAATCGAGATTGTTAGCGCCATCGCCGCGGACGGCGGGAATCGTCCGCCCGGCGTTGCCGTACGTGAAGGGGGCCGGCTGGCTGAAATCGGCCACGTTGAACCATTCGTTCAGCCGGCTCTCCCGCGGACCGCTCAGCACCGCGTTTTGCCCGTTCGTGTCCGGAAACGAATTGGAATCGAAGGTGCCGTAGACGTCGCTTACCGAGGTGTAGTTGCCGGTCGTATTGGTGGCGTTATAGGGCGATATCGGTACGCCGTTCTGCGCCGTGTAAATGCCATTCACTTCCCACCCCGAAATGAAGCGGCTGGCGAAGTTGTGGGCGGTCGCCAGACGCTGGCCGGGGCCGAACGGCAATACGTACGAATAACTGAGCACAAAGCGGTTCGGCACATCCTCAATGGAAACCGCGCGATTGAGACTCCGGTTGTACCAATCTTCGAAACCATCGCTGCCCAGCGCGGAGTTGGAGAGCTCCTGGAAGTCGCTGCGGTTTTCCGTGTTGCCGATCGACTTGCTGAAAGTGTATGCCGCGGTGACGATACCGCCGGCGAAGCGCTGCCGGTATTGGACCTCAAGCCCGTGATAGCTGGAGTGTCCTACGTTCTGGCCCTCCCCGAATAGCGTCGTGAACTGGGGATATGGGCGCAACAACTGGGAATACAGAATCGTCGGCTGGGACATGGGTCCGTACGACACTATGCTGGCGTACGGGTTGGCCACCACCTGGTTGAGCTGCGAGCCCAGGCTGAGGTACTGATCCGGAACCTGGTTGATCTGCGTGGCCCATCCAGCCGGCAGGCCGACCCCGGTGCTGCCCGAATAGGTAACCTCCAGCACGCCTTCCCTGCGTAGGTTTTGCTGGATATCGAAATTCCACTGTCCCATGTATCCGGTGTGCATGTTCCGCCAGTTCGTTGCGGCATCCTGCCCGATCAAGGAATTCAGCCCTTGCGAACTTCCAGGCGGATTCGCAATGCCTTGCGGATAGGGATTGTCCAGCGTGTAATAAGGCGTAACCCCTCCGTTCAGGGTCGTAGTCATGGGGGTGTTGAGATCGAATGCCGGGGCACGCGTATCGCCCGTGACCTCCGAAAGCGACGCGGGAATCCAGAAGATGCCGAAACCGCTCCGGATGACGGTGTTCTTTAACGCCTGGTAGGCGACGCCGAAGCGCGGCCCAATCTGCTTGGGGTAGAGGTTCGTGGGCGCCCGCTCGCTGGAACTGGCGAACTGGAACCCTCCGATAATCGGGAATCCCACTACCGAGCCGGCGGGATCGAGAGCCGTGTTATCGAACCACATTTTCCGGTTGTAGCGGTCCGTAATCGGGAACTCCAGGCTATAGTCCGTCCCCATATTCACCGTGAGCTTCGGGCTGACTTTCCAGTCGTCCTGGAAGTAGACAGCCATGTAACGCCGTTCGTCGGCCATGCGCTGGCCCTTCGCCACCGAGGCCGAAGACACATCGCCCAGCAGGAAGGAAGCCATGGGAACGCCGCTGGCGGTGTTCAGGCTCAGCGGGTTGATGGCGGTGAATTGGTTGGTGAAGTTGAACAGCGGCTCATTGGTATTGAAGAGCTCCTGGTTCATCTGCTGGACCCGCCAATCGCCGCCGACCTTCAACGTATGCGATCCCATGACCTTCGTCAGAGCGCCACGCTGATCCCAGCTATTGTGCGCTCCCAAGGATATGCCCGCGGAAGACGAACCCCCGATGGCGGTCAAGCCCGAAACCTGAAAGCCGGGCAAACTCTGAATTTGGGTCTGGCTGGCCAGCGACGCGGGGAAGCCCAGTTGGGTGATGTTGTAACCCAACGCCGCGGGTACGCTGTTTACGATCACCCGCGCGAAGCCGGTGTGGAGATCCGCGATCAGCGTGGGGCTGAAGACCGCCGTGGCCGACAGCGTGTACACCTGGTGGTCGTTGAAAACCACGCGGGTCTCATTCGGAGTCATCCCCAGGGGGTCCGCCTGGGTTTGATTCAACCAGTCCCGCCCGATTGCGCCGAAGATCTTCCAACGAGAGCTCAAATTGTGGTCGAGTTTGGTGACAAACTGATGCTCGTTGATAAACGTGGCCGCCTTGTTGGAGTAATTGTTAACGTCCGTGAAAGCGGTGCCGGGCAGCGTCGCGGCGGGAAAGAACTTGGCGACATTGCCGGCCACCGTGCTGATGCGCGACGTCGGAATCACGTTCCCCGGGAACGGAGTGTGGGTCGTGACGCCGTTCACTACAACGTTGGAGAACGGGTCGGCGACTACGACCATGGCTCCCGAGGCGTTGTAAGTCTGCGAGAAATTGCCCGATACTTGCGCCGCCGTGGGAACCGTGGTGATCGCGGGTGCGCCGATCCTCCGACGGTACTCTTCGTAGTTGGCGAAGAAGAAGGTCTTGTCCTTCTTGATTGGGCCGCCAACCGAACCGCCGAACTGGTTCTGGTTGAAAGGCGCCCGCGGATTTCCCGCCCGGTTCTGGAAGAAGTCGTTGGCATTCAGGTCGCGGTTGCGCCAGAACTCATAAGCGCTTCCATGGAGCTGATTGGTGCCGGATTTGATGCTGAAATTCACCACCGCCCCGGTGGTGCGGTTATTTTCCGCCGAAAAGGGATTCGAGGCAACACGGAACTCTTGCGTCGCGTCCGGCGGTGGGATGTAGGATGGCGCGTTCATCTGCGCCATCTCGAGCGCCAACCCCTCCACCAGGACTGCGTTGCCTCCGGCAATGCCGCCATTGAAGGAGAAATCCATCCAGGCGCCGCCTGGTGTGCCGCCCATGACCAGCCGGCCCCCGAAGCTACCCTGAACGCGGATGCCCGGGCTGAGAGCCACCAGGTCCATGGGGCTGCGGCCGTTCAGAGGCAGTTCGAGAACCTGCTTGTTTTCCACCATGTTGGCGACCGTGGCCGTGGCCGTATCGAGAAGAACCGAAGAGGCTTCTACGGTGACGGTCTCCTGCGCCGCGCCAACTTCCATGGTAAAGTTGAGACCGCCCACCTGATCGACAGCCAGCGTGATCGGACCCAGCTTCATTAGCTTGAACCCGGTTTTCTCGGCCGTCACCTGGTATCTTCCGGGCAGCAACGCGGTAATGAGATAATTTCCGCTGTCATTCGACGTGCTGTCTCCGGCTACGCCCGTATCTATGTTCGTGGCGGTAACTTTGGCGCCGGGAACGACAGCGCCGCTCGTATCGGTAACAACTCCCGTAAGTTGAGCGGTCTGTGAAAAGGCGCATACCGCTAAGATGACAGCTAATAGAGCGGCGCGCGGGAGAAGTCTGTGCACGTGTAACCTCCTCACCCCACAATGCGAGAATTCATGCACTTTTCTACAACGTTCGGATTATAAGGCTTTGGACCACGATGTCAAGGACAATTTAATGCGATTGTGCCGGCACTGACGATTGCCAGGCACAAGAACCAATCCGGCCTCGATGACCAAGTTATTAGTCGATACCTTTGGTCTTTATCCAGAAGTCCGGGTCGGAGCAAAGTCCGCATTTTGGGCCGGCGAACAGCGCCTTGCCATTTTGGTCGTTTTTCAGGATCCAGTCCAGCCAGCCTACAACCGCGCGGGTCCAGCGCACATCGGGCATCGGGTAAGCCCCGGTGTGCCCCATTTGCGGCATGTCGACCTTCACCGCCGGCTGGCGGCTCGCCATCTCGCGGAAACTGATCTCCGTATTCGTGTATGCGCTGTAGTCCGCCGGGCCGCCCGTAAAGTAAGCGATAGGAATTTTCATATCCTCCACATACCAATCGGCATAAGGATCCGGACCGCGCGTCGCGGCCAAACCTCCCGTGGAGGGGGCGTTCTTGCGCGAGCGGAAGTTGCTGTTCAGTGCTACGGCCGCGGTCACGCGCGGGTCTCGCGCCGCCCGGAATGCCTGGGTGCCTCCGCAGGATTGGCCGAGTACCGCAACCCTGGAGACGTCGAGTTTACCGAAGAACTTGCTACCCTGGCGGCCGTTCTCGGCGATGGCATAGTCCAGGCCTTTCAGCATGTCGGCCGGACTAGGGTTCATGAGCGGCCGCGTGTCGCCCGGCCGGCGCTCTCCAATGGCCTCGTTCCCGCCCAGCGGCGCGCCGACACTGACGATCATGAAAGGAATGTCGCCCCGTCCTATAGCGGCCACAAAGTAGCCGTTCGACGCCATCTCTCCGAGGAACCGCGTGAACTCGACGGAGGTATTGCGGCAGCCCCCGTTTCCAAACAGGACCACTGGCAGCTTACCTGGAACCTTGCTCAGGTCGGCCGGATAATAAAGTGTGTGGGTGGGGAGTGCGTCGTCTTCTTCGCGCGTGGACGGGTACGGTCCCGTGCCCGGATACGGATGCTTTCTCCAGTTATCGAAACGCGCAATCTGCTCGCGGGAGGCATCGATCGGCTGGATCGGCAGCGCCACGCTGACTGCACCCGTTGTGCGGTTTATGCCGATCGAAGTTCCCGGCGGGGCGAACCAGACGTTGGGGCCGGTTTGGAAGGCCGTGGGTGCCAGCGTTTGCGCGCCTGGCTGAGCTTGTTCCTGGCCGGCACCCGAGCCCTGTGCCCGGGCCAGGCATGCGCCGAACGCCAGCAGAATAGTTAGTACTGGGATCGCATTCACCCATCTCTTGTTCACGATTTCGCTCCTATGGTCCAAGGCGAGTTACTAAGTTGCCGCCGGCCGGAGTATCATAAGCCGGAGGTCCGAAGCCGTCCGCACACACAATAACCCGCCGCGTTCGGCTGAACGCAGGAGTTCGCGCATTTCGACGGGGTTTAGTATGCGCCTATAGGACTATCCAGGCAAGCGCGATTTGAGTTCCCAGGATTTCAAGACCCGCCAGGCGTATTCCCACGCGCAATTGGCGGTATAGCACCGGGCCGGCGGAATTCGACCGCGGAGAGGTTACTCGGGAAGTTCGTTAGCTTCGGCCTTCCGCGCTGCCGATGCTCTCAGCCACTTCCCTGCCCTTCTCCAGGCCCTCCAGGTAGACGGCCTTGCGCTCCTGGCGGGTGAAGGGCTTGCCGGCGTCGTGATAATAGGCCAGTGCCTTACCCACGGCGAACGTGCCGGCATAGGCGATGGCGGCCTTGGGGATGAGACCGCCGCCGAAGGGGATCTTACCGACTAACTCGCGGGCGATGGCGCGCCAGCCGAAAGCCGAGGCGCCGATGGTGATCATCTCGCCCTTCTGATTTTTGAACCCTACCGGCGCGCCGCAGGCCGCCGCAATTAGGAAAGCCATGCGGATCTGGTTGGCCGTCAGAAAGGCTATATCCGAAGCGAATTCGCCGACCGCCCAGGGCAGCTCGATAAGGCTTGGCACGATGTCCGGCAGCGCGGTCGCGAAGGCGAACAGAGCGTTCTCGAGAGAAACGCCATGGATGAGCCGTTCCACCACCACGGGGCGGAATACCGGGAAGTTGCGGGCCAGCGTGAGAGCCAACTCGTCGTTGCCGCGCAGCATCTCGGAGACCGTGGCGCGCGGGTTGGCGGGGTTGAATGACACCGCCCCATGCGGCCGATGCAAGCCTTGCTGGTAAAGCACGAAATCGACCGTACGAGGCACCGTGCGGTCGTTGGACCGGTGCACCAGCCGCCGGGCCGCGGCGTGCAGCCGAACGTCGGCGGTTTCCGGTATCAGGAAGCGCTCGATTTCGGCATAGCCGGCGTCATCGACCGCCACCAGGCCGATGTGGACGGGCCGCGCGGCGCGCCGCTGAGCCTCGTCGGGCTTGAGGACGGAAAAGGCCGCGCGGACCTGTCTGACGACATTCAGCATGGGTCGAGTCTCCCTGGCCATTCTACCGCTTGGTGGTGCTGCCTACGGGCGGCCCTGTGCCCACGCCCACAAACCGGCTGCGTCATCGCGGCCGCTCGGCGCCTTGCAGGCGGAACATGACCTCGATCCGCCGGCGCCAGTCCGCGCCCAAGCCAATACGTTCCACTTCGATGCCCGGCGAGAAGAAGCCCAGAAGCGTCTCGGTGGTGGGATGGAACTCGAGCGACGGAGAGACCAGCAGGAGACGCGGCGGTTCGGACCTCAGTTGCGAGCCGGGGAAGTAGCCGCGGGACGAAAACTCACCCCGGTCGAGGTGCCACTTGACGCGCAGCCAGTAATCCAGCGCCTGAAGCGGCAAGTGAAGATCGGCGGAGGCTTTCAGCTCGAGGACCGCCAGGCGGCCGTCGTGGCCGATGGCTAGCAGGTCCATGACCCCACGCTCTCCGCCGGCGAAGGCGGGTATCTGGCCGTAGACCGGTTCGGGAACGAGCGAGGCATCCACGGTTTCGATGGCGGCGCGCACCTGCGATTCCAACCAGGCTTCGGGGTACTGGCGGTACAGCGGATGCTGGCGCTCGGAGGCCATCGGAGAGCGGGCGCGGTCCAACTCCTCCACCAGGCGCACGATTTCGGAAAGGTGCCGCGGGAGCGCGGGGCGGCGCTCTCCCAGGCCGAAGAGCAGCTCGCCATCGGAGATCTCGGCGAACTCCAGGCCGCGCACGCGCAGGCTGGCGCGCCCGTCGTGCCGGGCAATACACTCGACCGCCGGCAGCGCGGCCACGCTTGCGGCCAGCGCGGAGCCGCCCGGAGCGGCGCGGCGGCAGGGATCGACGTGCGTATCCAGGTTGCCGTGATCGCGCGGATCCAGACGCGTGACCGTGTCCTCGGGCGTGTAGGCGAACAGCTCGAATTGCGCGGCTGCCGGATTGAGGCACAACAGGCGCAGGGCCAGGGCACGGTGTCGGCCGGCGGGAACATAAAGGGCTAACCCTTCCAGCGTCACGCGGGTTTCGCGCCCCCGCAGGTACGCCAGCCAGATGAGACCGAAGGCCAGGAGATCCGCGGCGTCCCCTTCGGGCGGGCAGGCGATGGCCGCCCAGCCGTGCTGGCCGTGCTTCAGGAAAGCGCGCGGGAAAGCCGGCGAGAGGCTGAATTCCAGGTTGGCTTCGGCGCTCAGCTCGGCCAGATTCCACTGCGGAAACTGGCGGCGCAGGAAGAGGCGGAAGCGCTCGCGGAAGACCAGGCGGTCTCCGCGGCGCCCCATCTCGGCGCCCGCGCGGCGCGCCAGGTCGAGCAGGAAGATCTGGCCCTGGCGGCGGGGGAAGCGCTCCACGGTGAGTTCCAGGCGGCCGGCGGAGGAAGCGGCCAGGCCCGTGACGCGGCGGGTCAGGTTGCGCGTGCGGTCCCAGGCCTGCAATGTGAGGCGGCCGGAGCGCAGATCGAGGGCGAAATTATCGGCCGCGAGGGGCAGCAGCTCCTCGCCGGGTTCGAGCAGTGCGGGCTGGCGGGCAGCGCCCAGAAACGCCTCGATGGCCGCGCGGAGATCCTCGGGGCTGGCCGAGGGCGGGCGCAACGCGGCGGGCGCGCTATTGACCGAACGTGGCGCCGCGGCGCTCCTTTCCCATGGCCGTGACCACGGCTGCGAAAACGAACACCACCACGGCCGTGGCGGCCATGGCGTTCGAGTAGCTGGTGTGCCGCGCGAAAGCCGCCTCTACATAGGCCACCGAGCTGGCCAGCAGCACGCCCACCTGGTAACCGAAGCCCGGCAGGAATCCCCGCACCGCATCCGGCGAGAGCTCCGAAAGATGCGCGGGCACCACTCCCCAGGCGCCCTGCACCATGAACTGCATCAGGAACGCGCCGGCCGTCAGCAGCCCCAGCGTGGGAGCGTAAGCCCACAGCGGAATCACCAGGATGGCCGCCAATAGCGCGACCACCATGGAGCGGCGCCGCCCGAACCGGTCCGAAAGCATCCCGCAGAGCGTGCCGCCGATGATCGCCCCGAAGGCTGAGAAAGCCGTGATGCCGGCCTTCGCCGTGGGGCCGGCGTGCCACTGCCGCTGCAGGAACGTCGGGTACATATCCTGGGTGCTGTGCGAGGCCAGATTCATCCCCATCATGAGCACCGACATGTAAATGAAAAGCTTCCAGTTGGAGGCGATGGCGCGCCCCAGCTCTCCCCACGTCTGGGAGCGCGACTTCTCCCAGACTTCGGATTCCTTCACGCGGAACTGCACGAACAGCGCCAGCAGCGCGGGCGCCCCGCCCACGAAGAACAGCGGACGCCAGCCGAAGCGCGGTAGCAGGAAGAAATAGCAGGCGGCGGCCAGCAGGTTGCCGGTGGCGTATCCCTGCTGGAGAAATCCAGAGAGCAGGCCGCGCAGCCGGGGAGGCACCTTCTCCATGGCCAGCGACGCACCCAGGCCCCATTCGCCACCCATCCCCATCCCGAACAAAGCCCGCAGCCCGAGAAAGACGGTGTAATTGGGCGCCAGGCCCGAGAGCACCTCGACCACCGAATAGAACACCAGCACGATCATCAGCGGCAGGCGCCGGCCATAGCGGTCCGCCAGCAGGCCGAAGAAGAACGCCCCCACCGGGCGGAAGGCCAGCGTGAGGGTGATGGTGAGCGCGATGGCCGCATCGGTCTGGTGGAACTCCTTGCCGATATCGGTCAGGCAGAAAGAAACCAGGAAAAAGTCGAAGGCATCGAGCGTCCACCCGAGGTAGCCCGCCAGTAAGGCGGCGCGTTGATCGCCAGCGCCCGACGGCTGGCTGGAGGTTGCCGGTTTGGTCACGTGATTGGCCATCTTACCCCATTCGGGATGGCTCTTGGGCGAAGCGCGTCAGGTTCCGGCCGGCGGCAAATACTCGCCGGCCATGCGTTCGAACTCGCCCGGGCGTACCAGGCGGTAGCGGATCTCCAGGGCGCTGAAGCCGGCCAGCTCGCGGTCGGTGGCCTCGGTGGGCACTTCCGCCGTCACCACGTGCAGGCGCCCCATCTCGACGCGATAGGGCAGCACCTTCCAGCGCCGCACGGCCTCGGCGGGCAGGACGCGCGTGGTCAGCCGGTCCACCTCGACGTGCAGCGGCATTCCCTCGGGAATACCCGTCTGCAAGCTCAAGGCCCGGTACAAGCGCTCTTCGGAAAGCATTCGCGATTGGATCAGGTATTCTCCCAGCCGGAGCCCCGGAGGCACCCTGGGCAAGGCTTCTTCGATCTCGACCGGCGCGGCCCACTGCATGTTGACCAGCACCTCGCCCAGGCGGAGGCGTTGATCGGGCGCGAAATGCGCCGGATAGGCGTGCTCGGTTTTGCGCCAGGCCATCGCCCCGCGCTGCACACGGGCATGCAAGAACTGGCGCAGGGATTCGGCCGTGGCCACGCAGTTGATCAGCGTGCCCCACAGAGTGCGCAGCGGCGCGGCCCAGGCGAAGCGCGGCCCGTAGACTCGCGCCGTGGCGTACATGCGGGTGGTTACCTGCGTCAGCGCGCAGGCCCCGGTAGCCATGTAGCAGCGCGCCACCCATGCCGGAGTGGCCGCCGCCAGGGCCCACGGTGCATGTCTCAGCGAAGATACCAGCGCGCTCGAGAGGCCATAGAGGAACAGCAGGTTGGCCACCGGTCCGATCAGGCTGCCGACCAGGCCTTTGCGGTCGCGCCACAACCAGTACGCCTGGCGCCAGGGGACCCGCCAGCCGTGCCGTTCCCAGCCCTGCAGGGCGACCCCCGCCACCCAGCGGCTACGCTGGCGCGTGGCGGCGCGGAACGTGCGCGGAAAATATTCGCGTGTAGCCATCGGCACGCGCCCATCGAAGTGAATCCCCAGGAACACCTGACGGCAGCCCAAGGCGTGCAGGCGGAAGCCCGTCTCGTAATCCTCGGTAAGGCACTCCGGATCGAAAAGCACGCCTTGCCGGGTGGCTGCCAGCCTTTCCAGGGCTTCGCGCGCGAACCCGGTGCCCACGCCGCAGGAGGGCAGAAAACCGCCCAGCCCCTGGCGGACCGCCAGGTCCTTCAACTGGAATTCGGTAAACTCGTCGCAGTAAAGCCCGTGCGTGAACTCGAGGGACGGCGTGCGCAAGGGCAGTACGGGCACCTGGACCATCTCGTAATCCCGCGAGAACCAGTTGATGAGGCGCAGCGAGCGGCGGTCTATCTGGTCTTCGGCGTCGTGCACGACGATCACCTGAAAAGGCGTTCCCTGGCTGGATTCGAAAGCCTTCATCCGCCGCCAGGCGGCGTTCAGGCAATCGGCTTTGGAAGTAGGGCCGTCGTGGGGCACCACGGCTAGGTGCACGCGCGCGTGCCGCCCGGCCACTTCGGAGACCGCCCGCGCGGTAGGTTCATCGTTGGGATAAACGCCCGCGAACACATCGTAGTTCCGGTAGGCTATGCTGGCGAGATTGCGTTCCAGCATCTGGCCGATCACGCGGTCCTCGTGCCACAGCGGCAACAGGATGGCGATCGGCCGCTCGGGCACGCTTTCCAGTTGCGCATCGGAAGGCCAGGTGACCTTGGGCAGCCGCCTGACGAGCCATACGAGGGTGACGAACAAATCGTCCAATCCGCTGACGAGCAGCCAGATAGCCAGGGGAATCGCGGCCGCGGCGATCCACGAATCGAGCCACGCGGGCATGGGTTCTCTGGGGTAGTGGCGGATTCCCCGGCGGATTCTCAACAACTCGCGCGAATTCACGCGGCCATGGTGACTTTGGTGTAGGCTACCTCAAAACCCATACGCTCGTAATTGCGCTGCGAGGCGCTTCCCGGCTGCGTGGTGGCGCTGGCCAGCTCGCCGCCGCGCGCGATGGCTTCATTCAGACGGGCGGCGATCAGCTCGGTGTGCAGACCCTGCCGCCGGAAGCGCGCGATGGTGGCATCGGCGAAGAGCGTAGCCAGGCCGTCGCGCACGGTCATGGCTCCCCCTCCGGCCGGCTCGCGGGAGCCGGCCACCGCGAGATAGCAGAGCGCTTCGGGCATGGCGAACACGTGGCGGCCCACCTCCATTTCGGCGGTGGTGAGATCGGGCTGTTCGAAGAACCCGTGGCCCACCGCGTGCGACCACACGTCGGCTTCCCCGGCCACCGCGCGGCGCACCCGCGGGGTCATCACGATGGAGGTTCCCGCCAGGCGCTTCACCAGCACGTTGTTGAATTCGGTGGGCCGGTAGCCGCGGCGAACCAGCTCTTCCAGCAGGCGCGCGTCGGCCAGAGGACAAAGGTCGATGGTCACCCCGGCTCCGCGAGATCGCAGAAACTTCTCGACCGCGTCCAGCTCCGCCGCGTGCACCGGTCCGGCCAGGCCCGTGCCGACCACCTGGGTGAGCGGCGAATCGGCGCCCGCGAAGACGGCGCAGCCGCCGGCCGCCTCCATCACTGCGACATCCGGCCCGGCGCAGCCTCTGGCATTGGCCGCCTCAGCGGATTCCAGGCGCCGCGCCAGCGCCATGTCGGCAAAGGTCATCGAAACTCCATGGGGTAATTGTTTCATCATATAGGCATGGCCCTGGAATCTCTCAACATTTCCGTGCGCGGCATGACCTGCCAGAACTGCCGCCGCAGTGTGGAGCGCATACTTTCATCCACCCCCGGTGTAACCAAAGTCACGGTGGATCTCGATGGCGCCCGCGCCGAGGTGGAATACGATTCCGACCTGGTGCGCCCCGAGGTTCTCATCGACGCCGTGCGCCAGATCGGCTACGAGGCGGCCTGAAAGCAGCCGCATGAAAATCGAGGCCCCCGAGCGGATCGAACTGCCGGTTTCCGGCATGACATGCGCGGCGTGCGCCCGCACCATCGAGCGGACGCTTTCGGCGACGCCCGGCGTGAAGCGCGCGCGCGTCAATCTGGCTACTGAGACGGCCACCGTGGAGTACGACCCCGCGCGCGTGCGGGCCGCCGATTTCGCGGCGGCGATCGAAGAACTGGGTTACGGCGTCCCGGAGGGCGGTCCCAGCCCGGACCGCGAGCGCCGCGCCTTGCGGCTGCGCTTGTGGGTGGCAGTGGCGTTCGCCGCGCCGGTGGTGTTTCTGGGGATGTCTCACCGCGCACCCTGGGTGCAACTGGCCCTCACTCTGCCGGTGATCTTCTACTCGGGCGCGCCGTTCTATGCCGCCGCCTGGAGGGCGTTGCGCCATTGCGCCGCCAACATGAACACGCTGATCGCGCTGGGCACGGGCGCGGCGTTCCTGTACTCGCTCTGGACGACCATGCGCGGCGGCCACGAGGTCTACTACGAAGCCGCGGCCGTGATCGTGGCGCTGATTCTGGCCGGCCGCACGCTCGAAGCCCGCGCGCGCCGTCGTGCCTCGGAAGCCATCCGCCGGCTGGCGAATCTTCAGCCGCCCACCGCGCGAGTTCTGCGCCAGGGCGTCGAAACCGAGATCCCCACCGAACAGGTCGAAACCGGCGACGTGGTGGTGCTCCGGCCGGGCGAGCGCATCCCCGTGGATGGCGCGGTGACCGAGGGACAATCGGCGGTGGATGAATCCCTGCTGACCGGCGAGAGCATGCCCGTGGAAAAGTCCGCCGGCAGCCCGGTCTTCGCCGGCGCCATCAACCTTTCCGGCAGCGTGCGCTACCGCGCCACCAAGGTGGGGCGCGGCACGCTGCTGCAACAGATGGTCGAGATGGTCAAGCGCGCCCAGGGATCGCGCGCGCCGGTGGCCCGCCTGGCGGACGTGGTGAGCGGCTACTTCACCGTGGGCGTGCTGCTGGCGGCGATCGCGACCTTCGTGGTCTGGCTGTTCCTGGCGCCCTTCCCGGTGGCCCTGGTGCGCGCGGTAGCGGTGCTGATCATCGCCTGCCCGTGCGCTCTTGGCCTGGCTACGCCGACCGCCATCATGGTAGGGACCGGGCGGGGCGCCGAGCGCGGCATCCTCATCAAAGGCGGCGAAGCGCTCGAGATGGCCCACCGCATCGACACCGTGATATTGGATAAGACCGGCACTGTGACACTGGGCAAGCCGCGCGTGACCGCCGTGCGGGCGGCGCCGGGCTACACCGAAGACGACGTGCTGTGGCTGGCGGCGTCCGCCGAGCGATATTCCGAACATCCCTTGGGAAAGGCGATTGTCGAAGCCGCCGCCGAGCGAGGTCTGGCGCTGGCGGAGGCCGACGGCTTCGCTGCGCAATCCGGCCACGGCGTGCGGGCGCGCGTGGAGGGCCGCGAAGTGGTCGTGGGCCGGCCGGGGATCACCGTCACCGTGGATGGCCGGCCGGCCGGCGCCATCGAAATCGCGGACACCGTCAAGCCCGAAGCCGCCGAGGCCGTGGGCCGTCTGCGCGCCATGAAACTGGACGTCTGGATGATCACCGGCGATCAGGCGGCCGCCGCCAAACAGGCCGCGCGCGAAGCCGGCATCGAGCACGTGCTGGCCGAGGTCACTCCTGCCGGGAAGGTAGCCGAGATCAAGAAACTGCAAGCCGCCGGCCGGCGCGTGGCGATGGTTGGAGACGGCATCAACGACGCACCCGCGCTGGCGCAGAGCGATCTCGGAATCGCCATGGGGTCGGGCACCGATATCGCCATGGAAGCCGGCGACATCACGCTCATGCGTGGCGACCTGCGGGGCGTGCCGGAGGCCATCGAACTCTCGCGCCGGACCATGCGGATCGTGCGCCAGAACCTCTTCTGGGCCTTTGCGTATAACACCATCGGGATCCCCATCGCGGCGCTGGGAATGCTCTCGCCCATGCTGGCCTCCGCCGCCATGGCGCTCTCGAGCGTGACGGTGGTGACGAACAGCCTCAGGCTGAAGTAGCTTACGGTACGCGCGTCTCCGCCGTCAGATCCACCAGAGGTGAACTTCCCGTGTGCAGCCGAGCCTTGCGGACGCGCAGGTATAGAATGCGCACCATGGCCAGTACCGGCACCGAAAGGAGCGTGCCCGCGATGCCGGCCACCTCCCCGCCCGCGAATACGCCGAAGAGCACCAGCAGCGGGTGGATCTCCACACCGCGTTCCATCAGGTGCGGAGAGAGAACATAATCCTGCAACATGCGATAGGCGAGCAGGAAAATCAGGACAGTCAACACGTGTGAGCCAGAAATGACCGCCACCAGGACGATGGAGGCGCCGGCGGTGAACGGTCCCAGCATGGGGATGAATTCCAGCAGGCCTCCCAGCGCGGCCAGCAGCACGCCGTACGGCACGCCCATGATCGAAAAGAAAATGCCATAAGTGGTGAAGGCGGCCAGCGACAGCACGACGAGCGATCGCATGTAGTGCGCCAGCAGCACGTTGATATCGGCCAGAACGTCGTCGAGCAGGGTGCGGCGCGGCCCCTCGTCGAGCATCTCGAGAAAGTGTCGCCGAATGGCGCGGCCGTCCTTGAGAAAGAAGAAGGCCAGGACAGGAATCACCACCACGTAGATCAGGTCGCTGGCCACGGTGATGAACCTCAGGCCGGCCTGCGGAAGCGCGGAAAGCAGATCGGTGGTCCGCTCGGTGATCGCGGTACGGATCTTCCCGATCGCGTCAGCCTTGGCGTTGTTGAACCACGGCGGCGCATCCGGGCTGGGTGCCTGCCAGCCCTGGAGCATGTTGGGGAAGTCCTTGGCAAAGCGGTGGGCCTGCTCCACCACCAGCGAGCCGATCTGGATTCCAGCCAGAACCGCGACTCCCAGGATAATGACATAGGCCAATGCGAGCGCGGGCGTGCGGGTGCGGGTGGGCAGGAAGCGGTCCAGAAGGTCGACCAGCGGTGAGAGAAGATAAGCGAACAGCACCGCCAGAATGAATACGAACAACGTGCGGCGCACGAGATAAACCAAGCCCATCAGCAAAAGGACAAGGGCTGCGGTCCAGACGGCGCGCGCCGCCCGGCGATCGATCCCCAACATGCAGCAATTCTACCCCGGCGCGGGAACGGATGGCTTACGTAACAACTCGATGCGCACGCGCGCGATGCGATTGCGATCCATTTCCAGAACGGTATAGCGGCGTCCGCCGTACTCCACGGAACGCCCTAGGTGGGGAATCTCGCCCAGACGGAAGAGCAGGAAGCCGGCCAGGGTCTCAAAGCCGGCGTCGGTGGGGATCGGAATGCCGTACTCGCTTTCGAGGTCCCGTATGCGCGTGGCGCCATCCAGCTCGAGATCGTCGGCGGGCGGGCGGGCGGCGACCTTCTCGTCGTGCTCGTCCTCGATGCGCCCCACCAACTCTTCCAGAACGTCCTCCACGGTGAGCAGCCCCATGATGGTGCCGAACTCATCCACAACCATGGCCATGTGCGAGTGGCCGCGCCGGAACTCCTCGAGCATCTGCGAGAGCGGCTTGGTCTCTGGCACCACCAGGTGCGGCCGGAGGAGCCGGTCCACGCGGAAAGGCTGGCTGGTGGCGCGCCCGCGCATGGCCTGGCGTCGCTCCTCCCAGACCGGCAGCAGATCCTTATAATGCAAAATGCCGATAATATTCGCGGGCGTATCCTGGTACACCGGAAAGCGCGCGTGACGCGCTTCGATCACGGTACGCAGGACGACATCCAGGGTAGCGTCCGACGGGATATAGACGATATCGTTCCGCGGCACCATGACTTCGCGGACGGCTATGGCCTCCAGGTCCAGAATCCGGTGGATCATGTCCTCCTGGGCTTCCGGCAGGTAACCCAGGCCGCGGCTGGAGCTGACGATCAGCTTGAGCTCCTCGGCGGAGTGGCCGCCCGAATGGCCGACGCCCTTGAGTCGAAGGCTACGCGTGATGGCCCGCGCGGAGCGCTCCAGAACCACCACGAAGGGCGTGGAGAGACGGTGGAAGATCAACAGGACGGGCGCCACCAGCACCGCCAGCCGGTCGGCCGTGGCGATGGCGATGTTCTTAGGCACCACCTCGCCCAACACCACGTGGCAGTAACTGATGATCAGGAACGAGAGCGCCAGGCTGAAGGCGTGCAGATACTTCTCGGCCGGCACGGTGGTAATCGGAAGCAGCAGGCCGCGGAGAATCCGGTACATGGTATCCTCGCCCGCCCAGCCCAGCCCCAGGCTGGCCAGCGTGACTCCGAGCTGCGTCACCGAGAGCAGCCGGCCGGGATCGGCCAGCAGGCTGAGGGCGGCCTGCGCGCCCGCCTGCCCTTCGGCGGCCAACTGGCGCAGCCGCGACTGCCGCACGGATATCAGCGACACCTCGGCCGCCGCGAAGAAGCCATTGACGCCGATGAGCGCCACCAGAAGCAGTATGCGAAGGGGCGAATCGGTCATGTGATCCAACCAATTCTAGCGAGATTTTCCGACGAAACGGGGGGGCCGCGTAGGGGGCGAAGACTCTTACCGGTTACCGACCGACTCCAACGGCGGAGCGCTTGGCGAGCGAAGGTCCCGAATGTCCCGCATCGGTGGCTGGCCGAAGAGACGGCTGTATTCGCGGTTAAACTGGCTGGCGCTTTCGTATCCGACCTCAAAAGCAGCGCTGGCGGCATCCAGACCGTCCACGAGCATGCGTCCCCGCGCCGCCTGCAACCGAAGCTGCTTCTGATACTGGAGAGGACTCATGGCGGTCAGCACACGGAAATGATGGTGCAGCGTGGAAACGCCCATGCCCGCGAGCTCCGCGAGATTTTCCACCCGCAGCGGCTTCGCATAATTCGCCATGATCCAGGCGATTGCCTTCGCCGTCCGATGGCTCTGCTCTCCCAGCGTCGCAATCGCGCGCAGGCGGGCGCCCTCCGCACTGCGAAGAATGCGGTAGACGATCTCGCGCTGAATCATGCCACTGAGAAAGGGAATGTCCTGTGGCGTTTCGAGGAGGTCGACGAGCCGGCAGCACGCACTGAGGAACTCCACCGTGGTCTCGCCGGTCGCCATGCCAGGACTGTCGGACGGCACTTCAGCTACCTGAATCTCCTCCCGGCTGAGAAGCTCCCGGACCATGGGCATTTCGAGTTTGAGCGACAATGCCAGGCAGGGCAACTCTTCGCTTGCCTCGATCACCCGGCTGACGACCGGCAGATCGACCGACGTCAGCAGGAATCGCGACGCATCGTAGATAAAAGCGGTTCGGCCGAGTTCTACGCGCTTTTTCCCTTGGGCGATCACGGTCACGCTCGGCTCGTACGTCATGGAGCAGGGAGCGGTGGGGGCGGGGCGCCGCACGAGAATCAGGCCGGGAATATCCGTTACCCGTTTCTCTTCCGGCCCCATGAACAAGGCAATCTTGCGAGCCAGCCCCGCCCGCAATTCGTGTGCTTGATGCCGTAACAGAGACACTTCCATACCGCGATTTCTCATAATAACGGTTGCGCTTCTCCTCCACCCCAGGATAACCGCTTACTCTGTGCGTGGATCAACGCTGCGAGAGGAATAGGCAAGAAATCGGAAGGATCGGGATACCGCTTTAGCGGCGTTCCACCCTAACCTGGAGATGAAGGGAACGGTTCGAAGGAGACACAATGCAAACGCGCAAATTGGGAAGCAGCAACCTGGAGGTTTCGGCTCTCGGGCTCGGCTGCATGGGAATGAGCTTTTCTTACGGTCCGCCCAAAGACAAAGGCGAGATGACTTCTCTTCTCCGGGCAGCCGTGGAACGCGGCATCACATTCTTCGATACTGCCGAGGTCTACGGCCCGTTTACAAACGAAGAACTGGTGGGCGAAGCTCTCGCTCCCTTCCGAAAACACGTGGTGATCGCCACCAAATTCGGGTTCGACCTCAATCCTAATTTCGATCCCCGCGGGATGAAGGGCGCGCCCGGCTTGAACAGCCAGCCGGAGCATATCAAGCAAGCCGTCGAGGGATCGCTCAAGCGGCTCAAGACCGACGTCATCGACCTGCTCTATCAGCATCGGGTCGATCCGAATGTGCCTATCGAAGACGTAGCCGGAGCGGTGAAGGATCTGATTCAGCAGGGCAAGGTCAAGCACTTCGGCCTTTCCGAAGCGGGAGTCGGGACCATCCGCCGCGCGCACCGGGTTCAGCCGATTACCGCTCTCCAGAGCGAATATTCTCTGTGGACGAGGACCCCTGAGAAGGAAGTGATCCCGACACTCGAGGAGCTCGGAATCGGCTTGGTCCCGTACAGCCCGCTGGGCAAGGGTTTTCTCACGGGCAAGATCGGCGAGAATGCGAAGTTCGATAGCACCGATTTCCGCAGCACCCTACCTCGCTTCACGCCCGAAGCGCTCAAAGCGAACCAGGCGCTGATCGATCTGCTCGCCAGCATCGGGGCACGCAAGAAGGCCACGCCCGCTCAGATCGCGCTCGCCTGGCTGCTGGCCCAGAAGCCGTGGATGGTACCGATCCCAGGCACCACCAGGCTCGAGCGACTGGACGAAAACATCGGAGCCGTCTCGGTCGAACTTACGCCCGACGATCTGCGCGACATCGACAATGCCGCCTCGAAGAT
>Ga0181517_10001484_pt1 | contig 26005 bp, 22 predicted proteins | sample PEATcosm2014_Bin_31_FD_119748 | JGI IMG/M metagenome (GOLD analysis project Ga0181517, IMG submission 119748) | Peatland microbial communities from MTU Mesocosm Facility, Houghton, MI, USA - PEATcosm2014_Bin01_30_metaG | ecosystem: Environmental > Terrestrial > Soil > Wetlands > Peat | place... | reverse complement strand
TCCTAGAATAGCGGCATTCGCGGAATAGCGGCATGAGCCGCCCGGCAGACTGGAGCGCGCCGAAGCCGCACGCCCGGAAGCCTTGCGGAGAGATCTGCGAGCTTGCTAAAGCCTGCGCTAGGTGGGAATTGTCGGTTTCCACCGTGTAAAAAGTACACGACGCGAAACCCTGCGCGCGCGCGTAGCCCGGATCCGCGAGCGGCATGGCCTGGCGGCCGCGCCCATGGAATACCGGCCCGAGCTATGGGAACCCGATCCGCAAGGCCTGCTGTTTCCCCTATAGAGGTTATTCGAGGATGCGGCCCAGCTCCGCCGCCGGCACCCTCAAGCCGATGAAAAACTGGCCGAACAACGCATACACCGCACTTACCTCGTCGAAGCGCATCTCGTAGATCAATTTCTTGAAAACCAGGGGATCTTCGGCGAACAGGTCCACGCCCCACTCCCAGTCGTCGAAGCCGATCGAGCCGGTGATGATCTGCCGCACCTCGCCGGCGTAGCGGCGGCCCACCAGGCCATGCTCGTGCATCATGCGCTGGCGTTCCGTCATGGATTCCCGGTACCAATTGGCGGTTTCCCCCCGCCGCCGGTCCATGGGATAAAAGCACAGGTACTTCGCCGCGGGAATTTCGGGCCACAGCCGCGGCGCCATGGCCTGCCGCTGTCGCTCCAGAACTGCCGCGATTTCGCGGTTCCACTCCTCCGTGTGCGGCTGCACGCCTTGAGCCGTTAACCCTCCGTAGACCTTGGCCGTAGATTCGTAGAGGCCCAGCTCGACCACCGAGAGATACGAAGTCGCCGGTTCCAGATAGTCCGACAGGTGCAGGCGCGCCATCTCGCGTTGGGCCTGCTCCAATTCCTCGAAATCGCGCCGGAAGTGCAGGAACAGCAGGTCGCCTTTATGCCCCAGCAGCGAGTACACGGCGCTTTGGCGGCTATCGGCGGATTGTTCCAGCGCGGCCAGCGCCTGGGTCGCCTCCTCGACGATCGCGGCGCGCTCGGCCGCGGGAACGGCGCGCCAGGCCGGGCGGCGCAAGCGTGCCATCTGGTGCAGCACACTAGCGCCTTCCAGCGTGAGCGGTACGGCGGGGATGGCGTGGGCGGTAAGCGTTTCGGGCGTCATGGTTTTTCCATTATATGGACTCCGCCGGCCCCTTTAAGGACTCCGCTGCTGGTTCCAGCGGGCCAGAAACGCCTCCGCCGCCAAAGCCTCGATTTCCCGGCTTTCGGCGGCCTGCCATTCGGTGAAGCGCCGTTCCTTGAGCTTCTCGAGCAGGCGGCACCGCCGGCGGGCCTCTAGCATGTCGCGCTGCCGTGCGGCCAGCTCCCGCTCGCATTCCGCGCGCCGCCGGCGGAGATCTTCTCCCCGCTCGCTCACGTGCAGGTGGAACTCTGCCAGGGCCGCCAGGTCTTGCCCCGCCAGAGGATGCCAGGCGCGAACCTCGCGCTCCGCCGCTGCTCCGGCGGCTTCGAGATCGGCGCGGGCCGCATCCAGCTCCGCCAGTGCGGCCGTCTGCCGGCGGAAGCGGTTTTCTTCCGCCTCGAGCTGCCGGCGCCGCAACTCCAGTACCCGCTCCAGATTGAAGCGGAAGGCATTCACGGCTTAGCCCCGCGCACGGCGACGGCCGCCGGTGCGGGGGCCCCCAGCTTGGCGGCCAGAGCATCGAGGCGCCGCAGCGTCTCCTCGAGCGGCGCCTTGGTGGTGTGATCCTGCCGCAAAAACTCCAGCATTTCGGGCCGCAGCCGGATGCCCGCGTCCAGCACCGGGTCCGAACCCGCCACATACGCCCCCAGGCGGATCAGATCCTCGGCCTCGCGATAGGCCGCCATCGCCTGCCGCAGCTTGTTCCCGGCCTCCTTCTGGCCGCCCCGCGCAATCTCGGATGTCAGCCGGCTCACCGAGTGCAGCACATCGATCGCCGGGTAGTGGCCCTCGGCGGCCAGAGCCCGGGAGAGAATGATGTGGCCATCCAGAATGGAGCGCACTGCGTCGGCGATCGGCTCGTTGAAATCGTCGCCTTCCACCAGCACGGTGAAGAAGCCGGTGATGGATCCCTTATGAAAATTGCCCGCCCGCTCCAGCACCTTGGGCAGCAGGTTGAAAACCGAGGGTGTGTAACCCTTCTGGCTGGGCGGTTCGCCGGCCGCCAGCCCGATCTCGCGTTGCGCCATGGCCAGCCGCGTCACCGAATCCATCACCAGCAGCACGCCGGCGCCCTGGTCGCGGAAATACTCGGCCACCGCCAGAGCCACGAAGCAGGCCCGCACGCGCAGGGTGGCCGGCCGTTCGGAAGTGGCCACCACCACCACCGATTTGCGGCGCCCCTCGGGACCCAGTTCCTTCTCCAGGAAGCCGCGCACCTCGCGGTTGCGCTCCCCCACCATGGCGATTACCGTCACGTCGGCCGAGTTGTGCCGCGACATGGAACCGAGCAGCGTGCTCTTGCCCACCCCGCTGCCGCCGAAGATCCCCATGCGCTGCCCCTGGCCGCACGGCAGCAGCCCGTCGATCACGCGGATGCCGGTCACCAGCGGTTTGACTATGGGTTCGCGGTCGAGCGGGTTGCCGGGCGTTCCATAGAGGCTGTAGGATTCCGGCGACTCCGGCGGCGGGGCCCCATCGATGGGAGTGACGAAACCGTCGATTACGCGCCCCAGCAGGCCCGGCCTCACCGGGACGCGCGCCTCTTGGCTGCGCGCCGTCACGCGGTCTCCCAGTTGCAGGCCGTCGATCTCTTCGAGCGGCATGGAAAGCACCCGGCCGTTGCGGAACCCGATCGCCTGCAGCCGTATGCGCCGCCCGCCGGACGCCTCCACTTCGCAGAAATCCCCAATAGCCACGCGCGGACCCCGCGATTCCACCGTCAGGCCCGCCACCTCCGTGACCTGCCCGGTCCAGCGCAGCGTGGGCATCCGCTCCACTTCCGCCAGGTAGCCGGCCAGTGAAAGCGCCTTCGCCGGCGCTTCCGGTTTCACGAGCTCCTCCGCAGATGGTCCGCCAGCCCGCGCTCGATCTCCTGAAGCTGCGTCTCGACGGAGGCGTCCAGGTTGCCGCGCTCCGTTTCGAAGATCACCACGCCCGGCTGGCCCACCCCATCCGCCACCACTTCCACGTTCGTGCCTCCCGGCAATCCCGCCAGGCAGGACTTCAGCAGCGCCGCCTGCGAGGGGTGCGCGCGGGCCCTGTGGATCTCGCGCGCCTCGATTTTCTCCAGGGCCGCCAGCACCAGGCCGCGCAGGGCATCCGGATCCACCGCCGGTTCGCGGCGCAGAATGCGGTGCGCGATGGCCAGCGCCAGCTTGACGACATCCGCCTCGGCCTCCTTACGCAGGCGCGCCCGCCAATGGCCCAGTTCGTCGAGCGAGCGCGCCAGCCGGTCCATGGCCGCTTTCATCTCGGCGGCGGCGCGGTTCCGGCCGGCGGCCTCGCCTTCGCGCTGTCCCGCCGCGTGGGCTTCGCGCACACGCCGCTCGGCGGCGCTCTCCAGTTCCGCCATGCGGGCGTTCCAATCCGGCGCCGGCTCCGCCGCGGCTTTCGCCTGCTGGCCGGGAGCCGTAGCCGCCGCGCCCCCGGCGGTATGCACCTGGCGGAAGACGAACTGATCCACCGGCCGCCGGTCGCCCCGCGCCAGGACCTTAGACGACATACTGCTCTCCGACCGCGCCTTTCAGGCTGATGACGCCCTCGGACTCGAGCTGCCGCACCAGCGCGATGATCTGCTGCTGGGCCGCATCCACTTCCTTGATCTTCACCGGCCCGAGCGCATCCATGTCTTCCTTCAGCATGTCCGCGCCGCGCTGCGACATGCAGCCCAGCACGCGGTTGCGCAACTGCTCGCTGGTGCCCTTCAGGGCCACCGTCAGCACCTTGCGATCTACCTTGCCGAGCACTTCCTTGAGTCCCAGCGGGTCGATCAGCAGGAGATCCTCGAAGACGAACATCAGATGGCGTATGGTTCCCGCCAGGTTGGGATCCTGCTGCTCGATGTGGTCGATGATCTCGCGCGAGGAGACCGAATCCAGGCGATTCAGCACCTCCGCCACGGCGCGCACGCCGCCATAAGACTCGCGGCTGAATTCGCCCAGAGCCTTGAGCTTCTGGCCGATCACGCCGGCGATTTTCAGGATGATCTCCGGGGAAATCTGGTCCAGGCTGGCCATGCGCTGGGCCACATCCGAGCGCAGGCCCGCCGGCAGGGACGTCAGCAGCGCGGCGGCCTGCGACGAATTCAGGTGCGAGAGCACCAGCGCGATGGTCTGGGGGTGCTCGTTGTGGATGAATTTGGCGAGCTGCTGCGGATCGGCTTTTTGAATGGCGTCGAAGGAGGCCGCGTCGGCTCCCAGGGCCTTGGCCAGCCGGTCGAGCAGGCGCCGCGCGATATCCGCCGGAAAGGCCCGCAAGAGCAACTTGCGGGCGAACTCCACGCCTCCCCGCGCCATGTAGTCGCCGGCCGTGCAGAGGTTGTGAAACTCCTCGAGCAGCGCTTCGGCCTGCTCGGAAGTGATGGCGGTGATCTTCGCCACCTCGCGGCTGACCTTCTGGACGTCCTCTTCGGAAAGCTGCTGCAGCAGGTCCGCGCTGGCCTGTTCGCCCAGCACCACCAGCAGGGTGGCGGCTTTACGCACGCCCGAAAGCGTCTCCTCGCCGGTTTTCGCGGTGTTCAGAATCATCGCGCCGAGCCTCTCGCGCGAGCGTGCTTGCGTGCCCGCCGCATTTCGCCATCGCTTCCCCGGCTATTGCCCGGCTTCCCCGGCTGGCGCATTAATCGTCGTCCTCGTGGATCCATGTACGCAGGATTTGCGCCGACATCTCGGGCTCTTTGGTGACCTTCTCGCGCAGATGCTTGGCCAGGACCTCGGCAGCCTTGGTGATCACTGGCGCCAGCTTCAGATTATTCAGGGTCTGCGCCTCCAACTTTTGCTGGAGGGCCTCGCGTTCGGCCAGTTTGGATTCGAGCTGCGCTTCCGCCGTGGGGCCGGCTTCCAGGCTTGGAGGCGTGCCCTCGTGGCCCGCCAGTTCCGTCGGCAGCGCGGGATTGGGTGAGAACTTGCTCTTCCGCCGGCGCACCACCAGTCCGCCGATCCCGCCCACCAGCAGCAGCGCCACCGCGGCCGCCACCATCTGGGTAGTGCGGTTCCATAAGGGCGGCCAGGTGAACCCCTGAGGCCGCTGCGGCAGCGGCGGAGGCGCGGGCAGCGCGGGAGGTTCCAGCAACAGGGTGGCTTCGAAAGGCAGGGTCTCGACCACCAGTTGGTCGCCTCGTTCGGCGTTGAAGCCGGCCACGCCCGCCACCAGTTCGCGGATCACTTTCAGCTTCTCCGGCGAGGGGGGGACCAGCACGCGGTCGTAGCCGGTCCTGGTCCGCTGCCAGGTGAGCGCCTGGTCCACCAGCACGGCCAGCGAGAGCTTGCGGATCGAGCCGGCCGGCAGGCGCGTCTTCTTCACCGTCCGGCTGGACTGGTAAGCGATGTTTTCGGTGGTGCGGGAGATGCGCCCCGCGCCCGATCCCGGCCGCGATGTGGGCCGCGGCAGAGAGGAAGCCGTGCCCGGCACGCCGCTGGCACCGGGCGTGCCGGAATTGTCCTCGGTTCGTTGCGAGCTGACCATCACCGAGCGCGCCGGGTCGAAAATCTCCTCGCTCTGCTCGGCACCCGAAAAATCGCACTCCACCGAAACGCCCGCGCGGAACTTTCCGGCCCCCACCACGGCCTCCAGGGTCGAATCGACTTTGGCCAGCAGGTCCGCTTCGATCTTGTGCCGGTAATCCAGCGATCCCTCCGAAGGCCCCGCGCCATCTACCGGATCGGGCGCGCGCGGCCGCCCCAGCAGGTTCCCGTTCATATCCAGCACGGAGACCGCCTCGGGCACGAGGCCCTCCACGGCGCTGGCCACCAGGTGATCGATGGCTTGTACGTTCTGCGCGGAGATGTGGGCCCCCGGGCGGATCTTCACTAGCACGCTGGCCTTGGCCGGCTGCTGCGCCTCCAGGAAGACCGAATCCTTGGGGAAGGTCAGGTGCACGCGGGCCTGTTCCACCTCCGCCAGCGACATCACCGAGCGCTCCAATTCGCCCTCCAGCGCCCGCCGGAAATTGACCTGCTCGGTGAACTCGGTGGCCCCCAGATTGGTCTTATCGAATAACTCGAAGCCGATGCGGCCGGTCTTGGGCAGCCCCGCCGCGGCCAGCGCCAGGCGCGTTTCGGCCACCCGTTCGACAGGCACCAGCACCGTGCCGCCGTTCTCGGTGAGGTGGTACTCGACGCCGCCTTCTTTGAGTTTCTGGACGATTCCGGCGGCGTCCTCGGGCGCCATGCCGGTGAACAGGGGCCGGAAAGCGGCTTCGCGGCGCCAATGCACCAGCCCGTAGAGGCTCGCCGCCACCAGCACAACGACAACGCCGATCATGATGCGCTGCGTCAACGAAAGGTTGGCGAGGATCTTCTTCATGGCTTCATAGCCCGGCTGGGGCTATACGCTAGGTATCGGCGGGAGGCGCATGAGACTTGAGGCTCGCTACATCTGCATTTTCATAATTTCCTGGTACGCGCTGACCACCTTGTTGCGCGCCTGCAGAAATAGTTGAAATGTCAGGTCCGCTCTTTGCACCGCCATCACGGTGGTATGCAACTCCTCACCTTCGCCTGAGAGGAAGCGGTCGATGGAGGCGGAAGCCTCCTGGCTGGAGCCTTCCACCCGTTGGATGGCCGCCGAGAGGGCGTCCTGGAAGGTGCCGCCGGAGGCCGATGCGCCGGCCGGCCGAACCATATCCGGGATCTGAATGGCGGAGATAGGGCTGATCGGTGAGGACATGCGTTCCTTAACGCAGCAGATCGATGGAGCGCTGGATCATGTCCTTGACCGCGCCGATAGCCGCCACATTGGCCTCGTAGCCGCGCGAAGCGCCCATCAGGTCCACCATGTCTTCGGCCGGGTTGCTGTGCGGGAAAGCCACGTATCCATTGGCGTCCGCGTCGGGGTGGCCGGGCATGTAGCGCCGCTCGGGATCGCTTGGATCCACCACCACATCGGAGACTGCCACCCCGCCCACGGCATCCACCTGGGCATCGAAAACCGAGGAGAAAGGCGAAGCCACGCGCGAGCTCTCGAAAACCACGTCCTTGCGCCGGTAGGGACCGCCCTCGGGAGTCCGCGTGGTTTCCGCGTTGGCCATATTCTCCACCAGGACCTCGGCGCGTTGGCGCTGGGCCGCCATACCGGAGGCGCCGATCGAGAGCACCGAAAACAGGCTCATGAGGAGCCTTCCTTTATGGCGGACTGCACGTTCTGAATCTCCGAATGGAGCAGCGCCGAAGCCACTTGAAAACGCAGCGCGTTCTCGGCCAGCAAACGCGACTCGCGGTCCAGGCTGACGTTATTGCCGTCGTTTTTCACCGCCAGGCCGGAGACTTCCACTATGCCCGGGGGACCCGATACCGCATTTTGAAATTCACCTTGAAAATCGATATCGAGAGCGTGGTAGCCGGGTGTGTCCGCGTTGGCGATATTACTCGCCACAAGGCGCTGGCGGGCGCTCAGCAGATCCATGTATTTTTCCAGTTGCCCGGCCACCGGGTCCAGCATCGCAGGCGGATATTGCATCCGGCTAACCGTTCGGTGGCGGCCTGAAATCAATCAATTGGAGTCAGAGTGCCCGGCAATTTCGTGCCTTTGCGCCAGGTATTTGCCGCAGAAAATAAACTCGCCGAAAAAGCCGGTCACTTTTCCAACAAAAATACAATTGCTGCGTTTTCAGCGAATTGGCTCCCCTATGCCGGCCGCCGCGCGGGCGCGAGATCTATCGTAAGGGCGGAGGTGGACCGGTAGTTCGACGGTCCATTAAACAGCAAAACCATGGATGGCGATCCGATCATCATTGTCGGCCCTACGCTGTGGCTCTAAGCTGTTTCTGATGGAAACAGACGCGCCGCCCACAGGCGCGAATTTAAATAACCCCCTTTGCGGGGGTAGTTCCCAAGTGGAAAACTGTTAGAATCCTTTGGGGGTATTTCAATTGAGAGGAATACCCCCTTGGACGCACCAACAGTTTTCACTCCTCAGTTGCGAATGGAGCTAGTTCTTGAGAACGACCGCGATACTGAGCTGTTTCCTGCTCATGATCCCGCTCTCCGGCACGGTGCAACCAACCGCCCCGCAGCGCCGGGCGCAGACCCCGGCGATTTCGTTGGAAATCTCCGCCCGCCGCACGCAACTCCAGGACCTTCTCCGAAAAGCCGTCCAATTATTCCACTCCGGCCATTATCGGGAAGCCGAAAAATCATTTGAGTTCGTGCGCCAATTGGCGGAACGGGAGCGGGAATACTATTTTCTGGGATGGGCTTTTCTCGATATAGGCGCCTGCCAGTACGCTCTGTGCCGATATCCCGCCGCGCTGAGTTCTTTTCGCCAGGCGCACCGCATGGCTAGGCTGACCGGAGACGCCCGTCTGCTCTCCACCCTGGGTGCCAACATAGCTTCCCTATATTCGGGGATGGGAGATCTGGAGTCCGCGGTGGTCTGGATGCAAGGCTCCCTGGAGTGGCTGAAGGGCCGCGATGGCGTTGTGGTGGCGCAGTTGGAGATTCAGATGGCCAGCCTGCGGGCCCGCCAGGGCCGTATGCCCGAGGCCCTCGATCTGTTCCGCCGAGGAATCGACGACGCCGACCGCGCCGGCGACGCGGAGATCGCGGCGCTGGGTTGGAACCGGCTGGGCGAAGAGATCTTCCGCCGGGGCGATTTTCGAGGCGCCCAACGTCCGTTTTTGGAAGCTTACCGCCTGCGCAAGCTGAACCATTTGGCGCTGGACGTATCTTACTGGAACCTGGGGCGGCTGCGTTTCGAACAGGGCGATTTGAAATCGGCTTCCGCGCTGCTCGATTTAGCCGTAGAAATGGGCGTGCAGCGCCAGGGCGTACAGCCGCTGCGGGAAATGTATGCGGCGCGCAGCCGTGTGCGCCTGGCGCAGGGGCGTTTGCACGAATCCTTGAGCGACGCCCGCATCGCCGTCCGTCTGGCGCGAAGCTGGCGCGCGGAAGCGCCCGGCGACAGGACGCGCATCGGCAGCGAGGGAATTCTCGACGACATCCACGACACCCTGATTCAAGCCGGCAACCGGCTGTATCGCGAAACTGGCGACGCGGCGCTCCTGCGCGAGACTTTCGAGGCGGTGGAGGAGATTCGCGCCAGCAGCTTGCGGGTCCTGGCGCGGCGGCAGCACGTGCCCCCGGCGAGCCGGCCTCCGGTTTACTGGGAGGCGGTGGCCCGCTTGCAAGCGGCGGAGCTGGCGGCGTTGCGGGACGAGAATCCGGTCACCCGGGATCGCGTGGCCGCGGCGCGCGCCGAGGTGGATGAAATGGAGAGCCAGGAGGGTTCGCCATCCCTGCTGCCGCCCGGCCAATTGCTTGCGGGGGTGCGCGAGTCGCTGGACGCGGATACCGCTCTGCTGAGTTTCGCGGTGGGAGATTCCGGCTCCTGGCTGTGGGCGCTCGACCGGGACGGGCTGGCGCTCTACGCGCTGCCGCCCGAACGGGAGATCCGCGCGCAAGTCCAGGCCGAATTGGCGGCTATTCAGGACGATTCGCCTACGGCCGTGGAAGCGGGCGCCAGATTGTACGCCACATTATTCGGCCCGCTGGCGCCGCGGTTCCGGGATCGCAAGCGCTGGCTTCTGGCCCGCGACGAGGCGTTGTTCGACGTGCCCTTGGCGGCGCTGGTGGAGCGGACCGTTCCGCGGCCGGTGTATGTGGCCGAGAGCCACGTTACGGTGACGATTCCGGGCGCGGGCTTCTGGCTGGAATCGGCGGGGCGCCGCTCGGCCGCGTGGCCCTCCGGTCTTTTCGTAGGGGTGGGAGATCCGATATACAATTCCGCGGACCAGCGTCTGAGCAAGCCGGGCCTGCTGGGTTCGTGGCCGCCGTGGGCCGATAGGGCGCCCGCCCAGCCACTGGCGCTGCCGCGACTGGTGGCCAGCGGCGCCGAAGTGGAGCGCTGCGCGCGCGCATGGGGTGGCGATCGGACCATCCTGGAAGGCGGCGCGGCGTCCGGGCGTAACCTGGCGGACCAGCTTAGGCGCCATCCCGCGGTGGTGCACTTCGCCACCCATATCCTCGAAGCTGGCGACGGACATCATTCCGGGCTGATCGCGTTGAGCCTGCGCGACGGGCGCGTGCCCGAACTGGTGGCGCCGGAACAGATCGCCGGCTGGAACCTGGACGCCGGGGTGGTGGTGCTGAACGGCTGCCATTCGGCCAGCGGCGACGTTCTGCCGGGAACGGGCCTGCTGGGATTGACGCGCGCGTGGCTCACCGCGGGAGCGCGCGCCGTGGTGGCCAGCCAATGGCCCACGCCGGACGACAGCGGACCTTTGTTCGATACGTTTTACCGCAGCCTGGGACCGCAACGCTCGTCCAGCCCCGGAGAGGCTTTGCGCCGCGCACAGGTCGACATGATCCGCGCGGGAGGCTGGCGCGCGCGTCCGCGCTACTGGGCGGCCTATTTCGTGGTGGGGAGCGAGTGAAAGGATTGCGGGGATGATGGCACAACCATCGTGGTATACGGAAGGCGGCCAGGAGGCCGAAACCCTCGATGTGTGCTCGCTGGTGGAGCGGATCCGGAGCGGGGACCCGTCCGGAATGGAGGAGCTTTATCACGTATTTTCCAAGGGCATTCGCTTTCATCTGTGCCGCCAACTGGGACCCCAGGACCTGGACGACCGGCTGCACGATATTTTCCTGATCATCACGCAATCCATCCGCAACGGCGATCTGCGGGAGCCCGAACGGTTGATGGGGTATGTGCGTACGATTCTCCGCCGGCAAGTGGCGGCGCATATCGACAACGCCGTGCAGGCTCGCCGCAGCCAGGCGGAACTGGGGCCGGAATCGACCCTATGCGACCGGGACCCCAACCCCGAAAGCCAGGCCATCCAGGAGCAGAACACCGAGCTGGCCATGCGCATCCTCGGCAGCATTCCCAAGCGCGATCGCGAAGTACTGACCCGCTTCTATCTTAAGGAGCAGCCGGCCAGCCAGATCTGCCACGATCTGAGCTTGACCGAAACGCAGTTCCGGCTGATCAAATCGCGAGCCAAAGCGCGCTTCGCGGAACTGGGCCGGGCCCGGCTGGCGCGGCGTACGGGATTTCTCTTCTGCAATGTTCCAGTGACGGAATCAAAATAAAAATGAGAATATATAGTCGCGCGCGCGACTAGCTTGGCAACCATGCGAGTACAGGCCATGCGACCTGACCCCGGAAATCACCCCGAAGAGGAGCGGATCGAAGCTTATTCCAGGGGAGTTCTGCCCGATGAGGAAGCGGCCCGTCTGGAAGAACACCTTTTGATTTGCGAACTCTGCCAGGGTCGTCTGGCGGAGAGCGATGCCTATGTTTCGGCCATCAGGGCCGCGGCGGCGGACATGAGACCGGTACCGTTACGGCCGAAGGCGCGCTGGTTCCTTCCCATGGTGGCGATGGCGGCGGCTTTGGCAGTGATGGCTTGGGTGGGTGTGCGAGCCGGCCGGATGAACGGTCCGGAGCGCACCGTGACGGTGCTTCTAGCAGCCAATCGAGGGGCCATCGAAGCGCACGCTCCGGCCGGCCGAGCCTTGCTGCTGGAGCTGGATCTCGAGGGTTTACCGGAGAGCCATGGCTCCTTCGGGCTGGAAATCGTCAACAGCTCCCGCGCGAGGGTGTGGCAGGGAAGCGCACCCAACGGGCGGACCGCGCGCGTGGCGGTGCCCGCGCTGCCCCCCGGAGTTTACTTCGTGCACGTTTCGGCCGCCGGGGGCGAGCTACTGCGCGAATACGGGCTGGAAGTGGGGAAAAACTGAGCCTGCACTTCCGTTTTGGGTGGTTGTCGACGCCCGAAATGCCGGCCACGAACCTTCGGCAGCTTGGCCCTCATCAACCGCAAACTCATCGGTAATACGGAAGCCCTCGATACCTTGCAGCGGGTCGTGCTGGCGAAAACGGCTCCCCGAGGGAAAATGCAGCTCCCAGTACCAAAAAACGGCGGTTCGATCTGGACTTTCGCTTTATACTAATGAGGTCTGGAATTCCAGAACGGAAATTCCAGCTTAGACTCCAAAGCCGCCGAGAGCTGTGAGATGGCCGTCCAGTAGTGGACCTACAGCGGATTGGCGCCCAACGGCATCGGTAATTCCAAAAAGGTGCCGACTGTAGACCGGCCGCCAAAACGGAAATCCCGAATGTGAGCTGACAAACTCCTGGAGGACGGGAAGCCATGATCTGCAAATTTACGGTATTGGGGGGAAGTTTCGCGAGGGCACTGGTCGCGCCCTGGTGCCTGATTCCGCTCTTGTGCGTCTCCGCGTCAGGACAAACCGACAACATCCATGCTCTGGCTGATCGTCTTCGAACGACGTTAGCGCACCAAACGCAGAAGGCCAGCGTTGCGGGCGCTAACACGAATCTCGCTCCAGCCGGGTCGATGGCGCAGATCGCGTCCGGCGGGGGCTGGGATACTTCGCTAACGCTCGTGAATCTGGGCACGGCGCCAGGCGAGGCGCGTTTGAATTTCTACGCCAACGACGGGAGCGCGCCACAACTGCCGTTCACCTTCCCGCTGCAGCCGTCGCTGGGCCCGGCTGCGGGATCGACCGTCGACCAGGTTATCAACGCCGGCGCCACGCTGGTGATCGATACCACCGGGCCGGCCAGCCAAACGGTCGCAACCGGCTGGTCGCAATTGCTCGCTAGCGGCAACATCGGAGCCTTCGCGATTTTCGACTACGTGCCTACGGGCCAGCAGGCCGTGGTGCCCGTCGAGACGCGCAACGCGGCCTCCTATCTGCTGGCCTTCGATGACACCGGCCCACTCGCCACCGGCCTCGCTATTGCGAATCTGGCAACCAGCCCGGCCACCGTCGGAGTGGTCATTCGCGACGACACCGGGGCCAAGATTGGCATGGGTACAGTCAGTCTTCCGGCCCAAGGCCACAATTCCTTCATGTTGAACGATGCGACGTACGGTTTCCCGATCACGGCCGGAAAGCGCGGCACGGTGGAGTTCGACACGCCGGCGAACGGGCAAATCAGCGTGCTGGGGCTGCGCGCCAACGGCAATGCGCTTACCACGCTTCCGGTGCTGGCGAACGTCGGGACAACCGGTGGCACGATGGCGCACGTGGCGTCCGGGGGCGGCTGGCAGACGATCTTCACACTCGTGAACGCCGGAGAGACTTCGGCCAATACCGAGCTGAAATTCTTCGCCGACGGCGGCAGCGCGCTTTCGCTGCCGCTGAGTTTTCCGCAAACCGGGGCGACCTCCACGGAGAGTGTGGTCAACCAGGTGATTCCCGCGGGGGGAACGCTGATCGTCGTCACGCAAGGGCAGGCGAGCGGCGCCCCCGTGACAGGGTCGGCACAGTTGTCGGCCAACGGCAACGTCAGCGGCTTCGCCATCTTCCAGAACGCTGGACAGGAAGCGGTTGTGCCGCTTGACCTGGGAAACGCGAGTTCCGAAGTTTTGGCTTTCGATAACACCAGCAACCTGGCGACGGGCATCGCGCTGGCGAACGGTTCGGCCCAGCCGGCCGCCGTGCCGGTAACGTTGCGCGATGCCACAGGAGCCACGCTGGCGACGACCACGATCGACCTGCCGGCCCTCGGCCACAGTTCCCAGATGCTGACCACCCTGTTTCCGGCCGCTACGAACATGCGCGGAACGGTGGAGTTCGACACGCCCTCCGGCGGACAGATCGGCGCCCTGGGCATCCGCGCTACCCCGGCCGGAGCTTACACGACAATTCCCGTCATGGCGGTTGGGGAGTTGGGGGACGTCGTGACAGAACGAGCGCTGGCGCAAACGGGTCTGTCGATTGGACTGGCATCCAATGTGCTCCAGAGCCAAATCGAAGTTCTTTTCACAGGCGGTACCGATGGCTCCCCCTGTCAAGCGCTCACTGGAAATGGCAGCGTGGCGTCGGGTAAAACCCCGACCCTTACGGTGGACGGAAGTTCAGTGTATCCAGTGACATTGTATTACGACGCATCCTGCACACTGCCTTACATCGTGGCCAAGATAACCGGGGGATCGGACTCGGGAAGCGGGAGCAGTTCTCTGTCGGAGACCGCCGCCTATTACGGTCTCAACGGAGCGAACCTCGGAACCATGGCGCTCAACATGACGCTAGGGGGAGCGTCCGACGGCATTGAGGTGGATGGTCTCGGTCTATTCACACCAGCAAGTACATCAACACCCGTGCAGTTGGGGCTGGGTTGCGATATTTCCTCCCTTTCCGATGGAACGTGCGTGGGGGCAGTGGAGCAGGATTTCCCCTCATTGAATCTGGCTATAGGCTCCGTGACACAGATAGGCCTTTCAGGCACGGCCACCGGCAGCGAGATCTTTTCTGGCACCGGCTCCATCTTCACCGGGCCAATCGGTGCACTCAAAATCGCCAACCCGTCGGCGAATTGGTTCGTCGTTCAAGGTGGGCCAACCTACGCCCCGATCACTACCAGCGGCAGCGCCGCGGCATTAGTGCTCTTCCCGCCAACACCGACCTCCTGGACGCTCACCGATGCGGCGCACGACGCGCAATTTCAGATCTCGGTGATCGACAATGCGATCGGCAATCTGACCCTGACGGTCACTCGAGTGAGTACCGGCGCAACACTGGCCACCGGCTCGGTCGATCGGTCGGGCACGGGAACCATTACCTATTCCGACGGCAGCAGCGCGGCGATCACTGGTTGGACACTGGTGGACTGAGGGGGGAAGGGTAGTTGGCCAGGTCCGAAGCCGCCGCTTAAGCTCGAAACTGCTCTAGGCCAGCGGGTTGTGCGCGGCCGCAACGGCCGCCTGTCCCAAGGCAATGCCGCCATCGTTGCAGGGCACCTCGCGGTGCAGAAATACCGCGAACCCGGCGCTTCGCAGCCCGTTCACCGCCAGAGTGAGCAGGCGCATGTTCTGGAACGTGCCGCCACTCAGGCAGACGCGCTCCAGACCCGTATCGGCACGAATGCGCCGCGAGACCTCCACGATGGCTTCTCCCAGGGTGTTATGAAACTTCGCGGAGATCGTCTCACGCGGCTGGTCCTCGGCGGCTTCGCGGGCGATTTGCTCGATGGCCGGGCGGAAATCGAGCTCCAGGCAATCGCCCGGTGAGATCTCGAACGGGTAGCGCTCGGTGACGCCCTCCTCCGCGATAGCCTCCAGCTCGATGGCCGCCTGGGCCTCGAAATTCACCTCGCGCCGCAGCCCGATAATGGCCGCCACGGCGTCGAAGAGGCGCCCGCAGGAGGAGGTGGGTACCGTGTTGACGCCCATAGAGATCATGCGGCGCACCACGCGCTTGCGGCCCTCGGGGATGCCCTCGATCTCGAGGGGCGCCTCCGGGCCGAGCGCATCCATGAGGTAGGCCAAGCCGCAGCGCCACGGTTCGCGCACGGCGGCATCGCCCCCGGCCAGAGGGATGTAGCGCAGGTGCGCACGCCGTTCGAATGCGCTCAAGCCAGCCACCAGGAATTCGCCGCCCCAGATGGCGCCATCGGTGCCGTAACCAGTGCCGTCGAAGGCCACCCCGATGGTCTGGCCGTCCAGGCCGTTCTCGGCCATGCAGGCGGCGATGTGCGCGTGGTGGTGCTGCACGCCCACCGCGGGGAGTCCCAGGCCGAGAGCGTATTTTGTGCTCAGGTAGAGCGGGTGCAGATCGTAGGCCACCAGGCGCGGGTTGACGCGGAAAAGTTTCTTCAGGTTGGCCAGGGTCTCCTCGAAAAAGAGCAGGGTCTCGTAGTTTTCCATGTCGCCGATGTGCTGGCTGAGGATGGCATGGCGCCCTTTGGTGAGGCAGAAAGTGTTTTTCAGCTCGGCCCCGCAGGCGAGCGTCTCGGGAACGGCGCGCCCCAGGTCCAGCACCCGCGGCGCGTAGCCTCGCGAACGGCGCAGCACGCGCGGGCGGTCTTCGAAGGTGCGCACCACCGAGTCGTCCGCGCGCATGTAGATATCGCGGTTGTGCAGCAGGAACCAGTCGGCCACCACGGCCAGGCGGCGGACGGCTTCGTCATTATTCACCACGATGGGCTCTTCGCTCAGGTTGCCGCTGGTCATCACCAGCGCGGAATAGGGCGCTCCGGCGAAGAGCAGATGGTGCAGCGGCGTGTAGGGTAGCATGACGCCCAGCGTGTGATTTCCGGGCGCCACCGCTTCGGGAATATCCGAATCCGGGAGGCGCGGCAGGATCATGATCGGCCGGCAGGCTCCCGAGAGCGCTTCGCGATCGGCGTCCGAAACCTCGCAGATGGCTTTCACGGCCGCCAGGTCGCGGGCCATCAGGGCGAAGGGCTTGTCGCTGCGGCGTTTGCGGTGGCGAAGCAGGCGCACGGCATCTTCGTTGCGCGCGTCGCAGGCCAGGTGGAATCCGCCCAGGCCCTTGATCGCCAGGATCTCGCCGGCCGCCAGCCGCCGCTGCGCTTCCGAGATCTCCGCCGAGAGCGCGGGTCCGCAGCGCGGACAGGCGTTGGGCTGCGCATGGAAACGCCGGTCGCGGGGATCGTCATACTCCGATTGGCAGGCGGCGCACATGGGGAATGGGCGCATGGTGGTGTTGGGGCGGTCGTAGGGAATATCGCGGATGATGGTGTAGCGCGGCCCGCAGTTGGTGCAGTTGGTGAAGGCGTAGCCGAAGCGCCGGTTGGCGGGGTCGCTGAAATCGTGGCGGCAGGCGTCGCAGGTAGCCACGTCCGGCGAGATCAAGGCGAACTCGCCAGTCTCGGCCACGCTGGGGCGAATCTCGAAAGCCGTTTCGCCCTGCGCCGGTAGCTCGCCGATCTCGCTCTCCTGGATCCAGGCGAGCGGCGGTGCTTGCTCGACGACCAGCCGGAGAAAGTCTTCGACGGCCGCCGGCGCGCCTTCCACTTCGGCCACCAGGCCTGCTGAAGAATTCAACACCCAGCCGCCCAGGTCTAGGCGCTGCGCCAGATTGTGCACGAACGGACGGAATCCCACACCCTGGACGATGCCGCGCAACCGAATTCGCCCGCGCCGCCGTGCGGTATCCGAGGACATATCCCTAAGATTCCCAGAATGAGTATAGCCGGACCAAGAACTAAACGAGTTCAAGTTAAGATAGAAACAGAGCCATGCTAGACAGACTCGATGAAATCTTCGGTGCGGCTTCCGCGTTCGCCAAGGGGATGGGCGTCACCTTCAAAGAGATGATGTCGCCCACGGTGACCGAGAATTATCCCGACGAGCCGCCCAAATTCGAAGAGCGGTACCGCGGCGCACATGTCTTGCAGCGCGATGAAAACGGCATGGAGAAGTGCGTGGCCTGTTTTCTGTGCGCGGCGGCCTGCCCGGCCAATTGCATCTATATCGAGGCGGCCGAGAACACCGAGACGGTCCGAATCTCGGGCGGGGAACGCTACGCCAAGGTTTACAACATCGATTACAACCGCTGCATTTTCTGCGGCTATTGCGTGGAAGCCTGCCCCACCGATGCCATCACGCACGGGCATGGGTTCGAGGTGGCCAGCTACAACACCACGACGCTGGTGAAGCGCAAAGAAGACATGCTGGTGCCCCTGCCGGCTACCACGCGCCAGTAACCCCCTACCGCAGGTTGCGGTACACCAACTCTTCGAAGCCGCGCAGTGTGCGGATGGCGCCGTCGTCGTAAAACGGCAGAAGCTGCATCATCTGGATGCCGCCGATGTGCTTCACCGGATCGATCCAGAACTCGGTGTTATAGATGCCGGCCCAGCTCAGGCTTCCCGCGCTGCGGAAGTTGGCATTGCGCGGATCGTTCGCGGCAATCTCGAAGCCGAGGCCGAACTTATCGAGCCCAGCGCCGAGGGGAAACGGGTTGGTCAGCGATTTGTCGGCGGCCGGCTGCAGCTCCACGAAAATGGAGCCGATGTTGTTCTCGCCCATCAATTTCACGGAGCTCTCGCGGAGGATTCTCACGGAGCCCAGGCGGCCGTTATTGAGCAGCATCCGCACGAACTTTCCGTAATCCTGGACCGTGGAGTAGAGGCCGCCATCGCCCTGGAACGGAGGCACCGGTTTCGAGGGGGCCGCGACCCGCGGCTGCTCTTGCAGCACGCCATCCACGCGCTGGTGGCGCGTGGGCACCCGTGCCTGTTTGACTTGCGGAACGGCGAACGAGGTATCAGGCATCCCCAGCGGCTGGAAAATGCGCTGCTGGAAATACGTTTCGAGCGACACGCCGGCGATCTTTTCGACGATCATGCCGAGCACGCGCGTCGAGGCGCCGTAGTGCCATTCCTCGCCGGGATCGCTGAGCAGCGGCAGTTGCCATTCGGCCTTCTTGGTGGCCTCGGTGAGGCGCTTTTCGATGGAGTTCGAAAAAGCGTAGCCGATGCCGGAGGTGTGGGTCAGCAGATGGCGGATGGTCATGGGGCGCTTGGCGGGCCGCGTTTCGTAGGTGGCGTCAGCCTCGTTGAATTTGGTGATGACGCGCGGATTATCGAAGCCGGACAGGTAAGTCGACACCGGATCGTTGAGCTGGAGCTTGCCCTCCTCGAACAGGATCATGATCGCCACCGACGTTACCGGCTTGGTCATGGAAGCGATCGGGAAGATGGCATCCACGGGCATGGCGATGTTGTGCGCCCCATCGAGTTTGCCGGCCGCGCCCTGGTACAGCACGCCCTGGCGGTCTACAACCAGCGCGACGACGCCGGGTGTGTCTCCGCGGCCGACGGCATCGCGCAATTGGTGGGATAGGACGGCTTGGCCGGCCGCGGATATAACGGGCGCCCGAGCGGGGCCGGCCGCCGGGCTCGTCTGAGCGAGGCCCGGAGAGGCCAGCCATCCGGCGAGGCACGCGATTACGGCAAGGCGGCGCGCGAAGAGGGGCAGAGGCATCATCATCGTAAGTTTAATACTCGCCACCTGTAACCAATCGCACGCCACGATTTTCTTCGCTAGAGTAAAAGCATGCGCCTATGTGTAGCGGGACTCCTTTTGTTCGCGGCGGCGATTGCGCCTTTAGCGGGGCAGGACGTGCGGCCGCGCGACGTTCGGGAGACCGCCAAGGGCGGTTCGGCCGCCATACCGAAGTTGCAGGAGCTGCTGAAGAATCCGGATCGCACGGTGCGTCTGGAAGCGGTCAAGCAGATCACCGAGATCGGAACGGTGCGCAGCCTCGATCCGCTGATCCTGGCGACCCAGGATAACGACTCGGAAGTTCAGATCATGGCCACCGACGGGCTGGTGAATTTCTACCTTCCGGGATACGTGAAGACCGGCATAGGGGCGTCCCTGCGCAAGGTGGGCGGCAGCATCAAGGGGCGCTTTACGGATACCAACGATCAAGTGATCGACCCCTACGTTCAGGTGCGGCCGGAAGTGATCGAGGCGCTGGGCAAGCTGGCGCGCGGCGGCGGGAACATGGATACGCGGGCTAACGCGGCGCGAGCCCTCGGCATCCTGCGCGGCAAGGCGGCGGTTGCGGACCTGGTGGAGGCGGCACGCTCCAAGAACGCCGAGGTGATTTACGAGGCGCTGATAGCGCTGCAGAAGATCCGCGATCAATCGGCCGCCCCGCGCATCAGCTTCCTGCTGCACGATTTCGACGTCAAGGTGCAGGTCGCGGCCGTGGAGACGACCGGACTGTTGCAAAACAAGGAGTCGCTGCCGGATTTGATCGAAGTGCTGAACCGCTCGCGGGAAGCCAAGGTCAAGCGCGCGGCGCTGGTGGCCATTGCCATGCTGCCGGCGGAGACCAGCCGGCCGATCTACGCGCAGTACATCAACGACAAGGACGACCGGCTGCGCGCGGCGGCGGCGGAAGGTTACGCGCGTCTGCGCAATCCGAGCGACCTGCCGATGCTGGAGAAATGCTGGCAGGACGAGACCAAGCCGCAGCCCCGGCTTTCGCTGGCTTTCGCACAGGTAATGCTGGGCAAGACCGAAGTGAGCGAGATGAGCCCGCTGCAATTCCTGATCAACAATCTGAATTCGGTGTCGTACAAGGGCGAGGCGTTCCCCTTCCTGGTGGAGCTGGCACGGGAGGACGGCGTGCGGCGCTCGCTCTATGCACCCATGCAATCGGGCACCAAGGACGAGAAGATCGGCCTGGCCCGCGTGCTGGCCAGGAGCGGGGATAAAGAGAGCATCCCGGCGCTGCAGAAGATCAGCGACGATCCGGATAACGAAGTGGCGCAGGAAGGGCTGCGGGCGCTGCGGGCCGTGCAGGCGAGGAACTGAGGGCGGCGGGGGCGGGACGGGCGCACCTTCTGGCCATTCGTGCGGCGGGCAGCAGATTTGCGTTCTGCGGCTATTGACACATTTTGCGGCCTTAAATAGATTGTGATTTTCGAGGCAGCCGTATAATCCGATCAGAGGCTCGTCCCATGCCGAAGAATTTGTATTTCGTTCTCGGCGTTCCCCAGGGCGAAACAGCCGCGGGGATCCGCACTGCCTACCACGAGCTGGCCAGACGCATACATCCGGATGTAGCCGGGCCGTCGGGCGCCAAGCGATACCAGGAAATCAGCGAAGCCTACGAGGTTCTGTCGGACCCCGCAAGGAGGCGCGCGCACGACCGCGAGTTCGCCGGGCCGGAGCGCGGGGAGGAGGTGCCGGTCCGTGGCGGCGCGCCCGGCTGGGAGATGGCGCCTGAGCCGATCTCGCTGTTCGGCCAGCCTGAGCAGACCCGGCCCGCGTTCGACGCCTTCCGCGAGCGCTACTTCCGCAATTTCACCGGTTGGCATGTCCCCAAGGGGGAGCGCGCGGAAAGCCTGACGCTGGGTGTAGCGCTTTCACCCGCGGAGGCGTTTTGCGGCTGCAGGGTGCCGGTGGGCGTGCCGGTCTTCAGAGTCTGCCGGGAATGCGGCGGCAGTGGGCGGGTCTTCCCGTTCCGCTGTACGGAATGTGGCGGCGCGGGGCGAGTGGAGACTGAGCGCGCTTTGTGGGTTAGCGTGGCGCCGCGGGTGACGCCCGGGACGGTGATGGAGATGGCGCTCGAAAGGTTCGGGATCGGCAACCTCTACCTGCGCGTGCAGGTGGCCATTTCGGACGCGCTCTGAGGCCTCGATTGGCGCTCCGCCGGGCCCGCTGTCGCGCGAGGGCGCGTAACCCCATAGTTACCTTGCTTGTACCCGTGCTATGCTGAGTTCCGGATGTACGGCCGACAGCGCAAGGTCCGTGTTTTCTACGGGCTATCTGACATCCTGCTAACCAGCCTGGCGTTTGAGGCGGCTTACCGCACCCGCACCCTCCTGCACCTCGAGCGGGCCTTCTATATGAGCGCGGAGCGCAAGGCCCTGGTGCTTGGCATGGCGCTGGTGGCGTGGATCGTCATCGGCCTCTGGGTGGAGGTCTACGACAAGCTGGATTCGGGCCATCCCACGGTCATCCTGCGCGATACCATGCGGCAGTGCGGCTACGGCGTGCTGGGGCTGGTGGTGATGGAATACGCGCTGCGCCTGGACCTGAGCCGGCCCTTTCTGCTGTTGTTTTCGGCGTATGCCTGGGTGCTGCTGCTGCTCTTCCGGCTGACGGCGGGGCGCATGGTGGGAGCGATCCGGCGCGAGTTCTCGGTGCCGCATTACGTGATGGTCGTGGGGACCGGCGAGCGGGCGGTGCGGCTGGCGCGCGAGCTGGAGCAATCGGCGGAGTACGGGGTGCGGCTGCGCGGCTTTCTGAGCGAGACGGGCGGGGCGCCAGCGGAGATCGCACTGGAGGCCATCTACCATGTATGGCCGGTGGGCGAGCTGCCGGCGATCCTGCGGCGCAACGTGGTGGACGAGGTGGTTTTCGCGGTGGGAAGCGAAAGCCTGGCGGAGCTCGAAGAGGTCTTCCTGATGTGCGACGAAGAGGGCGTGCGCACGCGCGTGGCGGTGGATTTCTTTCCGCACGTCAATAGCACGGTATCGCTCGACCGCTTCGGAGGCACTCCGCTGCTGACTTTTTCCGCGGCTCCGTACGACGAACTGCGCCTGCTGGTGAAGCGCCTGGCGGACATCCTGGCGGCGGCGGCGGGGCTGGTGGTGCTGGCACCGTTCATGGCGGCGATTGCGGCGCTGATCCGGCTGACTTCGCCCGGGCCGGCCATTTTCCGGCAGGTGCGCTGCGGGCTTAACGGGCGGCGATTCCTGTTCTACAAATTTCGTTCGATGTGCCGGGACGCCGAGGAGATGAAGGCCGCGGTGGCACACCTGAACGAGCGCGAGACGGCCTTCAAGATCCGCGACGACCCGCGGCTGACGGCGATCGGCCGCTATCTGCGCAAGTTCTCGATCGACGAGTGGCCGCAGTTGTGGAACGTGCTGCGCGGCGACATGTCGCTGGTGGGGCCGCGGCCGGCCGTGCCGGACGAAGTGGATCAATACAAGCGCTGGCAGCGGCGACGGCTGCGTATGCGGCCGGGTTTGACATGCCTGTGGGCCATTTCGGGGCGCGACAACGTGGATTTCGAGACCTGGATGAAAATGGATATGAAATATATCGACAACTGGTCTCTGGCGCTCGACTGGAAGATTCTGTTGCGGACCATTCCCCGCGTGCTGACGGGACGCGGGGCCAACTGAAAGCGGGTTACATGCACCTGATTCCTACGCAAGACGAGGTTCTGGAGGTTCTGCGCGAGACCGGCGCGCTGCGCTGCGGCCATTTCGAATACTCCTCGGGCCTGCACTCGAACGAATTCCTGCAGGTTCCACTGGCCCTGCGCTATTACCAATACCAGCGCATGCTGTCGGTGGGGGTGAGCCGGCTGCTGAGGGCCAACTCGGAGATTCGGGCCATCGTTCCCGAGCTTTCCATCGTCACGCCGATGACGGGAGGGCTGCCGGTGGCTTACGGCGTGTGCGAGGCGCTGCGCGCGCGCCAGGTCTACTGGGCGGAGCGGGATGGCGATGGCGAGCCGATGCGTTTCCGCCAGTTCCTGAAGCCGGAGCCGGGCGAGCAGGTGGTGTTGGTGGACGATATTCTGCGCACGGGGTCGCGGATCGCGGAGCTCAAGGAACTCCTGGAGAGGAATGGCGCCACGGTGGCAGGGCTGGCGGTGGTAATTTACCAACCCACGCCGAATACGCACGATTTTGGCTCGCTGCCGCTGTATTATCTGGTGAAACTAGAGGCCAGCTATTACGCCGACGCGGCCCACTGCGAGATGTGCAAACGCGGAGTGGCGTGCGAAAAGGTACTTATCTAGACGATTGCTGAATTGGTGTGCAAAGCGTGACAAAGACGTTACGGGAACGATGTTTTGGGGATTGGCGAAGCCCGATATCCACAGGGTTTTCATCAGTACTGTGGAAAGCCGGCCGATAGGTGTGAGCCCTCGCGGGACCGAGCGTTGCGCCTCACCATGGCTCGCGAGTGGGCCAAGCGCCTTCGGCGGCAGTATCCGTGCCGATGATCGCTTGTAACTTAGCCAGCGAGCGGCGCATATCATCCAGGCTGGTTCCGGCGTCGGCCGGCTCGCGCGCGACCCCGGCTTCGATCTCGGCGTGCACCTTGATGAACAGATGGGTAATCTCCGGATCGCGCCAGCCCCGTTCCACCTCCGAGCGCAATATTTGAAGGGCCTTAACGGGCGGATAGGCCGGTTTGTAGGGGCGCTGGCTGGTGAGGGCTTCGTACACATCCACCACTTGAAGCACGCGCGCCAGCAAGGGGATTTGTTCCCCGCGCATACCGTCCGGGTAGCCGGAGCCATCCCACCGCTCGTGGTGGTGCCGGATAATGGGCAGCACCGGACCTAGCGACCGCAGATGCCGGCAGATCTCTTCTCCGCGCAGGGGGTGGGTGCGCATGACGGTCCACTCTTCCAAGGTCAGGGGCCCGGCTTTGAGCAGAATGGAATCGGGAATCCCGACCTTGCCCACATCGTGCAGGTAGCCGCCGCAATATAGAGCCAGCAGGTTCGCGCGCTCGAGACCCAGGGCCATGCCGAGCATGGCCGCGCTATGCGCCAAACGTTCGCAGTGCCTGCCAGTGCGCTGGTCGCGCTGCTCGACCGCCTGAGCCAGCGCAAACAGAATCCGCTCCGTCTCGCCCGCGATCACGGGATCTCCATATACGTGCGAATCGCCCACACCACACGCCAGGGACGCCAGGAAGTGCCGGCAGCGGCGTACCGGGCCCTCGCGCGTTTGCTGGTCCGTAATCGGTTTCATGCCAACAAGGTCTCTATCGGCAGAAAGCGGCAATCTCAACAGGGATAAAGGTAATCGGCTCTTTTTCAGTTCCTTACAACGGTAATCGCGCGCCAGGCCGAGTTTCCGGCGTCGTCGTACGCCCGGACGGTCACGGTGGTGCTGCCCACCAGGAGCGGAACCGTCGCCGACCAGAGGGTGGTCCCGGTAGCCGTGCCGGCATCGCCATTCGAGGTGGACCAGGCGACGCGCGCGACCCCCACGTTGTCGCTGGCCGTGCCGCTGACCGCGATGGTTGCCGACGAGGTCGCCACAATGGTCAACGAAGGCACCACAATCTGCAAGGATGGCGGTGTGGTATCGCCCCCGCCGGAAGGAGGCGAGGGTTGAGCCGGCTCGGTGGGCTGCGCCGGTTGAGTTGGCTGGGTTGGTTGAGTTGGCTGGGCCGGCTGCGTGGGCGTCGAGCTGGCGGCGGGGTAGAGCGCCCGAGCGCCCGCGATGTCATCGGCCGTGAGGCCCGAAGCCTGCGAGTAGTAGGGGTACATGACTGCGCCCGGCTGGCTGGAATGGGCCAGACCCAGCGCGTGGCCGGCCTCGTGAAGTGCCACCGAGAACAGGTCCACACCGGTACCCACTCCCCAGCTCTCGGATGCGTCGAAGTGCATATCGCCGGCCAGCGGTTCGGGGTTTTGCGGCACGGGATAAAACGTGTGGGCCAGCACGCCTCCGGGGCCGTCGAAGGGGTAGGCATCGCCGTGCGCCCCGCTGGCGAACAAGATGTCGATGCTGCGCGGCTGCCCGCTGGCCGTTGCCGGGGCGAAGCTGACGTTGACGGAATTGGACCAGGTCTGGAAGGCCCGCTCGATCTGGCCGCGGGCCGTGTTGGCGTCGATCTTGGTGGTGAGGGAATTGAAATAGTATCCGAGCGCCACCCCACCGGAGGCGTCCTTGGACCAGCCGCTTCCCGACAGGGCGTACTCGGCGATGGGTCCGGCCTCGGTGATGGGGCCGGGACACCAAAAGGCCTGGCGGCGGGTGGCGATCTCCACGGTGGCGGGCAGAATATACGCCACCGGGTCGTGGGCCGCCAGATCCGCCAGGCGCTCGACCACCCCGGTGACCAGCAGCCGGTCCGCGGAGAGACTGGGGTTCTCGAGCACTTCGAAGCCGTGGCGGCGAACCATGGCGCGCGCCTGTTCCATATCCGTATCGGCATGGAAGATCACCAGGTAGGCGCCGGCGGGCTCGGTCGAGAGCGCGGGGCTGAGTTTGTCGGATGCCGCCAGCGTGCCCAGCCAGGTGACGCCTAGGCCATCGAGATCGAGGGGCGCCTGGCCTGCAGCCATCAGCGCCGATTCGGGAATGTAAGACAGCACGCGGATGCCACGACGCGCCAGTTCCCGGCGCAGCGCCGGCCCGGGATAGGAACCAAATTGCACGATATAGTGGCCGAAGCCGCGCGCGTTTTCGGAGCGCGGCGCCGCGGAAACGGGCGCGCGCGGATCGATTTCGCGAGCCTTCAGACGAATAGGACCTTGCGCCCCGCCCGCCTGCAAACAGAGCAGGACCAGGACTACGGTCCGCCAAATTGTCACTGGAATCTCCGAAGGTCTTTTCGGCCGGATTGCGGAGTTTTTTAACCGGTGGGGAGTTTTGGGACGGGCGATTCGGGGAGGCGAGGCTTCCGTGGGTGGGGCGTTCGACGGGGGACCGGAGGCGGGTTTCGGGGAGAGGATTTCGAAGGCTGTTCGAAGGGTGAGGTTTTCAGCGGCGGCGTTTTCGGCGAAAGGCTTAGCCTGAATTCCGAAGTTGAGCGATAGTTGTCCTTTCCGGCAGGCTCAAAACCGACCTTCGGGTGCTGGCATTTCGGATCAGGTTTGAAGGACCGGAGTGAACTTCGGCGAAGCTGGAAAT
>Ga0181517_10001482_pt1 | contig 26029 bp, 28 predicted proteins | sample PEATcosm2014_Bin_31_FD_119748 | JGI IMG/M metagenome (GOLD analysis project Ga0181517, IMG submission 119748) | Peatland microbial communities from MTU Mesocosm Facility, Houghton, MI, USA - PEATcosm2014_Bin01_30_metaG | ecosystem: Environmental > Terrestrial > Soil > Wetlands > Peat | place... | reverse complement strand
GTTCCCTCCGCCCCGGGCTGTAAGTTTCGCCGCTCCCGACGACCCGGTCGCCTCGGCGGTCAAAGGCGAGCCTCGTGGCGTTGTTGGACCGGACCGGGACGGGCTAAGGGCTATCATCGCCTGCTATGCCGACCGCCTCCCGCGGGCCCGGACCGGGCCCTGCGCCGGTCGGGCCGACCGCATCCTTGGGCTCGGGCGCCCGCCTCGTGACCTGGAAGTTGGAGGCCATGCCCAACGAGACGGCCGCCGAGGCCGTATCTTCAGGGCCGCGGGCCTCGGTGTGCGGGCCCAGTGGGAGGGTATGGCCCACGGGGTCCCTGTCGAGCCCGGACGGCTTCCCCGTCATCGTGACCACCGACGCCAACGGGCATTACGACCTGCACATAACGGTGGGCACCACGCCGGGGACCTGGAGCTTGGACGCCTGGGCCGAGAACAGCAACGGGAAACTGTCCGGCGACACAACGGCCGCTTCCCAGACCCAGTCCTTGACCTTGGCACCGCTGGGCTCCGGCGTAGGCGCGCTTGCGGGCTTCGCCATGGACCTCAACGGGGAGGTCGCCCATAACAAGGCCCTGACCCAGTTAACGGGCAACGCGGACCAGATCGTTTACACGCTGGCCCAGGTAACGGCGGCACGCGCCGCGGCCGGGAAATTTGATGGCCTCGCCTTCGGCCAGGTCAACGCCAAGGACGGTCAGTCGGTGCTCATTTTCCGGGCCGACCGGCCCCCGTCGTCAACAGCCAGGGGGAGGTCCCCCCGGGCGACCCGGCCAACGCCAACGACTTGGTGATCGACCCCGCCGAGTGGACCGGTGGCGGCTTGGTGGCCAAGCTGATCAACACCGGCTCTCTCGAGGCCGTCCTGGACAGCGGGCGTCTCCCCGACGTGCCCAGCCTGGCCGACTTCGACGCCGGCAAGGCGGCGGTGGGCTGGAAGCCGGTCCACGGCAACCAGGTCAGCAACACCCAGGGCAACCAGGCCTGTTCCACACAGGTTACCGGCGAAGGGTCGCTGCTGTTCCTGGCATTGCTGAACGATGGGTTGGTCAATCTTATCCCCCTTTACTTCACGGCCGAAGTTGACGTACCTCTCGACTACATGCAAGCCCTGAGGGTGGGGGAAACCCAAGACGAACACGTGAGCATCAAACACGTCCCGGTCGCCCACTGTGAGCACGGGCCGTGGACCTCGTGCACCGACAGCCTTTATTGGGAGGGCACCCTGTCCATTACGCGCACGGCATAACGTCGGCCCGCTCCAGGGACGACAGAGCCGGCTAACACCTGTATCACATGTGCGAGAAGCAGTCTCGGGCGATCGTCGAGGCTTCGGTGAGCCCGCCACGGGCGATTTCAACCTGCACACTGTAACTGCGCGAGGCGACCCTGCCGAGCGGGAACCAAAGCTCTCCAGAACCCTTCTGGCCACCCTTCTCCACCACCCAGACCACGCCTCTCCCGAGTGACGGCGCAGTGCTTACAACTCAGGATGCGTCGGCGACGACGAACCCGCACTCGTAGGCGAAGACGACAGCCTGCACGCGGTCGCGGAGATTTAGTTTCATGAGGATGCGAGCCACATGAGTTTTGACAGTGCTCTCCTCCACGATGAGACTGGCCGCGATCTCCGCGTTCGACAGCCCCTGGGCAACCAGACGTAGGACTTCTCGCTCCCGAGGGGTGAGGGCGGTGAGCTGTGAGGGTTCCTCTCGGCGGGGGCGGCTGGCCCGGATGAACTGCTGGATGAGCCGGCGGGTGATCGAGGGGTCGATCAGCGCGTCCCCGCCGGCCACGCTCCGAATGGCGGCCACCAACTGGTCGCCCGGGGCATCTTTGAGTAGGAAGCCACTGGCGCCGGCCCGTAGTGCCGAGTAGACGTACTCGTCCGTATCGAAGGTAGTGAGCATCAGGACCCGGCTGTCCGTCTCGGCCAGGATCACACGCGCCGCCGCCAGGCCGTCCATGTTGGGCATCCGGATATCCATTAGGACTACGGACGGGGCCAACCGGCGCGTGAGCTCGATCGCCTCGCGCCCGTCACCGGCCTCGCCCACAACGCTGAGGTCCGGTTCACTGCTCAAGATGACGCTGAAGCCAGCTCTCAAGAGCCGCTGGTCGTCCACGATAAGGACCGAAATCTGGCGCTCAGGGCCGGACAAAGCTCAGGCCTCCAGGGAGCCGACCGAGGACCGACGCCCACTAGCTTGAGTTGGGACGATGCTCACAAGTGGGCGACGGGGCAAGTGTGCAGTCACGTGCCAGCCTCCCTGTGCTGTCGGCCCGGCGTCGAAGGTCCCTCCGCAGCGAGCGGCACGCTCACGCATGCCCGCCAACCCGTGACCTCCTCCCGCTCCCGCCAGGACCGAGGGGGTGCCACGTGCCGGTCCGTTGACGACGTCGACCGAAACCGTCGCCATATGCCCCTCGATGGTGATGTCGATCGGTGCGCCCGAGGCATGCTTTATGGCATTGGTGACCGCCTCCTGGACCAGCCGATAGGCGGCGTCGGCACTACCTTCGGCCAGGTCCTCGCACTCACCGATGAAATTGCAGCTCACCATGAGACCGGAGGCGCGAGCCCTGCGGACCAGCCCGTCTACGATCCGCAGTCCCGTGCCCGGGCCTGGCGGCACTGAGGCGTCGAGGAACTCGACCAGACGGTCGATCTCGACCTCAGCTTGGCTTGCCGCGTCGGCGATCAAGCCAAACGCTCTGGTGGCGCCTTGCTGGTCCGACTGAGCCAGGCGCTCGCCGGCGCCGGCTTGTACCACCATGAGGCTGATGCAGTGGGCGACGATGTCGTGGAGCTCACGGGCGATGCGGGCCCGCTCATAGCGCACCGATGCGACCGCGAAGATCTCCCGCTCTTCTTCCAGCTCGCGGGCACGGGCCTCGAGCTCGGTGGCCAAGCGGCGACGAGAGCTCACCACCAGGCCCCCAAGCCAGGGAGCGACCGTCACCATCTCAAAAAGGGGGTTGAAGCCACTGTTGCTGGTGGTGTTGACCCCGGCGATGAGGCTGGCCAAACCGACGAGCGATGAGGCCCATTGGCAATTGGCGCCCAGGCTGTAAGCGACGAGGAAGACAGCAAGGAGCGCGGGCAGAGCAACGGCACTGTTGTTGACCTGAGTGGCGTCGCCCATGATCGTCGGCAACGCCAACAGCGCCCCGCCCGCGAGCCCCACCATCATCGGGCGCCGTCGCCGGGCGGCGACCAAGGCGCAGAAGGCGAGCACGCTGAGCGATGCGGGTAGGACGTGGGCCGAAGCCAGGAGGCCGGAGGCGCCCAGTATGCCGGCGGCAATGGCGGTCAAGAGAGCTGCGGCTATCCGGTCCGAACGGCGGCACAAGGACCGCCACAGAGGCCCATCGAGATTAGGCATGGCCGGCGACCAGAGGGAGCAGCACCACCGTTTTACGGAGAGCACCTTGGGCCTCGGTGCGTAGTGTCCCCCCATGGAGTGCCGCACGCTCCGTGGCCGCTCCCAACGCGGCCCGCACGTCGGCACCGTGTGCGCTGGGGCCCACGACTGTCAGCTGCAAGGAGTCGGGCTTGAAATCGACGACGACGTCGATGCGAGCGGCCGGGTAGTTCTCGAGCGCCAGCAGTGCCTGCTCCACGATCCGGTAGCCCGAAAGCTCCACGCCCGGAGGAAGCAAACGCGGGTCACCCTCGACTCTTAGACGGGCGTCGGCCCGCGTAATGCGGCCCAGGAGCCGGTCCAGCTGGGAAAGCACGGGCTGCGGCTCCGTGGACGCGTCGTCTCGCAGGTTGCCAACCACGTTGCGCATGTGCACCAGGGTGGCGCGCCCTGTGCTCTGGATACTTATGAAGGCGTCCTTGGCCAGATCCGGCCGCGACGCTATCGTCTCCTGGCCCAACCTGGCCGTCGCCGCGATGTCGCTGACCTGGTCGTGCAGGTACGAGTCGAACTCGCCAGCGACCCTGGCACGGTCGGCGGCGACGGCCAGCTGCGCGTTGCGCTCACGCTGGTCGCGCAGCTCGATTGTCCGGGCCCGCAGAGTAGCCACAGCCGAGTTGTGTTGGCGCAAGAGCAACCCGCCAGCCGCGAAACCGATCGAGATGGGCAGCATGAGCACAAGGAGCGCTGCTTTGACGCTGGCGAAGTTCGGGTCCGAGTAACCCTGGCTGACCAGGTTCACGCCCAGTAGCGCCATAGCGACGACGGCCGGGCGTCGTCGACAGCGCAATCCGATGGCGAAGGCCACGAAGAACACGGCGGGAAGGGCTGCGCCGCACCGCACCATGTGCGCTATCAACCACAAGTTGACGAGAGCGCCCAGCGAAAGCGTCGTGGCCGCTAACAATGGGTTGCGCCGGGCGAAGAGGACCGGCGCCGTCATGAACAGGACGGCGATAGATGCGACAACGCCTCCGTGGGGGTGCCCGGTGTTGACCAGGCCCGAGGTCAGGGTGACCCCGAACGCGCTCAGCCCCAGCGCCAATGCGACATCCCCGGTGCCCACGTCACAGAGGCCGAAGACCGGGTAGGTAAGCGCCCTGGTCAATGCCCGTCGCGTCACGACGCACCCCCTTCGGCTGTTGCTAGATTCTGACGGGCTTTCGAAGCGACCGCAATCTCCGTTCGGGTTGAGAGGTGTGTCGCGGGACAGGCTGCTCGGTGGCTATGGGCGCCGCCGGCCCCCGCAACAGGGGCCAACGGCACGAGGAAGACCGGTCTCACGGCCGGTGCAGGGTGATGGTCACGTCGCTGTTGCTCGTTTGGGCGCTGGGCGTGATATTCACGACGACGATCGTGCCCGTCACTCCTTGGAACGTACCCGTCCCCCCCGTCACCTCGAACGTCAACCTCGGCGGGGTGTTCGGGCCGCCCGGAAGGGCCCCCTGGGCCAAGATCATCGAACCTCCGATGGCGACCTGAGCGTGGCAGACGGGATCGCCTTTGCTGTCCAATATGCACAGCTCGTGGTCCGAAGCCGTCCAGTTCGGTGCGTGGAGCACGTGGTTGCCGACATAATCAAGGTCGGTGCTTTCGACGTAATCGCCCGGGACAGGCGGGTTCTTTTCCGAGGGAGCGAACGACTTCCCGGCGGCGGTCAGGAAAGCCTGGCTTTCGAACTTCGAGAAGTAGTGCATGAACTGCACGGCATTTGGTTGCATTACCGAGGCGCTGGCGGCAGCCAAAGGTGAACCGATGGCAATGAGCACTATGGGCGCGGCAACAAGGGTAGGGCGAAACCGCAAACCTGCCCTTCGGTGCGGCAGGAGCAATGTCTTCGCCAAGCTAATGTACATCTCTGCCTCCATTTTCCAGGTGACTTCGGTATTAGCCACTAACATCGAAGTTTGCCGGGAACGGACGTCCGCGTCGTCACCCCCCAGGGGGAACTTGCTATCGGGCGCGTCCGCCTCAAGGGGGACTCCATGGCTGCGTCCCCTACAACCCACCGCGACCCCGTCGCCGACACCGGCTGCGGGGACCAGCCCGATATCGTTGGCTCACAGTACCTGGACCTGGAGTCCCGCCACCACGGCGGGGTCGGTCACGATCTCGATCTCGGCGATGGTGTTGCCTACGACGCGGAAGGCGAACACCGCCCGGGGCCGCCCGCCGGGAGCCCACACCGCTCCTGGAGTGCCGTCGATGAGGGCTATCTTGGCCGCTGTCGCACGCCCCGCCAGGGCCATCGCCACGGCCCTGGCGCCACGCACCTGGGGTTCTAGTAGGGGCGCTCCCCGGTCGCGGTTAGCGGCCGCGGTTTTCACGGCGGCGCGGTCTGCTCGCAGGACAGCGTCAGGGTCGAGCATGCTCACGAGCGCCTCGAAGTTCCCTAGACGCGAGGCGGCCAAGAAAGCCTCGACCACCTCTTGCTGGCGCCGTCGGTCTTCGGAGTGCACCTCGTCGCTGCCCTGGACGCGCCGGCGAGCCCGGCTGGCCAGCTGTCGAGCGGCGCCAGGAGACCGGCCGACGATCGGCGCGATGTCCTCGAACGGCACCGCGAAGAGGTCGTGGAGCACGAACGCGAGGCGCTCCGAAGGAGCGAGCGTCTCAAGCAAGACCAGCAGGGCCGGGCCAATCGTGTCGGCGAGGACCGCCTCTTCTTCGGGGCCCGCGAGCTCGACCTCGGGCTCGTCCGGCTCTAGCAGCTCTTCGTGCTGGCTACGGCGGGAGCGGAGCATCCCCAGGCACACACGCGACACGACCGTGGTGAGCCACCCGCCGAGATTGTCGATGCTCTCGGCGTCGGAGCGGTTCAGGCGGATCCAGGTCTCTTGTACCGCGTCCTCTGCCGCCGTCAGCGAACCGAGTATGCGGTAGGCCACCGACTGCAGCCTCGGCCGGGAGGCTTCGAACTGGGTACCAAGGTCCTTGTCCATCTGACCACATTGACGCGCCAGAGGGCCTGGATGTGACAGTCGGCCACTGTCACATAACGGCGGCGTGACGCGTCAGAGTAGGCATGACAGCAAGAATGAACAACCCAGCCAACGTGCTCCCCGGCTCTATGGAGGCGATCCAGTCCGTCATTAAGGCCGCTTACAGCGCGGGTGTGCCCCAGCCCACCATGCAACTCACCCATTTGAGAGCCAGCCAGGTCAACGGCTGCAGCCCCTGCGTCTACAGCGGTGCCATCGGCGCCCAGAAGGCAGGTGAGAGCGACGAACGGCTCTTCGCCGTGGCCGCCTGGCGCGAGACTGACCTCTTCAGCGAGGCGGAGCGGGCGGCCTTGGCCCTGGCCGAGTCGATGACCCGTCTCGCCGATCGGCCTGACCCGGTCCCCGACGAAGTGTGGGACGAAGCGAAAAGGCACTTCGACGAGAAGCAGCTAGCCGGACTGGTCCTATGGGTCGCCACGACCAATCTGTTCAACCGGCTCAACGTCACGACCAAGCAGCCTGCCGGCGCCGCGTGGTGACCACAGGGCGCGTCACTCGGCCAGCAGCTCTTTTTTGGCCCGGGCGAGGGCCTCCAGGCCGTCGGGGGCGACCGGCGGGGCCGGTAGGTCCATCTCGTCGATGGCGTGGACCACGATGCCGCCTACCAGGGCCCGCAGCGTGTACTTGTGGTCGGCCGGTTTGCCGGCCCTTGGCCCGGGACCGGCCCTCCTCGGGCCAGCAGCTCGTGCGGCGAGCGTCGAGGGCGGCCGGCTCGCCCCAGCGGACAGCCAGTTCTTCGATGGTCTCCTTGTGTAATTTCATTTCTCGCTCCCTTGCTCGTCGGTGGCACGGTCGCCGTAGATGGCACGGCTTGGCCGGCTAAGCAGCATGCTGGGTGCACCGGTGGCACCGGCGCCGGCCGCGCTTGCCCGGCTTGCTGTGACCGTTTGCCTTGAGCTCTTGGCCGTAGGCACAGCCGCTGTTGTCGTGGTAAACCCCAGCCGGGCCGGCGACGGCATGGAACGCTGCCACCGTGGCTTGGGGACCAGCCTCCCCGGCTTTGGGACCAGCCTCGGCCCGCAGGTCAACGACGGGCCCGGCTTCGCTTAGGGCCCCGGCGGGCGCAGTGGCCGCCCCCGTCTTGTCTGTCGGCGGCTTGTCCTTCACGGGGTCGAGGAACCGGTAGGCGAGGAGTTTGACCCGGTCGGTCACCAGGAACCAGGCCAGCGCATAGCCCCGTACGACCAGGGCCCACTTCAGCCCTAATGGTGTCATGAGGACCCCGAACACCGCCAATAGCGTGGCGATGGCTTCGGCGCCCAGCACGGCCAGCAGCAAGATGCGCTTGGGGCGGATGGACCAGAACGGGCCCCGGGTACGGGTGAGGAAGATCGTGAGCGACCCGGCCACTGACAGCATCAGGTACATGAGCGTCTGGAGGTGGGCGTGGTCCATGTGGAAGCCGCGGTCGGCCATGAAGAACAGACCGAAGGCAGCGATGGGGCCGATGAGCCCGAGCACGCTGGCCATCCCGATGACCAGGCGCATGTCCCAGCGCTCGGGCTGGTCCTTGTGCACGTTGTCGTAGGCGATGGACAGGATCGAGCCGTCGTTCAGCAACGCCAGCACCACGATCATGATGGCGGTGACGGGGAAGAAATTGAAGATCAAGATGGCGGCGGTGACGAACACCAGAACGCGCAGCGTCTCGGAGATGCGGTAGATGGCGTAGCTGTTCATCCGCTGGACGATCTTGCGGCTCTCCTTGATCGCCTCGATGATCACCGACAGGCCGGGGCTCATGAGCACGATGGACGCCGCGGCGCGGGCCGCGTCGGTCGCCCCCGATACGGCAATGCCACAGTCGGCCTTCTTGAGGGCAGGGGCGTCGTTCACCCCGTCTCCCGTCATGGCGACGATGTGGCCCCGCTTTTGCAGCACGTCGATGATGTGGAACTTGTGCTCGGGGAACACCTGGGCGAAGCCGTCTGCCTCCTCGATCGACTTGGCCTCTCCCGCCGTCGCCTTGGTTTTCACGTCGCCGATGCCGGCAGCGTCCAGGATGTCTGTGCCCATCCCGAGCGCTTTGGCCGTCTCCTGGGCGATGGCGATGGCATCGCCGGTCACCATCTTCACTTTCACGCCCATCTGCACCGCAGTGGCGATGGTGGCCTTGGCGTCCTTGCGCGGCGGGTCGAACAGCGGCAGCACGCCGATGAACTGCCAGGCGCCGTCGCCCTCGGCCCGGGCCACGCCGAGCGAGCGGAAGCCACGCGCCGCGAACCCGTTGACCGCCTTGTCGACGGCGCTCTTCACGTGGCCGGCATTGGCAGACAGGGCCAGGACCACCTGGGGAGCGCCCTTGGTCACCTTGACTGCAAGGTGGTGAGGAAAGGTTCGCCGCGCAAAATCGACACGACGGTGATGAGCACCACCATGCCCAGGGCGAGCAGGATGAGGAACTTGCCGATCCGCAGCACCGCTTTTTGGAAGTGGCTGGCGGTCTGCACGTCCTGGACCAGCTCCGCCGTCTGGCCGAAGTACGTGTTGGCGCCGGTGCCATAGACCAGGGCGCCGATCGCGCCCTGGCGGATGACCGAACCCGAGAACACGGCGTCCCCCGGCCCGCGCTCGGCCGGCAGCGACTCCCCGGTCAGGGCCGACTCGTCCACCGCGACGGGGTCGCCGTCGAGCAGGCGGGCGTCGGCGGGCACTATGTCGCCCAGGCGCATGCGGATGACGTCGCCCGGCACGAGCTCACGAGAAGGCGGCGTGGCCCACTTGCCGTCACGTACCACCCGGGCCTTCACCGCCAGCTGGGCCTTCAGGGCGTCTATGGCCTTGCCTGCCGAACGTTCCTCTGTGAAGCCGACCAGGGCGTTGGCGAACAGCAGGACGAGGATGACGGCGAAGTCCGGCCAGTGCGCGAGCACGCCCGAGAGGAGCACCGCCACTTCGATCATCCACGGGATGGGGCCCCAGAAGTAGCTGAGCAGCTTGAGGAACTGGTTGGTCTTTTTCGCCACGATCTCGTTCGGCCCGTACTGGGCGAGCCGTTTGGTCGCCTCGGCCTGGCTGAGCCCGTCGGGCGACGACCCGAGCCGCTTTTCCACCTCGGCCAAGGGTATGGACTTCAAGTCGTCCTTCTCGTCGGGTTTTGCGCCCTTTCCCGGTCCCGGCTTGACTGCGGTAGCTGTCATGGTGACGTTGCTGCTGTCCTTGTTACCTTTGGCGAGCTGGGGGCCCCTGCCGGCGGCAGGTGCTCTGGCACTTCGAGGCGTGCCACCCCGGTGCGGTCGTCGGCCATGCCGTAATACACGTCGAAACGATCTGGCGGGCCAAGGTCGTCGCGTCGGTCGATGCCGGTGGGGAACACGACGTTGGCCACCTTCCCGGAGCGCTCCTCGGGCAGCGCCGGCACCAGCCATCGGCGGGGCCCTCTACCTCGCTCACGCCGCCAGCCGGTGATGAGAGCTGAACCGGCCCAGGCGGTACCGCCCCGGTCACTTTCCAGAGCCATCGGCGCGCGATCAGGGCGTGCTGGCATCTTTCGTCTCCTTCCTCCTGGGGTCCTGAACGCAACACTCAGCGTTCGCGTCACCAGGGTCTGGAGCAACGATGTCGTGACCAACGGCCTCCTAGGGCCACGGTCACATCTGACGGGCCTCATCCTACCCCAATGGCAATTCACCATTGCACGACGCCGAGGTGGCAAAGGTCGTACAATGGCTGGTGGGCCGCTCTGCCGGGCCAGGGACGCAAGGCGGCCCGTGCCGACCTGATCGGAGGCCCGATGCCCAGAGAATCGCTATTCGCCAAGACGCTCGTTGAGCTGGCTGACTCGCTGGTGGCGGAGTTCGACGTGGTGGAGCTGCTCACGTTGCTGACAGACCGCTGCGTTGACGTACTGGGTGTCGACGCGGCCGGGCTCATGCTGGTCGGGGCCGACGGCGACCTGAGAGTGATGGCGTCGTCCAGTGAGGCCATGCGGTTGCTGGAACTGTTCGAGCTGCAGTCCAGGGAGGGCCCGTGCCTGGACTGTTACATGAGCGGCAGGCCCGTTGTGAACCAGGACCTGGCCCAGGTCAACGGACGCTGGCCCCGGTTCGCTAAGGAGGCGCTCGCCGCCGGGATCCGCTCGGTGCACGCGTTGCCCATGCGCCTGCGTGGCACCGTCATCGGCGCCCTCAACCTGTTCCACTTCGAGGCGGGCGAGATGCGAGAAACCGACGTCGAGGCGGCCCAGGCCCTGGCTGACGTGGCGACCATCGCCATCCTCCAGCACCGCGCCAGCCTCGAAGCTCAGGTCCTCAACCAACAGCTCCAGCACGCCCTCAACAGCCGCGTCGTCATCGAGCAGGCCAAGGGTATGGTCGCCGAGCGAGCCGGCCTCAACATGGAGCTGGCCTTCTCCGCCCTGCGCAACTACGCCCGGGACCACAACCTACGGCTCGTCGACGTCGCTGAAGCCGTTACCGGCGGCTCCCTGGCCCCGTCCGCGCTGGGCGGGGCCCACCCGCCAATTACGACCTGACGTCGAGTGGCCTGCCACCCCGGGCCCAGCGGGTGGGGCTTTCAGGCCGGCTGGTACGGGTGCTCTTCGAGGTGGCTCAACAGTCGCGCCAGGCTCGCTTCGGCCACACCGACGACGCTGTCCGCGGCCCCGTAGTAGAAGTGAAGGGTGTCGCCGTCGTCGCGCAGGATCCACCCGCACGGGAACACTACGCCGGGCACGTCGCCCGATCGTTCGTAGGGTGCGTTCGGGCCGAACACCCACTCGTTCCCGCGGGCCAGGACCTTGGTCGGGTCGTCCCGGTCCAGCAATGCCAACCCCAGCCGGTAAAGCGCCCCCGAGACGGTGACGCGCACGCCGTGGTAGCAGAGCAGCCAACCATCCTTGGTGAGCAGAGGCGGAGGGCCGAGCCCGACCTTATTGGCGTCCCACCAACCGCCATGCCGGGCCGCGAGCAGCACCCCGGCGTCGCCCCAGTGGCGCAGGTCGGGGCTGAACGACAGCCAGATGTGAGCACCCACCCCTGACATGGCGGTTGCCGGCCTGTGGATCAGCGCCCAGCGCCCACCGAAGGTCGTCGGGAACAGCGCGGCGTCCTTGTCCTCGGGCGGCTGGAGGATACCGCTGCGTTCCCACTGGACGAAGTCACGCGTCTTGGCCAGACAGACGAGCGGCCCGGCCGCGGAGTACCCGACGTAGACGACGAAGTACTCGTCACCGACGCGGGTGATCCTCGGGTCTTCGGTCCCCCACTTCTCCTCGAGGCGGTCTGCCTGCGGCTGCAAACCCCCGACCGTGTCGACCTCCCAACCGGTCAGCCCATCTTCGCTGGTCGCCGCGACCAGGGACGACAGGCCGGTGCGGTCCTCGACGCGCAACAGCAGCAACGTCCGGCCCTCAAAGACTGTGGCGCCCGGGTTGAACACCGCGTTGACCATCTTCGGGAAGTCGCGAGGGCCTAGGACAGGGTTGCCCGGGTACCTCCGCAGCAGTTCGCGGCGATCGGCTTCGTCGTTCATCGTTGCCCCTGGAGCGCCGCGGCGGGGGTACCGCGTCTTGCCGGCCTGGGCGCCGGCGCTTGCTTGTTGCCGATCGCCAGTCCGCTGCCGGGGTCAAAGAAGTACAGGCTGCGGGTGTCCACTCCGAGTTCGATCCGGTCGCCGGCGCGGGCCTCGCTGCGGGCGTCGACTCGTGCCGTCCACACCGACTTGCCTTTGTAAAGCGCCGCCGCCGCTTCGCCTTCCTCCGTCGCCGGGGCCAAGTCGGCGACGTCTTTGTGCTCAACAGGCGGGGCGTCGATGACGAAGATCACGTGGATCTCGCTGCCGAGCGATTCGGTCACGTGGGTCGTGACGGACATCCTGGCCCATGTTTCGTCGACCAGGCTCGCTTCCTCGAAGGCGGACGGCCGGATCCCCAGGACCACGTCGCGGCCGAAGTACGCTTCGATCTCCGGCCTGGCTTGGACCACGTCCTCGGCGATGGCCAGCCGGTGCCCGGCGAAGCTGACCGCGGCCCCGCCGTCATCTTTGGTCAACTTGGCGGTGATGATGTTCATCGAGGGCGAGCCGATGAAGCCGCCGACGAAGAGGTTGACGGGACGATCGAACAGGTTCTGTGGTGTGTCGACCTGTTGCAACACGCCGTCGCGGAGCACACAGACCCGGTCCCCGAGCGTCATGGCCTCGACCTGGTCGTGGGTGACGTACACGGTGGTCACCTTGAGCCGCTCGTGCATCTCCGCCAGAGATGTCCGCATGCTCACACGCAGCTTGGCGTCGAGGTTGGACAGCGGTTCGTCCATGAGGAACACCTCCGGCTCGCGCACGATCGCCCTGCCCATCGCCACACGTTGGCGCTGGCCGCCGGACAAAGCCGCCGGCTTGCGCTCCAGGTACTTCTCCAAGCCCAGGATACTGGCCGCGTCGCGCACACGGCGGTTGATCTCCGGCTTGGGTGTCTTGCGCATCCGCAGGCCGAACGCCAGGTTCTCTCTCACGGTCATGCTGGGGTAAAGGGCATAGTTCTGGAAGACCATGGCGATGTCGCGGTCCTTGGGCGCCACGTGGTTCATGACAAGGTCGCCGATCCGGACAGTCCCACGGGAGATCGGTTCCAGCCCGGCTATCAAACGCAGGACGGTGGTCTTCCCGCACCCGGAAGGACCGACCAGGACCACGAACTCGCCGTCGGGGATGTCCAGGCTCAGGCCGTCCACCGCTTTCGTGCCGTCGGGATATATCTTGTCGATTCTGTCCAACACGATCTGAGCCATAACGATCAACCTTTCACGGCGGAGCCGATATTGGGCGCTATGAAGTACCGCTGGAATGCGAGGAACAACACGACGGCGGGGACGGCCAGCACGAACGCTCCGGCCAGGATGGTGCCGAACGGGTTCGCCACGGTCGACTGCACGGTGTTCATGTAGTTGGCCAAAGCGACCGCCAGTGGCTCCATCCGCTGCTGCTTGGTGATCAGGAAGGGCCACAGGTACTCGTTCCACGGCCCGATGAAGGTCAGGAGCATGGCGGTCAACAGCGCTGGGCGTACGAGTGGGAGCGCGACCCGAGTCAGGATGCGAAGCTCGTTCGCACCATCGATCCGGGCGGCGTCGAACAGCTCTTTGGGCAGCTGCATGAAGTACTGCCGGAAAATGAACACGGCGGTGGAGTTGATAGCGAACGGCGCGATCATCCCGAGGTAGGAGTTGCCGAGCCCGTAGTTGCGCACTATGAGCACGTACAACGGGATGATCAGCAGCTGAAATGGGACCATCAGCAGCAGCAGCATCATGACGAACAACAGGCTGCGCCCGCGAAAGTGCAGTTGGGCCAGCGCGTAACCGGCTAGCACGCCAAATATGACGGTCGCCAACAGGACGCCGCCGGTGAAGATCCCGGAGTTGATGAGAGCCCGGCCCAGGTCCAGTGCGGCGTTAACCTCGCTGTAGTTGTGCAATGTGAGGTTGCCCGGTTGCGGAAGTGCACCGCTCAGTGACTGGTTTTGCGTCTTCTGCAACGAGCCAACGATCATGTAGTAGAAGGGGAAGACGAACACCAGCGCGCCGACCAGCAGCAGGGCCAGGCGCCACCACCCACGCGGGGTGCGCGGCTCGTCCTCGACGACGTCGTCTGGTGCGACGGTGACCTCGTCCTCGCTGCGCGTCGCCAGGGTCATGCCTGGTGCCTTTGCAGCAACCGTTGGGCGGCGACGACCACCAGTACCCCGAGGACCAGGAGGACCCCGAGGGCCGAGGCGAAGTCAGGGTGGTTCTGTTCGATGCCGGTCTGGTACATCAGCAGCACCGGCGAGGCGGACTTGCCGCTCGGGCCTCCGCCGGCTGTCAGCAGGTAGGGTTCGGTGAACAGGTTCGCGCCGACAATGATCGCCAGCAGCGTGATCAGCGTAGTTACCGTCCGGACACCGGGGACCGTCACTGCCCAGAGCCTGTGCCACCACGACGCCCCGTCCATAGACGCGGCCTCGTACAGCTCCTTCGGGACGTTTTGCAGCGCGGCCAGGTAGAGCAGGATGAAGAAACCGAGCTGTTTCCACGTGACGTACACCGCGACCGACGGCATCGCCCAGCCCTGGTTGACCAGCCAGGACGGGACCGGCGCCAGGGGCCCGAGCACGGCGTTGACCACTCCGGTGCTGTTGAACATGAACAGCCACACCGCCACCATCGCCACGCTGGCTGTCACGTACGGCACGTAAAAGCAGGCGCGGAAAAAGGCGCGGAACGGGATGAGCGAGTTGAGCGCGCTGGCCAGCAGCATCGACAGCCCCACTGTGAGCGGCACGTTGATGACCAGGAATATCAGGATGTTGAGGAGCGACTGGCGCACGGCAGGGTCGCTGAGCACGGCTCGGTAGTTGGCGAACCCGACGAACGGCCGAGCCACGCTCACCCCGGGGGCGGTGAAGAAATAACTGTGGAACGATATCCACACCGACAGGCCCAGGGGGTAGGCGAAGAGCACGGCAATGAACAACGCGTACGGCGCGCCGAAGGCTAGCCCGATCGGCTGGCGGCCAAGCACGACCCGCCCGAGCCGCTTCACCAGGGGCTCGGGCGCGCTGGGCGGAGGTTCCGCCTCCAGTTCCACCACGGACGGGCGCGTGCGGGGCGGAAGTTCCGCCTCCACTTTCATGACAGACCTGCGCGTGCGGGGCGCAAGCCCCGCCTCCAGGGCGGGAACTTCGGGCTCGAGAACGTAGTGCTAGTCATGGCTCTGAGCTCAGGGCGACGAGTTGCTGGCGACGAGTTTGTCGATCGCCGACGAGGCGCTGGCCAGGGCGGCGTCGGGGCTCCCTGAGCCAAAGATGACCGCCTTCGACCAGCCATTGCGGAAGACCTGCCAGACCTCGATCGAGTTCGAGACGTAGGGGCAGTCGATTATGTGGGCTGCCTCCACCGCGAAGTCCTTGTAATCAGGGTTCGCCGTGAAATAGGACGCGTACAGCTTCTCTAACCCCTGACGGATCGGCATCTGCCCGGTTATGGACAGCAGCTTGCCGTCCGCGCTTTCGCTGGTGGTGAACTTCAAGAAGTCCCACGCCGTCCCGCGGTTCTTGCACGAGGCGTACATGGCGATGTTCTTGGCGTCGCTGAACGTCGGGACCGTGTAGGAAGTGTTGCCCTTCGAGGTCGGGAGCGGCACCACGCCGTAGTTGACCTTGGGCGACCCCTCCTTGCCCTGGTAGTCGGCGATGGCCCACGGCCCGACGATGGCCATGGCCGCGGTGCCGTCGGCGAACGGGTCTCCGGTGTAGGTTTCGTTGCCAGCTAGTTTCTCTTTGTACAGCTGCGCCCAGAACGCGGCGACCGCCTGTCCGGCGGACGAATCGAAGGTTGCCTTCCCGTTCTCAACCAGCAATTTCCCGCCGCTCTCTGCCGCGTACAACGGGTAAAAGTCGTACCAGGCCTCGTAGAACTCGCTCGACGGCGACGGGTCGATGGCCAACTTCGCCGCACCGGAGGACACCAGCTTCTTGGCGGTGGCCAGGAACTCGCTGTAGGTAGCCAATGGCGGGTTGGTGGTGCTGATACCAGCCTTGGCGAATTCCGTCTTGTTGTAGAAGATCACGACGGGGTTCGACTTCCACGGCATCTGGTAGAACTGGTTGTCGGGCGACTTGTACATGCCTGCGAGCGCCCCGGTGCGGGCGTAGATGTAGCTGACAGCGCCGGGGAAGCTGTTGAGCGGCACCAGGCCGCCCATCGCTTCGAAGTCGGGCACCGCCGCCGGGGCCGTGTTGTAGATCAGGCAGGGTTCGCTGCCTGCGGTGATGGCGGCCTCGATGACCTCCTCCGACGATTCGGCAGCCGGGATCTGCTGCCCGGTGACCTTCTGGGACGGGTACAGGTGGTTCCAGGCCGCGACCTCCTGCTCGCCCCAAGAGATCTCCTGGGCGTTGTTGGAGTACCAGATGTTGATCGGACCGTAGGAAAGGGGGGCGGACTTAGCCGACGCCACTGCGCCCCCGCCAAAAGCGCTCAACCCCAGGCTCAGCGTGAAAACGACGACAAGAGTGGCTCGTAGCTTCACGCGTGCCACAAACGAAGACCGGACAGGAACCATGGCAGCCTCCCACCTCAAACGCTACAAATGTCGCGTTACCAAGGTCTGGAGCACCGCCCCCGAGCCATCACCCAACTGGCCCAACACGTCGGGGCATTTCCCGTGTCACCGCCACGCTACACCCCGTGGAGCAATTGTCAAGAACACCGGGCCGGGCTAGTCGAGGCGGCGCAGGGCTGACCGCGGTCTTCTGCCCTACCCGTCATGTAGCGGTGCGCTCCCTGGAGCCACCATCCCGCTCTCGTAGGCGAGCACGACTGCCTGAACGCGATCGCGTAGGCCGAGCTTCGCCAGGACGCGAGCTACGTGCGTCTTGACTGTCGCGCCAGAGACGACGAGTTCGTCAGCAATCTCTGCGTTGGACAGTCCTCGGGCTATCAGGTGCAGCACCTCGAGTTCGCGCTCTGAGAGTTGGGCGAGTGCCGGGGGCGGCGCCGGGGCGCGGGGCCGCTGGCGTAGGAACGTCTCGATTAGCCGGCGGGTGACAGTCGGGGCGAGCAGCGATTCGCCGTCGGCGATGACTCGGATCCCGGCCGCCAGCTGCTCGGGTGGTGCGTCTTTGAGCAGGAAGCCGCTGGCGCCCGCGTTCAGCGCGTCGTAGACGTACTCGTCGAGGTCGTACGTGGTCAGTATCAAAACCCGTGGTGGGCCTGCGGGCTTGCCGTGGAGGATCCGGCGGGTCGCCTCCAGCCCGTCCATTCGTGGCATCCGGATGTCCATCAGCACGACATCGGGGTGGCAGCGCCGGACGGCGTCCACGGCGTCCACGCCGTCTTTGGCCTCGGCGACGACCCGAAAGTCTGGCTCCGCTTCGAGGATCATCCGGAAGCCTGTGCGCACGAGCGCCTGGTCGTCGGCGATCAGGATCGAGGTGCTCATGCGGTGAACGCTCGCTCCAGCGGCAACCGGCAACGGACGGTGAACTCCCCAGGCTGGCTGTCCAGCACGTCTAGTGCCCCCCCGTAGAGCCTGACGCGCTCGGACACCGATCGCAGGGCCTCGCCGCTTTCTGGTAATGACGTGCCGCCCCGAACTTCGAGCTCGAGCCGCTGGGGCTCGTACCGCACCGTGATGTTCGCGTGTTCCCATCCCGCCGTAGCGCCGCGTTCGAGCGCGGTTTCGATCACTCGGTAGCTCACGAGGTCTATTCCTGGCGTGAGCTCGATCGGGTCCCCGTCGGTCCGCAGCTCGCACACGAGCCCCTTGGAGCCCAGCGCACCAGCGAGCTCGGGTAGCTGCTCGAGGCCCGGTTGGGGACTGAGCGCTTGGGGGTCGTCGTCCTTGCGCAACAGCCCGAGCAGCCGGCGCATCTCGGCGAGCGCTTCGCGGCCGGTCTGCTCCACGTTCAGGATCGACTCGCGGGCGCGATCAGGCTCTGAGTGAAGCAACCGCCGCGCGCCGCCTGCCTGTACCACCATAACACTGACGCTGTGGGCGATGATGTCCTGCAGTTCGCGGCCGATCGTCAGTCGCTCGTGCGCGATCGCGGCCCGCTCGCGCTCGGCCCGATCGGCGGCCGCCCGGGCGCTGAGCGCCGCGAACGCATCGGCGCGACGGGTGCGTTCGCGCACGAAGCGGCCCAGCCACGAAAGCGTGAAGAACCCGATCAGCACGACCAGCGCCCCACTCCAGCCGCCGGTGCCCCCGACGTCGGTCAGGTATATCTCGACGAACTGGTCGACGGCTAGTAGCACGAGCGCGAGCCCAGCCGACATGAGACTGGGGCGCAGCTCGAGGCAGGCGCCGGCACCGTAGCCGCACAGGATAAGGCCCAAGACCCAGCTCGAACTGGGCAGGAGGGCTAGCTGTCCATGGAAGGGCTCCTGCAGCAGGAGGACCACCGAGATGCCGATCACGGCAGCGGCCGGGTACCGCCGCCGCACGGCGATCGGCGCCGCGAACGGGACCGCGAATAGCACCGTGGCCAGACGGTCCGAGACCCCCTGTGCGAGCGACGCTTCGAGGATGAGGGCGAGGGCCAGCAGGGCGGCGGCCAACGCGTCGACCGCGTGAGGGTCTACCCTCCGGGCTCGCTGCACCAGGGCGCTCATGCCGGGCTCGGGGCCAGCAGCGGGATCCGAGCGCGGACGATGAAGCCGCCGCCCGGCCCGGGACCGGCATCGAGGCTCCCGCCGTGCAGCGTGGCGCGCTCTCGCATGCCGTCGATCCCATGCCCTCCCGGTCCGGTGACGGGCACGCTCACACCCCTACCGGCGTCGGTCACCTGCAGCTCGAGCACGTCCGGGCTCCAACGGACGTTGACCTCGGCCTCGGTCGGCCCAGCGTGTTTGAAGGCGTTGGTCAGGGCCTCCTGCACGACGCGATAGGCGCACAGGCTCGAGATTTATCATCGAGAACGAGCCAGAATCGCCAATCAGGCCGACGACGGCGCCGGCCCCCTCTTCTAGGTTGTGGCGGAGCAGGCCAAACCGACCGCCGGCACCTCCCGGCAAGGAAGGAAAAGATGCAAGTCCGCAAACTCATCTTCGCTGTCACGGCAACCCTCGCCGCTTCCCTTGCACCGACGCTCATGATCGCCGCCGGTGCGAGTGCAACCGCCAAGACCGAACGCTTCTCGTTTGCCGACACGTCGACCAGCGCCGGACCGCCCGTCTGGAGCGTAATCGCAACAGGTGACTTCATCGCCGGTGGCACGGCCACCCTAAACAGCAAGGGCGACCTGACGCTGCACTTATCCGCGGGCACGATCACGTTCCACACCGCTAAGGAAAACAAGAACGTCAGCAAGATCCAAACAGCCACGGCCTGCAGCCAGACACAATCCTCGGCTAGCGCCTACACGATCGCCGGTGGGACCGGTGCCTACCAAGGCATCAGCGGGTCAGGCCGGGCGACGCTCGACAACACGTTCGTCGAACAGGTCGTCAACGGCGACTGCTCGAGCGCCTTCGCGGCCGTTCAAAGCTTGATCACCGCGAGCGGCTCGGTGGCGCGGCCGTAGGTACCGAGGGCTGGCGGGCGACCGGGCATGGTCGCCCGCTGGACCGCATCGACCGGGCTGTCTCCGGCTTGGCCGAACAGCTCTGGCAGATCGTCTAGGTGAAGCACTAGGAACACGGGCACGGCCCGCAGCCGGGCGACAGCCCGGGCATGGCGCCATGACGCTCCGGGCATCACCCCCCCGTCTCCACGCGCGGCTCCGGCACTCCGGCCTGGAGCCGCGGCCACTGGGCGGTGGGGCGTCCGCCCGGCCACTCGGCCATTGGCACTGGTGCCCATGTGGGCGGACCATCGGCAGTCCGCGTGATGGTGCACTGTTGTGGCCAGCCGGGGGGCGAGTCCTCCCAGGGCTCCTGGCGCCCGTAAGCAGTGAGGTCCATGAGCGCGTAGCTGTTGTCCATTGCCTCTACGCCGCGGCCGTTAGTCCAGTAAGTCTCGAACGCCCTGTCGCCCTCGCGCAGGTAGCACACAAGGTGGAACATCCCGAGCCGCCGCCCGACGAGGAGCTGGTCGAGGGAGGGGAGTGCTGAGTACCACGGCATGCCCCAGCCCATGAAGTCGCGATAGCGGGTGCTTTCGTTATAGGGGCCTTGACAGAAGACGGCGTAGGTGATGTTGCGAGAATGAAGGTAGGAAAGTTCGCCGACCTGGCTGGCGACCCACGTGCAGCCCTCGCACTGCTCGGCGGCTGGCTGGCCGGTGCCCCACATGAAGTAATAGGCGATGAGCTGGCGGCGTCCTTCGAACGCTTCGAGCAACGTGAGCTGCCCATGCGGCCCGGTCAGGTAAACGCCGGCGTCTACCTCGACCATGGGTAGGCGCCGTCGGGCGGCGGCGATGGCATCGCCTTCACGGGTATGCGCTTTCTCCCGGGCGCGCAGGCCCTCCAGTTCGGCTTGGAAGGTGGCGCGGTCGACGGCCGGCGGCAAGCTCGGTGCTTTGGTAGCGCCCGCCCCGTGCCCGTCGAGGTCCGTTGGTTCACCGCTCATGACTGCCTCTCGTCGTGGAGTTGGTTGTCCCGCTTCTTTTTTGCTTCTGCATGCGCCGCTTCGTCCAGGGACGGAGCTCCTCGGGGTTCCGTGCGGGCCTCAATGCAGGCGTTCTAGATAGGTGGTGGTGCCGGCGTTGTTGGAGGTAATGACAGCCGGGTATGGCCCCAGCAACTGCCAGGCAGTACCGACATCTATCGAGTCGGTGAGCGCTCCGGTCGACGAAAGGCGGTAGACGCACAGCGGCGCAGGCGAATTTGGTGAGGATGGCTGGGGGCAGTCCCTGTAACCGTCACCGCCTAGTACCAAGGCTCCGGCCTGAGTGTCGACGATCCGCCCCGTATCGGGTGCGCTCCAACGGGCGATCAGCGTCAACGTCTTGTCGTTATAGCTGCTCAGGGTGGCATCCTCACCTTGGCCCGCAGGCTCGATGACCCAAACCACGCCTCCGGCGACGGCATCGATGTACTGAACGCCCCCGCCAAGGCGGTTCGGGTGGTCGGCCATCTGGGGGCCAACCGTTGCCGCTCCATCAGCACTGAGACGGACCAGGACGCCAGAGTGCACGAAATAGACGGTCCCATCGGGGCCGAACGCCGAGCTCGTGCCAATGGCGATCAGTTTGAGCCCGGCACTGGACGCCGCATTGACGTGGTAGATATCTATCTGGTTACCCATCACGATACTGATGAGCACCTCTCCGTTGAAAGCGGACACGGCCACCAGGTCGCTATCAGAGACGTCCGCGGTGCTGAACTTGGGCAGCGCCCAGCTCTCGACCCGGTTGCCCGTTTGGCGGTTAAACGCAGTAAGAGCGGTGTAGGTGGCGACGTAGAGGTTGTCTGTACCCGCGGCCACGGCGTGGACGACGCCGCTTACATGCTCAGCAACGGCCGCGGGCCCATCTCCGTCGACAACCCAAACCACAGTGTTGCCGTTGTTGTTCACGGACGCCATGAAAACTGCTCCGTCCGGCGCCTCGGCCGAGGCGGCGGAGGAGAACATCTCGCCCGCAGTCGAGGGGAGCGTAATGCGGGCATACATCTTGAGGGGGCCGGTAGGGGCGGCACTCGTTATGCCACCCGCCCGGGCGACGGGGGCCGGCACCTGCAAGATCAACGCCACGGCCGCCAACGCCATGGCACCGGTGCACGCCCGGGCTATGCGGCCCGGCCGTTTGGACCTGCCCCGCCCGTCTATGGCCTCAGCCATCTCGTCCTCCTCCTGGGATCTTGGTCCGTTATGGCGAGCTAATTGATGGCGGACCGGCCGTGCGGGCACGTCGCATATGGGGCGCTCCTCCTGTTCCAACGTCGCATGGCGGCACTATTGCGGCCTGGTCCTGGACAACGAGGTCGACGGTACCAAAAAACGGCCCCTGGGTTGGGAATTGCGCCGTGCCGCTTAGCTGACCTCACTGGTGGTACTTCATGCTCAGCCAGCGCAACGTGGGCCAGGCGCGCCGGTACTAACTTTGGGCCCGTATGGTCCGCTGCCATCTATGGGTGAAGGGCAGGGTCCAGGGCGTCTGGTTCCGGGGCTCGTGCGCCGAACAAGGCCGCTTGCTCGGTGTTTCCGGCTGGGCCCGTAACCTGCCCGACGGCCGCGTCGAGGTACTCGCCCAGGGCGAGAAAGAGGCCGTCGAGCGGCTGGTCGACTGGTGCCACCACGGACCGCCGACGGCCCGGGTGACCCGGGTCGAGATCCAGTACGAGGTAGCGGGCGAGGCCTTCGACGGGTTTGCTGTCCTCTGAGCCACAGCGACGCCCGCGGCCAACACGGCTCACCCGTCAAACGGCCCGTCATCAGCGACGGTCTGTCGGCAGCCATGGCCTTCCGGCAGGTGCTGGGCGGGCCCAGGCCTCGATGCCGGCCTTTCCCTTGACATGGACGGGTCCTTTCTGCCATGGTTCCTATCAAGTTGATAGATACGATAGGGAATCGTCGAGGCGGCGGGTTGAGGAAAGGCGGGGCCCCATGACCAAGGAGAAGCAAAAATGACCGTTACCGACAGCCGTCCACGCTCCGCTGCCGTCCTGTCCGTACGCCCACTTTCCCCCGTTATCGGCGCCGAGATAGAAGGTGCCGACCTCGCCGACATCGACGACGCCGGTGTTGCCGCTGTCCGGGCGGCGTTGCTTGAGCACAAGGTGCTGTTCCTCCGCGACCAGTCCTTCGGCCCGCACGAACAGGTTGCCTTCGCCCGCCGCCTCGGGGAGCTGACCGGTGGGCACCCCACATTGCCCTCCGAGCTGGGCAAGGAGCACATCCTCGAGCTCGATTCCCTGTTGGGCGGCCGCGCTGACCACTGGCACACCGACGTCACCTTTGCCGTCGAGCCGCCGGCGATCTCGGTCCTGCGGGCCGTGAAACTCCCCGCCCTCGGGGGCGACACGCAATGGGCCAGTACGGAGGCGGCCTACCAGCGCCTGCCCGAGCCCTTGAAGCGCCTGGCCGGCGACCTTCACGCCGTCCACACCAACGCTTATGACTACGGCCGTGCCGTCGCCATGCAGAGCGATGCCGATGAGGGTGCTCGGCGGCACCAGGAGCTGTTCACGCAGCTCACCTTTGAGACCGAGCACCCGGTCGTGCGGGTACACCCCGAAACAGGGCGGCCGTCATTGCTCCTGGGGGGCTTCGCCCAGCAGATCGTCGGGCTGCCCAACGACGTTTCGCGCGACCTTCTGCGCATATTCGCCGGCTACGTGACCCGGCCTGAGCACATCGTCCGCTGGCGTTGGCGGGACGGGGACGCCGCCATCTGGGACAACCGGGCCACCCAGCACTATGCCGTCAACGACTACGGCGACGCTCACCGGGTGGTGGAGCGGGTGACGGTCTCAGGGGTGCGCCCCGTCGGCCTGGACGGCTGGCAGTCGCAGCCGATCAGGGGGGACAACACCTCCTACCAGGCGGGGCGGAGCGCCCCCGGGGCGGCCCCGGGGAACGAGGGAGCGTAAGCGGAGGGTGCTCCCGTAGGCCGAGCCGGGAGGACGCGTTGACCTGGTCTTGCCATAGGGGTAACAGGTAGGATAGGTTCCATCAAACGGATGGAATCTCTCCAGCCTTAGGCGCCCTGCCGCATACAGGAGGAAATCAATGTTGAGACGAGCGACTGCCGTCGCCCTTATAGTGATCGTCCCCCTGACCGCCGGCGGGGCCGCCGACGCTCAGGCCCACAGGACGGCGGCCGCTCACCAGCTGCAGGGCCAGGCCCAGCTGCAGGCTAAGAAGAAATCCCAGCCCAAGGCCATCACCCTGGACGGCGCCGGCGCCAACTCGATCGACCCTTTCTTCGAGAGCGTCTTCTACGCCTACCATCAGGCCAACCCCAAAGTCACGATCAACTACGACCCGGCGGGTAGCAGCGTCGGCGTGAGCGACATCCAGGAAGACACCGTCGCCTTCGGCGACAGTGAGATCCCGATGGCGGCCAAGGACCTGGCCAAGGCGAAGGGGACCGTGCTCCAGGTGCCGGTCGACCTGGGCGGCGTGGCTGTCAGCTACAACATCCCGGGGGTGGCCACCGGCCTCAAGCTCGACGGCCCGACACTGGCCGCCATCTACGACGGCGCCATCACCAACTGGGACGACCCAGCCATCGCCCAAGTGACGGGGGACTCCAAGCTCCCCAACCTCAAGATCGTGCCCGTCCACCGCGCCGATACCTCGGGGCCGAGCTGGGACCTGGACGACTACCTGATCGAGACGGCCCCCAAGTGGGTCGCCTCCATCGGCACGAGCAAGCCCTCCAAGGCATGGCCCATCACCTTCATGGGAGTGGGGGAGCAGTTGAACAGCGGCGTGGCCACTTACATATCCCAGACGCCGGGCGCGATCGGCTACGTCGAGTACGGGTACGCATTGAAGGCCAATTTCACCAACGCCGCCGTCCTTAACAGCGAGGGGATCTACCAGGCACCTTCGCAGGCCACGATCGCCCAGGCCGGCAAGACGGCGACGAAGTTGAGCGCCACTAATTTCTCCATAATCAACCAGCCCGGTTACGGGGTCTACCCACTGGCTAATTTCAGTTGGACATTGCTTTACCAAAAGCAGGCCAGTACGGCCACGGGCGAAGCCTTGCAGGCACTGTTCAATTACGTCGTGACCACGGGCCAGTCCGAGGCTGCCCAGCTCGGTTATGCCCCTCTGCCCGCTAACGTCGTCGCCCTGGCGCAATCGACATTGAAACAGCTGGAGACCTCCAGCGGGAAACCGCTGCCTTAACCGCGCCATTGGCTGCCTGCCTGGAAGGCAGCCCGCTATCAAGCTGAAGGAATAAGCTCCTGAGCGAGATGGTAGAGATTCCCCCCAGGCCGGGGGAACAGGTCATCACCCAAATACCTCCCCGGGACGCTCCGGGGCCTGAGGTCCAGCTCCTGCCTACGGGTACGAGCTCGGGACCGGCCCCGGGCGTCCCGTTTGGCGCGGTCGAGAAAAACGCGGCGGAGACCCGGTCCTTGTTGTCCAGCCGCCAGGCGTGGCGGGCGGGCCGCGGCTACGGCCCGGCCCGTTGGATCGGAGCGGGCGTTTTCGGCGCTGTCGTGCTCGCCATCGTCGGGAGCATCGTCACCGGCTCGGCCCAGGCCTTCTTCCATTACGGGCCGAGCTTTGTCTGGTCCGGCACCTACTCGCCCAGCGCCGGTCAGTATGGCGCCGGCCTGCTCCTCGTGGGCACCGTGGTCACCACCGGGGTCGCCATCATCATCGCCGCGCCCATAGGCCTCGGAGCGGCGGTGGCCCTGTCCGAGCTGGTGCCGTCCAAGATCGCCGGCGTTGCCTCCACCCTGGTCGAGCTGCTAGCCGCCGTCCCGAGCATCGTCGTCGGGCTCTGGGCCCTGCTGGTGCTGTCCCCCCTGTTCGCCCGGGACGTGGAGCCGTTCCTGCATTCGGTGCCTGTGCTGGGCCTGCTGTTCGGTGGGGAGGACCTGGGGCCGAGCATCATCCTCGCCGCCGTCGTGCTGGCCGTGATGACGCTGCCCACCCTGGTGTCACTGTCGCGTACCGCGCTGCGCTCCGTGCCCGTGGCTGACCGTGAGGCGGCCATGGCCCTGGGCGCCACCCGCTGGCAGGTGGTCCGCAAGGTCGTCTGGCCGGCCGCCCGTCCTGGTATAGCCGCCGCTACGACGCTGGCCGTGGGGCGAGCCCTGGGAGAGGCCATCGCCGTGGCCATGGTGATCGGCAACTCGCCCTCGTGGCCGCACTCGCTGGCGGCGCCGGGCGCCACGCTCGGGTCGAGCATCGTGAACCAGTTCTCCGAGGCGCAGCCGGGCCTAGGGACCAGCTCGGTCATCGCCCTCGGGGCGGTGCTGTTCGTGCTCACCGTCGTCGTGAACATCGGGGGGCAGGCACTGCGCCGGGCCGGGCGGACGTCAGCTTCGGCGTCCTACGTAGCGCCCGCTCCGGCCGCCGTCCTCCCGGGCTCGGCCACTGGCGTTCAGCCCGTCACTGGTCAGCCCGTCACTGGTCAGCCCGTCACTGGTCAGCCCGTCACTGGTCAGCCCGTCACTGGTCAGCCCGTCACTGGTCAGCCCCGTGGCGGCCACGGCGGTCCCGGCTATTACGGCGCCGGAGAGGACCATTTCACCGCCCCCCAGCAGACTTTGGG
>Ga0181517_10001480_pt1 | contig 26064 bp, 27 predicted proteins | sample PEATcosm2014_Bin_31_FD_119748 | JGI IMG/M metagenome (GOLD analysis project Ga0181517, IMG submission 119748) | Peatland microbial communities from MTU Mesocosm Facility, Houghton, MI, USA - PEATcosm2014_Bin01_30_metaG | ecosystem: Environmental > Terrestrial > Soil > Wetlands > Peat | place... | reverse complement strand
CTCCAACGCCATCGCTCGAAACGACTCCGGACGCCATCCTGCTGCTCTTTTCGCCATTTGCAGTTCTCCATTCGCTGCAAATGCGCTCATTTTAAGCTGTCTCACTTTTGGGGGTCACTCCAGGGCCTTAATAAGCGCTTTTGAGCGCGTTTCGGCGCACATTTGACGCGTTTTTACGGTGCTCTTCCTGCCTGTAGGGCCGCACGTTCGCCACCGCCCGCGCGGCCTTCGCAGAGGCATCGCGTTGCCCGGAGAGATGCTTCGAGGCGGCAATCCCAGGGAACAAGAATCAAAGACCGCTCGCCGGGATTCCGGCCCGATGGGCTGTTCTCGACGTGTCCCTCCGGGTCAGGGCGCCAGGGGAATGCCGGCGGTCGGCGCTAGAATCCTCCTATGAACCTCACATCGAAACTGGCACCGAACCTGGCGTCTGTGCAGGCAGCTCTCGGCGAGGCTGGACTCGACGGCTGGCTGTTTTACGATCACCACCATCGCGACCCGCTCGCCGCAACGATTCTCGGCCTTGACCCCAAGGCGCACATCACGCGCCGCTGGTACTACTTCATTCCCGCGGCGGGCGAACCGCGCAAGCTGGCGCATCGCGTTGAACAGAACCGGCTGGACGCGCTGCCGGGCACGAAGGCACTCTACTCCAGTTGGCAGGAGCTGCACACGGGGATTGCGGACCTGATGGGCGGGGGCCACCGGATCGCCATGCAGTACTCGCCCAACAACGACATCATGTACGTGTCGATGGTGGACGCGGGCACGGTGGAGTTCGTCCGCTCGCTGGGGAAGGAGGTGGTGAGCTCGGCGGACCTGGTGAGCCGGTTTCAGGCGGTGCTGAGCGAAGAGCAGATGGCGACGCACGCGGTGGCGCAGCGGGCCATCGACGGACTGCTGGCCGAGGGCTGGCAGCAGATCGGGCGGCGTCTGCGGCCGGCCTCGGGCGCGGCAGCCGGTTACACCGAATTCGAGCACATGGAGTGGTTGAGCGAGGCGATGCGGCGCGAGGGTCTGGTGTGGGAGAACGGCCCCAACGTGAGCGTGAATGCGAACAGCTCCGACTCGCACTACGAGCCCACGGCCGAGCACACGGCGCCGCTGAGCGAGGGCGACTTCATCCTGATCGACATCTGGGGGCGGCTGCCGCAGGCGGGGGCGGTCTACTACGACATCACGTGGACGGGCGTGATTGGCCGCGAGCCGAGCGCGCGGGAGCAACAGGTGTTTGAGACCGTGCGCAAGGCGCGGGACGCGGCCATCGCCGCCGTGGAGCAGGCCTTCGCCGCGAAGCGGCCAATCCGCGGCTTCGAAGCCGACGATGCGGCCCGCGCCGTGATCCGCGAGGCCGGGTTTGGCGCGCAGTTTACGCACCGCACGGGCCACAACATCGCGGAAGAGATTCACGGACCCGGCGCGCACCTTGACAACCTCGAGACCCACGACGAGCGGCGGCTCCTCGACAATACCTGCTTCTCGGTCGAGCCCGGTATCTATCTCCCGGAGTTCGGCGTGCGCAGTGAGATCGACATGCTGACGGCGCCGGGGAAGGCCTGGGTTACGGGGAGGGTGCAGAGGGAGCTGGTGAGAATTTAGGGAACGAGGGACCAAGGGACCAAGGAAACGGGGGAACCTGGGGATGAGCGAGGTTGATCGTCCGGACTCTTGCGATCCCGGGTCTCGAACGTGAGACCTGGGGCACCCGGCAGAGGGTTGGTTCCCGGCATCGCTTCGGCCGTCCAGGCGACTGGTGGGCGCTTGACGACCTTTCGGAGGTAATCTCCGCATTGCCGGTCCCACGCCCGCGCGTCCCTGGGGTATGCTCAATTCCGCAAAAGCGATGCCAACGCATGCGACTCGAGAGATTCCGAAGAACCTCGCCACACCCCGATGCGCGCCGCCATCCAGCGCGGCAGATTTTCCCGGCAGCATCAACCCGAATTCCGATCGTCTCTAAATTTCCAATTGACAATCATCGGCCATTGCCTACAATGTAGGCATGTCGGAACTCCTTGGCGCATTCGAACAGGCGGTGCTGCTGGCCACCGTCCGCCTCGGCGCGGACGCCTACGGCCGTACCATCCTGCACGAAGCGCAGTCGTCGCTCGGCCGCGAGGTCTCGGCGGGCGCGATTTACACCACGCTCGATCGCCTCGAACAGCGCGGCCTCGTGCGGTCCAGGATGGAGTCGGGCACGGCGGTGCGCGGCGGTCGGCCTCGCCGTTTCTACACCGTCGCCGCCGAAGGCGTACGGGCGCTTAGCGAAACCCGCCAGACGCTCACCCGCATGTGGAGCGAGGTTCAGTTACCTGTGAGGGGATCGCGATGAGAGAACCAGGCAGCCCGCCGCGATGGGCGGAAGCAGTTCTCGAGGTCTTGCTCCCGGCGGATGACCGGCATACCTTGACCGGCGACCTGCGCGAGGAATATGCCGAAGCTGTCCTGCCGGCGAGTGGCCGGCGTCGTGCCGATCTCCGGTATCTGCGCCAAGTCGCAACCCTGGCGCCACGGTGCATCATCAAGGAGGGCAAAATGCGCAAGATTCTGCTGCTTGCATCGGTGTTCAGCGTGACCTGCGGAGCATGGCTTGTCACAATGGAACTCTTGTTGCACCACGCAGGCTACGCCGCGCGGGCCGCGATGGATGCTGTGATTTCGCTCATTCCAATGGCAACCGTCCTGGCCATCCTGCTCCATGTGGAGGTGGGCGCCGAACGCTGGTGTCGGCTCTTGGGGCTTCCGCTCATCGCCATTGCCCTATGGGCGTTCGTGCGCAATGCGCGCTCGGCGCATTTTGAAGGATTTGTTCTGATCGTGTCCATTGTGCTCGCGGCACAGGGCGCGCTCATGCTCGCCGCGCTCGGGCGGGGCGTGGGCACTCCAACGCGGAGCAGGATGGAAGGATCGCGATGACGCAGACCATCGACTTCCGATTCGAGGCCCTGTTCCTTCTCCTGATCGCAGCCACGACTGTCAGCTTGATTGCCGTCATCGCCATGGCGCGGGGACGGGCGCTTTTCGCGGGTTGATTTCCTTGGCGTCTGAGCATCATGAGAGATGAGTCCGGCGTACCGGGAGTGACTCGCCGCGCAAGCCCGGTACGCCCGCGAATCTCAACGAACGTTATCTCGTACCGCCATCCTCCATGTTGCTCGCTTCCGCTGCGATCGTGCTTCTGCCTCCGAGAAGCCCATAGCGCCAAATCATCACCAGCCATAGTGCCACCCCGCCCACAAACAACGCCAGAAACAAGGGCAGCACCTGCCACTGCGTCTTCACGGGGAACTGCTCGGGATGGAAGTAAGGCTTGAGATAGGCGTCGCGCAGCAGGTCGCGCATGACCGCCATGCTGGCAATCACCACAGCGACCAGGCCGGGCACCGTGAACGCGGCGGCGCGGATGTTGCCATTGCGCAAGGCGCTCGACATGACCACCAGCGCCGCGACTCCGCCCGCAATGCCGACCAGAAGCAGCGTGGTGGCCAGCGGGTTGTCGCCCATGAACATCATGCGCAGATCGCGCGGCAGGGTGAAGAGAAACAGTGGGCCCACCACGAACTGCGCCATGGTGGAGAAAAGGAATGCCTTGCCGCCGAAGTTGAGCAGTTGGCGCGCATAGGCGTTATCGCGCTTCCAGGCGGCCAGCGCCATGAACACCAGCAGCAACCCGCCCACGGCCACGGCGGCTACGAAGAAGTGCAGAAAACGTGGGATGAGCGTGGGCTCGGTCAGGTTCAGATTCCAGCCGGACGGATGGGCAAAGTACTTCGCCGCCCAACGCGCCGGCGTCTGGCTGAGCGTGATGTTGTTGCTGAAAACAAAGCCCACCAGCACAACCAGCAGCGTGCTCACCAGCATCACGCAGGCCACTTTGCGGGAATCCCGCCCGCTGCGGAAGGAGACGAAATAGAAACCGTAGTAGGCGACGGTGAGAAGCACCAGCACCAGGAACCACGGCCAGGCCATGATGATGGACGAAGTGTAGAAAAACTGCCCGTAGAGCACCTGCAGGAACAGCAGCGGCGCAATCCCCAGGGTGATGGTCGCCGGCAACAGCGAGGGCAGTTTTTTGGCCACGTCGAAGAACACGCGCTTGCCATGCTCGCGGTGCTTGGCGCTCCACTTGGCGGTCAGCGCCAGCACCGCGCCGCCGAGCATGAAGTTCATGGCCACAATGTGCAGCGTGAAGGTGACAATGAGAAGCAACTTCAGCAGCCAGTAGGGAGCGGGCAGCGGATTGGGGTCCAGAACCGGAATCAGATTGGATTGCAGCATCACTTTCCTCCTTGGGTAGCCTGGTTGAACCCTTTGGCGCTGCGCTGTGTGTTGATCCACTCCACCAGTTCCAGGCGCTGGCGGTCTGTCAGTTTCAGGTCGGGCATGAGCGGAAACAGGGAGGTTAAATCCTGCAGTGCGTTGCTGGCGGAGGCCGGATCGCTGATCAGGTTCTTGAACAGAGGGTCGCTGGCCGCCACCTGATGGCACATGGAGCAGTTTTGCGCAAAGATCGTTCCGCCGTCGCTCGCGGCAGATGCCGCCTGGGCAGAGATGGGCTGGATCGAGCTCAGGTAAGCCGCCAGTGCGCCGCGCTCCGCATCGGTGCCGGCAAAGGCAGGCATTACGCCGTTGTGCATGAATTCAAGGCCGCCCACCATGGCCTCAACCTTGGCCTGATCCCATTGCCGCAAAACAAGGTAGTGCTTGAGCCCACGGTAGGCATTGGCTGTGTGGCAGCTTGCGCACTCGACGCGGAAGATCTCGTGCCCCACCTCGGCCTGATTGCTTGCGGTCAGGTCGCGGTTCCGGATCCATTTAGCCGAGGTAAGAACTCCGGCAGCGCTGACCTCGTCCACGCTGAATCCGCCGTCGCCGGGAATGGCCGTTGAGTAGAGCGAGTTCGCGTAAAGGTAATTGGAAATTACAAAGGGCTTGCGAACGGACTCGCGAACGAATTCAAACGAGCCCATGGCGCTCAACGCCACCACCAGGACCAGCAGGCTGAAGGAAAGGTGCATGCGGCCCGGCTTGACCAGCGTAAGCAGCGCCAGCACCATTGCCACCCCCAACAGAATCACGGCGTACCCGGCGTAGGTGGTGGCCGTGGGCATGGAGCCGCGGGCGCTGGCCCACAAATCGTGGGGAATTCTGCGGATGTACCAATATCCCAGCGCGGGCAGCACGGCGAGACCGGGCACCGCCCAGCAGGCGCTCCAGCGCACAATGCGCGCTTTCAGGGCCGCGTCCTTTTCCACGCTGGCCGTAATCAGCGCGTAGATGCCGGCCAGCGCCAACGCAATCGCGGTGCGGAAGGCCAGCGAGGGAAAATAGGTGGCATTGAAAAAACCTCTCCAGAACTCGTGATTCCGCACCCAGCTTCCGGAGGTCAGCATAAAGGTGATGATTCCGTTGATGACCACCAGGCTCAGGTAGGCATTGATGAAGTAAAGCCACCCGAACCACTGATGCGTTTTCGGATCGAGCTTCTCCCATCCGTAGAGATAGAGCAGCGCCGCCGTGATCTCAAGAAAGAAGAAGACCCACTCGATGGCCCATCCCCACAAGAAGATGTGGATCAGGTCGCTGGTGGCCGCGGGGCTGATCAGGCCGATGGTGAACCAGATGCCGACTCCGCTGATGGCGCCGAAGACTACCGTTACCAGCACAAAGAATTTGCTATGCTTCTTGAGCCAGCCGAGCAGCGCGGTATCGTTCGCGCGCCGCGCCTTGCGCTCCGTGACCACCAGGAACAGCCCGCCGCCCACGGCAAAGTGGGAAACAAATACGTGCAGGATTGCAACCAGGGCAATCAGCAGGCCGGCGCCAAAGCTGACATCCCAGACCGGATAGTTCATGCGGTTCCTCCTGTTGCGGCGCAAGAATTCAACAGAGGGCGGTCCCGCCCACAGGCCTGCGCCACTACCCCGAAATTAGCCCCCCTCCATTTCGCTCTCTGTACAGTCCGGCAAGCTGTGTTCTAAATCACACCATTGGAGAGCGGCCCGGTCCCGGGCTGGTGTGCAAACGCCGGGGGCAGGACCATGCGCGGAGTGGCAAATCCGCCGCACACGGCGCAATTGGCGCCTGACGCACGCGAGGCGTTTTGAATGGAGCGTATGGAGTGGCAGCGACACCATGAGCTGTCGATTAAGGGAAATCAGGCGACGTGAACGACAGTCAGTCAGTGGAAGCTTGATCCCGATCATCCGGGCTTACTTCAGAAAACACCCGAGATTTGGCACCACCCAGCCGCGTTGGGACTTAATGTGAAAGTGTCCGGGGGCGAAAGGCTGCAAGACCGGTGATGAGGGCTGCCGGTTGATTTATAGTCAAAAAGGAATGGCAACCGCTCAGAACAAGCCCGTCGTGGGACAGAATATCCAGCAAGGTTTCATTTATCTGCCACTGATCGCCGGATGGCTGGTGCCGGGTGCGGGGCATTTTCTGCTGCGCAAGTGGGGACGCGGGGCGCTGCTTTCGGCGTCCATCATCGGCATGTTCGTGCTGGGGCTGGCCATGAAGGGCAAGATCTATACCGGCGCGCAGGACATATTGGACATGCTGGGAATGGTGGGGGACCTGGGCAACGGCCTGCTGTTTGTGGCCAGCCGGATTTTGGGGCTGGGCGCGGACCACGTGCAGGTGACGGTGGGCGACTACGGAACCAAGTTCATTGTGGTTTCGGGGCTGCTGAACGTGATGGCTGCTGTGGACGCGCACAATTTGCGCACCGGGAGGAAGCCGTTGTGATGGGGATCTCGCACTTCTCGGCGGTGCTGCTGTTCGCGCTGTTTGCGTCAGTGGTATTCGGCATTACCCAGCGGGAGACGGCGCGGCGGATGATCCGCTATGGCGTCTACTGCTTCACGCTGTTTGTGGGCTCGGCGATCGTGCTGAGCTGGGTGATGTTCCTGATTGCGCGGTAGTGCTTTGCGCGGTTCCCGAATCAATGTAACCGTTTTGGGCTTCGTTGAGGGTGGCTTTTCCTTGAGGAAAAAGCCACTTAAGTGCTTGCCCTCTGTTTGCGGCAATTCGAGAATCGCCATAACGGTTGAAGAGCAAGCGCGGATCTTTCGACTGCGCCTCTCGCGATGAAGCCGCGAGCGGCTTCGCTCAAGATGACACTCATTTTATTTATCAACAACTCAGCGAAAAACACCGTGATGTATGGCGATGCGGGCTAGCCTGCTAGAGAGCGCAGGCGCGGAGCTAGTCTCTGTTACTGCGGCGCCAGACTGCGGCGTCGAAGCGGTGGTTGCAGGTGTAGCCCTCGGCAAGATAGAGATCGATGGCCTGGTGGTTGGCCTCGGTGACGGTGAGCGAGATCTCGGTTGCACCCTGGCGCATGAAGTGAAAGGCAGCGAGTTCGAGCAACATGCGGGCCATGCCGCGACGCCGGTACGCCGGATGCACGCAGACCTGGGTGATGTGGCCGCCTTCAGGGCTAACACGGGAGCCAAGAATGATGGCAACGAATTCCCGGTTGGTGCGATGAACCACGACGTGCGAGGCGGACGGAGAGAATGTGCCGCAACCGGCGTAGCGCACGATGTTGTTGAGAAAGCGCATGGAGCCGTGGACGGAGCGGTACTGGTCGTTGATGAGGCTGTCAGGATGATCGCGATAGGCCTCGCAGATGAGGCGTGCGGCGGGCATCAGATCCTCGTCGCGCCAGGGACGGAGTTCGAGGTCACCGGAAAGATCGATATGGGGCGCGTTCCAGCGGCCTTGCAGGGGCTGGACCATGAACAGTCGGCGGTAGAGCTCGAAGCCCGCATCAAGGAAGGCGGCGGAATGCGCGCCTGAGGGGTGCACGAGCAACTGCGACTCAATGCGGTCGATCTGCGGGGAGTTGACGAGCAGCTCTAGCAGGTGGCGGAGCAGCAACTGTTCGATGGCATGGGCCGACTCCGCGCCGCCGGCCAGACCGGGCATGGCGAAGACGTCGCCGATGACCGCCTTGGTCTCTTCGTAGACACAGAAGACATACCCGATAACCAGATCGGCGGCAACGGCTGCGTAGCCGGGCAACATGTGATTGTCAAGATACTGCATGAGCAGGCGGGCGGAGGCGCGGTAGTCCCAATGCAGACGCTGGCTCCAGAGCGCGCCTTCGGCTTCAAGCACGGGGCGCAGCATTCCCGCCTGAAAGTGGCGCAGGTCGAGAATTTCGCTGGAAGTGCTGGATGCCATGATTCTCCCCCGGGTGCGGCCCGGCTCCGCCTGACAAAACAACGTGGAACGTCCCCTGGATAGACGGCCTGGCTGCGCGGCGAGCCAGCCCGAACGAGGCATTTCTGCCGCAATACCCTTGGGGACACTTTGACACGAGTTGGAGCCAAGTGCAACTTGAGGCTTGCTTTACCAGCCTATTTCGCGCCCACCAGATAGACTTCGAGGCCCTGCTCGGGCCAACTGAAGACCTCCTCATAATGGCGGCCCTCGAGGTACTCTTCAAGGGCGGCCGCTGTGTGCAGGTTGACGCCGTTGCGGCCTGTGACCCGCGCTACCAGCAGGTGCTGCTCGTCGGGCACGCCGCTCTCCTCGTAGTTAACGACTTCGCGATTGCGATAGAACGAGAGCCCATATTCGACGTCGCGGCGCACACGGAAGACGGCGACGGTCTCGCTGTCGGGTGCGACGGAGGCCAGTTCTCCAGCCAGGGGGCGGGCGGAGTAGGAGCGGTCGAGCAGGTGAATGACCCGCTTGGTGGCATTTACCTGGGGAATGCCGAAAAAAGGACCTACGCCGTAGAGAAACAGCATGAGCAACACGAGTACCGCGGACGTGACCAAGCGAAGGCGGACGACACCGTAGCCCCTGGTGACAATCAGAATGAGGAACGCGGCTCCTGAAGCGGAGACCAAAGCGGCGGCAAGAGCGCGCGGTGGAGGAAACTTTGCGCCGTGGGCCACGAACCAAGGCAGGAGGAGTGCGGAGACCGTCAAAATGCCGCAGAAAAGGGCGTGGGCCATCAGCAGCCAGTGGTTCAGCCCGAGCCGGCGGCGGCGAAACAGGAAGTCGCCGGTGAGGATGGCGATCGGCGGAATGGAAGGCAGAATGTAGCCGGGCAGCTTGGATTCGGAAAGAGAGAAAAAGACAATGGGAATGAGTGCCCAAAGGACCAGGAACTCAGGAAAAGCGTCGCCGGGGCGGTTGACAGAGGGCGCGGAGCATTGGGAATGGCGCAGCCGCCACTCCGCGACGGAGGTGAGAATGCCGTCAACCAGGGCGCGCACGGCAATCACCGTCCAGGGCATGGTGGCCAGCAGGATGACGACAAGGTAATACCAGAAAGGCTGGGTGTGCTGGTAACGGTCGGTGGCAAACCGCTCCAGGTTGTGCTCGAGAAAGAACTCGCGGAAGAAGGTGGGGTTCTGATGCTGCACGGCGATGAACCAGGGCATCACCATGGCGAAGTAGAGGACGATTCCCGGCCACCAGAAGGAGCGGCGGACGATGGACCACTCGCGTCGAAGAAGGGCAAAGGCGGCGATGATGAGCGCGGCCAGGAAAGGCGCGACCGGTCCCTTGGCGAGCGTGGCCAGTCCGGTGAAGAAATAGATGTCGTAGAGCCAGAACTTCGATCCGGTCTCATACCAGGCGTACCAGCCGAGCAACCCGATGGCCAGGGGAGCGGCCATTTGCATGTCAGTGGAGGCTCCGCGGGCGAAACCGATGATGCCTACGCAGGCCACAGTGATCAAGGCGGCATCGAGGTGGCCTCCGGGGCGGAAGCGGCGCATGTGCAGATAGATGAGGCCGATCATGATGAAGGCGAAGGTGGTGGAGGGCAAGCGCGCGGTCCAGTCATGGACCCCGAAATCCTGAAAGAGGAACATGGCGCGCCAGTAGTAGAGGGCGGGCTTTTCAAGCCAGGGATGGCCATAGAGATAAGGGGTGACGCAGGCGCTGAGGCGATCTTTGAGGGTGCCGGCGGAGTCGAACCGGACCAGCATCTCATGCGCGATCTGGGCATAGCGGGGCTCGTCGGCGCCCACCAGCCCAAGGCCATCGCCGCCCAGGAGCGGGGTAAGCCCGTAGGCCAGGAAGAAGACGGTAAACAGCAGAAAGACAGTTACTTCACGGACGGTAGCCCAGGGGGGAATCAAATTTGGTCGGCGACGGGGCTGATCCTGCGCAGGAGGTTCCAAGGTAGTTTCCACTTCGAGCAATTCTCCAACGGGTACGGCAACCTGTTTCGAGCAGAACAACGTTTTTTGGGCTTCGCTCAGGACAGCTGGGGAACCGGACTGGCCCGCATAACCCCCGCGCTCCCGGAAAAGACGGAGAGGGTGCTCAAGTTTCAACAGGGACAAGGCTATCAGATACCGGCGGAATTTCAATGGATTCTGAGGGGTGGGCGTGGTGCGGATTAAGGAAGAGGCGCCTCAGGGGATTTTGCCTTAGGAGGACCGCGAGAGTTTTTTTGCCTGAAAGAAATGAACTTTGCCCGAAAGATCAATGGTTTGATGGGTTTGTTATTGGATCTTTTCGTTCAAAAGCCCCTCGGCTCCAGAGGCGTGGGAATCATTCCTCAATGGCATGTCCGCATGGCCGGTTAGCCGGGCGCAACGACGGGCGCGGTAAGATTCAGATATTCAAGCCGGCGTAGTCGCGATTCGTGAGTGAGCGTGCCCATGAGGTGTGCGTTGGTCAAAGTATTGCAGCAGAGTTTCCAACGATCCGTGGTCATTTGCGGACACGGGGAAACGGACGCGGACCCCTCCTTAGTTGCGGCCAGGGCTGCTTGCGGAACTTCTCGCTGATTCCAGGCGTAGTTGAGTAGACGCGGGCGTGGAGAGGGCCGTGCTTCCAGCCTTCGCAAGTTGACGTGTGTGAGGGATGCACCCCTATGCGGAAGATCATGCTGGATTTTCGATTGGTGATGCGGCAACTGACGAAGTCGCCGGGGTTTACTGCGACCGCAGTGCTGATGCTGGCGTTTGGCATTGGCGCGACGACGGCGATCTTCTCGATTGTGGAGGCGGTGCTGCTGCGGCCGCTGCCGTTTCCGGATTCGGAGCGGGTGATGGTGCTGTCGGACCGATTGAGCGGAGTCAGCGTGGGCGCGGACGCGACGGATGAAGTCGGCGTCACGGTGCCGGATATCAAGGCCTATACGCGGGAGACGCATGGCTTCAGCGCGCTGGGCGGATACCAGAACAACGGATATGAACTGTCGGGAAATGGCGAGCCGGCGATGATCAACGCGGCGCGGCTGACGGCGGGAGTTTTTCCCGCGCTCGGCGTGGCGCCCGCGCTGGGGCGGGTGTTTACGGACGAGGAAGACGAGCACAGCCGGCAGGTGGCTGTGCTGAGCTATGCGACATGGGTGAACCGCTTTCATCGCGACCCGCAGATTCTGGGACAGAAAATACTCCTGGATCGCGAGCCATACATCGTGATCGGCGTAATGCCGCGAAACTTTGAGTTTCCGCTGGTGGCGGGGCTGCTCAACCGCGCAGAGCTGTGGGTCCCGATGAGCTTTACACCGGGAGAACTAACACCGGGGTCGGCCGGGAACTGGAGCTACCAGATGGTGGGGCGGCTGAAGCCCGGCGTGAGCGCGAAGCAAGCGCAGCAGGACGCGGGGAGAGTGGCCCAGGACATCATGCGCAATTACCCGGCGATGATGGCGATTCTGCACATCAGCGCGCTGGTGCGGCCACTGCAGGAAGAGACGATTGAGCAGGCGCGGCCCCTGCTGCGGACGCTGTTTCTGGCGGTCGCGGTGGTACTGCTGATTGCATGCGTCAACCTGGCGGGGTTGATGCTGGTGCGGGCGATCCACAGGCAAAGAGAAATTGCGGTGCGGCTGGCGCTGGGCGCCAGGGCGTCGGCGCTCCTGTGGCAGGCCATTCTGGAGAGCCTGGTGCTGAGCGTGAGCGGGGGCATGCTTGGCCTGGCGATGGCGGCGGTGGCGCTGCGGGTGGGAAAGAGCCTGCTTCCGGAGAGCCTGCCCCGGATCAGCGAGATCGGACTGAACTGGAGCGTGGCCGGGTTTGCGCTGCTGCTGGGCGTGGTAACGGGATTGCTGTGCGGGCTGGCTCCGGCATTTGCGGCTCTGCGGACGAATGTGAATGCAAATCTGAAGGAAGGCGGACGGGCGGGGTCAGAGGGCGGTGCGCATGCGCGGCTGCGGTCCACACTGGTGGTGACCGAGATTGCGATTGCCCTTGTGCTGCTGGCGGCCTCGAGCCTGCTGTTGCGGAGCTTTGAAAAGATGAGGCAGGTCGATCTGGGTTTTAGACCGGAACATGTGACGGTGGCTTCTTACAGCCTGCCGAGGGAGCACTACGAGAAGCAGTCGCAGATTGATGCGTTCAATCGCGAGTTGCTGCTGCGGCTGAATCAGTTGCCGGGAGTGACGGCGACGGCGCTGACGAGTACGCTGCCGGCCGGAGGCGACAACAGCAATCAGACTTTTGTGGTGGATGGTTATGTGCCGCCGAAGGGCGCGGACATGAACCTGGCGACGGTGTCGCACGTGATGGGGAAGTTTTTTGAGACCATGGGAATTCCGCTGATCCGCGGACGGGTATTCACGGAGGACGACCGGCAGGGGACGCAGCTGGTGGTGACGGTGAATCACAAGCTCGCTCAGTATTTCTGGCCGGGGCAGGATCCGATCGGGAAGCGGCTGCGGCTCGGGACGCCGGAGATGCAGACCCCCTGGCTGACGGTCGTTGGCGAGGTGGCGGACACTAAGTTGAGCTCGCCGGATGAACCGTCGAAGCAGCAGTACTACATTCCAGCGGCCCAGGCAGAGGAAGCAGTGGGTGCGCTGGCGTCGCCGACAGACCTGAATGGGAATGGCGGATATATCGTGATGCGGTCGACAATGCCACCGGAGCTGATGGAGAATTCACTGCGTGCGATGGTGCGTGCGATCGATCCCCTGCTGGCGCTGACGCAGGTGCAGACCATGGAAGAGGCGGTTTCGCACACCGAGGCGCCGCGGCGATTCAACACGGTGCTGATTGGCGGCTTCGCGCTGGCGGCGCTGCTGCTGGCGGTGCTGGGAATCTACAGTGTACTGGCGTTCTCTGTGGCGTCACGTGGGCAGGAGATGGCGATCAGGATGGCGCTCGGATCGCCGCGCGGTGCGATTATCCGGCTGGTGCTCACGTCGGGCGCGAAGCTGGCCGTGATTGGTTGCCTGATCGGGTTGGCGGGCGCGATGGCAGCTTCCGGACTGTTGCGATCCCTGCTGTTTGGCGTGAGCCCGTTCGATCCGTTGACGCTGACGCTGGCGGTGGTGGGTGTGTTGTTGCTGTCGCTGACCGCGGCTGCGCCCCCGGCACTACGCGCCGCATCGATCAATCCGACGCAGGCGCTGCGCGGCGAGTAGCGAACAAAACCGTCGCTCACCGGCGCAAATTCGATCGGCGCCGCACTCCCCGACAACAGTAGAACGAAGGCTGCAAGGCAGATAAGAAGACTTTTTTGCCTGGGGATTGAACCGGGAGCTGCTTTTCTTCGACATATTAAATAGATGCCCTACGAGAGCGAAGATCGGGTTCGATATGCATGGCTTGCGCTCCGCTGTCAGACGGGCGAGCCGGGTGCGTTCGACGATCTGATGGCGGTGATGGAAAGGCCGCTGCTTTATTACGCCGCCGGCCTGACCGGAAACCAGGATTCAGCGCTCGACGTGTTGCAAGAGGTTTGGCTCAAGGTTTTTCGTTCCATCCGGAAATTGAAAGACCCCGGATCTTTGCGGCCCTGGTTGTACTCAATCACTCATGGCGTTGCCGTGGATCGAATTCGCCGGGACTACAAGCGCGACATCTCGGAACAGGTGCAGCTTGACGATTTGTTCAGCACCGATGAACCTTCCTTCGACGAAGACGATGGGGCAGCCATTCACCAGGCGTTAGGCTGCATCGGCGTCAAGCATCGCGAGGTTCTTGTCCTGCATTTTCTCCAGGACCTTTCTCTCGCGGAGATCGCAACTGTAGTGGGATGCTCGGAAGGCACCGTGAAATCTCGAATTCATTATGCCAAGCGGCTAATGAAACAGATCCTCGAAGGAGCGAAACATGGCACAACAAACTAACGACGTGCGTGAGCGTCTACTCGCGACTCTTCCGCAGCCGGAGCAACTTGCTGCCTATCGCGAACAAACCGCGACACTGCTGGCGAAGCACCAGAGAGCGCTTAACTTCGATGCGCTCACCTCGAAGGTTCTCTACTACTGCACCATTGGCGGATGGTTTCTTTTGAACTGGGTATGGCGCCATCAGCCCAACTTTGACCCAAACGCGGTTCGTGTGTTGGAGCTGGTAGATGCAGTCCTTCTGCTCGCGGCAATAAGCACCGATATTCATTACAGGATTTATAAGAGCCAGGTGGCTACTTTGAAGGAGATCAAGCAGGTGCAGCTTCAGGTTCTCGAGCTTCAAGCATGGTCGCGGAGGAATGATTGTTCTCCAAGCCTGCCCACAGCCGCGGGCTGAGCTAGATTTTGTTGGGGGAGGAGGTTGCCACGGCGGGGCGCAGTTCTGAGAGGATTTCTTCGAGGGCGCCTGCGAGGGGCCCATCGAGGGTGCAGCCAGAGGCGTTTCCGTGGCCTCCGCCGCCAAGCCGCTGAGCTATGGCTTCAACGTTGACCCTGCCTTTGCTGCGCAGGCTGACGCGGACGCGGCGGTCGGGCAACTCGCGGAGGAAGGCCGCGGCCTCAACGCCGGAGATGCCGATGGCGACGTTCACAATGCCTTCGCAATCTTCTTCCGCGGCGCAGGTGCGCACCATGTCCTGATGGGTAACCCAGAGCCAGGCGAGCCTGCCCTCGCGCTTGAGGCTGCTGAGCGCGGCGCCGAGCAGCAACACCTTGGAGACAGGCGCAGAATAAAAGACATCCCTGGCGATAGCGACCGGATCGGCGCCCGCGAGTATGAGCTCGCGCGCCATTTCAAAGGTGGAGGCGCGGAGAGATCCGTAGGTGAAGCACCCGGTGTCGGTAAGCAGGGTGGCGTAGAGGCAGGCGGCCATCTGGGGCGTAACTCGAGCCTCGGCGGCTTTGATCAAACGGTAGACCAGTTCACCGACGCTGGCCGCGCTGCAGTCGATCCAGTTCAGGTTGCCGTAGTTGCGGCCGCTGATGTGGTGATCGATGTTGATGAGGAAGAAATCGTCGAGGCCGCGCAGCCCGCTGCGTTCGAGGCCGTCGCATTCGAGCAGAATGACCGCATCATAGGGCCCGTGGACGCGCAGGGCGTGACGGATGGACGAGGCTCCCGGGAACCCGCGATAGATGGCAGGAACCCTGTCGGCGGTGACGAGGTCGGCGCGCTTGCCCATCTGCTCGAGGAGCATGCTCATGGCCAGCATGCTGCCCACCGCGTCGCCGTCGGGTCGCGCATGCGAGCAGACCAAAATCCGATCGGCCCGGCGCAGTACGTCGAGGATGGCCGCAATGGGAACGTCGGGGTTGTCGATGGGTGGATCCGCTGCGGCAACGCCCTGCAGAAGGACGCACGGCTCCGCAGGCCCAGAGGCCGAGGTGACGGAAGTCGGATTCACGAAGACTTTGGACATGGACACCTGCAAGGGCTCCTATTTGAGGGGAGCTTCCAGTTTGGCCGTGCCCGCTTCCGCGGCGGCGGGCTGGCCGGGCTGCAGCTTCTGGCGCTTGCGGGAGCGGTCCATAAGCTCTTCAATGCGCGCCTGGAAGCGACCCGAGCGGTCAGCCAGAAAGCTCAGCTCCGGCACGTGGCGCACACCCATGCGCTCCTTCAACTCAAAGCGAATGAAGCCCTTGGCTGCCTCGAGGCCGGCGATGGTGTTGGCTTCAGCTTTGACGATATCGTTGACCGAACTGTCGACAGCCACGTACACCCGGGCGGACTTGCCGCCTGGATTCAGCGCCACCTCAGTGACGTAACAGAAGTCAATGCGGGGGTCTGACAGTTCTCCCTCGATCATGGTGCTGATCTCAAGCCGCAGCGTCTCGGCCACCCGGTCCTGATGATGCTTTCGCGCTCGATGCTCCGGCATGGCTCCTCCTCGCCCGGTTAAACCCTTAAGGATAACAGAGCGGCAGTTGCCGGGTTTGGCCCAGAGCTCAGGATTGGGCGGCGCGCTCGAGCTCGGCAATGTCGAGTTTCTTCATCCCCATCATGGCCCGCATCGCCTTGGGATTGCTGACCAGCTCGGGGAGGCGCGCCGGGACAACCTGCCAGGCGAGGCCGAACTTGTCCCTGAGCCATCCGCAGGCTACCTCGGCGCCGCCGGAGGTAAGCTTTGCCCAATAGTCGTCCACCTCCTGCTGCGAGTCGCAGCGGACGACAAAGGAGACAGCCTCAGTAAAGGCGTGGGCCGGGCCGCCGTTGAGCGCGGTAAATCGCAGGCCTTCCAATTCAAAGGTGATGGTGAGGACGCTGCCCTTGGAACCAGGGGCTTCGCCGGGGTTGCGCAGCTCACCGATGCGGCGCGAGTTCTTGAACACCGAGAGGTAGAATTCGACGGCCTCTTCGGCATTTGAGTCGAACCAGAGAAAAGGCGAGATGCGTGGAGGGTTCTCGAGAGAGTTCATGTGCGACCTCGTGGAAATTTGTGACGTGGCCGGGAGTTGGGAACAAAAATACCCGGATCCCGTGCGGCTTTGGCATCAGCCAATTATAAGGAAGGTTCGGTTGCAAAGCGCAAGCGAAGTTGGATACGTTGGGCTTGTGGCTGCTCGATCCAATCCGCAACGGCGCTCGGGGTGCCCGGTGAGCGTCTCGCTCGAGCTGCTGGGCGATCGCTGGTCACTGCTGATTGTGCGCGACATGATGGTGCGCGGCTATCGCAAATTCCGTGAGTTCCAGCGGGCGGGCGAGCGCATTGCGACCAACATTCTTTCGGATCGGTTGCGCAAGCTGGAGAGCGCCGGGATTGTGTTGAAAGAGCCGGCCGACAAAGATGGCCGGAGCCTCTATTACCGCTTGACAGAAAAGGGCATTGCCCTGGCGCCGGTACTGCTTGACCTGCTGATCTGGGGCGCGCGGCACCAGGAAAGAGGAGCGCATTGCGGACTGAGCACGCAGATGGAAGAGAACCGCGAGGCCGTGCTTGCCGAGGCGTACCGACGCTGGGAGACGCGCGATGCCACGCCGCTGATTCCACCGTTTACCTCTCCGATTCAATCACTGAAAGCAAAACGGACGACCAAAGCAGAATCTTCCGCGAAAGGAAAATTGAAGCGATGAAGATGACGACGTATCTGAACTATGGCGGCAACTGCGCCGAGGCGCTGCGATTTTATGAGCAGCACCTGGGCGGAAAAATTGTCTCGATGTCGACCTTTGCCGGCATGCCGGGACCAGCCAACATTCCTCCCGGTTTGACGAAAGACAGCGTCCTGCATGCCCGCATTATGATTGGCGACGCTGTGCTGATGGCGAGCGACGCGCCTCCGGAGATTTACAAACCGATGCGCAGCGCCTATCTTGCGCTGAGCCTGGAAAACTCATCCGAAGTGGAGAAGCTCTATGCGCTGCTTACCGAAGGCGGGGAAATTTTTATGAAGCTGGAGGAGACATTTTTTGCTCACCGGTTCGCGATGCTGCGCGACAGGTTCGGGACGTCGTGGATGTTGATTCACGAGCGGCCGATGCATGGGGAGAATTGAGGGCAACTCCACGAACTGAAGAGGTGTAAGCGGGTCCGGGCTGATACAGGCGCCTCAGCTTTCGAGATACTCCCAGAAGGAGTCGGACAGTTCGGCGCCGAGTTCGTTCAACATGCGTCGGGCGGCGCGCTCGACCTCTTCGATGAGGCCATGCAGATAGTCGCGGGAGCGGGAGATGGCCGTGACGCCGATGGTGGCCGACTGCCAGGTGACGGCCTCGTCCATCTCCGCCACGGAGACGTTGAAGCCCTGGCGGAGCTGGTCTTTGAGCGAGCGCACAACCTGCCGCCGGTCCTTGAGCGACTGGGCGTGCTCGATGCGGACTTCGAGAGTCAACAGGGCGACAGGCATGGCTCTGCAGGAATTTACAGTTGCAGTGTAAGCCCCTTTTGAATGGCCGCGCGGAGTTTTTTGCGAAGCAGCGCTGGGAACTGCCTGCCCGGCCGATCGCGAATTCGCAAATTGGCGTAGCAGGGGAGCTATATAATCGTCCGTTGCTTGCACGCGAAGTGACGGAGGACTGGAATGGACGTTGTGTTTACGATTTTGCTCGTAGTGGTTGCTATTATTGCGCTCTCGTTGATCCTGGGGAGCTTTTTTACCGTGAACACCGCCCAGGTGGCGGTAATTACGCGTTTCGGCAAGTTTTTGCGGGTGGCGGAGCCGGGCCTGAACTGGAAGATGCCCTACTTCGATTCCGTGGCCGGCATGGTGAGCCTGCGGGTGAACCAGATTACGCTAACCATGGAGACCAAGACCAAAGACAACGTGTTCGTGACCATTCCAATTTCCGTGCAGAATCGCGTGCGGCCTGAAAAGGTGTACGACGCCTACTACAAGCTCTCCGATCCGGTGGCGCAGATCAAGTCGTATGTGGAGCAGGTGATTCTGGGCCACGTGCCGGGCATGACACTCGACGAGGTGTTTGCCACGCAATCGTCGATTGCCGCGGCGGTAAAGCAAGAGCTGGATGCCGACATGGCCACTTTCGGGTACGAGATTGTGAACGTGCTGGTGACAGACATTGTTCCCGACGCGAAGGTGAAGTCGGCCATGAACGACATCAATGCGGCGCAGCGGGAACAGGTGGCGGCCAACGCTCGGGGCGAAGCGGAAAAAATCCTGGTGGTCAAAAAGGCCGAGGCCGAGTCAGAAAGCAAGGCGCTGCAAGGGCAGGGCATCGCCAATCAGCGCAAGGCCATTATTGAAGGCTTGCAGACCTCGGTGGAGCAGTTCCAGAAGGCTGTGGAGGGGGCGTCAGCCAAGGAAGTGATGCAGCTGGTGCTGGTGACGCAGTACTTTGACACACTGAAGTCGATTGGCGAAAGCGATAAGACGAACACGCTGTTTTTGGCCCACTCACCCGCGGCGGTGAAAGAAGTTTCAGACCAGATTCTGGATGCGATGCTGGTAGCGCAGCGCTCGAACAGTTAGTCAGAGCGGTTTCAGGTTAGCTATACGCTAGGTCGCTTTGTGCCAGGTCGCCTCTCCTTGAGGTCGGGTCAGCTTGAAGGCATTGCTTTCTTGGTACGGCAATCCTGAAACCGCTTTAACCGCTGCTACAACTATTCTGGTCTGGCTGCTTCTGTTATCGACGGGCCGTTGACGACCGCCACCGGCTTGTTCTCGGCCTTTCGAATATCGATGCCGCCTTTAAAGAACGCGCCGTCTTCGATGCTGATGCGCGCCGCAGCCACGTCACCGCTCAACGAACCTTCAGCGCGAATGTCCACGCGGTCCGTGGCCATCACGTTCCCCCTGACCTTCCCAAGAACAACAATTTCGCGTGCCGCGATGCTGGCGGCAACCTGCCCGTTGCGGCCCACAGTCACGCGATTGCCTGGCAGGTTAATGCTTCCCTCGACTTTTCCATCGATATACAGGGATTCTGAACCGCTGATTTCGCCTTTGATAAATAGGCCCTTTCCAATGGTCGCCTGGTCAACTGAAGCGGCCGCGGCGGGGCGGCTGGCGGTCTCAAACACAGGTGCCGGTTGGAGGGGGCGTGAAGGTTCGGGTGTGAGATGCGGCGTATTCGATCCGGTTTGAGTGGGTTTCCACATTGCGCTCAAGGTAGTTCCTTTTCTGTCCTGAAGGGACGGGGGATTCCAAGGCAGGGCCTTTGCCGGGTGCCCCAAAAATCTCTAGTTTTTCCAAGAGCCGGCCAAGAATCGTATTGGCGGGCTACCTGCAGCCTGAGACGGAGTGTTTTCCCGCTCGGGTCCGCTTTAAGAAATCCGTTGCCGCTATTCTAAGTCGACACCCGGCGACTGTACGAGAGTACGTTCGTGCTAAAGCTGCCAGGTCCCCAAATGGGTCAACACACAGGACACATTCCCATAGCCTACTCTAAACATATGACTGATCGTGAGCTGGTGACGCGGATTGCCCGCTCCGCCGGCGGCAAAGCGGGATACAAACAACTTGTCCGGGAGCTGGGGCTGGCTGGTGGGCGAGAGCGCCGTCTGCTTCTCGAGCAGCTGGCCCGGCTCACTGTCCGCGGCCAACTGGCAAAGCTGGACCGGGAGCACTGGAGCATTCCCCGGCCGCTTGGCACACGAGACAACCTGTCTGCCGGTCGGCTCGACCTTCATCGCGACGGCTTCGGCTTTGTCAGGCCCAACGTCCGCCAGCCGTCCGGACCCGACGATATATTCATTCCGCCCAACGAGATCAATGGCGCCATGCAGGGTGACCAGGTTCTGGTTGAAGTGGAGCCGCCGAAAGCCGATGGCCGCCGCCAGGGGCGCATTGTGCGCGTCCTTGAGCGCCGCAACCCAACCATTGTCGGCATTTTTCACTACGCGCGCTCAGACCGGACGATCGGCCACAGTGTCGTTCCCTTCGACGAGCGCATGACCCAACACATTCTCATTCCCCCAGGGCAAGAGCTGCCCGCCACCCGCGAGGGCGTTACCCCTCACCGCGTGTTGGGCTCTGAGGCTGCGGCCGCAGCTTTCCACGAGAACCTTGAGGGACTCGTGGTCGACGTCGAGATTACCAGTTGGCCCACGCCCACCCGTCCTCCCGTGGGCCGCGTGATGGAGGTGCTGGGCTCGCCCGACAACTTCGGCGTTGACGTTGAAATGATGATCCGCAAGCACCAGTTGCCGCGCATCTTCCCCGAAAACGTTCTGGCTGAAGCGCGCAGCGTGGCCCATCTTGACGAGGCCGAGATCGCCACCCGGCGCGACTTTCGCAGCCTTCCCATTGTCTCCATCGACGGCGAGACAGCCCGCGACTTCGATGACGCGGTCATGGTGACCGCACGCTCCGATGGCGGCTACGAACTCCAGGTCCACATCGCGGACGTGGCCGAGTATGTGCGCGCCAACTCGGACCTCGATTTGGAGGCCCGCCTGCGCGGAACCAGCGTCTACTTCCCCGATCGAGCCATTCCCATGCTCCCGCAGGAGCTTTCAACCGACATCTGCAGCCTGCTGCCCGGCGAAGACCGGCTCGTATTGAGTTGCATCCTGCAGCTCGACGCCACCGCCCGCGTCGAAAGCTACGAAATTGTGGAAGGCGTCATCCGCTCAGCCGCGCGGATGACCTACACCGACGTCAACGCCATCCTGGAGGGCGACGCCGCGACCCGCGCGCGCTATGCGCCGCTGGTTCCGGGCTTCGAGCGCATGCGCCATCTGGCCGTCCTGATGAACAAGCGCCGTGAAGAGCGCGGCTCCATCGACTTCGACCTGCCCGAGCCGGTCATCGAGTTCGACGAGCAGGGACAAATGCGCGGCGTCACCCGCGCCGAACGGACCTGGGCCAACCGCCTCATCGAAGAGTTCATGCTGGCGGCCAACGAGTGTGTGGCCACATGGCTTGAGGACCTCGGCGTGCCCTCGATCTATCGCATCCACGAGAAGCCTGAGCCCCGCCGCGTCGTGCAATTTGAAGAGTTGGCCGCGAGCTTCGGCTACTCGCTGGGACTTGGCGCTTTGCCCGTCAAGCGCATCCAAACCCGCGGCGAGCGGCGCGACTCCCATGGCCGCGGCCGTAATCCGCGCGTACACGAGGTCCCTGAAGACATTCCTGTAACACCGCGCATGTACCAGAAGTTGGCCGCGCGCATCGAGGGCAAGCCCGAGGAGCGAATCCTCAGCTACCTCATGCTGCGCTCGCTTCGCCAGGCCCGCTACTCCGAAATCAACCAAGGACATTTTGCGCTGGCCGCGCCCAGTTACACCCACTTCACGTCGCCCATCCGCCGCTATCCCGACCTGATTGTGCATCGCATTGCCAAGACCCTGCTCCGTGAGGGCGTGCACGGCGAGGGAACTGTAGAAGAAGGCCGCCACAGCTCACCATGGACGCATCCAAACGAGAGCTTGGCCCCTTCGCGGGTTCCGCACAGTCGGCGCACGAAAGCCCGCGCCTCCTTCACCGACGAGCCTCCCATCACCGAACAGGAGTTGGCGCAGATTGCCGAAGAGGCCAGCCAGACCGAACGCCGCGCCACCGAAGCCGAGCGCGAGCTGGTCGAGTGGAAGAAGGTGCGCTTTATGCAGGACCGCGTGGGCGAGGAATTCGCCGCTCTGGTCCTGAATCCCGCCAAATTCGGCCTCTTTGTCGAGCTGACCGACCTCTTCGTCGAGGGCCTGGTGCCCATTGACTCGCTGCGCGACGACCGCTACACCTGGCGCGAGAACTCCCACGAGATCATCGGCGAGCGCTGGGGACGCCGCTTTCGCGCAGGTGACCGTGTGCAAGTGATTCTCGACCGCATCCTGGCACAGGAGCGCAGGCTGCAATTCTCCATCGTCGAGGAAGTCATTGTGCTGAGCGGCAAGCCTGCCCCAAAGCCTCCCTCAAAAAGGACGAAAAACAAGCGCAAGCAGGCGGTGGCCGGCGGCTTAAAGACGAGAAAAAAGCATGGCGGGAAGGGCAAGCGGCGATAGAGCCCCATTTCACCTCGGAGCTCGCGGCGCCACTTCCCCTAGCTGCCCGCCTGCTTCGCGGCCAAATCGCCGATGATCGGGAGCTTGAAGCGCTGCCCGTTCACTGCTTTCAGAACACAAATCAGCCACACGATGATCCACGCCAGCCAGACCAGCCGGGTGAAAAGCAGGAAGAAAAACACGCCGAACATCATGCCGAAGACCGTGAAAAAGCTCAAGGCAACCATCAGGATAATCGCTGCAATGTTCAGAAAAATCGACTGCCACGCGTGAAAGCGCACGTAGGAGCTGGCGTTATAGGGTGGCATCACCAGGAAGACGATGGCCGGGACGATGGTGATATAGGAGAGAGCGCCGGCAGCATTGTCGCTCAGGCCTGACGCGGATGACTCAGACATGGGAACTCCTTTCACGGACGAAATTTCCTTCTGACTGCTTGAGACCGGCTTCCGGGCTGCCGGCCCCAATGTAAAGAAAATGCTTTACGCGCCGGCCTGTTTTGCAGCCAGAGGGCCGAGGACCGGCAGGCTGAACCGCTTGCCGTTGAACGCATTGACCATGGCAATGAGCCATATGATCAGGAATCCGACCCCGACCAATGGGAATAGAACCACATCAATGAAATTGACGAACGGAATCATTCCAACAATCGCGAGACACGTCCAGATCGCGATCCAGGCAATTCCCAGAAAGATCGATTGCCAGGAATGGAAGCGAATCGTCGAGTTCTGGTTGTAGGGCGCGACCACCAGGAAGATGATCGCCGGAATGATGGTGAGATAGGCAAGGCCTGAGGCGGCATTGTCGCTAAGTCCGGTTTGGGAAACTTCTTCGGGCATATTCTCTCCTTTAAGGTTAGGACTCGACTAGGGATCGGGTGTGCGAAAATCAAGGCCGGATGAACAAGGGGGAAGAAGTCCCGGCTGCCGTTGCGCCAAAGCTGGTGAATCTGGGATGACCTAAGAGAATTTACAAAAGGTGCAGTTGTCAAGCAGAATCTCTGCCCGCAACATTGACGCCTTCAATTAGAAAGCGGCTTCCGGTGTTTGAACGGCTTTCGCACCAAGGGCTTGAATCTGTCTTGTCCAAGTACAATGAAACAGGGAGCATAAAGATGGCACATACAGTTTTTTGCGTTCGCAACAAAAAAGAAATGGAGGGACTGGATGAGCCGCCCTTCGACTCTGAATTCGGTCAAAAGATCTATAAGAACGTCTCCAAGGCGGCCTGGGCCGAATGGGTTGACCGCCAGAAGATGTTACTCAACGAGTACCGTTTGCAGCCCTGGACACCGCAGGCACAGCAATTTCTCGTCGAACAGATGGAAGAGTTCTTCTTTGGATCCGGCTCGGCGTTACCCTCGGAGTTCGTTCCACCTTCGCACTGATCGAGAGCAGATCAAGCCTCGGGTTGATCTACGGTGATTGATCGATTCGTGGACCGGGCTCGAGCAGAGCGCAGTAGGCAGGGCGCGCCCGTCCGTCCGTGCTGGTGTAAACTGTTCAAGACCCAGAAGTCGGCTCACCCGAGCTGGCTTGATCGTGTCGGGACGTGGCTCAGCCTGGTAGAGCACTCGCTTGGGGTGCGAGGGGTCGGCAGTTCAAATCTGCCCGTCCCGACCATTAAGTTATCCTCCGGTCATTCTGCTGGCAGCGGCAATCACCTTCCTGACTGCCGACCGCGAGCGCCCCAATCAGCATTCGCGGCAGCGAATGCGCCAATCCTGTCTGCGAGGGGAGCGAGGCAGAGCCGAGCCTGCGGCAGTTCAAATCTCCCCGTCCCGACCATTAACCCTTAGATTCAAGTTCCTTATGCAGGCGTTCATCGTCGGCATTCTTCTTCCACTTCTCCAATTGTGACGTAATCTCAACGTTATCCAAGGAAGCTACGGCTTTCCGCTTGGCATCTTGCCGGATACCCACGCCGACCCCAAAGACTTTCAACCCGCCAACATTACCTTCGACCTCTTGGAGCCCCTTGAAGAGGGGTTGCGCAAGAAGGTCCGGGACAAGAAGGAACGGCATCGGATCGTGTGCGAACGTGCCCTCGCGGCGTTTGACACGTGGTGGGGCGCAATTTTGCATCCGGCTGCGGAACTTCGAGCATACATTTTGCGTAATTCACTGCTATGCTGGGCCTGCTCCAAAAAGGTGTCGCATGCTAACCATCTCTGCCGTCGACTCTGTCTCCCTCGCCATTCAACGCACCAGGGAGTTTCTCTTCAGGCAATTCACCTGGGGAACCTTTCTGAAATTGAGCCTGGTCGCGATCATCACCGAAGGACTCGGCAGCTTCCGCTCCTCGTCGCACTCCTTTGGGTCCAGTGAACCTGCACCGATGCGCCAGCCGCCGTTCCACATGCCGCCTGGCTGGCCTCTGTCTGGTTCTTCGGCGCCTGGCTGGCCCAGTTGGCTGACGCCGGGGCTGCTTGCCGCCGTGGGCGCGGCTTTTGCCGCCATGCTCCTTCTGGGCATCGTGATCTTCTACCTGGTTACGCGGCTGCGGTTCGCTTACTTCCATTGCCTCGCCAGCAACACCAGGCTGATTCGCACCGGATGGGGGCTCTATGGCGCGCAGGCCATGCGCTTTTTCTGGTTGAATATCGGCGTGGGACTTGGCTTTTTCGTGGCGATGGTGTTGATCGCAATCCCCTTCGTGGGCGGGTTTTCCCGGCTGTTTAATCAGATCGCGCTGGACGGCAAGCCCGATATCGGATTGTTGCTCTCTGTGGTTCTGCCCCTGATTCCGATCCTTCTCCTACTGGCGCTTGCCGGAATCGCAGCCGAAATCATCCTGCGTGACTGGATGCTGCCCCACATCGCGCTTGAGGACGCAACCGCCGGCGAAGCCTGGCGCAGCGTGTGGGCGCGCATCATGGCCGAGAAGAAGGAATTCTTCGTGTACGCGCTCTTGCGCGTAGCGCTGCCCATCGTCGCGTCGGTCGCCATGTTCCTCGTGATTTTGATTCCGGGTCTGGCCCTGGCAGGCGCCCTTGCGGCGGTTGAATTCGGCCTGCACTCCTTCTTTGCGGATACGACTGGTGGATCCGCCTCGGTCGGCATTCTCCTCCAGGGCTTCTTCGGACTGCTCGCTTTCGTCTTCGCCGTGATCGGGGGCATCTGCCTAGGCGGCCCCTTGAGCACCGGCATTCGCGAATATGCGGTCATCTTCTATGGAGGCCGATATAAAGTGCTGGGAGACCTTCTCTACCCGACGGTTCCACCGGCATTTACGAGCGCACCTTCCGGCTTTACCCGACCGTAGAGTCTGTGATGAACGCTCGCAGTCGTATGCCCCGCATTCCTACGCCTCGCATCCGTAATATCTGATGGCAAGAGGCAGACTGTGGCTTCGCAAAGCCGAGTCCGAGGAGACACGGGACATGAGGCATCGACTCTTGGTACGAAAACCGGCGGCCGGGGCTTTAGCCTGCATATCTCACAGTCCGATTGTCGATTGGGGTGAGTCGGGCATCAGGAAATAGCTGGAAAGGCCGTCTTTTCTGTGTCATAACTACGTTATCGAGACGGGTTATGGCCGAGG
>Ga0181517_10001476_pt1 | contig 26100 bp, 21 predicted proteins | sample PEATcosm2014_Bin_31_FD_119748 | JGI IMG/M metagenome (GOLD analysis project Ga0181517, IMG submission 119748) | Peatland microbial communities from MTU Mesocosm Facility, Houghton, MI, USA - PEATcosm2014_Bin01_30_metaG | ecosystem: Environmental > Terrestrial > Soil > Wetlands > Peat | place... | reverse complement strand
GAGTTAGAACAGTCATGTTTGAAGAGGGGAACTCAATGCCTTCTTTGATAATCGCGAGCTGCGGGTTCAACTGCTCAAGGCAATAAGAAACCCGCCCAACAGGGAGATGAACATCCATAGGACAGAACACAACGCCGGAATAGATAGAAGCCAGCGTAGCTGCATAGGCTTCCATGCCCGCGTCCAAAAGTAGAGCAATCCGGGCGCCAGGTGAGAATTGGTTGAACAGGTGAGCATAATCTGCAATTCGCGAAACGAGGCTAGCGTAGCTATAGTGAACGAAGTCCGATCCCGCGCGACACAGGATTGCTGATGCCTCGGGATTTTCTTGGGCGAATTTCAGGATTCGGTCAATAGCCTTATTGGACATTTGATTGCATTTTAGTACACTTTCTTATCGGAAGCCCCTCTATTTGGCTTGAAATGTGGAAGATGCTACTGATTGTAAGAATCTCGGTTTGCAGGCTCCTGCCGAATTGGTCGATTAGTAATGAGATACGCCGATCTGGCCGGGCAAGGGGCGCCGCCGACTGGCAACTGGAAAACCGGGCGTAGGCTTTATCTACTGGCGACGTTGGGCATAGGGCTAGCTGGGTATTGCGAGCGGCGAGGGCGATCAGCAGGCCCGACAAATGATCAGCGATCCGCCGGTCAGCATGGGGAGGACCGGCTTGTTGTGCCAGACCAAGTAGACGACGAATGCGCGGGCCAACAACTGGGTATAGTGGTACTGTGAGACCTCGCTCGGCGAGATGTGCCTGACGGCGAAATAAATGTTGAGCGTGCCGGCAGCACAGAAGATCCCCGTCATTACCAACGTCAACGAGAGCGAGCTCGTGAGCGTTTGGGGCTGGAGGCTGGAGAGCGCCAAGCCGGCGACGGCAAACACCACGCCTTAGCAGAAGACTAACCATATCTGCCCCCCGTGTAGACTCAAAAGGGAGGATTTTGAATGAGTACGAAACAACTACTGGCCGAAATCGATCGTGGCATCAACGCCTTGCAGAAGGCACGTGCCTTGTGTTTGAAAGGCGAGGCTTCTGCACCGAAGGCCAAAGCAACCGCAGCCAAGACAGCGAAGGTAACAAGGGTGCTAGCAAAGAAGGCCGCCAGGGGCGGCATGAGCGATGAGGGCCGAGCAAGGATTGCCGCTGCTCAACAAAAGCGCTGGGCCAAGGTCAAGCGGGAAAAGAAAAGGGAAGCTAAGGCGGCTAAAGCCGCTTTGGTCGTCCCCGCAGCAGAGTAACCCGATCTCACACAAGCATAAAGGCCCCGAAGCTATCGACCTCGGGGCCTTTATCTTTGCCGATGACTATCTCGGCCAGAGCATGTGGAGCAAAACAGCAAGCGCCCCAAGTGCGGCCATGGCAGCTGGCCGACCCCCGATTGGTGTCGCGGAAAAGTTCTTTCAATCGCCCGGATCGGCGTCGCGACCAAGGAAATCTTGCGGTTAAGGCGACTTTTCGATAGTAATCTCAGGGGTGTCGGCCCCCTTCCTCAAAAAACCACTTCAAGCTGCTGTGCTGGCTAGAACGGGCGGAGCCACAGCGGCCGGACCGGAAGCAGCGGGAATCTTCATCATCATGTTGTAGTGGTTCTCGTGACCCATCTGGACGAACACCTGCTTAAATACCTGCAGGTATTTCTCGACTGTAGCGGCATCTTCCGCCACAAAAACGTCGTCCGGAATCGCATGTGAACCTTCATTGATCCAAGAGAGTAGCGAATGGCAAATGAGCTTCTGCTCGCCATCAAAGTGCTTCAGAATTTCGTCTGGGCTCTTCCCACCGCTGATTCTGAAATAGTTTTCGATGATTCGCCTCATTGTGTTTTGGATCATTTGCGATCCAGGGTTTGGATTGCGGATTTCTGACCAAAGCAGGTCGTAAGACGTGGTGATGGGATTGGATTCGTAGTATTGGAGTTTCGATATCCCATTCAGCTTGCGGATTGTCCAGAAAGTCTCATCGGCTAATCTCGTGCCGTTCGGCAGCCTTTGATTGAACGTGACCTCCTTGTGGAAATAGACGTTATGCGTGAACACGAATACCTGCTTGACAAGCCCTCGCCTTTCCCGCACGTCCTCGACCACGTGCTTGATCAGGCTGCTCACAACAAAGAGCACGTCGCTATCAAGGCTCGATACAGGATCGTCAAATACTACTACGCGGTCGCGGGTGACACCTGATTCGGTGTTGCTTCCCTTCAGAAGGTGGTAGAAGTAAAGGAACGTGATGAAGCTAGCTTCACCCTCGCTCAGAGTAAGCTTCGCATCCTTGCCGTCCGCCCTAAGTATCCTGTAGTGATTTGTGTCAGTGGGTTCGACCGAGAGATTCATAAAGCCGAAGGCCGCGAGAATTCTATTTATCTCATCCACTGTTGGCTTGATGCTCGTTACAGTTTTTTCCAGATCCCGGATCTCGCGCTCTTTCAAGGCCTTATCGCGGCGTGAATCAGCTATCCGTTTATCAAGCGATTCGATTGCCCTTTCAACCCCGCTCTTTTCGCGGTTGTACCTTTTAGATTCGGCGTCGATTTCAACCTGCGCTAGGTACCCCCAGACCTGGTTGGTGAGTTTGGCCTTCTCGCTGGCGAGGTTGTTGACCATCTGGTTATGGGCGGTGATTTTTGTGTTCGCTTCAGATATGACGTTCCGAGCTTCCTTCAATACTTCCGAGAGGTCCTCAAGTTCCACTATCTGGCTGGGTTCTTTGAGCTTTATCGCAATCCGTTGCTGGTTTAGCTGGAACTTGGAATCGAAGAGAGTTTTTGCAGCCTTGAGTCGCTCAACATCCAGGAATCTGGAATTTGATGAAATCGCAGCATTCAAGGTCTGCCCAATCGCTTCTCCTTCGATTCTGTAACCACCGTCCAGCGAGGAGATAGATGCCGTATCCTTTGCGAATGTCTCATCGAAATAGGCCGCGAGGTTTGCGGCCAACGATTCGGGGGCATTTTGTTGGCAGAATGGGCATATTCCATCGTTTCTCTGGAAATATGGGATTCCCTGCTTAACCCAGTCGCTATTCTCCAGCTTCCGAATCATTGCGGCGATATCCACGTCCTCTTTCCCGATCACGCGCTTACTCAATATTGGGTCGCGTTGCCATTCAAGAAACTTGGCGTCAATCGAGACTCGAATCATGGCTTCAACTGTGGGAGCGGGGCCGAAGACGGACGCCGCCCTCGTCTGAAGTTCTGATAACGTTGGAAGCTGCTGAGCCGGCTTGGCACACTCCGAAATCAGTTTCGCCTTGAGCTTCTGCTTGCTGTCCCTGAAGCCCGCCATGGCTCCTTGAAACGCGGCGTCGTGCTTGATTTTGAGCTTCCAGCATTCCTCCGCAAACGCAGATTCGATTGCAGAGAGTTCTCCGCGCTTACCCCCGGTTCCGTCGTTTCCCTCGAGCGTGAACGTGTCTTGTTCGATTTTATGGACCTGGGCCTCGACTTCTTTATGTGTTTCGTCGATCTTTCGCTGGGTTTCTTTGTTCTCCTGGCCCAGCGTGAAGATACCGGGAAGCTCCGGGCTCTGGTCAAAATTGGCGCTGACGAAATCGCGGTTATAGACGAGCGTCTCAAGTTTTGTGCCACGCTCCCAGTGGATGCCGCAGCGCGAAAACTGGCTTTGACTGGGATCAGCGATAAGGCGCGAGACGGTTGTTTTTACGGCTGCGTTCGGGCCATACACATAATTCACGGAGCGTAGGGGGCTAGTGATCACGAAAATTCATTAACAGAGAAGCAGAGCTCGACCTCCTCACTCGACGGCGAGATCTATTCCCTCGCCTCATAGACCCACACCGCCAGACTGTTTGCAGTCCAGCGATAACCCAACGTCCAGAGCAAGCCGCCGTTTATCGGCGGCTTTTCTCTTTGGAGGTGAACGAAAGGAACAACAATATGCACGCATTTCTCACGGACTCTCATGGCCATCTTCCGGTACCTGTGCCGACCTTTGGCGTTTGGATTCGGCACCGCCGTCTCGAACTCGGACTAAGCTGTGCCCGCGCAGCAGCCTTGACCGGCATCGGACGCGATGACTGGAACGCTCTTGAAGCAGGATGGGTACCGGACAAGAATGAGCACCTGCTGCGCTCTTTAGCTGGGACCCTTGAAATCGACTACAACGCATTGGTCAACGCAATTGCCCCTCTGGAGGCGCACTTTGCGGAAGCAGCAGCATAAGATGCGGTCGGCGGAGCAGGTCTCCGTGGTGAAAGTCACTGTTCCGTTAGCAATGGCCAATTTGGATGGCCAATTCAAGCGTGGCCAAGTAGGGCTGTCGGGCAACCCTCTTGGCCAGCAGTTCCACGGAGGTCAAATGACGTATACCCAAATAAGCCAATCACAAATGAGGGTCGCCCGCATCTACCTGCGAGTCAGTACAGACGAGCAAGATTTAACACGCCAGTTGTCAATCGAAGATAGCACACGAGCGGCTGGCTATTACGTGGCCGGCGTTTACCGAGAAAAGGCATCGGGAGCCCGTGCAGATCGCCCCGAGCTGCTTAGAATGATCGCCGACCTGCAGCCGGGCGAGGTTGTCGTCGCTGAAAAGATCGACCGCATTAGCCGTTTGCCCCTAGCTGAGGCTGAACAGCTGGTCGCCTCCATCAGGACCAAAGGAGCAAAGTTGGCGGTGCCAGGCGTGGTCGATTTATCCGAATTTGCAGCTGAGGCCGACGGCGTCGCGAGAATCGTCTTGGAGTCAGTTCAGGAATTGCTCATGAAGTTAGCCTTGCAAATGGCCCGCGACGACTACGAAACCCGTCGTGAGCGGCAGCGACAGGGGATTCATTTGGCGCAAGCGAGTGGAAAATATTCTGGACGTGCGCCGGATGCGGCGGTGCACCAGCGGATAATCGCCCTTCGCAGAGCTGGCCAAACTATCAAGCACACTGCAGAACTGGCCGGATGCAGCGTGAGCCAAGTCAAGCGCATTTGGGCTCAGCATCGCGGCGGCGCCTGCGCTGAGGAAAAATGCAGATGAAAGCCAGTGGCGCCTTACGACTGGCCGAGTGCTTCAGGCGCTTTATGCCCACGGAATCGCCGAAAACGCCATCGCCATTTCCACGAACGACAATGGAGGGAACACTTCGCCGACACGATAGCGGGCTGGCGGCGACGCGCGCCCCACAGGGGGCTTTTCGTGGCGTTTATCAGGGACAATGAGCAGGTCGGCTCATTATCCCCTAGGTTCAAGAGGAGCCCTTTACGCGGGATTTTTGCTGTGGACAGTCGGGCCGCAGGTCGAAAGTCAGACCCAGCAAAGGATGAGGGCTCCCGTCACAAACGGAGTTTTTGGGGATCTATTCGGCGATGGCTACGCAAACGGAGTTCTTTTAGCACTTTGATTAACCGGTGGGGCTTTCAGTTGTATCTGCCGAAAGGATTCCACTCGCCGTTGGGAGTGAATGGCGTTCCTTCTCTTCCGTCAAGTTGCCAAAAGGTGTCCACTAGTGGGCGCAAAGCGCGGGGGTAGGGCCGCTCTTCGTGCTCGCTCAAGTCCACCATGACTTCGGGAGATGTCACGGCGCTTTGACGAATACCGAAATCTCGCCCACTCCACGACATCAGAGTCGAATAGATTTGCTTGTCCTCAATCCCAATCATCGAAAAGCCAACATACACAACTCCGGTACGTCCCTCTCGCTGGAATCGCTCAATCGCATCGGCATAGCAGTGCACCATTGTTTGTTCGACTCCCTGACCATCAATCAGCGAACTCTGAAGGCCAATGGGCGGACGATAAAAACTGCTGAAAGCGTACTCGACAATGCCCGAACGAAATAGTTGTGTGTACCCCCAGTAACCGTCCGTTTTTTCAGGTGGTCCAACAGTAGCGCGGCTTGAATGGCACAGAAATCCGTCGGCGTTGTATTGCTGGGAGTAGTTTCCGTTTGGAACGTATACGTCTTTCTTCTCTTGTTCTGGTACCCGCCATACCTCAGTGAATGCGTCGGGTGTGAACGCATCTGCCGGGATGACATGGAACAGCATCACCACGTTATCCGAAAGAAGAACCGGCCCGCGCCTTTGCTCGATCAAATCTACACGATGCGCCCGCCATGCAGCGATTGCTTCTCGGAACTCGCCTTGTTCTGAAAACGCACGCCGGATCTCATCCAAACTCATTTTGTGGCTCACCGTCCCCGTCCTCTTGTAAAACCTGTCCACGCCCCCCATGGTGACCATGTGCGGTTTGCTTCTGCTGGCCGGTACGCGAACCACTAGAGCATCTCCGCCGGAACAGCGAACGCTCCGCACAACTGAGCCAATCAGTTTAGGCGCAATGCAGTCACGTATGTAATTGGAGAGTCGAATCTCTTCTTCTTGGAGGTTTGCGAATCGAATTCCCAAAAGCCGGTCCGGGAGTCCGGTCGTTTTGTCGTCATCAGCTCGACGTTCGACAATTCCATAAATCAAATCGCCGCCCGCTGAATTCGCCAGCGCTGTCACGTCGTAGAGGAACTCTCGCTTCTCCTCTTTTTGTTCACTGGGGAGTTGCTGTTTGTAATCCAGCGACAAACTTTCAGGCACCTCGGATTCAATGAGGCTCTCGATGTGAGTAGGAGTCAAGGCGTTCAAGTTGGCGGGCAACATATGACTATTTTCGCACCGTGTCGGCCGAGATGTGGATTAGCTGGAAGAATTGGATGTATCCAGCAGAATTCCAGCTGAAAGGTAATGGGAAGTCGCCCAGGGTCCGGAATTCGGACTCGTGCGGTCCGAAGGCGCCCGCTCTTAACCAAAGGGCGGTTTCCAGGGGCTATCCCGTCAAGGACGCTTCCTGCGGCGCTGGAAACGTGGTTCGGCGATGATCTAGATGAGTGCATTTCCCTGTTCTCGCCAGTTGACTTGCTAAGCAACCTTGTTCCGCGAGCACCCTCCAGCGCCAAGAGCCTGAACCTTGGAAACCCAAGTTCTTGCTTGAAACCTCCGTCCGTCAAACGAGGTTAATGTGTTCGAGAAAGATGGTAGACTCGCGCATTATGACAGATGAGCAAGAAGTTGCGTTTGATGAGAGTGCGGTGGGGGAGCCGGAGATCGAACCTGACGAAAGCTCGGAGCAGGAATCCGAGAAAGAGCCTGACGAGAGCACTGAATGGGAAGGCGAGTATGGCAAAGCGGGCTGCCCGATCTGGATGGGCGAATACCACGGAGATGTAAGATGTGGGCGCGAACTCCACGTTGCGCCAGACGGGGTAGACGAGAAGCCCGTATGCCTGATGCACTCGAAGGATCCGCAAAAGCAGTCGGGTCCGCTCTTCGATGCGTTCTGCTCGGAGTTTGAGAGGATTTTGGGAGATGCAGGGCAATATTTGGCTCGCTTCCAACGTTTCGTATTTCCTCAACTTGATCTCGCGGGGAGGTATATCGAAGCGATCTGCCTGTTCGTTGAAGCGACCTTCACGCGGGACGCAGACTTCAGGAAAGTGACCTTCACGGAGGACGCATATTTTGCAGGTGCGATCTTCACGCAGAACGCAAACTTCTGCAGCGCGACCTTCACCCAGTCAGCAGTCTTCGACAGATCGACTTTTGAGCATCAGGTGCAATTTCTGGAAGCGACATTCGCGCACGAAGCGACCTTCGTCGAAACAAACTTTATGGAGAAGGTCCAATTCCACAACGCTATCTTCACGAAGAAAGCGGACTTCTTTGGTACAAGATTCAAACAGATCGCAGTGTTTTTCGGAGCGACCTTCAATGAGGGCGCAAGCTTTCATAGCGGAACCTTCACCCAAGGTGCAATCTTCAATGTGGCGACCTTCACCCAGTACGCGAACTTCTCCATGACAGCCTTCGGACAGAAAGCAGATTTCATGGGCGCAACATTCACGCTAGGCGCGATCTTTGAAAGAACAAAATTCGACGAAGAGGCCGATTGGCGAGAATGCCGGTTCTTGGGCCAAGCAAATTTCCGGCGTACAGAATTTAAGTCGGAGGATGAAGAAACGCCCAGCGCTGTCTTCTCTCTTGCAGAATTCGCCACACCTGAGGATGTTGTCTTTGATCGCGTCGATCTCAGCCGAACTCTTTTCGTGAATTGCGATGTGAGCGAATTTTGGTTCACCTCATCCGTGCAGTGGGCCAAACGGAAGGGCAATCGAGGCCTCGCAGTTTTCGAGGAGAAAATACTTCTCGATCCGAAGTTCTCTGAGATGCAGAAAAGATATGGCCCAATCGACCACGGCGCGGTGGAACAGATCTATCACCAGTTGAAGAAGAACTACGATGCCCGCCTCGATTACCGCAAGGCCAATGAATTTCATTTCGGTGAGATGGAGATGAGGCGGCTGGAAGCTCGAAACTACTCGGCATTCCTGAAACCATGGCGGTGGCTGCGTCCTTGGATTGGCCCGGAGGCTTGGTACCTCCGCGCCAGCGACTATGGCAACAGCTACGTGAAGCCGATCCTGTGGCTGTTTGCAACACTCTTCATGGCTGCCGCATTGTTTCCGATTTCGGGACTCGAAATACAACTGCCAAAGCTCGAGCCAGCGACAACCTACCAGAGCGCGTGGAACAAACAGGACACCTGGACGAACAATTGCTGGACCGAGGAAAAACTCTTTGGCAACAGCTTCATCGCCGCCGTAGACAGTGCGACCTTCCAACGCAACCCCGAATACACTCCCTCCTATCCATGGGGGCGGGTCCTCGCAATAGTCGAAACCTTGCTGACCTCCACGCTCTTCGGTCTCTTCCTGCTCGCGATCAGGCGACAGTTCAGGCGTTAGGTTTCTGGATGTACTTAATCCGGATTCGCAGTAGACCTTATGGATCCTGGGATAATGCAAAATCGCCTAATCACTCGTTGACGCCAGATCGGTCTCCAAAAGTCGCCAAGCGTCCCCGGGGGTGTCTGCAGGCGGTATCCGGCTCATATTGTCGCCCAACTGGCAGATAGGGCCTCCGCCTGCTCCAGCACTGTCAGTGTCGCCTTCTCCTGCTTGTCTGGCGGATAACCGTATTTCCGAAGAATGCGCTTCACGAGTACCCGTAAGTGCGCCCGCACGCTTTCACGGACCGTCCAGTCGATCGTTGTGTTCCGGCGTACAGTGTCCACCAGTTCACGAGCGATGGCCTTGAGCGTATCGTCGCCGAGCACCTTGACGGCACTGTTGTTGACTTCCAAGGCGTCGTAGAATGCGACCTCATCTTCCGAAAGTCCAAGTTCAGCGCCCTTTGCCGACTCCTCGCGCATCTGCTTGGCCAGTGCAATCAGCTCCTCGATCACCTGGGCGGTCTGCACTGCGCGGTTGTGATACTTCCGGATGGTGCCATCCAGCAACGCTGAGAATAGGCGCGACTTCACCACATTCCGCCGTGAGCGGGTCTTGATCTCATCGTTCAACAGCTTGCGCAACAACTCGACGGCTAGGTTCTTCTGCGGCAGGTGGTTGACCTCGGCAAGGAACTCGTCCGACAAAATCGAAATGTCGGGCTTCTTGAGCCCCGCAGCGGCGAAGATATCCACCACCTGGTCGGAAACGACTGCCCTGGAGATGATCTGCCGAATGGCGGCTTCCAGTTCGTGCTCCGGCTGGCCCTGCTGGTTTACTGCCTTGGTCAGGACGGCACGCACGGCCTGGAAGAAGCCCACATCGTCACGAATCCTGATGGCATCTTCGTGTGGCACCGCAAGAGCAAATGCTGTCGAAAGCTCGGTAACCGCCTTGACGAACCGGCTCTTGCCATCTTCCTGGCTGAGAATATGCTCCTGCGCGTTGGGTAGCAGCGCCAGCTTTGCCTTCGGCGAGTCGCCGGTCCAAGCGGACCAGTCGAACCCGTGGAAGAGCCCGCAGCAGACCTCGTATTTCTCCAGCATAGCCGCGACCGCTTCTTCCTGCGGTATATCCGTCCGGCCTAGCCCGCCGCTCTCCGTATAAGTGTTCAGCGCCTGCTTCAGTTCCTGCGCAATGCCGAGGTAGTCCACCACCAGGCCGCCGGGTTTGTCCTTGAAGACGCGATTCACCCTGGCGATGGCCTGCATCAGCCCATGTCCGCGCATCGGCTTGTCCACGTACATGGTATGCAGGCAGGGCACATCGAAGCCGGTGAGCCACATGTCGCGTACAATCACGATCTTGAACGGGTCTTTTGGATCCTTGAACCGTTTGGCGAGCGCCTCCCTGCGGTGCTTGTCGCGAATGTGCTGCTGCCACTCGGGGCCATCCGCCGCCGAACCGGTCATCACAATCTTCAGTACCCCGGCATCGTCGGCTTCGTTGTTCCAGTCTGGCCGCAGCTTCACGATCTGGTCATAGAGTTCCACGCAGATGCGGCGGCTCATACACACGATCATGGCCTTGCCGTCCATCACCTCCAGCCGCTGTTCAAAGTGCCGGACGAGGTCCTCCGCAATCGTCTTCAACCGCTTCTCTGTCCCGACCACGGCCTCCAGAGCGGCCCACTTGGTGCGCAGCCTCTCGCGGCGTTCGGTCTCTTCGCCTTCCGTCACCTCCTCGAAGTCCTTGTCGAGCTTGGGCTTTTCACTCTCGTCCAATTGCAGCTTGGCCAGGCGGCTTTCGTAGTAGATCGGGACCGTCATCTTGTCTTCGACCGCCCGCTGAATGTCGTAGACGCTGATGTATTCGCCAAAAACCGCACGGGTATTGGCGTCGGCCTTCTCGATGGGAGTGCCGGTAAATCCGATGAACGACGCGTTCGGCAGAGCGTCCCGCATGTGCCGGGCAAAGCCGTCGATAAACTCGTACTGGCTGCGGTGGGCCTCGTCGGCAATCACGATGATGTTGCGCCGGTCGGAAAGCGCGGGATAGCGTTCTCCCTCGGCCGGCATGAACTTCTGAATGGTGGTAAAAACCACGCCGCCGGATGAAACCTGTAACAGCGACCGCAGATGCTCGCGATCCTCCGCCTGCACCGGGTCCTGCCGTAGCAGTTCATGGCACCGGGAAAAGGTTCCGTAGAGCTGGTTGTCCAGATCGTTGCGGTCGGTAATCACCACGATGGTTGGGTTCTGCAGCCCGGGTTCCAGAACCATTCGCCCGGCATAGAAGGCCATGGTCAGGCTCTTGCCGCTGCCCTGCGTGTGCCACACCACGCCTACGCGCCGGTCGCCGGTCTCGTCGGTGGCCTTCAGCGTCTCGGCCAGCGCATGATTCACGGCGTGGAACTGGTGGTATCCGGCGATCTTCTTGGTCAGAACGCCGCCGCCCTCGTCCTCGAAGACCACGAAGTAGCGGATGAAGTCCAGCAGCCGGCGCTTGTCCAGCAGTCCATGCAGAACCACCTGAAGCTGCGGCAGCGAAGCGGGCGCCAGCGCCTCGCCCTCGATGGTGCGCCAGGGCATGAAGCGCTCGCTCGTCGCGGTCAGCGACCCGACCCTGGCTTCCAGGCCGTCGGAAATGATGAGCAGTTCGTTATAGGTAAAGAGCGAAGGAATCTGCGCCTTGTAGGTCTGGATCTGGTCGAAGGCGCTCCAAATGGTGGCGTTCTCGTCCGCCGGGTTCTTCAGTTCCATCAGTACGACGGGAAGCCCATTCAGAAAGACCAGCACATCGGGCCGACGGTTGTTCTGGCCCTCCACCACTGTGAATTGATTCACCGCCACCCAGTCGTTGTTGTCGGGATCGTCGAAGTCGACCACGCGCGCCAGCGCGCCAGCGATGGAGCCATCCGGGCGGGTGTACTCCACCGTGACGCCTTCCACGAGCCGCCGGTGCAGGGCATGATTGCAGGTCACCATGGACGGCTCATCGGCCAGAGTCAGCCTCTTATAGGCGTCTTCGATAGCATCCGCGGGCAGCTTGGGATTTAGCCGTTCCAGCGCCAAGCGCAACCGCCGCTCCAGAATCACATCGTGGTAACCCGGATCGTCGCGCTCAGCGGCCGGTTGCCCGGCGGCAATCTCCGGGCCGTGCAGAACTGAATAGCCCAACCCTTCTAGCCAGGCAAGCGTAGTCTGCTCAACGACGGCTTCATTGAATCGCGGCATACTCATTCTTCCCTTCCTGAACGTGGTCCTCAGTCACACGCGCGCAAAGCTCCTCTCCGATTTCGCGATATGCGTCGTAGTCAAGAGAGGAAATGACTTCGCTTGCAGAGTAAAGACAGTCACCAATCGCTATCGCCCCGAACTCATTGTCAATAGCTTCGTCATACAGGCTGTTACGCTTTGGAGGCTCGGGTGGGAGTCTCTTCGTAACAGCTTTGTTCAATTCAGCTTCGGGGCCTGATACTTCGAAAAGCATCCCGAAAACCCAGAGAGCCGCTCGTCTAGCAATTTCAAGGCATCTTTTATCGGGGACTCCTTGGCTTCCGGCATGATACTGCTCGTTTCTTTGGGCGTGTGCCCAAACAATATGGCTCTTCTCGACCTCCCACCTTTTCCCTTGAGCCTTCAGTTCTGTTTCGAGAAACTCAAGACGGCTATGATAGTTCGCCAGCCACTTCTTTACGTCCTCATTCTTGTAATCCTTCCCGCCGCGCTGAATTGGGTGCAGCGTAAGGTAAGTCGTAATTGCGACCTCGATGGCATTGTCAAAACTGATCAGGGCAATTCTGCGGTCAAAATCCTCGCCCGCGCGCAAATGCATTTCCGCGTGAACGAGTAGTTCAAACGGTCCATCTGTCCAGGGCGGCAATGAAGACATGGCTGTTCCCCTCGATGACTCAGAAAACCCTGATCCGCAACTCCCCGGAGATCAGCCTGGGTAGCAGCGCATCGCGGGTATCACGCAGAATTTGCGATTCACGCTCGTTGGCAACGATGCGGGAATACATCGGTCTGACAACACGGTCGAAAGCATTCATTACGGAAGCCCTTGGTACGACAACAGGGATGGGCCGGAAACTTGATTTGCTGATTTCAAGGAAAGTTGAGCCGTTTGCCCGGCTGACAATTCTGTCGTGGGCAACTTCAGCCCAGAGAAGCAGGAAGAGGTTAGAAACGCCTTTCAAGGCTTGCATGGCAATAAATCCCTGGTTGATCGCTACCGGAATCTCAGCGACCGCCAGGTACCCGATGGGAGCACGGGAGGAAAGCAGTACGGTGCCCGCCGGAAGAAGTCCAGACGAGATTTGTATCAGTCCGGCGTCTGTGATCTTTCGCCCAGTTCCTAGTAGGACGGGACTGCTCAGTCCTGAAAGGTCCTTTGGCGTTGCCCAAAAATGGATTCCATCCTCCCAGTAGGAAGGTTCCTTTGTGCTGGGGGTACTCCCACCTTGTACCTTTGCCAAATCTCCAATCGGCTTCGTTTTCCATCCTTCGGGTATCTCACCGAGTTCGGAATCCTCGAAGGAGTCGGGGAAGAGGGCGGCGATATGCGCGGGGAGTCCGGGGTCGCGGCCTTCGGCTTTGGCGCGGACGGGATCGAAGTCCACAAACCACGACTTGAAGAGCGCCCGCGCCATTGCTTCCAGCGTCTCGTTCATCTTCCGGTTTAGCTCGATCTTGTCATCCAGCGTGCCAAGGACGTGCGCGATGGCTTTTTGCTCTGGAAGCCGCAGCGTCGGAATTGGAAGCGCCTCAAGAAGCGGGATTCGGAGATTGCTGACAGTTGAGCCGGTGCCTTCATTGACGAGAATCTCGTGCCGGACGGAACGCGACTGTAGAGCATAAAGGAGGAATCGGCTGTCCACCTTTTTTCGGTCGGGACGAAGCATGACCATACGTTGCCCCAAGCAGCATCTAAGCCCCTGAGGAATCATGCAAACTTCACCCATGGGCGCTTCACGAGTGATTACGAGATCTCCGACACTTGGCACGGATCGACGAGTTCTCGCATCAAAATTGCGCTCGTCCGTGTAGCTCGGATCGGACAGATCCAGTCTGCCATTTTTGATATTCTGGCTGCGCAGAACAACAACTCCCGAGTCAGTCCACACCGGAGTGGAGTGGGGACAGTCAACTATCTGTTCACATAGATCAGATAGACGGGTATTACTCGCCATGCCGAGGATCCCCACGGCAAGCTGGCGTTCTGTCCTCTGTATGCCTTTCTTAGGCTTGCGTTCGCTCATTGTTCTTTCTCCCCTTTGCGAACGCGCTTCGGCTTGGGCGCTCCCAGTTTCTTGATCTCCTCCACGGTCTGGTCGAAGTCGCTGACAGTCTGGCTCGCTTCGAGCTGGCGGCGCTGCTCCTCGTATTGAGCGAACTGCGCGTGGGCGTGCTCCTCGGCGAGGGCGTGAGAGATTTTGCCTGCGTTAGCGAGGATGTTCCGATCACTAAGGCGGAGAAAGTCGTCGAGCTTGGCGATCCAGTCACGCATGTGCATGGGCCGGTGGCCCTTGGCCTGCAACTCGGCAAAGTCCAGGTAGGCCGAGACAATCAGATTCAGCGCCTCAATCTCTTCCTTCTTCAGGTAGTTCTTGGCCACCGCCACGTCAGCTTTGCGCACGGGGCCGGCCGGCGCATTCTTCCAACTGGTGAGGCCCATGTGCGGCTGGCTGGCATCGGCGCGCCCGTAGACGATCTCCGCGGCGGTGTGCCCGTGCGCGGCCCAGTGCACCTTGTTCTGCACCGCCTTGAAGAACTCCTGGGTCAACTCAGCGTTGTGGTCATAGTCGATGCTGGTAGCGTAGATGTCGGTGATCTTCTGGTAGAAGAGCCGCTCGCTGGAGCGAATGTCGCGAATCCGCGCCAGCAATTCGTCGAAGTAGTCCTGCCCCAGCGTCCGCCCGGCCTTGATGCGCTCATCGTCGAGCGTGAAGCCCTTGACCAGGAGTTCACCGAGCCGTGCCGTGGCCCACTGGCGGAACTGGGTGCCGCGTGGCGAACGCACGCGATATCCCACGGCCAGAATCATGTCGAGGCTGTAGTGCTTCAGTGAGCGCCGGACTTGCCGATTGCCTTCGGTTTGAACTTGTAAGTAATCCTTACAAGTTGCCTCTTGGACGAGTTCTCCTTCATCGTAAATTGCAGCAATATGAAGAGTTATGTTCTGCGGGGTGGTCTGGAACAGCTCGGCGATTTGCGCCTGCGTTAGCCAAACATTTTCCCCATCCAGCCGGACCTGGAGGTTGAGACCAGAGTCCTTATAGATGAGCATTTTGCCCGACACGGACTCGGGAGGCACCGGGGAGTTGGAGGTCTTGTCACTTGCCATATCCAAGCTCCTTCAGGTTGGCGGCGATGGCGGAATCCAGCCGGACCGATTCGTCCTGCTGAGCGCGCAACGTTTTAGCCAGCCGAGCCATCTTCTCCTCGAAGGGCTCGCCGTCGTCCTCGACAGCTTCGGCGCCAACGTACCGCCCGGGCGTGAGGACGTAACCGTGCTTTTGGATTTCCTCCAGCTTCGTCGCTTTGCAGAAGCCGAGCACATCGGCGTATTTCCCAGCCCCCTTGTCGCCGCGCCAGGCATGGTAGGTGCCCGCGATCCTGGCGATGTCCTCATCTGTCAGCTCGCGGTGGACGCGATCCGTGAGCGTTCCCATCTTGCGAGCATCGATAAAGAGCGTTTCGCCCCGGCGCTCGCGGTATCCATTGCGCTTCTTGCTCCGAGTAAGGAACCAGAGGCAGACGGGAATCTGCGTGGAGTAGAAAAGCTGGCCGGGCAGGGCCACCATGCAGTCCACGAGATCGGCCTCGATCATCTTCTGGCGGATCTCGCCTTCGCCGGACTGGCCCGACGACATGGAACCGTTGGCGAGCACGAAGCCCGCCATCCCCGTGGGCGCCAAGTGGTAGATGAAGTGCTGTACCCAGGCAAAGTTGGCGTTGCCGGCTGGCGGCATGCCGTAAACCCAGCGTTTGTCTTCCTTGAGCAGACCGCCCCGCCAATCGCTGTCATTGAAGGGCGGATTGGCAAGCACAAAGTCGGCCTTCAGGTCGGGGTGCCGGTCGTCGTGGAAGGTATCGCCGTGGCCGATCTGGGCGTCGATACCCCGGATGGCGAGATTCATCTTGGCTAGCCGCCAGGTGGTGTAGTTGGACTCCTGGCCGTAGATGGAGATGTCGCCGGCCCGGCCGCTGTGGGCCTCGATGAACTTCTCGCTCTGCACGAACATACCGCCCGAGCCGCAGCAGGGGTCATAGACTCGGCCCTTGTAGGGGGCGAGCATCTCGACGAGGACCCGCACCACCCAGGACGGCGTGTAGAACTGCCCGCCCTTCTTGCCCTCAGCGCTGGCGAACATGGCGAGGAAGTACTCGTAGACCCGGCCCAGAACGTCTTTGGCGCGGTCGGCGGGGCTACCCAGGCCTATGTCGCTGACGAGGTTGATAAGCTGGCCGAGCCGCTGCTTATCGAGGCCGGGGCGGGCATAGTTCTTGGGAAGCACGCCTTTGAGCGAAGGGTTGTCGCGCTCGATGGCGGTCATGGCATCGTCTACGAGCGTGCCAATCTTGGGTTGGGGAGCGCTGGCTTTCAGATGCTCCCAGCGCGCCTCTTTGGGCACCCAGAAGATGCTGGCGGCAAGGTACTCGTCCGGATCCTCAGGGTCGGCCCCATCGGCCCGCTGAGCTTCAAGCTCAGCGTGTTTTGCCTCAAAGGCGTCGGAGATGTACTTGAGGAAGATCAGCCCCAGGACAACATGCTTGTACTCGGCGGCGTCCATGTTGTTGCGCAGCGCGTCGGCTGCCGCCCAGAGCTTCGACTCAAAACCAATGGCAGTAGAGGTCCCCACGAATCAGGCTTCTTTCTGAATAGCAATTTGCGGTCGCCTCCGATGGTAAATCAATCCGGCAAGGTGGGCGCCATCGGTCCGAAGGCAAATCCCCGACAACACCGGCAAGTCCTTGCTCAGGGAATTGCGCGTCCAAAAGCTTGCCAGTGCTGTATTTAGGCCATTCTTTGCCGATAAGGAGGAAGGGAGGTGGCCAGGTGAAAGTGGTTGCGAAAGCAAAATTGAAAAAGTCTTCCGATTCTGCACAGCTTGCCGCAGGACCTAGATTGGTTGAGGCGGCGAACGTATCGAAGGGACAAATTGGAACTCGGGTGCAAAAGCGCGAACACCCGCCTGTCTCCGGTCGCGGTTCAACTCGAAGCGTCCGGGCCGGTGGCGCGGTAGCAGTTCGTGGCCCCGGGACTCGACCCAATAATCAGAGACCACCCGCCGGGAGTGCGAATGAAGCATCCCAGCCTCGTGTGGCCGTACCGGCAGAGAAGGTTTTTGACAATTTGTCAAAAACTCTTGCCAGTCACGCCTCTCAGCTCCCGACTGAGGAACAGATGAGGGAACAAGAAATTCGAAAAGTGCTCGTGGAATCGCTGAAGCATTTTGAGGAAAACCGAACGGAACTGGCGGAGAACCTGATTGAGTACAAGCAGGTATTCAAGTCGCAGCGCCAATGGACCCGCGTTGTCACGGAAATTGGAGCGACAATTAACGTTTCTGCGCGCACCGTGTTCCGGCTCATTGAAGACTTCGAGCGCTCACAGATGGATGAGGAATCCGACACAATGATTGATCTTTCGCTGCTTCAAGGGGTGCCTTTGTCGAAAGAGGACCGCCCATTTATACGAGCGCGCCTCGCAATCCGTTCCTTCCTTGACGAGGTGCCAAACAACAAGAAACAACAGGTCCTTGCAGCGCTGCTTGCCGAGGAAGCGTACCAGATATGGGGCGCGCGCAATCCATTCCTGCTGGAGGTTTCTCCGAAGCCAAGTCGCTTCACGATCGATGGCCGCAAGCGGATCGTCTCGGCAAGCAGAGAAGAAGAGGGACAACGATGAAGGACACTTTGATTGGCTGGTGCCATCATACGATCAATTTTTGGTTAGGTTGTAATCGGGCCGATTCTGCGGAATGCGAAGGCTGTTACGCTGAGGCGCAGATGACGCTTCGCGGGAAAAATTTCAACGTGCTGCGGCCCACAAGAGAAGCATGGTACGAAGCAGAACGCTTGGATGCCAGCGCGAAAGCCAGGAATACGCATGAGCTTGTTTTCACGTGCTCTCTGTCAGACTTCTTCCACCAAGGTGCGGACATCTGGCGCGAAGAGGCATGGGATGTGATTCGCCGCTGCCGCAACCTCGTTTGGCTGATCTTAACCAAGCGGCCACAGCGGATCTTGGAGCATCTACCGGCGGACTGGGACGAGGGAAGGGGCTATCCGCATGTGTGGCTCGGCACCACATGTGGCACAAAAAGATCGTTTGGCCGCGTTGAGGAATTGAGGAAGATTCCCTGCGCACTCCGGTTTCTTTCCTGCGAACCACTCCTGGAAGACATCGGCGAGATCGATTTGCGGGGAATCGGATGGGTACTTTGCGGCGGAATGTCAGGACCGCTGCACAAAGACCGGTCGATGGATCTTCGTTGGGCGGCATCACTCTATGAAACAGCTCATTCTGCAGGGGTTCCTTTCGTGTTCAAACAGGTCAGCCACAATCTCACGGAGCGCGGGATCAACGCCCTGGGCCTATTCCTTGCGCAGCGTTCCGGCAAACCTGCAGACCCCGAAAAAGTCGATTGCATTCGTCAATATCCAAAACTCACGGGTCCCTTCACGCCGCCTGCACCGAAAGGCGTACGCTGGACCGGGGAGGATTGGACAAAGTACCTTCGGACCCACGCAATTTGATCGCCTCCGGCACTCTTACCAATTAATAAAGGCGGCCTCCTGCGAACGCCTGTAGCAGGCTCTCGTTGGAGGCTTCTGCTCTATTAAACCGCGCACATCTGCTCTTCACCGAGAACTCTCTTGGGTCTCGTACCAGTCCACCTGCGCTTCGTCGCCAAAATGGTAGGACTGCGCGACAAAGACCTCATCCCCAACAGCCCCATCGCCTGCTTGCGCTGCCGCACGTACTCGCGCACCGTAGACTCGCCGACAACAATCTCCGGCTTCTCCCGCCGCAACCGCGTCCAGATGCGACGCGCCGTATGCCGTTGCTTGCGCGGGGCCCGGCGATCAGCTTCCAGAATCGCATCAATGAATGGCAGTGCCGGAGCCAACTTCGGACGCTCCCGCTCAGGCCTCTTCCGCTCGGGCGGCACGGCGCTGGCCAGAGCCCGCCACACTTCCCGCTGATGAACGCCCACTCGCTGCGCTCCCGCGCGGATCGTCCCGGCGCCATGCTCGTACTGGCTGGCCCAACTCCTGCTTCCATGGTTGGCTCCATCATCCTGCCTCAGAGGTCTCGCTCCTCCTGCTTGTGCCAGCCTCCCCATCCCCAGCTCAAATCAAAATGTGCGAAAAATAGCGTACGTTTTCTCGTTGGACTCACTCCTTCAGTTGCTCAAGACGCGAAGCTCCTGCTCTGTGTTCATTGCCTATACCGAAAATTACCAACAAAGATGTGCCATCCGTGTAGTTTTAGGTGCCTCAACGCTATATATAGATGGCCCATGAAAACCAAAAGGGTCCGGAAAGAGCAACCCAATGATCAACAAGGAATTTCAGAAGCAGGCCAACGCTTTGCCGCAACAGAGAACGAGCACACTCGCCCCATCCTCTCTCCCTCTTGACAACCATTCGTTCGTCCGCGAAGACCTGCTCAAGAAGGAGAATCGCATTAACGTGGCACTCTACGGCGCGCACGCGATTCCCGAGTTCTGGGAGCCTTTGTGCGCCCTTCTCGGCATTCCTCCAGGTGCGTGGCTTACCAGGGTGGTGATCGACGGGACGGGCAATCGTCCAGACTTCATTCTCAACGCCGAGGGGCGGACTCAAGGTTGCATTGAGGTCGAACTGAGTGAAGTGGACGAACTGCAATGCGGGCGCTACCGCAAGCTCTTTAACCCGGTACTCTGTATCGTCGGTAAGCAGAGTGGCCGGCGCGAATACCCGAGCTTGGCGGAGGTAGCTAAGCGAGCGAAAGAGGTTGCCCACGATCTCCAAAATACGAACCGACCTGCGATGTCAGTGCTCGATGATCTCGCTGCGACAATAGTAGATGGGCTGAAGGGATTCAGAGGCCGCGCTTCTGTACAGCCTATCCCCGCAGATCTGCTCGCTCTCCCTTGGCTTGCAACCGCCATCGAACCTTTGTTGCGCTTGCAGGGGGCGGGCTATGTGAAGAATCGAACGTGGTCTAGCCGATCGCTCTCTCTCCAACTGGAGCAAGTGCCGTGCATGAAAGGCAAGTGTCTTGCGCTGCTCACCCAGCGAGACGCCGCAGTCATTCTCCTTCCTGCACCAGAGGAGATGGCCCGAGTTCTCGGTGGGGCATTGGCGGAGGTCACGGCGGCATGGGATGATCTGCTCAACCTTGTTATGCCGCACTGGCCTACTCACGTGGATGGGAATAACCGGGTTCACATGGAAACGAAAACTTTCAAGCAGAATGCCGAGACTTTCGCTAGAGTATTCGCCCTACTGGCTGACCGAATACAGGCTGGTCACTGATTCGATTGCTTTCGATGTGATGGAGGCGTCTTTGCGCCCGGGTGCGTGAGGACGACGATGGCTGCGGCAAGCTCGCTTGTGCTTACAGACACTACAAGTCGGCTTAAGAACGTGGTTTTCTGGGCAATTCTTTCCATCCCAGAAAGCCGCATGGCCACATTGGCATATGCTGAGTTTCCCCCGTCCTCGCGGTAGTGATCAACGGCAGACGTCCGGATTTGCTGTTCAGCGATGTTCTCTCCCGACACCTGCTGGTCGAGCTACAGTGTGGCCGGCTTGGCGAGGACCATCTTCAGCGGCGGTTTACTACTATTTCGATTACCGTGCGAAGTATCCGTCCACGCATTTGCGGTTGCCTGGCATGGATTCGGAGTCCAGAGCTTCCTTAGTGCAATTGACAAATGGGAAGAGCGTTACTGGGAAGGGTGAGAGCGGCACTGAGTTCCGACACAGACGTGATCGATACTCGCCACTTGCCACTGTCTCTTACCGCCACTTGTCGACCAGAGTGATGGTCTTATTCTTGGGCGCATGTTCGTCGGGCTGAATGGTTCCAATATCGACCACAATGGGGACATTGGCCAGGAGCCCGGCGACGATGCAGGTCCCGGTCGGCAAAAGCGGCACATACTCGAAGGACACCTTGTCCAAATACGAAATGGTCTGACGGACCGCGCTGATATCCTCGTGGTTGATCAGCCGGTGAAGAAAATAGTTGTGCAGCTGCGAGATGATGGTAGGCGAGATATCCGCGGGCCTCTGGCTGGCAATGGTCAGGAATACCCCGAACTTCCGACCCTCTTTGATGATCTCCTCGAAGGTCTCGAGGCGATAGTCCTTCCACTGCACACTCTCGCGCTCCGATTGCTCGGAGAGGATGTTGTGGGCCTCATCGATGATGATGTTGAGGTACTTTGTATCGTCCTTCTGTTCCTTCTTGTCGTTGTACAGTTTCTTGCAAAAAAGCAGCGGCAGAACCTTACGCATCTCCAGATTCACGTCGCGCAGCGAGATGACGGTGATGTTGGTGGTCTTTGCTTCGGGTTCCTGAACGACAATGACTTTCTTGAGATGATCAATTCTTTTGTCGAGTCGTTTGATCAGCGGGGCGAGGTGCTCGCGGTTGGCAAAGCCGCGAATGATGTCCGCGTAGTACTGGAGCACGATCTGCAATCGCACCGCGTCGAATGGACCTAACTCGGTCTGGTCAATCTGCAGTTGATCAAAGGGGGCATCGATCGCGGTGGAAACGAAATTGGCTTCGTCACTGTAAATGGTGTGGCCAGGTGTTTCCCAATAGTACTTATTCTGTTTGCTATGGAACTTCAGGTGCGCATCCAGATTGATGCGCAGTGCGTCCATGGATTCGTTGCCCCCAATCGAATCCGAAACCTCCTTGAGCAGGTTGATGATGATCGATTTGTCCAGCTGTTTGTCCGGCAACAGCGTGGAATCACGCACCATGGTCTTCAGCAGGGATTTCAGACCGTCAGCCTCTCCGAGCCGCCCTGCGATGTAACTCTGACCGATTGCCCTTTTGAGAAAAGGCGCCTGCGTTTTTTCGGTAGCCTCAAGAAACACCGTCCAGAAATCGGAGTCGCGCACCGTTTCGGCGGTGACGGGAAACGCATCGCCGCCTTCGGCCCGCGTGGACAGCCGATAGACCTTCTTGTATTTTTCGTCGACGATGATGTCGTCGTGCTCAGATTCCGAGTCGGTGTACTCTCCGTTGAAATCGAAGATCACGAACTCCGCTGCCTGTTTGAATCGATCTTCATCGCAGAACTTGAGAAACAGTTCACGGTAAATCTTGGCCAGAGTGTACGACTTGCCGCTGCCGGTATTGCCGAAGATTCCGATGTGGCTAGCGAACAGGCTGTTCACGCCCACGCGGATCTCCTGCCCCTTTTCGAAAGAGAGAGTCCCGATGACGATGGGCTCGTCTCCCTTTTTGACAAAGTCGTGGACTTCTTCGAATTCCTTCTTCTGCAGGAGAAAACACTCGTTATCAACCAGTGGCATCTCCTTGATGCCGCGTTCAAACTTTGGGCCGTCGAAGAAACCGAGCAGGCTGACGGTCAGTATCCGGTCGACCAGATCGCGGTCGCTTCGGTAGTCCCGGTCTTTCGCGTAGGACTTGTCCTCGGAGACGTATTCGCCTTCCACCTTGCCGATGATCTTAGTGAACCCTTTGAGGATTTTGATGTAGCCGCCCACCGAGACATTGCGCAGTAGTTCGCCTTTATAGATCAGATGGGAAGAGTTCTTGGTTTTGTCGACCTTAACCCGGATGGTTCGCCCTTCGACGGAGACGACTTTGCCGATGGTGAAGATCGCATCTTCGAGAACCTGCTCGGGGATCATACGAGGGCCTTGGCGCTCGGGTCCTGCCCGGGAGCGCAGCGGACGAGGAGAGGCTGCAGAATACGTTGATTGATGGTTGCGAAATCGTAAGCGAAGGAGTCAACGAGGTTTCCTGACGCGTCCTTCTCCTGTTCTGGCCCGATAATTTCAATATTTCCGTTCTTGATGTTCGTGGCTCCCAGACGATCAGCCAGCTCCATCTTCGTGTCCGAGGTGTGGGCGATGATATAGACGATCAGGGTCGGATTGGAATTGGCAGCGCGCAGAACGATCTCGCGAATGTGCTCGTCGGCCAACGAGAAACCCAGAACGAAGAGGGCGCTGTTCTCCTTTTCGAGTTCGTTCGAGAACATTCGCAGCAGATCGTAGTAAGTGTGATTGAGCAGAGTGTGCCGGAACTTTTCCTTGGTCGGATTCACCACGATTAGCAATTTCTCGTACGCGGCCAAGAAGCCATCGAGCGAGGGGGCCGGCGTCGTGCTCGTGGCCGCAGCCACCAGGGCTGCGATGGTGGCTGCGGCCGGAATGTCGATGCAGGCCGCGGGCGGGGGCAGGGCTTTCACTACTTCCTGAACATGCCCGAGGTCGTGCGAAAAGAAAATCAAGTCTTTCGCGAAATACCAGGATAACGATCCATGCAGCTTGACCAGGTTGAAGACGGGAAGCTCCGAGGTCTTGTCATAATAGAGCCCCTTCTTGAAGCGCGACTTTTTGAAGTTGCTGGGACTAAATTGCGGCTGGAACCGGCCGTTGAAACCGTCGTTGCACTCCAGGCACAGGCTGTCGAACGCCATCTCCGGGAAGATGTCGATGTTGGTCGTAAATAGATTGATCTCTTTACTGAGGAGGGTATTTTTCCGGTGCAGCAGAATCGCGTTCCAAATGCGGAGAAAGGTTGTGTACTCTGCGAGCACCGCATCCGCGCTGGCGTCGGAGGAGCGAATGAGCAGATTTTTCTGGATGACCTCGACGAAGTACGAGCGATAGAGGGAGGCGCGAATGATCTTGCGAACTACCTCATTGATGGCCGCGGTGTCGCAATCGGTCAGAAGGAGCTCGATGTTGCCGAGGGTTGCGAGAAATGGTCGGGAGAGTCCGGATCCCACGAGGAAGTTGAGATTGCCGTCCTGGATGACATTTTTGATGCGCTCGATCTGCTTCTCGGTCACTCTGTCTACCCCCGCAGCAAGGAACCTGTCCGCCGCACATCTCTAACTGGCTTCCGAGCATGGTTATCGATGTAAGCGCTGAAGATTCTAGCACATCCGGAGCGGTCAATCCAAGCAGAATGCGCCGCGATGGTCACTTAAGTGCCGGCGAAGGCGACCGCTCGTCGCGAATTGCTCACCTCCGTATTCGCAACAGGGCAAACACCAGGCACGATCTTTCAATGACCGTTTATTGCGGGGTACGGCTATCCACGATCCGGAGCAGGCGGCTGGCCAGCATGATTGCCTCCGCGGCTTCGATCGCGGTCAGCTCCACCTCCCGGTGGCTTCCTGGATTCTTGAAATACCCGATCGCCCCCGCGAACAACTCCATCAGCGCGGTTTGCTCTCCCGGGACTTCCTGGGGGTCACTCAAGGGGCCAGTCTTCGGTTTAAAGGCATCGCGCATCAGCGGGCAGCCCAAGCGATCGTTCCCCAGTCGTGCAGCGTTGCGGACTGAGATCTCGACTTCCTTGAAGGCCTGAAAGACTGCAGTGTCGTAATCGCCGCGAAGATACATTGGATAAACGCTGGACGCAATCGTGGGATGGATCTCCGGAAACGGAAGAAGGGAAGCCTTCCGGTAGAGAGCTACGCCCTTGCGATTGGCTGCCTTTTTCGCCCGTCGGCTCAGGTCGAGCCAGCCATGGATGCCATCCCCCAGACGCGGAACGAGGAAGCCCTCGCGTTCGAGGTACATCCAGGCTTCGAGCGTCGCCTGAGCAATCTCCCCGCCGCGCGCCGGAGGATAATTCTGGGTTGACGCGAATTGGTTGAAGAAGTTCCCGCGATGGAAGAATTGGCGATCATTGTCGTCGATCTCGAGCAGAATCTCCAAGAGAATTCCAGCCAGCTGCTCTGGCTCCAGCCGCAGCACATCCTCCCAGTTGGGGATCAAGTCAGAGAGCTTTCTCATTATGCTTTCCTTTCCAGTACGCGCAGATAGTCCTCGATCGAGAGCCGGGAATAGGCGAGTTCGGACTTCCGCTGCGAACCAGAGGTGGTCACGTGGGGCAGATAGGCATGGGCATTGTGGAATGCCGAGTGCTGCGTCTGGCCTTTCAGAAGCGATCGGAGCTCACCTAGCTTTTCTTTGGCAAAGCCGCCTCTTCCACCATCAATCGCCGCGTCAATGGCCCGATAGAGATCGAGGGCCTGTTTGCAAATCATTCGGTCCATCTGCCGGTCGGTATCCATGGCGGCGCCTCCACACCGTTACTTTACAAGAATCGCCATCCTGCCCACTCGCGACCGACCCACAAGAACGGACGGACTGCTCATCTCCGTCAATCGACGCATTCATCCCGACCGCATCCGGGCGAAAGCCACTCGCGCAAACTCGGGGGAAGAAGAAAATCCTGCTCGGGAAAATACGGCCGGTAGACTTTCGCCATACCTAAAGACTGCCAGCTTCCATGCCGCTGTTCAACCCAGCTTCGCCAAAATCTCTGCCTTACTCAGACGCGCTCCTAGGAATATTTTCTTAGTCTTTGAAATGAGCCTCTATGCTGCCACTCCACATTCCAAGGAGCGCAGCCAGTCTGCCGTGGTCTTGGGGTCGAAGCGCCACGAGCCCAGGAAGCGTATTGCGGGCATCAACCCCTTGCGCGCTGCCTCGCAGAGTTTGCTATCGGAGCAACTGAGAAGATGTGCAAGTTCAGAGACCTCGAGCGCTCGATCATACCGTTCAATACGATCCGCCAGCGTAAGGATTTCCTCGAGCGCGGGCTCAAACAGCGTGGAGATGTCATGATGGCAATGAGGGCAGACTTTGGCCTTTGCGCCATGTGTCGCGTCGTTCTGCGACAAACCGCGTGATCTCGTCTTCTGATCGCTGCTCATTAGCGACTCTCCATGCATATTCCCGCAGTCCCACTTTGTAGCCGTACTGGCCGGAATCGTTCAGTTCACACCAATAGTGAAAATCAGGGGGCAGTCTTCTTCTGTGCTTTGGCCTTGAACTGCTTTATCAGTCCTGTCCAATGAATTTGAGCCCCACTGGATTTTTCTGCATCCTCACACCACTCGTAGATATCCTGTTTGGCGCTGTCGTTTTTCTTTGACCGTGATGTTCTGCGCGCAGGCAATTGCGCGCAAATCTGCTGGAACACAAAATCAAACTCCTCATTAGCCGCCAATAATTTAGGGAGCCTCTGATCAAGTCCCGCAGGCGCGTCGCAATTGCATAGAATTGTAGGTAGAGCGAAAACACGATGCGCCAGATAACATTTGCCTGTCAGCCGAGTTTTGAAAAGTTTGCCCGAG
>Ga0181517_10001474_pt1 | contig 26114 bp, 14 predicted proteins | sample PEATcosm2014_Bin_31_FD_119748 | JGI IMG/M metagenome (GOLD analysis project Ga0181517, IMG submission 119748) | Peatland microbial communities from MTU Mesocosm Facility, Houghton, MI, USA - PEATcosm2014_Bin01_30_metaG | ecosystem: Environmental > Terrestrial > Soil > Wetlands > Peat | place... | reverse complement strand
TCGATCGACATCTTGCATAGCTTGGCGAAGAACGCCACCTCCACCATGGTGAACGCCTTGATATGCACCTTGGGGAAGCGCAGCTTCAGCCCGCGAATCAAGTCCTCGAAATATTCAAACGGCAGGTCGGGATGCAACCCGCCGACAATGTGGAACTCGGTGACCGCCTCTGTCAGCCCGGAGCCCGCCGTCTGCCACGCCTCTTCCAGCGCCATGGTATACGTCCCGGCCGCGCCCTTCTTGCGCCCGAAGGCACACAACCGGCAGCTTGCCACGCAGACGTTAGTGGGGTTGATGTGCCGGTTCACGTTGAAGTAGGCAATGTCGCCGTGCATCCGTTCGCGCACCGCATTGGCCATCCACCCCACGGCCAGAATGTCGCCCGTGCGATAGAGTGCGACGCCGTCGTCGAAGCTGAGCCGCTCGCCCGCCTCCACCTTGTCCGCGATCGCACGCAGCTGTGGATCGCTGGTCTCAAAGCCGTGCCGCGAATCCGGGTTGGACGCAAGAAAACTCATGTAGACCCCATTCTAATCGGTCACCGGGCATGGCTCGGAAGGAGTGCTCTCCATTTATTCTGTGCAGGAACGCCCAGCGCCATCTCACTGCTTTGTAAGCTGGTCCGAATCCACCATGCGCGGCTGCACCACGATGCCATCGAACAAGGTCGCTGCCACCAGGTATTCGCCCACTGGACGCATGAAGCGCAGCTTCCAACCCGTGTCCCACCAACTGACCTTCATGGATGGAAGGGACACTGCGAAGGCCATCGTCTCCGGCCCCTCCGAGGTCACCAGAATGCGGTTGGCCGACTTGTCATAGAAGATATTGTTGACATTGCGCACAAAGAGTCCCTTCATGGTCTGCCAGTCGGCGCCTTGGTTTGCCGAATAGTACACCGCGTCGCGGTCGGCGATCCATAGAGTCCCATCGCCGTCGATGGCCAGCGCCGATATCTGTCTTCCTCCTGTCGGCAGAGTCAGCGCGTGCCACGTCTTGCCGGAGTCCCCCGACAACTCCAGCGCATGCAGGCTGGCCGCCGCCACTATCGCCTTCGACGCGGCCATAAAGCGCCATTCGTCCGGCGAGATTGTGGCAACTTGAGTCCAGCTCAAGCCGCTGTTCAAACTGCGCAGAACACCCTCAGAGGTGGCCGCAAACAAAGTATCGCTGGTCACCGCAAAGCCAAATACGCTTGCGTCGAAGCTCTTGCCGGTAACCGCGCCGCGTGTCTTCTCCACTATTTGCCCCTTCACGATCGGCCGCTGGCGGGCCGCCTTACCCGCCGGCGCAAGCGCAATGCTGGCCTTGGGTACAGCGATCTTTGTGCCGTCGCCCACCCGCTGCCATACCGCGCCCACCAGCCGGTATATGCCATGTTCCGTACCCGCCAGCATCGAACCGTCCGGGGCCTGGCCAAGGCTGAATACATCATGCCCATCCAGTCCGCCGCTCAGCTGCGACCAGCCTCTGATCCCGCCCGTATGGCTCACAAAGACGCCGCCCGATTCTTTATCGTTCACCACCCCCACATACACCGTGGCCGGGTGCTGAGTGTCCGCGGCATAGGCCGTAATCTGGCGCGCCGAAAACCCGCTGTTCGCGGGCAGAAAGCTGCTTCCGCCATCGTTGCTGGCCAGCACACCCTGGCGGTCGGTGGCCAGAAGCACATTCCGCGAGTCGCTGGGATCGACATATACATCGTTCACAATTACGTCGGAGCCAGTCGTCTGCACCCAGTACTTGCCTGCATCGTCGGTGCGATAGAGACCTTCCGTCGTCCCCGCATAGACCGTGTCCAGATGGTTTGGGTCCTGCATCAGCACCCGAGTCCGGCGTGCCGTCGACGGAATTCCCTGCGACTTATTGACGCCAACTCCGCCGATAAACTTCGCGCCCCCGTCCACGCTCTTGTAGATACCCGAGCAGGCACTCAGATACAACACGTTCGACTGCTTGGGATCGATCAGGATGGAAAAAACGTCCGAGTCCTCGATGATTCCATCCTTGATGCTGGTCCAGGTGGCGCCGCCATCGGTTGTCTTCCACGGCAGATGCCATGTGCCCGCGAAAATAATACCTGGGTCCGCCGGATCGATAGCCAGCGACTCGACCTCGTGGATCTCCTTGTTGTCCTCGGGGCTGATCCTCTGCCAGTGCGCGCCCCTGTCCTGCGAACGGAAGACGCCCTCCAGCGTCCCAGCCACCATGATCTTGGGATCGGATGGAGCAATGGCCAGCGCGCGCACCGATTGCCCACGCATGTCCGGCTGGTTGGTCCACGTCTCCCCGCCATCCTGGCTGCTAAAGATACCGCCGTCTGGATGCTGTAGATCCGCCACCACCCACGCTCCCGCCACTAGATGTTTCGGGTCCGCGGGATCAACCAGTATTTTCTTGACCACAAGATCGTCGCGGTTGCCCAGCCGCGCCAATCGCAGCCAGTTCTTGCCGCCGTCGCGCGACTCATAGACCCAACCGTTTGCCGTGCCCAAATATAGATGCAGATGGTTGGCGGGATCGGCCGCGAAGGTGCGTGCATCTCCTCCGTCCGGGCCCTCGGGGAACCAAGAGATAGCGTGAGTCCGGGAGCAAAACAGACCCAGAATCAAGACCATCCAAAATGTGTGAATCCGGCGTTGTCTACAGTTCAACTTGTTCGTCCCATCCCGTCGCTAGCCTCTCTTAGAATACATAGTCCGGCATCGAACTTCCCTGCACAATCCAGCACAAAGGCTGACTGGGAACCAGCCCAGTCAGCCTCGTGTGCGTCTACAACTTCCAGCTAATAGTGACTACTTGGTTGAGGCTGCGGCTTTCGCCTTTGCCTTCTTGACCGGCGGAGTCCGAGGCACAGCCTTCACTGCGCCCTCGTCCACTGTGGTGTCGCTTGCGGCGGGGTTGGATGCGCCGGTTGGAATCAGCGTCGTCGTGACCGTCTTGCCGTCGTCGGTCCCGGTGTAGACCAGGATGCGCGAAGAATCGATGCCCTTCTCCGTCACCAGGTAGTCCTTGGTGTTGACCGCGCGCGATGCGGCAGCCGTTGGCTTCTTGTTGTGCTTCAGCTTGGCCAGCTTGGCGTCAACCTTCTGTTCCTTGGCGTCCTCATTGCCCACCAGCGCCAACTTGGCATCGGTGGTGCGTTGTAGGCTGAGGGCAACATCGTCCAGGCAGGCCTTCGCTTCGTTGTCCACGCGTGTCGGGCGCTTGGCATCCCGCTCAAAGCTCACCGGGCACAGGCTTGACGCCATCGGTGCCGGCGGTGGTGGTGGTGGTGGTGGTGGCGGTGGCGCAATCACATTGACGCTGGCCTGCGCCGAGACGCTGTGTCCCTTGTCGTCGGATACACGGCAGGTCACTCTAATCGGTCCCGGCGCGGCTCCCGCCGTGGACAGCGTAGCCGTCGATGTAGTGCTGCTGATTGATCCGGCCGTTGCATTGTAGCTATAGCTCAGGGGGCGGTTCTGCGGACTCACCGCACTCGCCGTAATCGTCGAACTGCCACCCGGATTCACCGACGAAGGACTCGCCGAGCAGCTGATGGTCGGCGGCTCGAATGCCCGCACCGTGAAGCTCGCGGAACAATCCGCCATCTGGCCGGGCTTCGGATTGGTGCCCTGCGAAACATGGCCCTTCACCGTATAGCTCTCCGGCGCCGCGGTCGCGGTGTTTACGTTCGCTACATTCGATGTTCCTGAGATCGCGCCCCCATCCGTAGTCCATGTGTAGGAGACAACTTTCTTCGGGTTCGGGTTCAGATTCATCGCTGTGCCCGTCACTGTGATCGGATCGCCCGGGAATACAGTCGATGGGTTGACAGAGCAGCTATAAGAGACCGGAACGGGTGGTGCAATGTGGCCAATGTGGGTCACTATGCCGGCGCTCAGCTCCACCGCATTCAGGTTCGTGGTCCCGCCCAGGACTCCGCCTGTCGGTACTCCCACATAGGTCCCGAAATTCTCGTGGATGTAGCGATAGTCTGCCTCAACGAGTCGCAGACTGAAGAGGTTGTTATGGAATGGCATGTTGTAGTCCAATCCACCACCAGCAGTCAGCCCCAAGCCCCATGTGTAGGGTTCGTGCTCGACTGTGGTCGGAGTGCAGCCGGATACGCTGGTCGAACTGTCGCAATTCGGCCCGCCTACTCTCTCACCGCCAACCAACCCATGAGCGAATAGCGTGAAATTCTGCTTCGGCAGGCGGAAGATCGGACCACCCGATATCCCGGACGCCCCGTCATTCGCACCGCTCGGATGGTCTGTGAAGACCGACTCAATACCCACATGATTGTTGAAGTAATACGCGGCGCTGCCGATCGCGCCCAAGTTGATGGAGGAGTACGAAATCCCGGCAGGCTGGAGCTTGCTCTGTGTGCCAAGGTAGGAGTACCCCAGGAATATATCTGCGCGAGACGGACTCGACCCCGCTGCGGCGGGCGCCTGCGCCCCCAGGTTTACCGCGCTAAGGCAAACTAGGCATGTTGCCAGCACAAGCCGGCCAAGATTGCGAAAAGGATGATCGTTCATTCCACTTCCTCCACTGAAATCACTTGTTGTAGAGCTAACTGCGACTCTTCTTATTGATACTGTTGTTGTCAGGTTAACTTGATGCTGCGGTGATCATGTCAACCAAAGTTTACCGCAGTTGTTAGTACAGCTAAAAGAATAATTACCTTGGACCTTAGATTAGAACGGGTTACCGCCAGGTCCCCTCCAGTTCGCCCGGAAAACGGGCCCTCTATGCAGCCCGTAACTCTGATATCTGAACATGAAACCCAGTCCCTCCCTTTGAAATTTCATCCTGCCAGATTCAACACCTTGCGCACAGAACCCCGCTCCGCCTGTATCTTCTCTTGCAACAGCGTAATGGCGTAGAGCAGTTGCTCCGGGCGCGGCGGACAGCCAGGCACATAAATATCCACGGGAACAATCTGGTTGACTCCCTGCACCACTGCATAATTGTTGAATACTCCGCCCGATGTGGCACACGCACCCATCGAAATTACCCACTTCGGCTCCGGCATCTGCTCATACAGCCGGCGCACCACGGGGGCCATCTTCTGCGAGACCCTGCCGGCCACGATCATCAGGTCGCTCTGCCGCGGCGACGGACGGAACACCTCCGCGCCAAACCGCGCTATGTCGTAGCGCGAACCGCCCATCGACATCATTTCAATGGCGCAGCAAGCCAGTCCAAACGTCATCGGCCAAATCGAACTCTTGCGCACCCAGTTGATCGCGGCATCCAGCGAGGCCAGCACAATGCCCTCGGTCTGGTCGTACCCCCAGTTCACCTCGCGCAACTTTTCCCGGTTGCAAGCGGAGCTGTCCAGCGAACCGAAAAAATATCGGTCATTCGCTTGTGGCCCTGTATCTGCTGGCCCAGCCCTGAGATTTCGATCTGAGTTCGAGGTCATATCCCTACTTACCAATATAAACCGAATACTTATCAAGTATTACGCGCGCGTCCGGCAACCATCAGTCAATACGAGCCGATGATCCACCATTTGCGCGGAAATATACTCTACTTGGTGAAGTGGAAATATACTCTATTGGCGAAGATGCCTCCACAGACTGCAGAGTTGCCTGATCCCACATATTTCCCCCTTTGAACTCGCTCAAAAGGGCGCTTGCGCGGCCAACTGTAGTAGCCCGCGACTACCCTGCGTTGTCCTGCATGGCCGCCAGCAGGGCCAGCTTCAGCTCCTTCTGCTCGGCCGCATCCAGCTTTGCCCCATCGCGCGAGATATAGAAGACGTCGATCGCCGTCTCTCCCTCGGTGTCCACCAGTGCCACTTCGATATTGCAGCCGCGCTCCGCCAGGGCCAGACTGATAGCGCGCAACAGCCCGGGAATGTCCTGCGCCACCACCTGTAGCAAGGTGCTGTGCGACGACACCTCGTTGTCGAAGTCTACCCGCGCCTCCACCACCACCTTGGGCAGCTTTCTGCGGCCGCGTCGTCTCCCGCTCAGCAGCTTCTCCACCGCTAGCTTGCCTGCCATCACCTCGTGAACGCTGGCCACAAACGTGGCATGCTCCGACGCATTCATCTCCAGCGTGCGAAAGGTGTCGGTGAAGCGGAAATTGTCCACTACGATCCCCTGCAGGTTGGAGAAGGCGTCCGCCGTAACGATGTTCATCCCCCACGCCGCCAGGGCCCCCGCCATATCGGCAAACAGCAGCGGGCGATCGCGCGCCAGCAGGGTAATCTCACTGCTCCCCGGCGCATAGCGGAACTCGATCTGCACCGGGTCTTCGCCAAAGCGCGCCGCCATCTCGAAGTGCAGGCGCACCTGCTCCGGCGTGCGTGTGCGCAGATAGCGCTCCGGAAAGCCCTCCAGAAACTTCTCCACCTCGGCGCGCCTTCCAGGCAGCAGCGCTGCCACGCGGTCCACCAGCTCCTTGCCGATGCGCGCGCCCACCCGCTCGTCGTCCACACTGCGATCCAGATAGCTGGCCGTGGCAAGATACAGCCGCCACAGGTTCTCCGCCTTCCACGGAGTCAGCGCGTCGGGATGTACTGCCTGGATGTCGGCGTAGGTGAATAGTGTCAACATGCGCAGCGCCTCGGGCGTCTGCACCTTGCCCGCGAATGCCCGCACCGTCTCCAGATCGAAGATGTCCCGGCGCAGCGCAGCCGACATCTCTAGATGGTTGCGGATCAACCCCAGCATCAGTTCGCTCTCGTAGGCATCCAGCGCCAGCCGCCCGGCCACGCTCTCCGCCATCCGCGCGCTCTCCAGCGCGTGATCGCCGGAGCTTCGACCCTTGCCCGTATCGTGCAGCAGCGCCGCCAGGAACAGCAGCGCTGGGTGCTGCACATCGCGCAGGATGCCTCCAAAACGCTCCGCCCACACGCTCATCTGTCCGGTCTGCGGCTGCTCCAGCCCATGCAGCGTGTCGATCACCACCATGGTGTGCTCATCCACCGTATAGCGGTGGTAGGCGTCGCGGATCACCAACGCGTCGATGCCGTGGAACTCCGGGATCAGCAGCTCAAGAATCCCCAGCGCGTGCATCGCGCGCAGCGTCTTACCGGCATGGAATCCCAACAGGATCTCCTGCACATGACGCCACAGAGATGGCCCCTCTTCCAGATGCGCCGACAACAGCGGCAATCCCTGCGAGATGCGCTCCTCGCTGCCGCGCTCCAGCGAACACCCGCTGCGCGCCATGGCCACAAACAGTTGCAGCACCACGTCCGGGTCCTGCGCCGGGTCGCCCGCCGCCTGGGTCGCGGCATCCAGCAGCAATCGCCCATTCACCACCCGGAAGCCCACCGGGTCGGGGTCTGTGCTGCGCCGGCTCCTGGCAAACGCTGCCTTAGCCGAGGCAGTCCAATTCACCTTGTGCGGCTTGCCCGTGACTACGTCCAGCATCTGCGTTAGGCAGCGCTCCACGCTGCGAGCGTGACGGAAGTAGAGCCGCATCCAGTAAGCCGCCTGCACCCCCTCTGCAGCCGGGTCCGCCAACTGCTCCAGCCTCCGCGCGCCCATTCCGATCCCCATCGCCGCAGCCGCGTCCTGAGCATGCCAGTCCAGCGTATTGTCATCCCGCTCATGCCGGTAGTGCAAAAAACAGCGCAGCGTGAACAGAAACTCAACCGCCTGGCGAAACTCCTCGCGGTCTCTCGCCATTCCCCCGCCCACCGGGTTCCCTACATCTCGCTTCTGAGATGCGGGTTCACGTCCCGTCTCCTCCAGCCTCTGCAACCAGGCGCATACATGCACATCGCGCAGTCCGCCGGGGCAGTCCTTGATGCTCGGCTCCAGATGGAAGGGCGTATCCCCATACTTGGCGTGCCGCTCGTCGGTGAGTTTCACCAGGCACGAAGCCAGCGCCTTGTTCTCCCGCTCCAGCATCTTGGGAAATCCCACCTCTATCAGTCTCTGATAGACCGTCGCGTCCCCCGTTAGCAGCCTGTGGTCCAGCAGGGCCACGGTGAACTCTGCATTCTCCTCATCGAAGCGCTCCGCCTCGCTGCGTTTTCTCGAAGTTGGAGACAGGCGTATCCCACAGTCCCAAAGCTGCTGGCTGATGCGCCGGATCGGCTGCTTGATCTCCGCCTCTGAGACTTTCCCATCAAGCAGATACAACAGGTCCACATCGGAGTAGGGGAACAGTTCGCGCCGCCCATAGCCTCCCACCGCCAGCAAGGCAATCCCCCGCCCCAGTAGCGGCGTCTCAGCCACCGCCAGCGTCCACAGCCCAAGTATTAGCTCATCCACCGCCGCCGCGCGCGCCGCTACCGTCTCCGCGCCGCTCGCTCCGGTGGCAAACGCGCCACGAATATCCAGCAGCCTTCGCTGATACTGGCCGCACAACCCCTCGCCTGTGGTCGGTCCTTGCATGGCTGAGTTCCGGTCTGCCTGAATGGCTGTGTTTTAGGTAGTATCTACCAGCATACAGCCACCCCACACCAGCGCAAACGCCAGCCCTCGACGCGCAACTCTCCACCGGTGGCTCCCCGGCGAAACATCTTTGCTCACGAGAGTGCCGGGAGCCCCACATCTCGATTCTGAGATGTGGGAGCGGCCCCCAAGCCTCATCCCTGAGACCTGGGACATTCCCACCGCAAACTGAATAGAACCACCCCTACAGCGCGATCTCGCCCCGCTCGTCGTTGCGGATGCGGATCGCCTCATCGATCTTCGATACGAATATCTTGCCATCGCCGATCGTTCCCGTACGTGCTGCCGTCAGGATCGTCTGGATCGCCTTCTCCACCATCTCGTCGGCCACCACCATCTCCAGCTTCACCTTGGGAAGCAGGTCCACCGAGTACTCGCGTCCGCGATAGAACTCTGTGTGCCCCTTCTGCCGCCCATGTCCGCGCGCCTCCAGAATCGTCATTCCCTGTACGCCAATCTCTACCAGCGCATCCTTCACTGCATCCAGCTTCGAAGGCTGGATGATTGCTTCAATCTTCTGCATTTAATTCATCCTCTCACTTGCTTGCCTTTAGGCAAGCTCTAGCATAGTACGCCTCTCCCGGTTGCTGCTGCCAGCCCCGCGGAAGAAAGAGATGCACGCCAGTTCCCTGCTATGCACCCCCCTCAATAAACTGAGTCCGTGGGCCAACTTAGCGGACTGTTACACCAAGATCAATGCGCCCATTCGTAGCCTTCCTCGCCATGCTGCGTCAGGTCCAGGCCTTCCCTCTCCTCGGCTTCGCTCACTCTCAGTCCAATCGTCTTGTCTACCAGCACCAGAATGAGAAGTGTGCCAACAATCGCCAGTCCCCAGGCAATCGCCACGCCCATCGCCTGGTTCCATATCTGATGCGTGTTGCCCTCCAGCACGCCGGTCGCCTTGCCCGCGCCGAACACTGGGTTGATCGCGCTCCGCGCAAACAGTCCGGTCAGCAGCGCGCCAATCGTTCCGCCCGCGCCATGCACGCCAAACGCATCCAGCGAATCGTCATACCCGAACCACGACTTCACCTTCACCACCATGTAGAAGCAGAACGCTCCGGCGATCAGTCCAATCACAATGGCCGACATGGGCGACACAAACCCCGACGCCGGTGTGATCGCCACCAGCCCCGCCACGCAGCCGGATATCGCGCCCAACGCCGATGGCTTGCCGTTGCGAATCCATTCCGCCGCACTCCATCCAATCGCCGCGGCAGCAGCGCCAAAGTGGGTAGCCACAAACGCCGACGTGGCCAGCGTTCCCGCAGCCAGCGCCGATCCCGAGTTGAACCCGAACCAGCCTACCCACAGTAGGCACGCCCCAATAAAGCTCAACACCACCGAGTGCGGCTGCATCGCTTCTTTTGGATACCCAATTCGTTTGCCCAGATATAGAGCCGTGATCAGCGCCGAAACACCCGAAGTGATATGCACTACGGTTCCGCCGGCGAAGTCCATGCACGGGAACCGCCCGCCGTTCGAGTTAAGCAGTCCGCCCACGCCCCACACCATGTGCGCCATCGGGCTGTATACCACAATCGCCCACAGCACCATGAACACCAGCATCGCCGAGAACTTCATCCGCTCGGCAAACGCTCCCGTAATCAGCGCCGGCGTAATGATCGCGAACATCAACTGAAAGACCATGAACGTCTGTAGCGGAATGGTCGGCGCGTACGGGCTCGGATCCAGTCCGACCCCGTGCAGGAACATATTGTGCAACCCGCCGATAAACGCGTTCCCGCTGCCGAAGGCCAGCGAGTACGTCACCACCGCCCACAGCACCGTGATCACCGCCATCATGGCGAAACTCTGCATCATGGTGCCCAGCACGTTCTTCTTGCGCACAAGCCCGCCATAGAACAGCGCCAGCCCAGGACCCGTCATCAGCAGCACCAGCGCCGAAGAGGTCAGCATCCACGAGTTGTCGCCCGAGGTCTGCGCGCTGGCAATCGCCGCCGTCTGCGCCGCCACCTGCTTCTCCAGTGCTGCAATACGGTCCGCCTCCGCGCTTGCCTGCATACCCCCCACATCGGGAGCCACCAGCAGTATCGCCGGCAACGGTGCCTGCGCCTGCGCCTTCATTCCAACCATCGGCGGACAACCCGCCACCACCCCTAGCAACAACCCTAGAAACAGCTTCGTCCATGAAGAACGCATCGTTCCATCACCTGTTTTGAACTTGGCTCACACACAGACCGGTGCCTCCCGCTTCCGTAAAGAGATCCTGCAATTCGTACGGCTCTTTGCATCCTGCGACACAATCTGTGTAATTTTGCTGCCTTGAGTACTCTACACAATCGGCACATAAGCAAACCGTTAAATCCCGTTGTACTGTGTTCGCCGTCACACTGCCGCCGCACCCTCACCCCTGCCCGTACGTCTTCCCCGGCCCATGCTTGCGGAAGTAGTGTCGGTCCAGCAGTGCCTGGCTCACTCCCTCAGCCTCCGCTTTTAGCGTTAGCGTGTTGTAGGCCATCTTCGCGCAGTACTCCAGAACCACCGCATTGTGCGCGGCCTCGTGCGCATCCCTTCCCCACACAAACGGCGCATGTCCCGCAACCAAACAAGCCGGCACAGCCAGCGGATCGATCGCCGCCCGCTCCCCATTCGCCGCAAATCGCTGCACAATCGCTAGCCCTGTCTCATGAACGTAGCGCCCGCCGATGGCCTGGTCGCTGAGCGGCGCGGTACACGGTACCGGCCCATAGAAATAATCCGCATGGGTCGTCCCCAGCGCGGGAATCTCCATCCCCGCTTGCGCAAAACTCGTCGCAAACTCCGAGTGCGTATGCACCACCGCGCCGATCGACGGAAACTCGCGGTACAGCAGCGTGTGTGTCTCCAGGTCAGACGACGGCTTCAGCGTCCCCTCGACAATCTTCCCGTCAAGGTCGGTCACCACCATCAGCTCCGGCCGCAGGTCGTCGTAGTCCACCCCCGATGGTTTGATCACCACCAGCCCTTGCTTACGATCAACTCCCGAAGCATTGCCGAAGGTGTAAAGGACTAGCCCACGCTTCACCAACTCCAGGTTGGCGTCAAGCACTACAGTACGCAGTTCATTCAGTAGCATAACCACCAGAATAGTACGATTTACGACCAGGTGCCCCATTCATGCACGTCCTTTGTGCATGAGTGGGTTTATGGGTGCCGCATTCATCGCAGTTATATGCGATAGGCGGGATACAGTTATACTCCCTGCGCCCTACCGCAGCTGGTTCTCTTCGCTCGAACTCAGCCGCAGCACGCGATCGACGGCATATGGGGCGCGGTGGCTTGGGTTGTGAAAGTGGCGCACCTGCAGCTCGCCCAGTAGTCCGATACCAAGCATCTGGATTCCGGCCAGCAACAGCACGCCCGCAATGACGAAGATCGGCCCATGGGCCACGATCAGACTCTCTCCCGTGATCAGCTTGAGCGCCAGCAGCCATGCCGCAAGCCCGCTGCCGGCCATCATGGCCAGCGCTCCAATCGATCCGAAAAAGTGCAGTGGCCGCGTCATATAGCGCAGCAGAAAGCGGATGGTCAGCAGGTCGAAGCAGACGCGTATTGTGCGCATCAGGTTGTAGTGGCTCTGCCCGTGCTGCCGCCGCGGATTACTGATCGGCACCTCGCAGATGCTGGCCCCGTACCAGCTGGCCAGCGCTGGAATAAACCGGTGCATCTCGCCGTACAGCGGTATGTTCTGGATCACCTCGCGCCGGTAGGCCTTGAACGTAGTCCCAAAATCGTGGATTCCCACCCCGGAGATGCGCGCCACAATCCAATTGGCGCAGCGCGACGGAATCCTGCGCAGGAACAGGTTGTCGGCGCGGTGCGAACGCCATCCGCTCACCACGTCGTAACCCTCTTCCAGCCGCGCCAGAAACTCGGGAATCTCCTCCGGCGCGTGCTGCAGGTCGCCATCCATGGAGATCAGCATCTCGCCCTGCGCGTGGTCGAAGCCCGCTGCCAGGGCCGAGGTCTGGCCGAAGTTGCGGCGCAGTTTCACCACCAGCACACGGCTGTCCACCGCGGCAATCTCCTCCAGCAGACGGTAGGTCCGGTCGCATGATCCGTCGTCCACAAACACCATCTCGAAGGGCTCGCCCACCTGCTCCATCACCAGCTTCACCCGGTCGTAGAGCGTGGTCACGTTCTCCTCTTCGTTGTGGAACGGGACCACGATGGAGTACTTCAACATAGTTGAAATCATACGCCGGGTGCCCCATTCATGCAGCCTCATCGCATGTTGGGGTTACGTCAAGAAATATCACCGCCGTCATCCTGAGTGGAGTTTGGCGCAAACCTGGCCAAACGTAGTCGAAGGACCCCCGCATTCGTCTTGTCCTTCATAGCAACAACCCCAGAACCAGCATAGGTTCGCCCGTCCCCTACGGACCGTTTATGCCTCGACAAGGCGATCTCCGGGCTTCAGAATACAGGGGCAGGAGCCATGTGCAAGCCGGTACGCTGCCGGTTGCAGGGAGAGGGTATGAAGCAAATCTTCTGGATTCTTATGATCGCGGTGGTTATCATCGCCGGCTCCGCCTGGCTCATCTACCGCGTCACAACCGGCGCATTCAACAACAGCAAAATAGCTGTGCATAACCAGACCGGCAGTAATGCCAATGGGTCTACTGCTGCCACGACGTCGATGAACCCGTCCTCCCAGACCGAAGGGCCGCCCACTGCCAACCCAATCGTTTCATCGCAGTCCGTCGGGTTGAAGCCACCAGTCGCCGACTCCATCTCCCGCAATCCCCCCAACGGCATGGTCTTCGCCGGCACGGGCAAGTATCAGCTCTACCGGCAGGGAGACATCACCTGGCGGCTCAATACCGACTCCGGGGACGCGTGTATCCTCTTAGCCACCGACGCCCAGTGGCGTCAGCAGCGCGTCTACCAGCGCGGTTGCGGTGCTAGCTGAACAACCCTCACCTGGCCGTTCCTCCATTGCCGCATTGAAACTTTACTCCACCGTACTCGTCCAAATTTCAACGCGGCTCAAGCCCGCCGAGGGAGATTTTTCGCTCCAATTCGCCCGCATCAGAACCCTCTCCCCGCAATGGACGATCGCATCCCCGATAGATTATGGTGATTACGCCGCGTAATTTGTATCTACTTTTCTCGTTCTAACCCCACTCCAGTAACGAAAGGCAGTCCGATCCCATGACCTCCCGAAAAGTAACTCGCCGCGAATTTGTCGGTGCCTCCAGCTTTCTTGCCCTGGGACTTCCGGTCATGCTGGGCCGCTCCTATCCCATGTTTGCCGCGCCCACGGCGGCGCCGTCCGCAGCCTACATTCCGCCCAAGTCCCCGCGCACCACGCTGAACTTCAACCTCAACTGGAAGTTCATTCGTCAGGATGTCCCTGGCGCCGAGGCCCCCGACTTCGATGACGCTGCCTGGTCGTCCATTGCCACGCCGCACAGCTTCAACGACGTAGACAGCTTCCGCAAGCTCATCTCCCACGGCAGCGGCGATACCGGAACCTACAAGGGACTCTCCTGGTATCGCAAGCACTTCAAGCTACCCGCCACGCTGGCCGGCAACCGCGTCTTCCTGGAGTTTGAAGGCATGCGCCAGGCCGGCGACATCTATCTCAACGGCAAGGATGTGGGACTCTACGAGAACGGCGTCACCGCCTACGGCATCGACATTACCGACGCCCTAGCGCCCAACGGCCAGGAGAACGTCCTCGCCGTCAAAGTGAACAACTCTGGCAATTATCGCGAACGCGCCTTCTGTATGGCCAACCCCAAGAACGCCGACGGCACCCCCTGCTCCGGTCAGGGATACGAATGGAACGCCAACGACTTCAATCCCAACCACGGCGGCATCAACCGGCATGTCTGGCTGCATGTCACCGGCAAAATCTATCAGACCCTGCCGCTCTACTACGGCCTACAGAGCCAGGGCGTCTACGTCCATGCCGACAACTTCAACATCGCTGGCAAGACTGCAGACGTCACTGTCGATGCTGAGGTTCACAACACGTCGGGCAGTAGCGCATCTGTCGGCCTCTCGGTCGCCGTCGTCGACAGCAATGGTCGCGTCAGTGCCCAGTTCACCGGCAAGCCCATCGACGTGTCAGACGGTGCCAAGAGCATTCTCTCCGCCACTGGTGCTCTGAGACAGGCGCGCTTCTGGAGCCCCGAAGACCCCCACCTCTATGACGTCTACAGCATCCTCAAAGTGGGCGGCAAGGTAGTCGATGTCAATCGCCTCGAAACCGGATTCCGCAAGACCGAATTCAAGGGTGGCGTGGGTACCGGAGGCATCTTCATCAACGACAAGTTCGTCTACCTCAAGGGCTTCTCCGAGCGCTCCACGGACGAATGGGCCGGCGTCGGCGCGGGCTATCCCGACTGGATGCACGACTACACCGCCAAAATGATCCGTGATTGCCACGGCAACTACATGCGCTGGATGCACATATCGCCAACCCGCACCGATGCCGACTGCTACACACGCTTTGGAATCGTCCAGGCCTGTCCCGCCGGAGACAAGGAGCGCCTGGTCACTGGCCGCCAGTGGGACCAGCGCGCCGAGGTCATGCGCGATTCCATGATCTATTTCCGTAACAACCCCGGCATCCTCTTCTGGGAGGCGGGCAACACCATCGTCACTCCCGATGAGTTGAAGCAGATGGTCGACATGCGCAAGCAGTACGACCCCCATGGAGGCCGCGTCATGGGTTACAGAGACAACGACGATGTGCCGTCGAACCAGGCGCTGACGCCCATCGCCGAGTACTACGGCATCATGATCGGCCAGGACACCGGCACCGACCGTATCACGCAGCCAGGCCAGATGTTTCGCGGTTACAGCGTAGACCGCCGCGACCGCGCCCCGCTGGTCGAGACCGAGGACTTCCGCGAGGAATGTTCGCGTCGTATGTGGGACGCCTTCTCGCCGCCCTTCTACAAGGCCAAGAAGGGCCCCAACGACACTTGGAAGCGCGATGGCTATCTATACAACTCGGAAGACTTCGCCCTCGACGGAGTCAAACGTTATTGGGCCTACTGGGAGAACCGCATCTCCAACACCGATCCGGCCCACTCCCGCTGGTCCGCCTACTGCTCCATCTACTTCACCGACGAGGACGCCGACGGACGTCAGGACTCCACCGAAGTCTGCCGCGTCAGCGGCAAAGTCGACGCCATGCGCCTGCCCAAGGAGATCTACTTCGCCTACCGCGTCATCCAGAACCCGCAGCCCGATCTGCACATCCTGGGCCACTGGACCTACCAGGCCACCCAGCCAGACGGCACCAAGACTTCCAAGGCCATTTACGTCATCTCCAACACCCAATCGGTCGAATTATTTCTTAACGGCAAATCGCTCGGTGTGAATGCCAAGCCGGACAACGGCTGGATCTTCGCCTTCCCAGCGATCGATTTCGTCCCCGGAACGCTCAAGGCCATCGGCAAGAACGATGACAAGATCGTCGCTCAGCAGACGTTGACCACCGCTGGCCCGGCAGCGGCCATCCGGCTCACCCCCATCTTGGGCCCCAAAGGTCTTCAGGCTGATGGCGAGGACATCGCGCTCATCGACTTCGAGGTGATCGATGCCAAGGGCGTTCGTTGCCCCACAGACTACGCGAAGGTCGACTTCACTTGCACTGGCCCCGCCATCTGGCGCGGCGGCTACAACAGCGGCATCGTCGATTCAACCAACAACCTCTACCTGAACACCGAATGCGGCATCAACCGTGTCGCGGTGCGCTCCACCCTGGTCCGCACCGCCGATCCAGCCCCGGGGCCCGTCGTCATCACTGCATCGCGTGATGGCCTCAAGTCGGCCACAGTGCGGATCGTGCCCGTTCGCGTCCCCGAAAGCAACGGCATAGCCAACTACATGCCGCAGCATCTGGCGGTCACAAACGGATAACAACTCTCTACGAAGTAGTTCGTCATCGGCGGGTGCCCCATCCATCGCGGTTGTATGCGATGGGTGGGTTGCTTATTTGTTTGCCATTCTGAGCGCCGCGAAGAATCCCAGCATTTGTTTTGTGCGTTCCCCCATTCATCCCGTTCCTATGCGGAATGAGTGGGAATCAACCTCTGGACCGGCTTATCTCTGGATGGCAGATTCCGCCGGAGTAATTTTTGTTGTGACTTGTTGAGGCGTCGGCAACTGCGTGCTGTCCCATCCTCCACCCAGCGCCTCGATCAGTTGCACCGAAGCGGTCATCGCCTCGGTGTGCAGTGTCGCCAGCGTCTGCCGGTCTGCCAGCAGCCCGTTCTGCGCCGTCACTACATCGATGTAGGGATCGACCCCCGTCTCGTAGCGCGCCGTCTCCAGATCGACCACCTGCTGCGCAGACTTCAGCGCCTGCTCCTGTTGCTGGATCTGTTGCGAAAGGATGCGCACGGCAGCCAGCGCGTCTTCCACCTGCTGGAACGCGCTCAGCACCGTCTGCCGGTAGCTATCGACATCGCCGTTGTAGATCGCCTCGTACTGCATCACCGTGGCGCGCCGCAGTCCGCCGTCGTAGATCAACTCCGATGCCGATCCTCCAAGCGACCAGAACCGGCTGGAAATGTCGAACAGGTGCTTAAACGCGGCGCTCTCCAGGCCGCCGTCTGTCGTCAACGTCAGGTTGGGATAGAACGCCGCGGTAGCAACCCCGATCTGCGCATTCGCTGCCGCCATCACACGCTCTTCCGCCGCAATGTCCGGCCTGCGCTCCAGCAACTGCGAGGGCACTCCGATCGGCACCAGCGGTGGAGTCGCATTCAGCGCCCTCACCGGCAGGGAGAACGAGGAGGGGTCCGTTCCTGTAAGCACCGCAATCGCGTGCTCGTACTGCGCGCGTGCCACGCCCAGGTTGGTCAACACTGATTGCGCGTTCTGTAGGGTGTTCTCCGCCTCCACCACCGCGATCTGCGTGCCTACCCCGGTCTCATACTCCGAGCGCGTCAACTCCAGCGACTTCTGATCGTCCGCCACCGTCTGCTGGTAGACCGCTATCAGCGCGTCCTGTCCGCGGATCTCGAAGAAGTACTCCGCCAGGCTGGCCTGCTCGCTCAGCCTCTCGTTCTCCAGGTCCGCCGCGCTCACCTGCGCGCTGTATTGCTCGGCGCTGATCTGGTTGCGCACTCGTCCCCAAAGGTCAGGCTCCCACGACGCGTCCAGTCCCAGCACGGTCAGCGAGGTTGTCCGGCCCGTCGCCGCGGAAGGCGTGCTGGCTTGGTTGGCCGACGAGCGAGATCGCGTGAAGCTCGGCGCGGCCGTCAGCGTGGGATACAACTGCGACCGCGTCTCGGCCACAATCGCGCGCGCCGACATGAAGTTTTCGAAGTACACCTTGATCGTCTGATTGTCGATGTTCAGCTTGTCTTCCAGAGCATTCAGCTCCGGGTCGTTGTAGATCTCCCACCACTTGCCGTGCAGCATCGCGTCCTGCGGTTGGGCTACCTTCCAGTCGCCCGCTGCTGTATCGGACGCGGGAGTTTCCTTGTACGAGGCAGGCGGCGCCTGCGCCATCGCGGGAGGCCTCTGGTACTTCGGGCCCACCCGGCAGCCGGTTATTAACAGAGCTGCCAATGCGAGGGCGATTGCAACAGGTTGACAGGCGCTTCTCATAGTTTTACTTCCATCTGAGTCAAGTTTAATCCGAAGTCGCCCCAATCGGGCCTCCCGCGGAATCGAAGTTCTTATGCCGCCGCGCTACCCACAGGCGGATACGATCAAATGTAAGGTAGACCACGGGTGTGGTGTACAGGGTAAGCATCTGGCTCACTACAAGGCCACCCACAATCGTAATTCCCAGGGGCCTGCGCAGTTCACTGCCGGTGCCCGTCCCGAAGGCCAGCGGAAGCGCGCCGAACAGAGCAGCCATGGTGGTCATCATGATCGGCCGGAAGCGCAGCATGCATGCCTCAAAGATCGCATCTTCCGTCTTCATGCCCCGGTCGCGCTCCGCCTGCAGTGCGAAATCGATCATCATGATCGCGTTCTTCTTCACAATGCCAATCAGAAGTATGATGCCGATGATGGAGATGACGTTCAGGTCCTGATGGAAGATCATCAGGGCAAGCATTGCGCCGGCGCTGGCAGAGGGCAGCGTGGAAATGATGGTCAGCGGATGCACCAGGCTCTCGTACAAAATCCCCAATACAATGTACACGCTGAACAGCGCTGTCACGATCAGCATCGGCTCGCTGCCCAGCGACTGTTGATACGCCTGCACCGTTCCCGCGAAGAAGCAGCGCACCGTGGTGGGAACACCCAGGTTCTGCTGCATCTGGTTGATGGCCAGGGTCGCGTCGCTCAGGGAAATTCCCGGTGCCAGATTGAAAGATACAGTCACCGAAGGAAATAGGCCCGTGTGACTGAGCGCCAACGGTGTCGTATTGGCCTGCGCCTTGGCCACGCTGAGCAGGGGCGTATTCCCTCCCGCCGTCGAGTTCTTGGCCGACGGATGCAGGTACACGCTATTCAACCCATCGGGAGTGGCCCAGTACTGCGGTGCAACCTCCAGCACAACGTAGTACTGGTTCAATTGGGTATAGATCAGCGACACCTCGGACTGGCCAAATTCCGAATAGAGTGCCGAATCCAGCGAACTCACACTCTGCCCAAGCCTCGCCGCAGCCACTCGGTCGTAGGTCAGGCGCTGGTCCAGCCCGCCGTTCTGCTGGTCGCTGCTTACATCCTGGAAACCCGGCAACCGCGTGATCGCAGCCAGTAGCCTCGGCCCCCACACCTGCAGGTCTTCCACGTCGTCCGCCTGGATGGTGTACTGGTACATCGCATTGCTACCGCGTCCTCCAACCCGGATGTCCTGCGCAGCCTGCAAAAACGTGGACGCCCCGGTGATCCGGTTCAGCCTGGGGCGCAGACGGTTGATCACTCCGGCGGCGTTGGTATCTCGTTTCTCCACCGGCTTCAGCACCACATTGACCATTCCTGTGTTGGTGGCTCCACCGCCCACGAACCCGATGACGTTCTGTACCGCTGGATCTCGTTTGATCACGGCCTCAATCGATTGCAGGGCCGCATTCATCGCCGGAAACGACGAGTCCTGGGGCCCCCGTATGGCGCCTTGCAATGCGCCGGTGTCCTGCTGCGGGAAGAACCCCTTGGGTATCTTGATCGCGATCACCACGTTGAGAGCGATGATCAGAAACAGCACCGTGAGCACCATGGCCGGGTTCTGCAGCATCCAGCGCAGGCTCTTGCGGTAGACGCTTAGGCTCCATTGGAAGACGCTCTCCGACGTCCGCGACATGCGGCCCTGCTTCACATCCTTCTGGCTCTTCAGCAGGTGGGCGCACATCATTGGCGTTGTGGTGAGCGAGAGCACCATGGATACCACGATGGCGGTGGACAGCGTCACCGCGAATTCGCGGAAGAGCCGGCCCACGATTCCACCCATCAACAGCAACGGAATGAACACCGCGATCAACGACATGCTGATCGTCATTACGGTAAAGCCGATCTCCTTGGACCCACGCAGAGTCGCGGCAAACGGCTCCATCCCGTCTTCAATGTGGCGGGTGATGTTCTCCATGACCACGATCGCGTCGTCCACCACAAAGCCGGTCGAGATGGTCAGCGCCATCAGCGACAGGTTGTCCAGGCTGAAACCGCATAGGTACATCACGGCAAAGGTGCCGATCAGAGATGTGGGGACCGCAACCGCCGGAATCAGCACTGCGCGCGGACTGTGCAAAAAGACGAACACTACCAGGATGACCAGCATGATCGAGATCAACAGCGTGCGTTCCACGTTGTTGACCGACGCCTTGATCGTGGTGGTGCGGTCCATCACCACGGTGACGTTGATGCCCTTGGGGATTGAAGCCACCAGAGCTGGCAACTGTGCATAGATGCGTGTGACGGTGTCGATAATGTTGGCGTTCGGCTGGCGGCTGATGGTCAGCACCACCGCCCGCTTGCCGTTCAGGTAGCCTCCCGCGCGCACGTTCTGCACCGAGTCCACCACCTCCGCCACGTCCGACAGGCGTACCGCCGCCCCGTTGTGGTACCCCACGATCAGCGGCTGGTAGTCTTCGGCATGGGATATCTGGCCGTTCATCACGATGTCCGCGTTGACGTCACCGTTGCTGATCTGCCCGCGGGCAAGGTTCGAGTTCTCCAGCCGCAACATGGACTGCAGAGTTGCCATGGTCAACCCGTAGCTGGCCAGCTTGTTGGGGTTCACCTCCACACGCACCGAGGGCAGCGCGCCCCCGCCTGCACCCACTTGTCCTACCCCTTGTATCTGCGAGAGCTTCTGCTCCATCACGGTGGAGGCTTCGTCGTATAGCTTGTCCGGCCCATAAACATCGGAGGTGAGCCCGATAATCATGATCGGCGCATCTGCCGGGTTCACCTTGCGATAGGTCGGGTTGCCCGGTAGATTCGCCGGAAGATACGTCCGCGCCGCGTTGATAGCCGCCTGTACATCGCGCGCCGCTCCGTCGATGTTGCGGCTTAAGTCGAACTGGATCACGATTCCGGTCGAGCCCAGTCCGCTCGACGAGGTCATCTCCGTGACTCCAGCAATGTGCCCAAACTGCCGTTCCAATGGCGTCGCTACGCTCGAGGCCATGATCTCCGCGCTCGCCCCAGGTAGCCCCGCATTCACGAAGATGGTGGGAAAATCCACCTGAGGCAGAGGAGACACAGGAAGCACCTTGAACGCAATTGCACCCGCGATCGCCACAGCCACCGTAAGCAGCGTCGTCGCTACCGGACGATGGACGAACGGCGCGGAGATATTCACATCGCCTCCACGGTATCCGAGTAGCTGCTCCCTGTTTCTTGTTCCCCGCTCCCGCCTCGCTTACGCGAGAAGCGCTGCCCAAGCTTGTCGAAGAAGATGTAGATCACCGGAGTGGTATACAGCGTCAGCACCTGGCTCACCAGCAGTCCACCCACCATGGTGATGCCCAGCGGTCGGCGCAACTCCGATCCCATGCCCGTGCCGAATGCCAGCGGAATCCCCGCCAGCAGCGCGGCCATCGTCGTCATCATGATCGGACGAAAGCGCAGCAGGCATGCCTCATAGATCGCGTCGGTACAGTTCTTCCCGTGCTTGCGCTGCAGCTCCAGCGCAAAGTCCACCATCATGATGCCGTTCTTCTCCACGATCCCGATCAGCAGCACCAACCCGATGATCGCCACCACGCTCAGGTCCTGTTTGAAGATATTCAGTGCCAGGAACGCCCCCATGCCCGCCGAGAACAGAGTCGACAGGATCGTGATCGGGTGGATAAAGCTCTCGTACAGGACCCCCAGAACGATGTACACCGTCACCATCGCCGCCAGGATCAGCAGCGGTTCGTTGGACAGCGAATTGCGGAACGACGCTGCCGTACCCTGAAAGTCGGCCTGCAGGCTGGCCGGCATATTCATGCTCTTCTGTAGTGCGGTGATCGAGCTGATAGCGCTGCCCAGCGACGCATTCGGCGCCAGGTTGAAGCTCACCGTAATCGACGGAAACTGTCCCTGGTGGGTGATCGAGAGCGGCTCGGTCGTGCTCTCGAAGTGGGAGAACGCACTCAGGGGAATCGCACGGCTGGGCACCGAGCTGGTGATGCCTGCCGTGTTGGCGCCCACCGACGACGTCGTCCCTGAGGTAAGTACGCTGGCCGGCGGCGACAGCAGCCCCGCCGAAGGCGTGTAAAGCGTGGTCGCTGTCAGCGCATTCGACCCCGCAGAGGTCGATCCGTTGCCCGAGGAGCTGGACGCTCCCGCTCCCGTTGTCCCCGCCGCCGCGTTGGCCTGGATATAGATGTGGTTCAGTTTGTCGGGATCGAGCTGGAACTGAGGCTGGGCCTCCATAATCACGTGGTACTGGTTCAGTTGCGTGTACATCGTGTTGATCTGGCGCTGGCCAAACGCGTCATACAGCGTATTGTCGATCGTGGTTGGCGCAATCCCCAGCCGCGACGCGGTCACCCGGTCGATCACCAGCGACACCGCCAGCCCGCCCGTCTGCTGGTCGGTGGCCACGTCTTCCAGCCCAGGCATGTTCTTCATCTTTTCCACAAACTGATTGGTCCACAGGTTCAACTCGTTCTGGTCCGGGTCTTCCAGGGTGTACTGATATTGGGTCCGGCTGACCCGGTCATCCACCGTGATGTTCTGCACCGGCTGCATATACAGCTGGATCGCCTGTACCTGCTTTGCGAGCTCCGGCTCCAGCCTGCGGATCACGTCGGCCGCGCTCAGATCGCGCTGGTCAAGCGGCTTCAGGTTGATTGACATTCGTCCGCTGTTGGTCGTTGTGTTGGTCCCGTCCGCGCCGATGAACGACGACAGGCTCTCCACCGCCGGGTCGGCCAGGATCACCTTCGCCAGTTCCTGCTGCTTCTCCGCCATGGCCTTCGAGCCGATCGTCTGCGAAGCCTGCGAGATGCCCTGGATCACCCCCGTGTCCTGCACCGGGAAGAATCCCTTGGGGATGATGATATACAGAAACACCGTCAACCCCAGCGTGCCCAGGGCCACAAACAAAGTGACTGTCTGGTAGCGCAACACAACCTTCAGCGTCCTTCCGTAGAACGCAATAAATGAGTTGAACGCGCGTTCCGAGGCCTTGTAGAAACGGCCCTGCTGCGCCTCTGTGTTGTGCTTCAGAATGCGCGACGCCATCATCGGCGTCAGCGTTAGCGAGACCACCGCCGAGATGATGATGGTGACCGCCAGGGTGACCGCGAACTCGCGGAATAGCCGCCCCACTACGTCGCCCATGAACAGCAGAGGGATCAGCACCGCGATCAGAGACACAGTCAGCGACATGATGGTGAAGCCAATCTGTTCGGCTCCTTTCAGTGCCGCCTGCATCGGTGGATCGCCCGCCTCCAGATAGCGCGAGATGTTCTCCAGCATCACGATCGCGTCATCCACCACGAATCCCGTGGAGATGGTCAAGGCCATCAACGAAAGGTTGTCCAGACTGAAGCCCAACAGGTACATGGCTCCGAAGGTGCCTACCAGAGACAGCGGTACGGCCACGCTGGGTATGATGGTGGCCCACAGGTTGCGCAGAAACAGAAAAATCACCATTACCACCAGCGCCACCGTCAACAGCAGTTCGAACTCAACATCGTCCACCGATGCCTGGATCGCTGTGGTCAGGTCGGTAAGCACCGTCACCTGGACGCCCGTGGGTAGGTTGACTTCCAGTTGCGGCAATAGCCGCTTGATGCTTTTCACCACCGTGATGGTGTTGCCGCCCGGCTGCCGTTGTACATTCACAATGATGGCCGGGTGCTGGTTCATCCACGCCGCCTGCGTGTTGTTCTCCACTCCATCCACGATGTCGGCAACGTCGGTCAACATCACCGGCGCTCCATCGCGATAGGCCACCACCACTTGGTGGTAGTCTTTGCTGTTTACCAGTTGGTCGTTGGAATCGATCTGGTAGTCCTGATGCGGCCCGTCGAAGTTTCCCTTGGCCGCATTCACGCTGGAGTTGCTCACCGCCGAGCGCAGGTTCTCCAGGTCGATGCCGTAGGACGAAAGCTGGGCCGGATTTACCTGGATGCGCACCGCCGGCTTCTGTCCGCCGCTGATGCTCACCAGTCCCACGCCGGCAAGCTGCGATATCTTGGGTGCCAGCCGCGTGTCCACCAGGTCTTCCACCTGGGAGAGAGGTATCGAGTCTGACGTGATCGCCAGAGTCATCACCGGGGCGTCCGCCGGGTTGGTCTTGCTGTAGATCGGCGGCGCCGGAAGGTTCGCCGGAAGGAAGCTCTGCGCCGCATTGATCGCAGACTGCACCTCCTCCTCAGCTATATCGATGCTAAGGCTCAAATTGAACTGCAACACCAGCACCGAGTTGCCCGCCGAACTGGTCGACGTCATCTGGCTCAGCCCCTGCAACTGGCCGCACTGACGCTCCAACGGGGCCGTCACCGTGGTCGCCATTACATCCGGGCTGGCCCCTGGGTAAAACGTCACGATTTGGATCGTCGGGTAATCCACCTCGGGCAGCGCGGAGACAGGCAGTTGGGTATAGGCAACGATGCCCACCAGCATGATCGCCGCCATCAGCAAGGACGTCGCAACCGGACGGAGAATGAAGGGGCGCGAAGGACTCAAGGAGCGCTACTCCCACTGGTGTTGTCCTGGATCGGTCGGTTGGAGATGGAGATCGGGGTGTTGTCCTGTAGCTTGTCGAAGCTGCTGGTTGCCAAAACATCGCCCGGCTGAATGCCCTGCACCTGGGCCGTCTGGGCATTGGTCACGCCCACTGTAATGGGTGTCAGATGGGCCTTGTTGTCCGCAATCACATACACATAGGCCGCTTGCTGGTTGTGTTGCACCGCCGCCGTCGGAATCAGTGTCGCCCCCACCAGCGTATTCACCAGAAGCCGCGTGTTCACAAACTGGTTGGGAAATAAGGACGAGTCCGCGTTGGCAAATTGCGCCCGTCCCTTCACCGTGCCCGTCGTCGTATCGATCTGGTTGTCCAGCGTCAACAGCGTCCCCTTGGCAAGCTGCTTCTTATCGTGGCTGTCCAGCGCATCCACCTCCAGCTTGGCCCCCTTGCGCAGTTGCTGTTGGATTTGCCCCAAGTCGTCTTCGACAACGGTAAACACCACGGTGATCGGCTGGATCTGCGTGATTACCACCAGCGGCGTGGTCCCGTTGGCCTGCACCACATTGCCCGGATCCACCAGCCGAAGACCCACGCGACCCGTGATCGGCGCAACAATCTGGCAGTAATCCACCTGGATCTTGTCGTACGACACTGTCCCCTCGTCGTTATGCACAGTGCCCTGCACCTGCGCCACCAGCTTCTCCTGGTCGTCCAGCGTCTGCTTGGGAATCGCATTGCGCGCCCACGCCGTCTTATAGCGATCCAGGTCCATCTGCGCCTGCGCCAGGATCCCCTTGTCGCGCTCCAGAATCCCCTCCGACTGCTGTAGTGTCGCTTCGTACGGCCGTGCATCGATCTCGATCAGAGGGTCGCCCTTTTTCACAAGCTGCCCCTCCGTGTAACGCACTTCGGTCACAATTCCGTTCACCTGACTGGTGATCGAAGAGGTATAGACAGGAGTGACGGTTCCTATCGCATCCACGTAAACACCGATGTTTCCCTTCTGCGCCGTCACCGTAGTCACCGGAATTGCTCCTCCGCCGGCCCCGCGCCGCCCGCCGCCCTGCTCACTCTGGGAGACTTGGTGGGAACGCAGAACAATAAAAAATCCTGCCGCAAAGAAGACCAGCAGGACAATCCATACCACTGCGCGCATACCTTTTTGCTTGGGCTTCTCAGCATCCGGTGTTGTGGAGGGTTGTGGTTCGGAGCCGATATTCGATGGCGGATGTGGATCAGGTTGCAATTGATTCTCCAGACCAAGCTCGCAGGGCACACACCCGTCCTACGCAACTTGTAGCGCTCTAAACATTGACGTGTAAATCTTGCAATTTGTTGCTCGGTCTTCCGTCAACTCAAATCACAAAAACCGCTTCCGATCGATTGTATCGCAGCATCGTGCGCATCATCATCGCCCTTATCCCATTCACCGCACAGCATGCGTGCGTGCGTATCGCACAACACATGGCAAAAGCCCGCACCTAAACGGGCTTCAGCACATTGCAGAGTTCTCCCTATCTGTCTTGGTGGAGCTGAGCGGGATCGAACCGCTGACCTCCTCGTTGCGAACGAGGCGCTCTCCCAGCTGAGCTACAGCCCCCTACCGGACACGCGCACCGCAAACCACTGCAATCCGCGAGGAGGGT
>Ga0181517_10001473_pt1 | contig 26116 bp, 19 predicted proteins | sample PEATcosm2014_Bin_31_FD_119748 | JGI IMG/M metagenome (GOLD analysis project Ga0181517, IMG submission 119748) | Peatland microbial communities from MTU Mesocosm Facility, Houghton, MI, USA - PEATcosm2014_Bin01_30_metaG | ecosystem: Environmental > Terrestrial > Soil > Wetlands > Peat | place... | reverse complement strand
TCACGAGAAAACCCAGACGGCGCTCGCTGACCATGTTCGTCAAATCGGCAATGCGACCCATTGGCGGCTCCTGCTTCGTGGTGCGGGAAAAGGACGGCGAATTATGCGCCGAAACGGCGGGCGGGCGCAAGCGCGTCTTGCGCTCCGACCAGACGACAAAACCCGCCGCGCCCCAGGCGGCGTGAAGAATGCGAATTCCCGCACTTCAAACGCTCGCCAGGCGACATGCCGGGTCCGGCGCGCGTCGTAAGCGGCGCTTGACACTCATTTTTCGGCACGTATACTTCGTCGTCCACTGCCGATTCGAGGCATTTGAAATGAAGGCGCTGGTTCCCAGGATACCCGAAGCGGGCGCTTTCTTTGAATTCAAGTTGGCGGGCGCGCGGTTGCGGCAGATGTTCGTCGACCGCGTGGACATCGTGGGGTTTGCCGCCGCCGAAGCCGAAATCCGGGCCGAACGGGTGGGCCGGCTCGTCAATTTGCGCGGCGAGGCGAAGGTCGATCTGACTTTCACGTGCGCCCGTTGCGGCGACGATTTCGACGCCGTCTTGCGGATTCCGGTCCGGATGGTGATGTCGCCGCGGCGCGACGTCGCAGCCGACTTGGAAGAGGATGTGGGCGCCGGTTTCTACGACGGCGACGAGATTTTCCTCGACGACATCGTCCTGGAGCAGATCGTCTTGGCCGCGCCGAACGCGTTTTATTGCCGCCCCGATTGCAAGGGCGTGTGTGCGGTTTGTCGGGCGAATTTAAATGACGGCCCGTGTCAGTGCGGGACGTGAGAAACGGAGTCGATTATGGCTGTGCCAAAAAGGAAGAACTGCCACGCGCGCAGTTCCAAGCGCTGGGCGGGTTACACCAAGCCCAAAGTTGCGGCGCTCGTCGTCTGCCCCAACTGCCAGGAAATGATGCAGGCGCATCACCTTTGCAAATCGTGCGGCTATTACAAAGGCCGCGAGGTGGTCAAGGCCGAAGAAGAATAGCCCCTTCGTCATGCCGCAACCGATTGCCTTGATGTTTCCCGGCCAAGGCGCGCAAACGGTCGGGATGGGCGTCGCGCTCGCCGAACGGTTCGCCGTGGTCGAGCGCTGGTTCGCATCGGCGGAAGAGGCGGCCGAATTCCCCTTGCGTCGCCTGCTGCGCGAAGGCCCCGAAGACCAGTTGCGGCTCACCGAATTTTTGCAGCCCGCCTTGCTCGCCGTCGAGATCGGCGCCTGGTTCGCTTGGCGCGAACTCGTCGAGCGACCGCCGGCCGCGGCGCTGGGCCACTCGCTGGGCGAGTACGCCGCGCTGGTCGCGGCCGACGCGTTGGCCCCCGAAGCGGCGGTCCGTCTGGCGCGCCGTCGCGGGCGCTATATGCAGGAGGCCGTGCCGCCGGGGCTGGGCGGCATGAGCGCCGTGACCGAGCTGCCGGCCGAACGCGTCGCGGCGCTTTGCGAGGAAGCGTCCGACGCCGCGGCGCAAGTCTGGCTTTCCAACGACAACTGCCCGGGCCAGGTCGTCGTCAGCGGGCATCTCGCGGCGATCGACCGGGCGACGCCGCTGCTGAAGGCCGCCGGCGCGCGCCGCATCGTGCCGCTCAAGGTCAGCGCCCCGTTTCATTGCCCGCTGATGCAGCCGGCCGCCGCGCGGCTCGCCGCCGAGCTGGCGACGATCGACTTCGGCGCGCCGCGTTTTCCCGTGATCGCCAACTGGAACGCCGCGCCGTATGCGGCCGCGGCCGGCGTCGCCGACGGCCTGCTGCGGCAGGTGACGCAGCCGGTGCGGTTCCGCGAATCGTTGCTGTCGCTGCCCGCGTTCCACGGGGTCGCCGGCGTCGAACTCGGCCCCGGGACCGTGCTCTCCGGCCTGGGCCGGCGGACGTTGCCGGAATGGCGCTTTTACCAGGCCGACGAACCCGCCAAACTGGCGGCCGTCGTGCAGGAGTCGGCGTGACCGAACGGCCATGAGGAACGGCTGGATGAGCGGCTTGACGAATGAAATGCGACAGGCCATCTTGCAACAAACGCCGCTGGGGCGCTTGGGGTCGCCGGAAGAGGCGGTCGCCGTCGTCGGGTTTTTTTTTGCAACGACGCGGCGGGCAATATCGCGGGGGCGGCGACTCCGTCGACAGCAGATTGGGCGCCTGAGCATTCGCATCCAAAGAAGTGCACGGAGAATTAAATGACCGACGACCTTTTCGTCAAATTGCGTAAACTGATTGCCGAAAAATTGGGCGTGGCCGAAGACCAGGTGGCCAAGGAAACCGACTTCGTGAAGGACCTTGGCGCGGACAGTCTGGACTTGGTGGAGTTGATCGCCGACATCGAATTGGCGTTCAATCTCGATGCGATCCCGGATGAGACGGCGCAGAAGATCAAAACGGTCGGCGACGCGTATGACCGGCTGCTGGAAGCCCTCCACGGCTGAGCGCGAGGGGAGACGAAGATGGACCCCGAAGTCAAAGTTCGTCAGATCATTTGCGACTTGCTGGCGTGCGACGTAGCGGACCTGAGCGACGACGCCTTTTTGTTCGACGATCTGGGAATGACGCCCGACGACCTCGAGGAATTGCTCACCCTGCTGAACGACGAATTCGAAATCGAGATCCCGGAGGTCGACGGCGAAGATTGGGAGACGGTTTCGGACGTGGTGAGTTACGTGGTCGAAAAGCTGGGACATGAGTAAACGCCCACGGAACAAGACCCTCCAGCGATTTAAGAACGACCTTTATTTTCTTCTGTCGCGCGGCCTGTTTGCGTTCGCCCGCGCCATTCCGTTGGCTGTCGGCTTGAAAATCGGCCCCCCGCTGAGCCGGCTCTTCTGGTGGTTGCTGCCGCGCGAACGCCGCCGGTGCCTGCTCCACCTGAAAACGGCGTTCCCCGAATGGACCGACGCCGAACGCTTGGCGATCGCCAAAGAGACGTTTCGGAACCTCGGCCGCAGCTTTTTCGAGCTCTTTCACTTCGATGAGCTGCTGGCCACGGTTCACACCGAGCATCCCTACGTGCAATTCGAAGGCGCCGAGCACGTGAAAAAGGCGTTTTCGGCCGGGCGCGGCGGGATTTTTTTCACCGGCCACCTCGGGAATTGGGAGCTGATGGCCGCGTGGTTCGTCGCCTTCACCGGCTGCCCCGGCAACGAAATCGTCCGCAAGATCTACGATCCGCGGTTCGACAAGCTGCTCAACGAGCATCGCGGCCGGCATAAATACAAGCCGCTCACCCGCGGCGGCGCCGAACTCGTCGAGGATATCATCCGCGTGCTCTCCAACAATGAGATGCTCGGACTGTTGATCGACCAGGACACCAAAGTGCGCGGCGTGTTCGCCGATTGGTTCGGCCACCCGGCGTGGACGCCGTCCGGCCCGGCTTATCTCTGTTACCAAGCCAATCTCGACATCATGATGATGACCATTCACCGCAACCCGGGCGGCGGGCACACGGTGACGATCAGCGAGCCGTTGCCGCGCCCGCAATCGGGCGACCTCAAAGCCGACGTGCTCGCGTACACGCAGATGATGAACGACCGCATCACCGCGCACATTCGCAGCCATCCGACGGAATGGGTCTGGATGCACCGGCGCTGGAAGACGCGGCCGCCCGACGAGTCGCCGGAGAAAACCCCGGCGCCGGAACCGCTGAAGAAATATCGCCTGCGCCGGCTGGCGGCGGCGCTCGTCGCCAAAATCGTCCGCCCGTGGTCGTGGGAAGCGGCGGACAAGATCGGCGCGGCGCTCGGCCGCGCGCGCGTGAATTACGCGCGCCACGCCCTGATGGACGGCCGGTTTTTTCGCGAGCGGACGACGCTCATCGGCCGCGACAAGCTGGACGCGGCGCTGGCTGCGCGGAAAGGGGCGATCCTGCTGGTCGGCCGGACCTTCGAGGCCGACCTGGCGACCTGGGCGCTGGCGGCGCTGGGCTACCCGGTCGATTTGATTGCCCGCCCGCCGGCGAACGAATTTCTCGATTTGCGGCTGGCCTGGGCGCGCCGCACCCACGGCGTACGGCCCTGGCGCCAGGCCGACGCGGACGAAGCGGCCGCGCACGCCCTGTCGCAAGGCGGCGTGCTGGCGATCGGCGTCGAGCCGGCCATCGGTCCGCGCGCGCCCGCGCCCGGCGGCGCTTCCGCGGATGCCCCGCGCCCGCTGTCGGCGCTGCCGGCGGCAATGGCCGCCAAATACGGCTGCCCGGTGCTGCACCTGACGACGCAGCGGGCCGGCGCCGGCCGTTTCGAGGTCGTAGTGGACGACCCGGTCGCTTACGCGACGGAACCGCCGGCCGCGTGACGGCCGCCCCACCGGCTAGGCAATAATTCAGAGAAAATCGTTGGGGCGCGATGGGGGCTTCTTCAGAAGGTCATGGGAATTCTGGGAATTCTGGGAGGCCTGGGAATTCTGGGATCTTTCGCGCGGCGGGCTTCATACGTCGCATAGGTCTATTAAGTCCTATGGGTCCTAGAGCTCTTACTCGACGCTGAGCGCGGCGATTTCGTCCGACAACGCGGCCAACGCCTCGGCCCCGCGGCTCGACGGCGCATACTGCCAGATCGTCTGGCCCAGGCTTTGCGCTTCGTCGATCGCGACGTTGTAGCCGACGACGGTTTTCGACAAACGGTCGCCGAAGAAATCGCCCAGTTTGGCCAGGATTGCGTCGGCGAGGTTGGTGCGCCGGTACAAGGTCGGCACGACCATCGAGACGCGCAGATCGCGTTTGCGGTAGGTTTTCTTGACGTTCTCGACGGTTTCGACGATTTCGCTGCAGCCGTCGAGCGCGAGGAACGTGAGGCTGACGGGGATGACGATTTCTTTCACCGCCATCATGATGTTCAACGTCAGCAGCCCCAGCGACGGCGGGCTGTCGACCAGCACGTAATCGAAGCCGCGCAAGCCGTCCAGCTTTTCCTTCAGTTTCGTCACCCGGTCCGGGTCGGCGGCGGCGACGACCGGAAAATCGACCAGCGTCTTGTTGGCGGCGATCACCGACAAGTTCTCGATCGCCGTCGGCCGCACCGCGTCCTCGACCGCGACCTGCGGATCGATCAACAACTCGAACACCGACGGCTTGACCGCCGCGACGTCCAGACCCAACGACTTGCCCACCTGGCCTTGCGGGTCCATGTCCACGAGGCAGACCCGGCGGCCCTGCCGCGCAAAGTACGCCGCCACGTTCACGGCCAGCGTGGTCTTGCAACTGCCGCCCTTTTCGTTGACGAAGGCGATCTTGCGGCTCATGTGTTCCTCCGCGGGCGCGGGCCCGCCGTCAGCGGCCCGGCCGGTTCTGCCGCGCGGCCAGCTTGTCGCCGAGGCGTTCGAGCCGCGCGCCGATTGCATCCAGCCGCGTTTCCAGCTTGCCGAGGGCGTCGCCGAGCTTGACGACCTTGCGCACCAGATCGTCGTAGTCGGCTTTGGTCGGCACGTTCGCCAGATTGAGCACTACGCGCAAATTGCGATCGACTTTCTCGCGGGTTTTCACGGCGCGCCCGATCGCCGCGCCGAACGCCTCGGCGAAGCGCGGGTTCGACAACAACTCGTCGGCCATGTCGCGCAGTTTTTCCTGGCCGGCGTCACGCAAACGCTCGATGACTTTTTTGTTTTCGCCCATGAATCTCGCCATTCAGATGTGGTTCAGAACGCCAAAAACCGTACGTGGACGGTCGCGGCTTGTCAAGCGACGGCGACAGCGATGGCGGCGCGCACACGGCCCTCGGACGACACGCCGCCGTTCTGCGCTTGACGGCGCGCCGCGGACGGTCTAGTTATCATTCGTATCGTAGTATTTCGCCGTGCTGGTTGGAATCGGCCAAAAGTGTCGGGCCCGCGGGGAGGGTTGGCCATGCGCAATTATGGGTTGCTGGCAATTGCCTTTTTTCTGACGCTTTCCCTGGTTTTCGCCTGCGCGCCGACCAGCAAAAGCTCGGGGCCCAAGCCCGCGGACGATGACAACGACATTTCGCCGAGCGACGACGATATTTCGCCGAATGACGACGATGTCTCGCCGAGCGACGATGACGCGACGCCGGATGACGACGATGTCTCGCCCAGCGACGATGACGCGACGCCGGACGACGACGATGCCTCGCCGAGCGACGATGACGCCGTGCCAAGCGATTTGCTCGGGCCTGTGCCGATGACGAGCCTGTCGACGCTGGAGTACGTCTTGTTGGACGCTCATTCAACCGGCCCAACGAACGCCATCGTCACGGTCTCCGTGTGCGATTATCGCACCGACGCCGTGCGCTGGTCGGCCGGCCATAATGTGGGGGGCTCAGCCGGCAACAGCAGCGGCTACGACGCGTCGCTCGTCGACCTGGGATCGGACGGCATCTTCAAGATTCTGGAAAGCTTTTCGAGCACCACGGAGCCTGGCGGTCAGCAATTCAACAGTATCGATGTCCTTGACGGCCGATCCGGGTTCGCCGCGGTCTATTCCTCGGGCGGCTATGCGTCGACGGGATGGGATTGGAACCGCGACCAAAAGCAAGATTTGCTGCTCAGCTTCTTCGGCTGCACAACCGACAGTTTTAACATGATCGACGCCGCCCATGGCTACGCGATGCTCAAGGAATGGGACTCGGCATTCGACCACAGCGTCGGTTTCGCCGGCGGCCTCGCGAATGGCTTCCTGGGACCGGTCCCGATATCGGCGATCGGGGCTTCCGAATACGTGTACGGGGATCAGTACGAGGCCGGTTCAAACGCGACCGCCTGCACCGTGGAGGTGCGCGACGCGGCGACCGATCAGGTGAATTGGTCGCATGATTTTCAATTGTCCGGAGAGTACGCCAGCTACGGCTTTCAATTGGCCGACCTGGCCGGCGACGGCGTATTTCAGGTGGTCGAGCAGCCGCAATATTCCGACGCCAACGGGAACACCCACTTTTCGGTGGATGTCCGCGACGGACTGAGCGGTTTCACCGTCGTTTACGATTCCGGCGATTTGGGCGCCTGCTGGAATCCGAATATTGATTTTGATTGGGACATGAACCGGGACGGCAAAAACGAATTGATGATCGATGTTCAACCATCCCTCAGTTCGGGCCTCGGGCCGGAAATGATCGAGTGGTTGGACGGAACCAACGGCTACGCGACGGTGAAAAAGCTCGTCGGCCCGGCCGGGCACAGCATTTCCGTGATCGGCGCGCTGGTCGACGGCGCCTGGGGCCCGGTCCCGATCACCAAGGCCGGCGCGCTGGAATACGTGTACATCGATCAACTGACGACCGGCGCGGACCCGAATTACGACGTCACGCTCGTCGTCGAAGTGCGCGATGCGGCGACGGACCGGGCGCGCTGGTCGAAGACGTATGCGGCGAACGGCCTCGAGTATTTCAACTACAGCGCGCAGTTGGCCGACCTGACCGGCAACGGTTTATACCAAGTCGTCGAGGTCATCGCGGCGACAAACTCCAACGGCGAAGTGTCCAAGAGCCAGGTCTTCGTGCGCGACGGCGCCCGGAACTTCGCGCCGGTTTACTCCGCCGCCGGGGCGTCCGCTGAAGCCGGCTGGGACATCTTCCGCGACGGCCGGCAGGAATTGATGGTCGACTTCGGCGGGGACGGCTCGGCGACGTCCGCCGAGGTGATCCAATGGCTCGACGGCGCCAACGGCTTCGCGGTCGTCAAGCAAATCACCGGCCCGGCGGGGGACAGCATCTCGGTTACGGGCGCCCCGTGGACCGCCGATGCCAACGCCGCGCGGCTGCGCGCTCGCCGGCCGGAGCGCCGGTTGCGCCGCTTATTGCCATAACGTCTCTCCGAGCACGCCGCCGTCGACTGGCCGCGCGACGGCTTCCAGGCGGCCAAACGCCCCCGCCGCGTTCAGAATGTCGATCAGCGGGCCGGCGGTGAACTCCGCGCCCTCGCCCTGAACCGCGCCAAGCCTGGCCGCCTGCCGCAGGAAATCGCCGAGCGCCGTCGCCGCGGCGCCGTCGTTGCGCACCTTCCACAGCGGTCCGGGCCGGCCCGCCCGCGTCTGCGCGGCAAGCTGTTTCAGGAAGTCTGGGTCGTCGGCGAGCAATAGCAGGTCGCCTTGCCGCGCGGCGTACACGCCGGGCAGACCCGGCAGCAGGGTCAACGCCGCCGCGCCGTCCGGACCCGTCTTCGGCGTCAATTTTCCGCGTAACGCGGGCCGCTTTTCACGCAACGCCGCCGCAACGCTCTCAACCGCCCGGGCCGGTTCGATGCCCGGCGCTGCGAGGACCGCGCCGCGGCGCGCGTCGACCAGGCCCGTCGTCGGGTCGACGTGCGGCGCAACGACCAGCAGCCGCGCCGCGGCTTTTTCATCGAGGCCGAGCGCCGAGAGATCCCACCCGAAAAGCGCGCTCAACTGCGCGACGGTTCCGGCGCCGCCGGCGGTGAACGCGGTCAGGCCCTCGCCCTGATAGGTCAGCTCGTTCGGCGGCGGCGCGCTCGGCGAACCGAGCAACGCGCGCCGTTCGCGCATCGAGCGGCCGTCGCAGGTGAAGCCGACGAGCGCCGCCGGCACGTTCTCGAAGTCGCGCCAGTTCTTCCACGCCCAGTAGACCTGGAAATAGCGATCGCGATGCAGCCGGCCCAGGTCGAGGAACAGTACGGCGTCGCTTTCGCCGATCGCCGGGTCGAGGGCCAGCGCCTTGCGATAATCGGGGTCGTCGGTCAGCCGCGGCTGGCCGGCGGCTTTGCCCGCGGCGTAAAGCGCGCTTTCCAGCAGGTCCGGGCTGCTGGCGACGATGAGCAAATCGTCCGTTTGATAAAAGAGAAATGCGAGCCCGGCGGCCTCATCGATCTTCGCATAATACGTGCGGCCGTCATAGACGCGCTGCGTGAATTTTGCGCGGTCGGCGACAAACGCCAGCTTCGCCTGCTCGGCGGCGGGCAGCCGCGTCAGCAGCAGAAACTCCAAATTGCCGATGTCGTAGAGCGCGAGCACGGTTTCGCCCTTGGCCGCATCCAGCAACGCGTCGACCGTCAGCGGCATCCCGGCCAGCGCCGACAGCCGCTCGGCCCGGTCCGCCAGCTTCAGCGCCAGCTTCGAATCGGCGTAGGCGTCGCGCGCCTTGCTGTGCAGATACGCCTGCGCGGCCGGCAACGCGGCGACGCGGCCCGCCAAGGCCCCGAGATTCGCGGCGTAAACCGCGACGAGCGGCCGCCCGGGCGTCATGGCCAACAATGACGACCCCGACCGCGTCGGCCCAATCCGCCAAGCGACCACGACGGCGACCGCCAAAACCGTAGCGATCACCGCGAATGAACGGGAACGACCGCGAATGGGGATGAGGGTTTTGATATTGAATGAGAATGAGGGTTTTTTGACCGCGAATGCACGCGAATGCACGCGAATAAGGCTGGGTTTAGGCTCCGGTGCGGTCATAGAGAGTTCCGCTGCGTGTTCGCGTAGCGCTTCCATTGAAGTTGAGGCGCGCCGAAGTTGACGATCAAGCCGACCGGAAGATTTGTCGCCTTCAAATAGTTGAGGATTTGCGCCTCATCGATTTCCGTGATCGCTTTGGCCGCCTTGATCTCGACCACAATCTGCTCATGGCACAAGAAATCGACGATGTACTCCTTGTTCAACGGCCGGCCCTTATACGAAATCTCCAGCCGTTTCTGCGGCACATGGGGAAGCTCTCGTTCATCAAATTCGATCGCCAACGCCTCCTGGTAGACCGCTTCCAGAAATCCGCAACCCAGTTGATTCATCACTTCCATCGCCGCGCCCACAACCTGATAAACCTCATCTCTCAACACCAATTCGCGCTTATTCCCGTTCATTGCCCATCCTGCCGAATCATATTCGCGTGCATTCGCGTGCATTCGCGGTTTCTTTCCGATCCTGCCGAATCATATTCGCGTGCATTCGCGTGCATTCGCGGTTAAACAATCCTGCATCCTCATTCGCGGTCAGAACCTTCATTGCGCGAGGTTATCATTCGGCGTGAACCTTAGCGGTCGCGCCGATCGTTGTTTCTCGGTGTCCTGCCGCTGCTGCGCCACGCGCGCCCGCAGTTTCGCGGTCGCGTCATCGCCGAGCGTCGCCAGCGCCGCCTCGCCCGTTTCGGCCGCCGCGGCGGGCCGGTCGATGGCCGCCCAGGCGTTGACGACGGCCAGTGCGAGTTCGGCGCGTTCGGCCTTCGGCGTGACGCGCCACCAGGCCGCGAGGGCGTCGGAGTTGGCGGTTGCCGCGAGCGGGTCGGCCAACTGCGCCGGCGACGCCGGCATGCCCAAGTGGTTGAGCCGCAGCAGTCCGGCGAACGGCGTGCGCGCGAGCTCCAGCCAGGCCAGGCGGCGCGCCGCGGCTTTATCGGCCGGGTCGAGCCGCAGCAGTTCCGCCAGGGCCTGCTGTTCGCGCACGAGATCGCCGGTCAGCCGCAACGCCCGTGCGCGCATTCGCCACGTCGCCATCGGATAACGCAGCGGCTCGCCCAGCGCCGCGAGCGCTTGCGCGGCTTTGTCGCCGCGCGACTCGCGCAAGGCGAGCGCCGCCAGCGCCAATTCGCGCGCCGGCGAGGCCGCCGCCGCGAGGGCCGATTCCCAGCGCCGCGCAGTTCCCGCCACGGCGGCGGCCGTCTCGGCGGCGCGGCTGACGACGTCGATCAAAGACGCCTGGCCGTAGGTTCCGTCGCGCCAGCCGTTGGCCAAGTGCGTCGCCGCGGCTTCGACGCGGCCGGCCGCGAGATAGGCGACGACGCGCAGGCTGGCCGCGGCAACCGCCGAGCCGTCGAGCGCGACGGCCTGATCGATGAGCGGCAACGCCTCGCCGGCCGCGCCGTTTTCCACCAGCGTGGTCGCGAGACTCGTCAGCATCTGCTCCGAGTCGCCGCACATTTCCCGCAATTCCGTCGTCAACTCCCGGGCCGCCGGCAGGTTCTGCAAACGCAGGTACGCGGCCAGGGATTTGCGGCCGGCGTCGAACTCGGCCGAACCCGACTCGTGTTCGTTGACGGTTGCGAGCCACCGCGCCGTCAGTTGTTCGTCGCGACGAATGGGCTCGAAAAAGGCCAGCCACACGCGGTCGGCGGCGGTGGACATGCCGGCTTGGCGGAGAATCTCAATAATCGCCGCCGCAAAGTCGTCGTCGACGCGGCCTTGCACGCAGCCGAGGGCCAGCGCCTCGGCGGCGCGTTCGCCGTCGAAGAGCGCGGCGGCCCGCACGCGTTGGCGGCGCATCGCATCGGTCTCTTCAACGTCCGCCGGCGCCTCCGCCGGGTAGTATTTCGCCAGCGCGGCGAACGCCCGGCGCGCGAGATTTTCTTCCTTGGCGGTCAGCGCGTACTCCAGCGCCGCCTCCGCCACATGGCGGTTGACGTAGACCGAGTAGCGGCGCAGATCGTCCGCGAGCCGCTCGAGCGCCAGCAACCAGGTCGAAACGACCGCGCCGGCGGGAACGCGGTCCCTGGCGATCAACTCGCGCAAGTCGGTCGAATCGAGACGGCTGGCGGAGAGCGCATTTCGCGCCGCGGCGGCCGCTTCCCGCGGGCTGACGTTCTTCGCGGCGAAGGCGAGAAATTCTCCGACGGCATCGACGCGTTGGTACGACGCGAGCGCCGGCAAGCGGTCGTTCAGGATGCCGCGCCACCGCGCAACGGCGTCCGACGCGCGGCCGATGTCGGCCATCAGCGCGGCGTAGCGCGGCGCCGCCGCCAACGCGGTTTTCGGATCGGCGACGAGCGAGGCGAGCGCGTCGGCGGCCTGGCGGTCGCGGCCCTGCGCGTGCAGATGGCGCGCCTTGGCGGCGAGGAGTTCTTCGCCGCCGCCCAGCATTTCGGCGCGCGCCAGGAAGTCGTCGGCCTTTGCGAAGCGCTGGGCCTGGTCGAGGGCGGCGACGACCCGCAGGTAGGCTGCCGGCGTCAGCGGCTGCCGTTCGGGTTCGGCGTACAGCCACGGCGCGCCGGCTTCGTCGCCGCGCGTAGTCAGCCATTCGCCGTAGTTGAAGGCGAAGTGGGTCCAAAGCTTGTCGGTCGCCTGCTCCGGCGGCGGCTTGACGCCCGCGTGCGATCCGATCAGCAGCGGCAGCCCCAGCAGTTCGGCGTAGGCCTTCTTGGCGTCGGCGGCGAATTTCGGGTCGGCCTGATAGGCCAGGGCGCGCTTCGCGAGCAGCCAGCGCGGACCCTTCGCGGCGAATTGCTTGTTCAGCGCCGTAATCAGCCGCGCGGTCTGTCCCTGTTGCGCCAGCCACACAGTCAGCGGCCCCGGTTGCGGGCAGGCGCCGCTTTCCGCGAGCTTGTCGAGCGTCGCGCCGTCGAGCAGCGAAAAGTAACGGGCCGTCGCGGCATCCGGCGCCGCCAGCGCCGTGACGCGCTGGCGCGAGCCGACGACGCGCGCCAGCAGTTGTTTTTCGGCGGCGAACTCGCCCGCCGCGCGCAGCAGCGCCGCCGTTTCGATGACGGCGTCGTCGGCCGCGGGCAGCGCGGGCGAGACCCCGGCGGCCTGGGCGGCCAGCGGCGCGAGCGGCTCGGTCGCGGCGCGCGTGCGCAGCAACGCGGCGAGCGCCATGGCCGGCGGGCGGCCCTTGTCGTTGTTTGCCGTTTGGCCGGCGAGTTCCGTCAGTTCGCGCCGGAGCAGCTCGGCCGCGAGCTCCGGCAGTTGGGCGCGGCGCGCCGCCGCCGCCGCGTTGTCGTAGGCGGCGTTCTTCTTTTTCGCATTCTTCACGGCGTCATCGAGCATGTTCGCGTACAGCGGGGCCGCGGCCTGGCGCGTCGCGGCGTCCGCACGGTCGCCGAGCCAGTCGGCCAGCGCGCCGGTCGTCAGGCCGTCCAACTGCGCGAGGGTCTTGCGAATCGGTTCGCGGCCGACCGGATGCGTCGCGGCCAGCGCCTTTTCCAATTGCGCGCGCACGGCCTGCAGTTGGGCGATCGCTTGCGCCACGCCGGCCGTCTCGAGTTGGTCGGCGAGCCACGCGGGCAGGAAGGCGTCGTCGAGCGTCCGTTTGTCGGGCTGCGCCAAGACCAGATTCAACGCCTGCGCGGCGTACTTGCGCGCCGCGATCGCGCGGCCGTGGCGGCGGGCGAGATCGGCGGCGGCGGTCGCGCGGCCGACCTCGGTGTCCGCGGCGGCGAGGATGCGGTCGAGCCACGCTTCGGCCTCGGCCGGCTGGTTCGCGAGATAAAGCACCTCGGCCACGCGCATCTGGTAGTCGGCGCCGGTCAGCCGGCGTGCGGCGAGCGTGCGATAGACGGCGACCGCGCCGGCGAAATCGCCGGCCTTGATCAGCACGGCGGCGCGGCGTTCCAGCAAATCGAGCCGCTGCGGTTCGTTGGCGGCGGCCTTGTCGAGCAGGCGCGCGGCGTCGGCGTACCGGCCGTCGGCCTCGTAGAGCGCCGCCGTCACGAATTGCCAGCGATAGTCGCGGTTGGCGCGCTCGGCCTCGCGCTCGTAATACGCCAGCAGCGGCGCGAGCTGGTTGCGCCGCTTCGCATAACGATAGGCGGCCAGCACCGGCTCTTCGTCCGGCGCGTTGCGATTGATGATTTGCATGTGCTCTTCGAGCGCCTCGCGGAACCGGCCCAGGTCGGTCAGGGCGACGATCAATTTGCCGCGCAATTCCGCCTCGCGCGCCTTTTTTGCGGCGTCGCCGAGATCGGCTTTTTTCAAGTCGTTCAGGACCGTTTGGTACAGCGCGACGAGCCCGTCGCGATCGCCCTTCGCCACATAGGCTTTGGCCATCGTGCCGACGATCGCCGGTTCCGTCGGGCGGTCCCGCCGCAGTTGCGCCATGGCGTCGAGCGCCTGGTCCGGATGTTTCGCCGCCAGGCAGCGGTCCGCGTAGGCGATCCAGAGGCTGACGACGCGCTGGGCGTCGCCGGCTTCTTCGGCGAGGCGGCGATGGTAGGTCAGCGCGGCCTCGCGGCGTTCGGTGCGCCAGTAATAATCGGCCGCGTACTGCCACGCGTCATGCCGCGCGCCGTCGGTTTGCGCGAACGCCAGCAGCTCCGCCACCGTCTTGTCGGCGTCGGTTCGCGCGCCGCGGTTTTCGTAGAACGCGGCCAGGCGGCGCAGCATCGCCGGATCGTTCTTGCCGATCGCGACCAACCGGCGCAGGCACGCCTCGGCGCCGTGTTCGTCGCCGACTTCCATGAACATCGCCAGGACGCCTTCGGCGAAGGCGACGTCGTCATAACGGGGCAGCAGCTTGAGCGCCGCGGCCTTGGCGTCGTCCAGGCGATCGCCGTCGCGCAGCCATTGGAGATAGTGCAACGCGGCTTCCCCCGTCGCGTCGGGCCGCGTCACGCCGCGCCAGAACGCGGCATCCACCGCCGCCGCCGTGGTCTTGCCGCGCTCGATCAACTCGCGCAGGTGATTCCCGGCTTCGAAGCGGCCGTAGCCGTCGCCGGTCGCCGCGACGGCCAATTCAGCGAGCGCGTCGTCGAGCCGGCCCTCGGTTTCCAGCAAATACGCCATTTCCGTTGCAAGCAGCTCCGGATCGCCGACGCGTTTGCGCGCCTCGTCCAGCGCGTCGCGGGCCTGCGCCGGCAGGTAGTAATCCCAATACAGCGTCGCCAGTTCGAGCCAGCGCGACGTTTCGCCCGGGGCCGCGGCCGGAATTGTTTCCCACGCGGCGGCGGCGTCGCGGGGCCGGCCGCCCTCGAGCAGCGCCTCGCCTTGCAGCGTGCGCGGCTCGATTTCCAGCGGCCGCCGCACGGCCTGGCGGTCCCACACCGCCGCCGCCTCGGCCGCCAGCGCCGGGTCGCGAACGTAAAAGCTGTTCGCCAGGCTGCGGGCGACCGTCGCCTGCGCGCTCGTGATCGCGATCGCGCCGGTCCAGCGTTCGGCCAGCGCGGCGTAGCCCCGGCGCGCCGCCTCGTAGTTGGCGAGGAACTGCTGGCCGCGCGTCCACAGATAGGCCTCGACCGGCTGCACGATCCGCTGCTGCGCCAATTTGGCGAGCATGCCGCGCAGCATTTCGCGCTGCGCCAGCCGCCGCAGCACGCGGTCCGGGATCTGCCGGTCGAGCGCGACGCAGCGCAGGCCGAGATCGAGAAATTTGTCCTGGTAATCGGTTTGCGGACGCGCGCCCGCGAAGCCGCGGCGTTCGTAGCAGTCGAGCAGCCGCAGATTCATGACGACATTTGCCGGAAAACGCTGCAAGGCGATCGTGTACAGTTTTTCGAACAGCGCATCGCCCGCGTCGCCGCCCGCGATTTCCTTGAACTGCGCGGCGAGAAAATCGGCCAGTTCGCCTTCGCCCAACTGCTGTGCGGCGTTCGTCGTCAGTGACTCGAAGTCGGCGCGGCGTTTCTCGCGCAGCAGCCAGCGCGCGAACTTGTCGGTCCAATTCTTGCGATTGAAGCGCTCGATCGCCGTGCGGTACGCGCGGGCCTCGTCGTCGAAGAGCCGGTGGTCGTCGACGAAATCGAGCAGCTCCTGCATCGCGGTTTCGTCTTGCGGGAAGCGTTCGACGCGCTCCCACTTCAACGCCAGCACTTCCGGATACCGGCGCTTTTCGAGCAAGAGCTGTTCGAGGCGTTGCTGCGCCGTCGCCGCCGCCTCTTCCTGCCCGGCGGCGCGCGCGGTCTGCGCCGCGCGGCGGAGCGCAGCCACCTGCCCGTCGACATCGTGGCGAATCGCGGCCGCGTCGGCGCGCCAGAGCAGGATGCGGCCGACCGCCGGCTGACTTTCGCCGAAGCGCGCGAGCAGGCGATCGGCCAGGCGCGACAACGGTTCGGCCAATTCGGCTTTCGTCAAAATCGCCGCCGCGACGGCCGCGGCCTCGTAGCACGCCGTCGCATCCGGCGCGGCCTCGGCGGCGGCGAGCGCGAGTTGCGCGGCGACGCGCTGGTTGCCGTACCGCCCGCCGACGGCCGGCATATTGTTCATCGCGGCCCGCCCGCCCAGACGATTGATCCCGAGCGACAACAAACCGCCGACGACGCCAGGGCCGCGATCCGCGAACGCCGGCGCAAACGCGCCCGCCGGCGACAGGGCCGTCGGCCACGCCGCCGCGTCGCCCGCCTGCGCCACGATGCGCGCCGCCGCCGTCGTCGTTTCGACTTTGCCGTCGTCCGCGAGCGCGGCATCCAGCGCCCACGTCGCCGCCAGACCGCCGAGCCCGGCGCGCGTCGCCAGCGCCGACAGCCGCAAGAGCGCCTTCGGGTCGGCGTCGGCGCTCGCGCGCGTCGCGTTCGCCGCCAATTCGTCGCGCGCCAGGTCGCCCCGGCCCCGCGCGAGATCGAGGGCGGCGACCGACCGCAAATTCGCGGCGCTGGGCGCGGATTTCAGCGCGTCGAGCAACTGCGTGCGGCGCGCGTCGGCGAGGTTCGCGTCCTCCAGCAGCCGGCCGTAGATGTTGAATATTTCGTCGTCGTCCGCTTGGCTCAGGGTCTCTTCCGCCAACCGCAGCAGGCGGTCCGGCTGGCCCTGAAGGCGATACGCCTCTTTCGCCAGCTCCCACAATTCCGCGAGATTTTTTGTGTAGCGCGTCAGGCGCGGTCCGAGTATGGCTTGCGCCTGCGCCGATTTCTTTTCCGCCAGCAGGCCGCTGACGATCGTCGCGAGCAGCTTGGGGTCCTGCGGGAACGCGTCGACGAGCGTCAGCCGCAGCGCTTCGACGCCGGCCGTCGCCACGAGCGCCCGGCGGGCCACCGCCGCGCGATCCGCCAGCGCCGCGCCGGCCGCCGCGACCGGCGCGTCGCGATCCTTGCCCGCCGCGGCGGCCCGGCCGCGCCGCAACAGCATCTGGAAATACGCCTCGTTCGCGACGAGCCACTCGGCCACGCGGTTCTGGCCATCGAGCCCTTCCAGCAGCGCCCGATGGGCCGTTTCATCGTCGGGAACCTGCGCGACCCGCGCGCGGCGAACGGCGACGGCCTGATCGACCTGCCCCGTGTCGAGCAGGGCATCGACCAACGCGTCGCGTTCCGCGTCGGCGAGGTCCGCGCGGCCCCGATACGCGGCGATGATCGCGCGCGGCGGACGCGGCGCGAAACTCTCGGCCCCGAGCAACGTCTGCCGCTCGATCGTCGGCGTGACGGCGGGTTTGGGCGAATCGTCGAGCGCGAACGGCAGGCCCGGCGCCGGCGCCGCGGGCCGAAGATCGGCTTTCGCAAGACGCAGCAACTCGGGAAATTTGGCGATGCGTTCTTTCGCGCCCGGGAGCATCACGAGGCGGGCGGACGCGATCGTCGGCGGCCGGCGGACGACGCGAAAAATCGCGACGCCAGCGACGACGAGCGCCGCGGCCAGGAACAGCACCAGCGCGCGCGCCCTACGGTTCACGGACCACCTCGACGTCGATCATCGTGCGGCTGACGTTAAACGCGAAATCTTCCGCGTAGATCTCCAACTTCGCCGGGCCGAGCGGCGCGCCCTCCGGAATCTCCAGGTAGCCGACGTTCGCCTTGGCCGCGGCGTCCCAGCGCAGCGACGCGCTGGCGGTGAACGGCAGCCGGGCGCTGAGCCGGCGCGTGTCGGCGTCGGCAAAGACGGCGATGCGCGCCTTGCCGCCGGCCGGCAGCTTTTTGTTCATCGCCGGCCGCACCGTCGGCGCGCGGCTGTCAAGGACAAAGGCTTTCGCTTCGACGTATTGCCGGCCTTCACGGTCGGTCAGGATGAGCTGGCAGACGTATTCGCCGTCGGGGAAACCCGGCGGCGCGAGAAAACGCACCTGCCAGATGTCTTCGTCTTCGAGGTAGGTCAGCGGCGCGGTCAGGCCGAAGGGGAAAATGGCCGCAATCGCCACGATGTCGGCGGCGGCGCGCACGCGCAGCAGCGGATCGCCCGGGCGAATCACGCGCGGCCGCAGCAGGGCGCGCGGCGCGGCGAGAAAGCTGGTGTACGGCGTGACGAAGGTGAAGCGTTTGGACAACGCCACGATCTCGTCGATCCATTCCTGTTTCTCGCCTTCGCGGCGGATGCGCTCGACCAGGTAATCGACGCGCGCCTTCGCCCAGCGGCGGCGCAGGCCCTCGTGGTCGGTTTGTTTGGCCGGCAGTTCGACGGCGACGGTCTTCTCCTGCGGCGGCGCGCCGTCGGGCTGCCAGCGCACGGTGACCGTATCGGCGCCGGGCGCGGCGTACCGGCCGACCACGGCGGCCTCGCTGCCGGCGAACGTCGCGGGAATCGCGGCCGGGTAGGCGTCGACGATGTTCGCCCGCCGGCCGAACCACAATTCGATGCGGCGCATCACCGCGGCCGACATCCGCGCCGTCACGGTTTTCGCAAGCGCGGCCGTGTCGGCCCCGTCGGCGCACCAGGCGTAGGCGCCGTCCGCCGCCGCGGCGAGGTCGCTCAGCAGCGTGCGGTTGGCGTCGTCGCCGACGCCGATCGCGAAGAGCCGCGCGTGCGCCGTCGCCAGCGGCGAGCGCTTGACCGCCTCGAGGATCGGCCCGTGGCGCAGTTCGCCGGCGGTCGGCCGGCCGTCCGAAAGCAGCAGCACGACGCAGCTTTGTCCCGGAACGCACAACGCGCCGGCGCGGCCGAGCGCGCCGGCCAGATCCAGACCGCCGGCCAGCGTCTGCCGCCGCAGAAAATCTTCGATCGTCGCGAGCCACGCCGGCGTCGCCGGCTGCGGCGGCCCGGCCGTCGCCTGGGTCTCGGTGTTGGCGTAGAGCAGCGTGACCGCGTCGGTCGGCGCCAGTTGGCGGGCCAGCGCGCCGGTCAGTTCAACGACGCGCGCCAACTTGTCGCCGAGCATCGAGAGGCTGCCGTCCACCACGAGAATCACCTGCCGCGCGCCGACGTCGGCCGCCGCGCGCGGCGGGAACATCACGCGGGCGAGCCAGTAACCCGCCGCATCCTGCGCCATGCCGCCGGTCGGGCTGAGATTCCAATCGGGCTCGTCGGCGTCGCGCCAGGCGACCAGATCGACCGTCGCCTCGCCCAATTTGTATTCGGCGGTGAAGGCGAGGTCTTCGTCGATCGGCGCGTCGTCCGCCTCGAAATGGGCGGCGAAACTCTGGGCGTCGCGCCGCGTTACGGCTGGCGTCAAGTGCGCGCCGTGGAACGTCAGGTTCTCCAGCGGCAGGTCGTCGGCCGCTTCGATGTCGATGACGAGTTTGCCCGCCTGCAGCGCGCCCTCGCCGGTCGGCGCGAGCGAGAGAACGAAATCGAGCAGGCCGCGTTCGATCGGCGCCGGCGCGCGATAACTCAACTCGATCCGTTTCGCGCCGAAGGGCGGGATCGGCGCCACGCGCGTCGAGAACTCGTTGACCAGCGACGGCTCCTCGTCGGCGGCCAGCAGCCCCGGGTCGATCGTCGCGCGGCTGATGTCGCGAAACAGGCGGCGCGCTTTGGCCTTTTCGATGATCACGCCGGGAATCCGGGTCAGGTCGTCCCACACCGCGAAGCCGTCGATGTCGGCCGCTTCCGGCAACGTCATTTGAAAGCGGGCTTCCAGCGGACGATCGACGTGGCTTTCCAAGACCTGCAGCATTTCGACGCGGGCCATGCCGTGGTCGAGGCGCACGCGGATTTCCAGCCGCGCCAGCGTCAGGCTGCCGGCCGGCTGCTCCTCGTCGCCGACGAACGCCGTGACGACGCCCGCATCGGCAAAGGCCGCCGCCGCGCCGAACGCCAGCAACACAAGGCACGCGAGGAGCACGCGATGGATCATGCGCCGTCCGCCTTATTCCAGGGCCTGCGAGACCGTCTCCCACGGCAACCGCATCAGCCCGCGGTCGAAACCGAGCCACAAGCCGTCCGGCGCGCCCGCGAGCGCGGTGACGTTCGGCGACAGCAACGGTTGTTCGAGGAAGACCCAGCGCCGCCCGTCGCGGCTGACGGCGACGCCGCGGGTCAATGTACCAAATAAATAGTAACCGCCATAGTGCAACGCCGCCTCCGGATTCACCGAAATTCCCGCCGTGCCGGCGAGCGGCCGCGCCGGGCCGTCGCCTTCAACGACCGCCAATCCGCCGCCGTACGTGCCGATCAGCAGGCGGTCGCCGTCGGCCAGCAGCGCGTTGACCCAGTTGTGCGGCAGGCCGTCCTGCGGCGCCGCGAGATTGCGCAGCGGCGTCAGGCCGTCGGGCCCGCCGACGAGGCTCAGCCCGGCGAGCCCGCCGACGGCGAGGTTCCGGCCCCAGCGCGTCAGGCAATACAAATGATTGCCGGCCAGCCCGTGGAAGGCGTCGATAGCGCGCACGCGGCCGGGCGCCAGTTGCGCCAGCCCCGCGCTGGTGGCGACCGTGGCGCCGTCGCCGTCGGCGAGCACCGACGCGACGTAGCGATGCGGCAGGCCGTCGCGGTCGGTCCAGCGTTTGCGAACGCTAAGCGCGCCGTCTAGTTGAAACAGGCCGTTGGTCGTCGCAACCCAGACGCGGTCGCCGTCCGCGACGATCCGGTTGACGCCCAGGTTTGCCAGCGCGGCGGGCGCCGCCGGCGGCCGATCGGGCGTCAGCCGCTGCAAGCCGTGGTTCAGGCCGCCGGCCAGCACGTCGCCATTGGGCAGCGCCGCCAGCGCCGTGACGTACGGCTCGGCGAGCGGTTTGAGCGCTTCCGCGCCCGCGGCCCGGCGGGGCGGACCGGCGCCGTCGAGCAGCCAGAGGCCGTCGTCGGTCGCCGCCAGCAGCGTCGCGCCGGCCGCGCGCAGGCGGTGAATCGGCGCGCCGAGCGGCCAGCGGCGGTCGCCGGCCAGGTTGCGCAGTTGGCCGTCGGGCCCGCCGACCCACACGTCGGTGTCCCAGCGGGCCGCCGCCGAAACCGCGGATCCGGCCAGCAGTTGCGTCGCCCCGAGGCGATCCACCCGCCACAAGCCGTCCGGCACGCCGACCAGCAGCGCCGGCTCGTCGGCGACCAGCGCCAGGATCAACCCCTGGTTCGCCGCGCTCGGCCACAACGATTGCCGGCGCGCCGCCTCGCCCTTGCCCTCGATCAACCACAGATCGCCGCGCAAGGCGCCGACGGCCGGCCGGCCGCCCAACGTCGCGAGGCACGCGGCCGGCGCCGGCGGCGTCTGCGCGTACAGCCAGAACCGGTCGCCGGCGAATTGCAAGATGCGGCCTTTTTCATCCAGGACCCAAATTTGGCCGCCGCTTTCGGCCAGGTCGACCAGGCGGGCGCCGTCGGCGGGCGCGTAGCGATCCACCGCGGGGCGCAGCGACGGCGACGACCAATCGGCGCGAACGACCAGCAGGCCTTCGGGCGCCAGGCCGGCAACGGCGTCGCCCAGCGCGGTCAAGCGAAGCAGCGCCGACGCCGGCAAACCGTTCGCGCGATGGAACGCCTCCGCCCCAGCATTGGAGAGCGATGCCAAGCCCGCGTCGCCGGCGAGCAAGAAACGCCCCGCCGCCGGCAACGCATCGCGCACGCCGGCGGCGAACGGGAAGGTCCGGACGCCGGCCAGCGTCGCCGCGGGCAATTGGCGGCTGACCCGGCGCGTCGCAATCGGCTTCAACGACGGGTCCAAGATGCGGCGATATTGGCCGGTTGCGCGCCGGGCGATGAACAGCGCGTAACCGCCGGAAATTAGTACAAAAATTAGAGCAATTCCGCCGGCAAACTGCCATTTTCGGCCTGGTTTCATGACGGCTCCGCGTCGCGGATATTTGGAGATATTGCGCAAAGATTATAACGCATCGCACAAATTTTTGTTGAAAAGATCATTCAGTTTTGGTATGTTCGCGGCCCCACAAGAAAAAAACTTGGGGCCTTGGGGGATCGAACATGGGCAAAATCGTTTCCGACAGCGACACGCTTGCAATTGAATTGAAACGGCTGCTCGAGTTGAACGCCAGCGAACGCGTGAGCCGCAACCGCTGCTTCGACAAGTTCTCGACGCCGTTCGGCCGCCGGCTGTTCGCCTACTACCGCACCTGCATGTCCCTCAAGAAAGAGATCGAGGATCCGAAGCGCGATCACCGCATTCGGATGCACAAGAACAAGGGCGAGCAGTTCACGCTGGAAATCATCAACGAGCCCATTTCGTATCGGCGCACCGCCACGTTGCCCAACGAAGTGCGCGGTTTCTTCGAGACTGTCATTCGCGACAACGTCAAAGGCGTGCCCCCGCGCCAGAACTGAAGTTCGGAATCCGCCCGCTCCGTTATTCGCCGCCCGCCGCCTGAATGACACGCCGCAACTGCGTCTGGTGCTCGTCGTCGAGCGCCGGCGAGGCCAGCACAAGCGATAAATCGTGCGGGCCTGTTTCCGATCGCCGCGGACGATCTCCAGGTCGACGAAGAAGCGGGGCAGACTGTGGTCTGCCGATCCTATACGACTGTTTGACGGGGTCGTCAGGCAGGCGGCAGACCCGTCCGCGGTGCGAAGCTCGGCGTCTGCGGCTTGAAATTCGCATCGCGCAACGCGATCTGGCCCTGACGCGCGAGGTCCATCGCAGAACCCAGGAGACGGGCCGTTTCCTGCGGGGCGTGGAAGCCGACCGAATTCTCGGCCTCGACCATGTCGAAAAGAAATTGCGCCTTGCGCTGCATGGCGCGGGCCACGGCCAATTGGTCGTCGGGCCGGCCGGCGTCGCGCGCCGTTTTGAGATCGCCGATCAGCGCGACCAACGCGTCGAGCGCCTGGTTGCGCGCCGCGAAAAACCGCTCTTGAATCTCCTCGGCCCGCGCCTTGATTTCGGGCTCGGGGACGCGGTGGCAGGTTTGGCACGCATTGTTGATATTCAGCAGCGGGCTGCGCACGTGATGGTCGCTGATCTTGAGCGCGCCCTCGCGCACATACGGCATGTGGCAATCGGCGCAGGCGACGCCGGCCCGGGCGTGAATGCCCTGCGACCAGATTTCGAATTCCGGATGCCGGGCCTTCAGCAACGGCGCGCCCGTGTCGGCGTGCACCCAATCTTTGAAGTCGATGTCTTCGTAGCAGTCGAGGATTTGATCGACCCGCAGACCCTTGGCCCACGGGTAGCGCAGGCGTTTCTCCGGGCCTTCGAAATAGTAATCGACGTGGCATTGCGCGCAAACGTACGTGCGCATTTCCTGCCGCGTCGCCGTCGCGTTGACGTCGTAATTCGCCACGCCCTGCGACGCCTTGAAAGCGCGAATGCCTTCGATGAACGCCGGGCGCGTGATGCGCAGCTGCATCGTCTTGGGATCGTGGCAATCGATGCACGCAATGGGGTGCGTGACGTGCTGGCGGGCCTCGAAATAGGGCATCGCGTTGATCTTCGCAAAACCTTTGTCGATGTCGCCGTCGCCCAGTTCCCGGTACGCCTTCGTCATCGAGGCGTGGCAATTCAGGCACGCGCCGGGCTGTTTCGCGACCCGTTGCCGCTCGGTGTACATCTGATCGTCGAGCATGTAGGCATGACCGCGACGTTCGCGATAATCCTTGGCGAACGCATAACCGGCCCAGATGATCTTCAGCCGCGGATCGCGTTCGAGTTTGGAGCGCGCGACGACCGAGCGCGGGTCGGCCTGGTCGGGCGTGCGCGGCAGGGCCTCGCTGCCGCCGAAACGCGTGCGCACCATGTCGACGGTGCGGCGGTAGCGGTCGAATTGGAACGGAAAATTTTTGCCCCAGATCGCCGGGTCGTCAGTCTCCTCGGTCAGCTCGACAACGCGAAAAAACGGACTTTTCGCCTGCTGCTTCTTTTCCATGATGTCGATCAGCAGGTAGGCCGAAAGGGCCGCGGCCGCGGCGGCGATCAGGCCGAAGGCGATCATCGCGGCGAAAAACCGCCGCCGGGTCACGAAGCCCGGACTTGCGCCGCCGCTTGGTTGGGTCTGATTCATCGGCAATCTCCTTCGCCCGGACCGCACCGTCGCCGGGCATTTATCATTCGAGATGTCCCACCGAGGCGTGGCAGCGAATGCACTCGAGTTTCATGTGAAAGCCCGGCGCCGCGTCGATGGCCTGGACGATCGACTGGTGGCAGAAGCGGCACTGGCGCTCCGTCACCGCGTGGTTGATCGGCGTGATGGTCAAAACGTCGGGGTAGCGGCCCGACGTGAACGCCTTCGTGTGGCGATAGCCGTTGTAAGCCTTGAGGGCCATCTGGGCGGCGAAGTTGTGCGGCATGTGGCAATCGACGCAGACGGCGACGGCGTGGTGGCTCGACCGCGACCAGGCGTCGAAATGGCCTTGCATGACGTGGCAGTTGGCGCAAACCTCGGGCTCGTGGCGGAAATACGAAAGGCCTTTGGCGTAGACGAAGGTGAAGCCGACGAGGCCGGCTGCGACGCCGATGGTCAGGCTGATAGCCAAGCCGGCGAAGAGCGTTCGTCGCGAGCGCGTAAGCCGCGTGCCGGGCATCGGTTCGCGTCCTTTCCGGGGGCGTCGAAGGCAGTCGCACGACCGACGTGACGCCTGTTCACTATTGGTTTGCGCCGGGGGCTTGTCAAGCGGAATTATCGTACTACTATACGATTATTGAGGAGGCCCGATGACCGACATCTTCCGCATTTCCGAGGCCGCGTCGCTCGGCCTGCACGCGATGGCGCTGCTGGCCGCGCGTTCGCCCGACAAGCTGACGACGCCGGCGATCGCCGAGCGGCTGGGCGCGTCGCCGCACCATTTGGCGAAGGTGATGCAGCGGCTGGTGCGCGCCGGCCTGCTCGGCTCGACGCGCGGCGTCGGCGGCGGGTTTCACCTGCTGCGGCCGGCGGACCGGATCTCGCTGCTCGAAGTTTACGAGGCGGTCGAGGGGACGATGGAGCAGCGCGCCTGCCTGCTGGGCGCCCGGCCGCTGTGCCCGAAAGGCCGCTGCCTGCTCGGCGGCCTGAACGTGAAGTTGCATCGGCAGGCGCGCGCCTATTTCCAGAAGGCGAAACTGTCGGACGCACAACGAGCATTCACTAGCTGAGAGGCTGAAAGACTGAAAGGTCGCGCGGCGCCGCGGACGCGGCGGCCCAGCTTTCCGGCCGTCCGACCTCTCGGTCTCTCAGTCTCCCAGCCTCTATTTTTTCCGAACGAGTCGTTTGAACACTAATTGGCTGATCGCGCGCAGCGTCTCGACGACGCCTTCGCCGGTCTTGGCGTTGGCGGCGAAGGCGGGCTTGCCGTCGGCGTTGAGCAGTTGGCCGATCTCGGCGAGCGGCAGGCTGGTCGCGAAGTCGCGCATGTTGAACTGCACGACGGCGGGGATGCGGTCGGGTTCGACGCCGTCGTCGCGCAGATGGCGGCGCAGATTCTCCAGGCTTTCCATGTTTTCGTCGAGGCGTTCGCGGCGGGAATCGGCGACGAAGACCAGGCCGTCGACGCCCTTGAGCAGCAGCCGGCGGTTGCTGTCGAAAAAAAGGTCGCCGGGCAGGGCGTACAAATGCAGCCGCGTGTCGAAGCCGCGGATGCGGCCGAGGAACAGCGGCAGAAAATCGAAGTAGCTGGTGCGCTCGTCGTCGCCGGCGAGGCAGAGCAGTTCGCCGCGCTTGTCCGGCGGCGTGCGGCGGCTGACGTATTGCAGGTTCGCGGTCTTGCCGGCCCGCGCGGGCCCGACGTAGACGACCTTGCAGTTGATCTCGCGCTTTTCGTAGTTGATGAACGTCATGACGCCGGCATTTTATCGCGAAGTTCGCGAGCGGGAAAGCGGCAGCAAATCAGCCCAGCCTGGACAACGCCGCCGGTTTCGAGCCGCTTGGACTGAGAGAAAACGACGGGGGCGCCGCGGCGGAAGCGAACGGCTCCCGCGCGTCTTGAAACCTGTGCGGAATGGGATTAATCTCGCCCCGCCGTTCAAGCCGGAAGGAAATCTCCGCAGGAGAGAGACACATGAGCCTCAAGCGCCGCAGTTGGGCCGAGCCATTTAAGATCAAGGTCGTCGAGCCGATCAAGATGACCACTCGTCCGTATCGGGAAACGTGCATCCAGGAAGCGGGCTTCAACACCTTCCTGCTCAAGAGCGAGGACGTGTACATCGACCTGCTGACCGACTCGGGCACGAACGCGATGAGCGATTGGCAGTGGGCCGGCATGATGATGGGCGACGAAGCCTACGCGGGCAGCAAGAATTTCTACTACATGCAGGAGACGATTCAGCAAATCTACGGCTACCAATACGTAGTGCCGACGCACCAGGGGCGGGGGGCCGAGAATATTCTGTCGCAATGCCTGATCAAGAAAGGCGACGTGATTCCCGGCAACATGTATTTTACGACCACCCGCCTGCATCAGGAGTTGGCGGGCGGCCGGTTCGTCGACGTGATCATCGACGAGGCGCACGACGCGCAGAGCCCGCACCCGTTCAAGGGCAACGACGACCTCGAAAAACTGAGGTACTGGATCGAAAAGGCCGGCGCGAAGAACATCCCCTACATCAGCGTTGCGGGC
>Ga0181517_10001468_pt1 | contig 26203 bp, 23 predicted proteins | sample PEATcosm2014_Bin_31_FD_119748 | JGI IMG/M metagenome (GOLD analysis project Ga0181517, IMG submission 119748) | Peatland microbial communities from MTU Mesocosm Facility, Houghton, MI, USA - PEATcosm2014_Bin01_30_metaG | ecosystem: Environmental > Terrestrial > Soil > Wetlands > Peat | place... | reverse complement strand
CGCCGCTGATGATCGGCTTCAACCGCCGCTTCGACCCGAATTTCGCCGCGCTGCAGGCGCGCATCGCGGCGGGATCGATCGGCGAGGTCGAGATCGTCACGATCACGTCGCGCGATCCCAGTCCGCCGCCGATCTCCTATGTCGCGCGCTCGGGCGGCCTCTATCGCGACATGATGATCCACGATTTCGACATGGCGCGCTTCCTGCTCGGCGAGGAGCCGGTCGCGATCAGCGCAATGGGTTCGGCGCTGGTCGACAAGAAGATCGGCGAAGCCGGCGACGTCGACAGCGCCGTCGTCGTGATGGAGACCACGTCGGGCAAGCTGGCGCAGATCTCCAATTCGCGCCGCGCGACCTACGGCTACGACCAGCGGATCGAAGCGCATGGCGCCAAGGGCATGCTCACCGCCGGCAATCTGCGCGAGACGACGGTCGAGTTCGCCGGCGCCGAGGGAATCGTCGGCGACAAGATCCTCAACTTCTTCCTCGAGCGCTACGCGCTCGCCTATCGACTCGAACTCGACGCCTTCGTCGAGGCGGTCAAGGCCGGCCGCAAGCCTTCGCCGAGCGGCGAGGACGGGCTCGCCGCCAACCGCCTCGCCGACGCCGCCTACCTCTCTTGGCGCGAGAAGCGGCGCGTCGCGCTCGCCTGAAACCGCTCCGCTCAGGGCGATCCGGCGAATGAAGGCTCGGAATCTACTCAGGCGTCGCCGCTGAATCGTAGCGGCGGCCCGACGTTTCGCGGGTCGGACTTCACCTCGAAAGATCAACGCGTTTCACCAGCTCGGCGGGCTTGATCGCCATCGATGAGCGTTGCGCCGACGCGAGACCCGTCAGCTGCCGATGGGCGCAACGGCGCCGTCGGATTGCCGGCCTTCCGTCCCTCCCGTGCGTAGATTCCGAGTCTCTCGCTCGTCGAGGGTCCGGCCTATGGAGAGGTCAGGTCGATGTTCCGTCCTCGAGCGATGGGGCGGCGACACTGGGAAATGTGCGTCGATCGACGCAGACGAGGAGACAGCATGAAAACGCTTCATCTAACGGGCTTCGCGTTTGCTCTCGCGGCGGGGTTCGCGCTGCCGCTGACTGGTTCGGCCGAAGCCGCCATGGGCGGCGCCCTTCCTTCGACTCAGATCCTTCCGCTCGAAAAGGCGCAGTTCTTCTTCCTTGGCCACAACTTCTGCTGGTACGACGACGGCTGGCAGGGCCCGGGTTGGTACTGGTGCAACTACGCCTGGAACACCGGCTACGGTTGGGGCGGCGGCGATGGCTGGCGCGGCTGGAACCGTGGAGCGTATCACGGCCCGAGAAACGCGCCGCGACCCGGCGTCGTCAACCGCGCGCCCATAGTCAACACCGTCCACACGCCCATGGTTAACACCGTCCACACGCCTAGAGTCAATGCCGTCCGCACATCCCAATTCCGTGGCGGCGCCGGCCACGGCGCGGGGCCGAGTCACGCCGGCGGCGGCGGCAAAGTCGACACAAAGCCGGGCAACAAGTGACAGGCGGCGGATCGCGCATTCGTCTTCGCGCGCCGCCGGACTCACTCCAAACGGCGCGGACCGATATCGATAACGCGAAAGCGCCGTGCGGCGATTGAACGATAAGGCTGGACGGAAGGAGCGGGAGGCGGCGCGCGTCGAAGCGCTCCTGCTTCCGCTCTCTTTTCGCCATCGGGCGCAAGCAGCTTCGAGGCCGCCCAACCCGCTTCGTGCGAAAGGGGGAGTCGTCTCTGTCGCCCGCGCCTTCTTCGGACATCGCAGCAGGAGCGCATGCCCATGAACATCAGCATCGCCCACCTTCAACCCATCGCCTCCCTCGTCGCCGGCGTCCTCATTCTGATGATGCCGCGATTGCTCAACTACATCGTCGCCTTCTTCTTGATTGTGTCGGGAATCCTCGGCCTCGGGCTCGTTCACTAAAGGATCTCGCAGGCCGATAACGCCCGAATCCCTCGCGACAAGAGACGTCGAAGGGCGAACCGCCAAAGGACATCCGTCGTGAGCGAATTCTGGGGCGGCCCGTCATGAGTCTCGCGCACGCGTTGCGCGCGTTGGCGCTGAGCGCGGCGCTGCTGGGCGGCTGCGCGAGCGATCCGCGCACGTCCTTCACCGAATCCGAGCAAATGACCGCAGTCGCCATCGGCGCGCCCAATATTCGCTATTGGGCCGACGCCACGGCGAGCGCGCTTCAAGGCGCCGTGCGACCCGCCGTCGTGCAGAGAGGACGACCGTTCGTCTATCTCGCTCTCTCCGGCGGCGGCGGCGGCGGCGCCTTTGGCGCCGGCGTCCTCAACGGCTGGAGCGAGTCGGGGACGCGACCGGAATTCACCATCGTCTCGGGCGTGTCGACCGGCGCGCTGATCGCTCCTTTCGCGTTTCTCGGACCCGACTATGACGACAGGCTCCGACAAATCTACACCAATGGCCAGGCGCAGCGCTTGATCGGCCAGCCCAATCCTCTGGGGGCGCTGTTCGGTTCCGGAGTGCTGGGTCCCGAGCGCCTGCGCCGGCTGGTGGGGCGCTATCTCGACGACGATGTCATCAGGGCGATCGCGCGCGAGGATCGAAAAGGGCGGCGCCTGCTGGTGGTCACGACCAATCTCGACGCGCAGCGCGCCGTCGTCTGGGACATGGGCGCCATCGCCACAAGCGGCGACCCCGACGCCTTTGCTCTGTTCCGCGAAGTTCTCGCCGCCTCCGCGAGCGTCCCCGTGGTCTTTGCGCCACAAATGATCAATGTCGCAGCCGACGGCAAAGTCTTCCAAGAGATGCACGTCGACGGCACGCTGAGCGCGCCCATCTATACGTTGCCGCAGGCGGTGCTGTTCGGCGGCAAGCCGATCCTGCGCGCGGCGCGTCCGGCCCTCTATGTCATCGTCAACGCCCGCATCGATCCGGGTTTCGCCGTCGTGCCGGACCAAGTCGAGGCGATTGCGGCGCAGTCCCTGTCCACCTTGAATCGGGTCAGCGCGAAGGCGGTCCTCGCCGAGACCTATGACGTCGCCGGCCGCGAGGGCTTGAGCTTTCACTTGAGCTATATCGGTCAAGATCACCCTGACAGCGGCGGCACCGGCTTCGAAACCGACGCGATGCGTCAGCTCTACGACTATGGCCGCGAGAAGGCTCGCTCCGGCGGCCTTTGGGTGACCGAGTTATCGCAAATCGAGGCGGCCAAGGACGCGGGCAAGGCGGTCGCCGCGCCGACCGTTCGCTGACGGCGCGAGGCGGCGCACCGCATTCGTCGCGCTCGGAACTTGACGAGCGACATTTCGATCGCGCCGTGACGTCTCGCGATCAGCAAGGAACCGGCGGCCACCGCCGGGAATCGGATTGGATCACGCCCATGCCAAATCCAGCCGTCGACCATCGCGCCTCGACCGCTCGTGGCGACGCCGACGTGAGCGCCGCCTCGCCGACAGGCCTGACGAGCGACGAAGCGCGTCGCCGCCTCGCGCAATTCGGCCCCAACGCGATGCCGGACACCAGCGTCCATCCCTTGCGCCAGGCGTTGGAAAAGTTCTGGGCGCCCGTTCCCTGGATGCTCGAAGCCGCCATTGCGCTCGAGCTGGCGCTCGGCAAATACACCGAAGCCTCGGTGATCGGCGCACTGCTCGTTTTCAACGCCGCTCTGGGATATTTCCAGGAAAGTCACGCGCAGGCGACCCTCGCCGCGCTGAAGTCGCGGCTGGCGATGACCGCGTCCGTCCGCCGCGATCGCGCATGGACGAATGTTCCCACCGCCGCGCTCGCGCCCGGCGATGTGGTGAAGTTGTCGCTCGGCGGCGTGGTTCCCGCGGATGCGCTGATCAAAGATGGAGAGATCCTGCTCGATCAATCCATGTTGACCGGCGAATCCGTTCCCGTGGAGGCGGGCGCAGGCCGTCAGGCGTATGCGGGAGCGCTGGTGCGGCGCGGCGAGGCGGTGGCGGAAGTCACGGCGACCGGCGCACGCACCAGATTTGGCCGAACCGCCGAACTCGTTCTCACCGCTCATGTCGTCAGCTCGCAGCAGAAGACGGTCATGCGCGTGGTGCGCAATTTGGCCGCGTTCAACGGCGTCTTGATCGTTGCGCTCACGGCCTACGCCGCTCTGATCAAAATGCCGATTGTTGAAATCGTCCCCCTCATTCTCACTGCGGTTCTGGCCTCGATTCCGGTCGCGTTGCCGGCGACCTTCACCCTCGCGGCGGCGCTCGGCGCGCGCAATCTCGCCAAAATCGGCGTCCTGCCGACGCGGCTCTCCGCCGTGGATGAAGCGGCGACAATGGATGTCCTGTGCGCGGACAAGACCGGCACCTTGACCCAGAACGCTCTGAGCGTGACGCGGGTCCGCCCGATGCCGGACTTCGACGAAGCGCATGTCCTGGCGTTGGCCGCGTTGGCCAGTTCGGAGGGCGGCCGGGATCCAGTCGACGAGGCCGTCAGGTCGGCCGCCCAAGGAAAGGACGCAGCCGATACGCCGAAGTTGACCGCCTTCACGCCGTTCGATCCGGCCAGGAAAATGTCCGAGGCGAGCGCCGTGGATTCGGGCGGAGCGACGCAACGCGTGGTGAAGGGCGCCTATGCCGTCGTGACCGCGCTCGCCGAGACTTCGCCGACCGCCGAAGCGAGCGCCAAGGAACTCGAAGGGCGCGGCTTTCGCGTGCTGGCGGTCGCGGCCGGACCTGCCAAAGCGATGCGATTGGTCGGCCTGATCGCGCTGAGCGATCCGCCGCGCGCGGACTCGGCGACCCTCGTCAAGGAACTCAGCGCGCTGGGCGTGCGCACGGTGATGGTGACGGGGGACGCGCCGGCGACGGCCGCCATTGTCGCGAAGTCGGTCGGCCTCGACGGCGCCCTTTGTCCGCCCGGACCTATCCCCGAAACGGTCCATCCCGAAGATTACGCCGTCTTCGCCGGCGTGCTGCCCGAGGACAAGTTCAAGCTCGTCAGGGCCTATCAAAACGGCGGGCACACCGTCGGCATGTGCGGCGACGGCGCCAACGATGCGCCGGCGTTGCGCCAGGCGCAGATCGGGATTGCTGTCTCCACGGCGACCGAAGTCGCCAAGGCGGCCGCCGGCATGGTGCTCACGGAACCGGGCCTGGCCGGCATCGTCGCCTCGGTCAAGCAAGGTCGCCTCATCTTTCAACGAATCCTGACGTACACGCTCAACTCCATCAACAAGAAGATCGTCCAGGTGCTGTTCATCGCGGCCGGACTCGTCATGACGGGACAAGCGATCCTGACGCCGCTGCTGATGGCGCTGATCATGATCATCGGCGACATTCTCGGGATGTCGCTGACGACGGACAACGTGCGACCTTCGCCGCGGCCCAACGTCTGGCGAATCGGCAATCTGACGATCGCCGGCGCCGTCATGGGACTCGGCCAATTGGCGTTTTGCCTGTCCGCCCTCGCCGTCGGGGCGCACCTCGCCGGATACGACATCGACAGATTGCGGACGCTGGCTTTCGTCGTCATCGTCTTCGGCAATCAAGCGACGACCTACAACAATCGCGAACGGCGACGAATCTGGTCCTCGCGTCCCAGCCTGTGGCTCGCCGCGTCGTCATGCGCCGACATTGTGATCGCCGCGGCGCTCGCCCTGGCGGGAATCGCCATGGCGCCCTTGCCGCTCATTGCGGTCGCCGGGACATTTGTCGCCGCCGCCGCTTTCGCCTTCGTCATGGACTTTGTAAAGGTTCCCGTATTCCGCCGCCTTGCGATCGGCTAGCGCGCAACGCTCGCGCGCGCCAATTGTCGCGCGGCTTCGCTCAAGCGTTAGAGCCCGGCCAACCATAGTGCTTGTGAAGCCGCTTCGCGTAGACTTGCGTGAACGCCACCAGGGGGTCCCACCGAGGGCTCGACTTGACCTGCTCGCGCGACGCGGCGAGCTCGACATGGCGGTCGAACCATTCGATCGTCTTCACCGCCAGCGGCGAAATCAGCACGCGCTGGCCAAACCACCAATTCCGGGTGTCGACGATGAAATAGTGGATGCTCCAGTCGGCGTCGTCGATCATGAAATTCTCGATATGGCCGATTTCGCCGTCGACGGCGTGAATGCGATATCCCGTCACTTCGTCGACGCTGCGCACATGCGGATCCGATCCGTACAAGCTGGCGGGCTTGCCTTGCGCCGCGGCGCTGTCCAGGCCCAGGCCCAGGCCGAAATAGGGCGGCGCCATATAGGGCCAGGCGATCGCGCCGGGCGTCTCGCTGAGATAGGGACCGCCCCAAAGCGGGTCCCAGCCGTAGTAGGTGTAGAGCCGGTCCTCCATCTGCTGCGACACCGGCTGATCCTCACTCAGTTCCGGGCTCTTTTCGACTTGAGCCTTGGTCAGCGTCACGGGAAATCGCTGTTGCTCCAGGTCGGCGAGCGACACGGCCGAAGGGTGGATCAACACCTTGCGGCCCGGCAGCCAAGTTCCGCAATCGACGACCAGCCAGCGCACCCTCCACGATGCGTCGTCGAACAGGAAATCGGCGACGGTTCCGATCCGACCGTCGCTCGCCTCGATCGCAAAACCCTTCAGGGCCGAAATAACCTGCATCATGATTTGACGACCTCATTCGCGCCCAACGCCGACGCCGCTCAATTTTCCGCCAGTGGTGGAGGACGCCGCAAGACTCAGCGCCGCCAGGGCGACCAGGGCGATATTCAAGATCGCTATCGACATGTCGCAGTTCCTCGTTCTCGGCTAAATCGCCGGGCGCTCGGATGCGGCCGGCCTAAGAGGGCTGGCGGCGGAGAGGGGGGGCCCGCCGCCGCCAGATCTTGGAGCCGAACGCGTCGCATTCTTGAGCGCGCTGGACCGCTCCAGAGACGACAGTAGGAGGCGCGCCGCCGGCGGCGATAGGTTCGGAAACTACCTATTGCAGCGGCATTGGCCTCACAAGCCCGAGCGGCGGCGCAACCTTCGACCGCTTCGGCGGCGCATTCGAGATGAGTAGAATCCGAGTCTGACGTCGCGGTCGCGACCTCGACTACCACTAACGCTTGCTCACGCTGTCACTTGTGCGCCCAGGACTGGCGCGACCGTGCAGGAGGATCCGATGCAGAAGATTTCCGTCGACCTCATCCGGCTGGCCGTCTCGTGCCTGGCGATTTCCGCTTTCGTCGAGGTCGGGGTGACGCAAGGCCTTCGTTACAGCGCTCGAGTCGCCATCGCGAAGATGCAGATCGCGCCGCCAATTCAAGTGAAGGCGATCTCCGTCGGCGCTCCGGCGTTGTGTTGGACAATCGATGAGCCGATTGGCGCGCCTGCGACGCAGGAAGCGCAACCCGAAAGCGCAGCGGCTGCGCAGACCTGCTCGAGCGTCGCGCCGAACTTGCGCCGCCTCAGCGAACCGCAGAGCCGACTGGCGCTGGCGCCTTGAGCCGCCTCGCCCTCGCGCCGCGTTGGAATGTCTTGCCGTGCTCGCAATCGGACGCGGCCTGGACTCGAGACTCCACTGGAGAAGCAGAACATGACCAAGTCCGCTCGCGGCCTGAAATACGCCCTGCTGGGCGCGTCGCTGTCGATGGTGGGGTCCGCAGGACTGGCGGCCGCTCAGTCCGCGCCGCCTGGCGAGCCCACCGAGGCGAAAGGCAAGGTTGCGCAATACTCGTTGACTCCGAGCGGCGCTGTGGACGGGCTGATCCTGGTCGACGGAACCGAGGTGCTCGTGCCGCCGCACCTGTCGACCCAACTGGCGTTCGTCATCCGCCCCGGGGAAGCGGTGACGGTCGAAGGGGTGAAGACGGTCGCCAACCCGGTCGTGACTGCGGTCTCGCTGACCAATGACGCCACCGGCGCGGTTGTCGACACGCGCCCGCCCGGTCCGCCACAGCAAATCGACGACGAGAGTCGGATCAAGCTGCAGCTCCACGATCCGGACGGGCATCTCAACGGCGTGCTGCTCGAGGACGGCGCCATCGTCCGCATGCCGTCGCCCGACGCCGAGCAGGACGCCGCCGGACTCGCCGTCGGTCAGCCGCTCTACGCCAGCGGCGAGGGCGTGACGACTCCCCTCGGCAAGGTGATCGCCGCGCGCGAGGTCGGACCCGCCAAGACCAAGCTCATCAAGGTCGACGAGTCCCGCTTCGAGCGCTGGAAGCACGACTTCTTCGGCTTCGGCGACGCGCCCGCCCCTGCCGCCGCGCCGCCGCTGGCCGCCGCGTCGCCTGCGCCCGTCGCGACGAAGACTCCGTAGCGAGGGGCGCCGACGCAACCAGTCAGCCGGCAAGGCGGCGTTCGTTTCGGCCGGGCCGGGCGGCGCGGACGCTCGGCGCGCGCCAAGCGGCGGCTCCCTCCGGCTAGGTAATTTCCGACGCTGCCGCCGGGTTAGCGATCCCTCTACGCTCCCGATGGGAAACCGGAACGGCGCGATTTCAGGCGTCGTCGCGTGTCGCCCCAAAACACACGGAGAACGCAACCATGGACAAGAACAAGATCGCCGGCTCGACCAAGGAAGTCACGGGCGCCGCGAAAGAAGCGGTCGGCAAGGTCATCGGCGACGCCAAGTTGCAGAGCGACGGCAAGACCGAAAAGGCCGTCGGCAAGATTCAAAGCGCCGTCGGCGGCGTCAACGACGCGGTGCGCGACGCGCTGAAGACGTCGTGAGGTCCGCCGCCTCCGCCGGCGCGAAACCCATCAGCCAGGAGCCTGAGTCATGAGTCTCATTCTCATCGTCATCTTGTTGATCATCGTCTTCGGCGGCGGCGGCGGTTATTACGCGCACAGTCGTTACGGCGGCCCTGGACTCGGGGGCGTTCTGGGCGTCGTTTTGATCGTCATCCTCGTGCTGTGGTTCATGGGCCGCTAGCACGTCGCACGCCCGCGACGCCGCAGTCGTGCGGCGTCGAAGCCGTCGTGTGAGCGCGCCGACTCGTGGCGAGGCGAAGCGGCGTTCCGCTCTCAGAGGACTGTCAGTGCCCGACTTGGACGCCAGGCCTTCGATCCCTCCGATTCAGATCGAAGAGACGATCCGTTCGATCGCCCGGCTCCACGCCGAGCACCGCGCCAACGCCACGAGGCATCAACTCGTCGTCGATCGCATCACATCCTTGTTGAGCCGTCCCGTCTTCCTCGCCCTCCTGACAATTGTCGTCGTCGGCTGGGTGAGTTCTAACGTCGCCGCCGTCGCGCTCGGATATCGGCCGCTCGATCCGCCTCCCTTCCCGTGGTTGGCTGGCACGGCGTCGTTGGCGTCGCTCTATTTGGTCGTGCTGATCCTCACCACGCAGCGGCGCGACGATCGTCTCAACCAACGCCGCGAGCAGTTGAATTTGGAGTTGGCGATTTTGAGCGAGCAAAAGACCGCGAAGGTGGTCGCGCTTCTCGAAGAGCTGCGCCGAGACAGCCCGGCGGTTCGCGATCGAGTCGACACACTCGCCGACGCTATGGCTACGCCGGCGGACCCCCAATCGGTGATCGACGCCATTGAGAAGACGCGCTGCGTGGGCGCGCCCGCTTCGCGAGCCGCGGGCGCCTCGTAAGCGCGCACCCCAGCCTCGTCGGCTTCCTCGGGATCTCCGACCAGGGTTTTCGATACTGCGGAGCGGACCGCGCACGGCGGGCGATCTGCTCCGAAGGTCGAGCCAGAGAGTCTGGACCGTGAAGCCCTCGCAATGTCAGAGTGCGTAGAATCCGAGGGCGCCTGACGACGTCCGGCCGACCTAGGATGGCGCCAGTGGAACCGGCGGCGGTTTGCGGCATTGAGAATTTTCGGAGGGCGTCATGCAGGGTGAAAGTCTACTCGTCATTATTGCGGTCGGCGTCATCGCGGGATGGTTGGCCGGCCAGCTCGTTCGCGGCACCGGATACGGGCTCATCAACGACCTCGTCATCGGCGTCATCGGCGCATTCATCGGCGGGTGGCTGCTGCCCAAACTCGACATCAACCTCGGCGGAGGCATCATCGCCGCGATCATCGCGGCGACGATCGGCGCGGTGTTGCTCCTCATCGTCCTTCGGCTCGTTCGCGGCGGCGGTCGCTGGGGCGGCGGCCGTTGGGGCTGGCGCCGGTAAAGGGCGCGCTTGGTCGAGCGCCGACGCGTTTTGGCCGGCGCACCGCGTCTTCAACCACGCGGCGGCGTCGACCGACTTGGCGGACTCGAGTCAGCGACTGCGCCTACGGCGCTTGTCCTGACCCGCTGCTTCCGCCCGCGGCGACGAGCGCCAGGCGGGCCAGCGCGGGAAGCGACTTCGATCCGGTTCTTCTCATGATCGACGCGCGGTGGTTCTCGACCGTGCGTTGGCTGATGCCGAGGTCGGCCGCAATGTTCTTGCTGGGCTGGCCGGCAAGCACCCGCTCCATCACCTCGCGCTGTCGCGGCGTCAGACCCGCAAGGTGGGTCGCCGCCGACTCCCGCCATTCCTCCAACTTGCTCGAATCTTGCGACAGTTCGAGCGCCCGCTCGATGCTGGCGATCAGTTCGTCGCGGCTAATCGGCTTCTCGATGAAATCCAGCGCGCCCGCCTTCATCGCTTCGACCGCCATCGGCACGTCGCTGTCGCCGGTGATCATGATCGAGGGCAAATGGCAGCCGTCGGCGCGCAGTCGTCGCAGCAATTCGAGCCCGCTCATCCCCGGCAGATAGGCGTCGATCAACAGGCAGGCGGAACGGCCCGGTCGAAAGGCTTCGAGAAACGCCTCGCAGCTCGCATAGGTTTCGACGACACGGCCGTCGTCCTCCAGCACCGTGCGGATCGCCTCGAGAATGCGATCGTCGTCGTCGACGACGAAGATCTTGCCGTGGTCGGAAGCGATCGCGGCTTCAACCGGTTGAACCGGCCGCGCCGCCAAGGCGGCGGGCGGCTTGGCCAGGAGCTTGTCGATCGCCTGCGTCAACGCGCTCAGCTTGACGGGCTTGTTGAACTGAACGCAATCGTGGAGGGCGATGTCGCGCAGGGCCTCGGTCGAGATGTCGCCGGTGAGGATAATGAAGGGAATTTGGCGGCTGAGCTCTTCCCGCAGTTTCTGAGCGACCTGGATTCCGTTCATGCCGTTCGGCAGATTGTAGTCGGCGAGGACGAGATCCGGTCGGATCGTCCTGCGGGCCGCCAAATCCAGAGCGGCGAGTCCGTCGACGGCCGTCGCCGCGTCATAGCCCTCTTCCTTCAGGAAGAGCTCGAGGTTCTCGCGCACTTCCGGATCGTCCTCGATGATCAGGATCGTTCCCGAGCGCGGCGCCAGGCGCGGTGACGCGTCGTCGGCGCCGTACGGATCGTCGGCAGGCGTCGCCGCGGCGCCGCGCGGCGACAGCGGGACCTCGATCGAGAACACCGAGCCCTTTCCTTGCAGCGAGCGCACCCGGATGCGATGGCCGAGCAGTTCGCCCAGGCTCTTGACGATCGACAGCCCCAGTCCCAGGCCATGGCTGCGCTGGCGGGCGGCGTTGTCCAGTTGATGGTATTCCTCGAAGATCGTCTGCAGCTCGGACGTAGGGATGCCGATGCCGGTGTCCCAGATCTCGATGCGCAGCTTCCCCCTGCGACGACGGCACCCGACCAGCACCTTGCCGCGCTGGGTGTATTTCAGAGCGTTCGAAAGCAGGTTGCGGATCATCTGCTCGAGCAGACGCGGATCGCTGCGAACGTTGAGAGCGCAGGGCATCACACGCAAGGCGAGGCCCGCCGCCTGCGCGTGGTAGGTCAGCTCGTCCCTGAGGCGGTCGAACAGCTCGTTCACCGAAATGTCGGCCGTCTCGGCCTTAACGGCGCCCACTTCGATCTGATTGATGTCGAGCAGCGTGTTCAGCATGCCCGTCATCGCGTTCAAGGCTTCGTCGATCCGTCCGACCAGACTCTGGGCTTTGTCGCCCTCCACCTTCTTGGCCAGCAGGCCTTGAAGCAGCGCGAGCGTCTGCAACGGCTGTCGCAGATCGTGGCTCGCCGCCGCGAGAAAGCGCGATTTGGCCATGGTCGCCAATTCCGCCTGTCGCTTGGCGGCCGTCAGCGCGTCGGCCGTGCGCCGCCGTTCGGTCACGTCTTCAAACGTTATGACGACGCCCTCGGTTTTCTCGTCGCTGGTGCGATAGGGCAAGATCCGACGTATGAACCAGTAGCCGCTCTGACCCTCGACTTCCCGTTCGACCGGCGTTTGGCTCTTCAGCACCTTCCGGGCGTCGTCGAGCAGGGCGTCATCGGCGGCCAGAGATTTCAGATCGGTCAGCGGGCGCCCGACGTCGCCCGGAATCACGTTGAACAGCGCCTTGGTCGCCGGCGTGAAAAACCGGATGTTGAAGCGGGTGTCGAGGAAGATCGTCGCGACGTCGGTGCTGTAAAGGACGTTCTGCAAGTCGTCCGAGGTCGTGCGTTGCCGGTCGAGCGTTTCCTGCAACTGGCTGTTGAGAGCGGTCAGTTCCTCGTTGAGCGACTGCAGCTCCTCTTTGGACGCGAGCAGTTCCTCGTTCGTCGATTGATATTCCTCGTTGACGGACAGCGCCTCGTCGTTGATCGCCGTCTGCTCTTCGCTGGAGGTCTCCAGGTTGCGGATGGCGCTCTGGAGTTCGGCCTTGGTCGACTCGAGTTCCCGTTCGAGTTCAACGACGCGCGGGACGTCGGCCGGCGGAACGCCGCCGCTGACGACGGCTTCCGCGGCCGGCGCCTCGACGAAGCACACCAGCAACAGGTCTTCGCGCTTGCCCGGCGCCGGTTCGACGACGATCTGGAACGACGATGCGCCGGCTTCGCCCTTGATCTGCCCGCCGGGCGTGACGACGCGCACATTGTCCCGCAGAGCGCGCTGAACCGCCGACTTCAATTTGGCGCGCACGCCCTCACGCGCCATCGCGATCAAATCGTGCGCAGGACGGCCCGACGCGACTTTGAGATAGCGATCGACAGTTCCTTGGAAGTGGAGACATTCGAGCTTACGGTTGACCAGCACGGCGGCCGGACCGTAGGTCTCCAGCACCATTCTTCGGCAAAGCTCCGCGAGCTCCGCCTGACGCGACGGCGTCTGAGTCGGTCCGGAAAGCACACGCATCCGCGCTCCTTCGCCGGCGCTGAGAGACAATCCAAGGTAGCCCGGCCGGCTGCCGCCGACGCGTCGATAGAGGCGCTCGGACTTGGAGACGACGGCGAACCGGCCGTCGGCGGCGTTGATTGCTTCTGCATTGCCGAGAAGCAGGAGGCCGCCTTCGCGCAAGGCGAAATGGAAGACTGCGGCGACCTTCGCTTGCGCTTCGGGGCGCAAGTAAATCAGAAGGTTGCGGCACGAAACGAAGTCGAGACGCGCGAACGGCGGGTCCGCCAGCACGTCCTGCACGGTGAACACCACGCTGGCGCGCAGCTCGGGCGACACCCTGTAGGAATGGTCCTCCCTGACGAAGAACGCCGCCAGCCGACTCGGCGTGACGTCGGCCTCGATCGATTGGGGATAGAGGCCGTCACGAGCGATCGCCACTGCGTCCGGGTCGACGTCGCTGGCGAAGACCTGCAGTTTGACGTCGCGTTTCGACGCGCCGATCTGCTCGCGAAACAGCATGGCGAGGGAATACGTCTCTTCGCCGGAACTGCAACCGGCGACCCAGATCCGCAGCGGCCGATCCAGGGAATGATCGCGCACGAGATTGGGGATGACGTCCTTCTCCAGGAACTCGAAGACCGGCGCGTCGCGAAAGAAACCGGTGACGTTGATCAGCAAGTCGCGAGAGAGCTGATCACGTTCGTCGGCGTCGTGAAGCAGGAGATCCAGATACGCGCCCGCGGTGTTCATCGCCGCCATCGCCATGCGCCGCTCGACGCGACGTTCGAGCGTGCCATGCTTGTAATGGGTGAAATCGTGAACTGTCTTCGTGCGCAGCAGATCGATGACCTTCGGCAGCAAAGCCTGTATTGACTCCTGCGACCGCGATGTCTTCGGCGCGGGCGTAAAGGCCACGCCCTGTTCGTGGCTGACGAGCGCCTCGGCGATCTTCGCCGCAGGGAGCACGAGATCGACTTCGCCCGTCGCGATGGCGCTTCGAGGCATGCCGTCATAGTCGGCTTCGCCGACTTCCTGCGCGATGGCGAGGCCGCCTTTCGCCTTGACCGCTTTGAGCCCGAGACTGCCGTCGGCGCCGGTTCCCGAGAGGACCACGCAGACCGTGCGCGCGCCGCACTCGCGCGCCAGAGAATTCAGCAGGAAATCGAACGGCAGGCGCATGCCGTGACGCTCTTGCGGCCGCGAAAGCCGCAACGCGCCTTTGTCGTCCACCGAGAGATAGACGCCGGGCGGAATGACGTAGACGCGTTCCCATTCGATCGCCATTCCGTCGGTCGCCTGCAAGACCGGCATCGCCGTGTTGCCGGCGAGCAAGTCGACCATCATGCTGTCGTGGCTCGGGTCGAGGTGCTGGACGAGTATGAAGGCCATGCCGTTATCGGCGGGCAGCGCGGCGAGCACCTTCCTGCATGCCTCGAGGCCGCCGGCCGAGGCGCCGATCGCCACGATCGGGAAATCGGCGCGGCGGCTGGCGGATAGGGGCTTCCGAATCCAGTGCCGCCGCCCCGCCTCGATTTGTTGCGGACGACTTCTCGGCATTCGGGTTGCTTTTCTCGTCGAGCGGAACTCCAAATGGAGGCTCGCGCAATTCATAGCACAACTCGGGCGTTATTGCGAAACGTTCAAAGCGGGCGCCTCCACGACGACTTGGCGCTGTGAGCCCGAGGTCTGAGTACTTTCCGATTCTTCTCGCGACGACAGCTTTCGGCCATCGTCCCGCCAGGGTCGCCAAGGGCTTGGCGGCCAGGAGGACTGAAGTCATGGCTGAATCAAGGAATGCGGAGATGGATCTGGCGGCGTTTCGCGACGATCTCGCCGCACTGAGACATGACGTCTCGAGCCTGATCGATCACGTCAAAGGCGGAGCGGCGGACAAAGTTCAGAACGCCGCCGAACAAATCGATCGCGGGGCGCGCGGAATCTGCAACGACGTGGGGGCGGAAGGCGAGCGTTCGGCCAAGGCGGTCGGCGCCTGGGTCGAGAAGCAGCCGGTGCTCGCGCTGCTGATTGCGCTCGGCGTCGGTTACATCGGCGCGCGCGCGTTCCTGCGGTGAGCGGGTCCGCCGCAACGAGCGATCTCGCAAAGCTCGCGCTCGCCGTGCTCCAAACCAGGGCCGCGCGCGACGCGCAGCAATCGATCAAGCGGCTGGTGCGTTTTGCCCTGCTGCAAACGATCGCGGCTCTCTGCGTCATCGCTGCGCTCGGCTGCGCATTGGGCGCGCTCTTGATTTACGCCACGCCCGTTCTCGGCGGCGCGGGCGCGTTGCTGGCGGGCGCCGCCGTTTTCGCCGTGATTGCGCTTGCCGCGCTCGGTTTGGCGCGGCGCGCGGAAAAGATGCGCTCGCGGTCGCCCGCCCTCGGGTCCGCTGCGGACGCACCGCTCGCAGCAGCGGCGAACCTGCTCAAGCAGCACACGGGGCTGACTCTGCTCGCCGCTCTGCTCGCCGGTGTGTTCGTCGGCAGCGAACGTTAGTCGCCGCCACGGCAAACCCCGACGCCGGGACTGTCGCCTCACCGCCACATGAGTAGATTCCGACGCTCCCTTTCGCGATCACCGATCCGTTATCTTCGGCGCATGCGTGGTCGCCTTCGCTCCACGCGCAACGAAAGCTTTAGTCGTCAAACGAGCGCAGCGGCGCAGCGCCCCACACCCGGTCTGCGAACCCCACGAAGGCCACCCATGCATCCGACCCACAACACTTTGTCCGAGAACATCGGCGTCCAGCCCGTCGACCATCAGCTCTGGCTGGTCGAATCGCATGTCGCGCCGAAATGAGCCACGCGGCGGCATTCGCGAAGGCGCCGGCAAAGTCATGGCCGCGCGGGCAGGAAGGTAAGTCGATGAAGGCGTTGCGCATCCTGGTGGTGGAGGACGACGTGACGATCGGCGGACTGCTCGCCGAGACGCTCGAGGATCTCGGCCACGTCGTCTGCGCCGTGGAGACCAACGCCGCCAATACGGTGACCGCCGCCGCCCGTCACCACCCCGATCTGATCATCGTCGACGTCGGGCTCGGCGAAGCGAGCGGCGTCGCGGCGGTCAATGAGATCCTTCGCGGCGGCTTTGTTCCTCACGTCTTCGCCACCGGCGACGCGCTGCGGGACCTGTCGCTCGGGCCCGAAGCGGTGCTCATCCAAAAGCCCTTCCGCGGGCCGGACATCGTCCACGCGATTGAGCGGGCGCTCGCGGCGAAGCCGGCCGGCGGCGGCGTCGCGCCGCCGGTCGCCCGAACGCCCGCCTGATCGCAAGAACGCCCGCCGACTCGTGAGCCCGGCGCAAGGCGTGCGGTCGGCGGCGATCAGTCAGATGACCCGCGCGCTTCCGTGAATGGGGCGGCTTGCGGGATCGCCTTTGGCTGAAGCGCCCGATTTGGCGTCGACGATCGCCAACCCGACAACCAGTCCGACAACTGATCGAGATAGATATAGATGACCGGCGTCGTGAACAGCGTCAGCGCCTGGCTCACCAGCAGGCCGCCGACGATCGCGTAGCCGAGCGGCTGTCTGAGTTCGGAGCCGGCGCCCGTCCCGAGCATGAGCGGGACGCCGCCGAGCATCGCCGCCATCGTGGTCATCATGATCGGTCGGAAGCGCAGCAGCGCCGCACGGCGCACGGCGTCATGCGCCGACAGGTGGTCGTCCCGCTCGGCGACCATGGCGAAGTCGATCAGCATGATGCCGTTCTTCTTGACGATGCCGATGAGCAGAATGACGCCGATCAGCGCGATCAAGCTGAAATCAAAATGGAACAGCATCAACGTTGCGATCGCGCCGACGCCGGCCGACGGCAAGGTCGAGATGATCGTGATCGGATGGATGTAGCTCTCGTAGAGGATGCCGAGGATCAGGTAGACGACCACCAGCGCGGCAATAATCAGCATCCAGACCGTCGCGAGCGAGTCCTGGAACGCCTGCGCGTTGCCCTGGAAACTGGCGATGATGGTGGCGGGAAGCTGCAAGTCGCTCTGCGCACGCTGAACCGCGCTCGTCGCCTGGCCGAGCGCCACGCCGGGCGCCAGATTGAAGCTGATGGTGATCGCGGGGAACTGGCCTTGATGGCTGATCGACAGCGGCTGGACGGGCGTCGTCGTCCATTTCGCGAACTCGGACAGCGGCACTTCGCCGCCGGTCGTCGGCGACTTCAGAAATATCCGGTCGAGCGTCGTCAGGTCGTTTTGCAGGCTCGGCAGAAGCTCCATGATCACTTCGTAGCTCGAAAGCTGGGTGAAGTACTGGGCGATCTGACGCTGGCCGAAGGCGTCGAAGAGGGTGTCGTCGATCGTCTGAGCCGTCAGCCCGTATCGGGCCGCCTGGTCGCGATCGAACGTCAAAGTCAGCGTCGCGCCCGCCGTCTGCTGGTCGGTGGCGACGTCGCGCAGTTCGGCCAGAGTCTGCAGCTTGGTGAGCATCTTGGGCGCCCAGGCGTTCAGCGCGTCGGAATCGGACCCTTGCAGCGTGTACTGATATTGGGTGCGCGAGGCGCGTCCGCCGACCGTCAAGTCCTGCGCCACTTGCATGAACAGCTTGGCGCCCTCGACCTTGTCGAGCTGCGGACCCAAACGCGCGATGATCTGATCCGCGGTCGCCGTGCGCTGGTCGCGCGGCTTCAGCGTTATGAACAGCCGCCCGGCGTTGAGCGCGTTGCCCGTGCCGCCGATCGACATCGCGACATGAGCGACCGCCGGATCCTTGAGGACGATCGCGCCGAGCGCTACCTGTCGCTGCGCCATTTGGGCGAAGGAAGCGTCCTGTGCGGCTTGCGATATGCCGTTGATCTGACCGGTGTCCTGTTGCGGGAAGAACCCCTTCGGAATCGCCACGAAAAGGCCGACCGACAGAGCGAGAAACGCGAAGAAGATCATCAGCGTGGCGAAGCGGAATTTGAGCGCGACGTCGAGACCGCGCTCATAGGCCTTCAGCAACGCCGCAAAGCCGCGCTCGCTCAATTGGTAGAATCGCCCGTGATGGGCGTCCTTCGCGGCGGTCAAGAGGCGCGACGCCAGCATCGGCGTCAGCGTCAACGACACCACCGCCGACACGGCGATCGTCATCGTCAGCGTCACCGCGAATTCGCGGAACAGCCGCCCGATGATGCCGCCCATCAGCAGCAGCGGGATCAGCACCGCAATCAGCGAAATGCTGATCGAAACGATGGTGAAGGCGATTTCGCGCGAGCCTCTGAGCGCGGCGGCGAACGGCTCCTCGCCCTCTTCGATGTAGCGGGTGATGTTCTCGAGCATCACGATCGCGTCGTCGACGACGAAGCCGACCGAAATCGTCAGCGCCATCAGCGACAAATTGTCGAGGCTATAGCCGGCGACCCACATCAGCGCGCAGGCGCCGAGCAGCGCCAGCGGCACGGCGACGCTCGGGATGATCGTCGCCCACAAACTGCGCAGAAAGACGAAGATCACCATCACCACCAGCGCGACGGTGAGCAGCAGCGTGAACTGCACGTCCTGAACGGAGGCGCGGATCGTCTGCGTGCGGTCGCTCAAGGTGAAGATGTCGATCGAGGGCGGCATCGAGGCCTTGATGCGCGGCAGCTCGGCCATGATCTCGTCGACGATGTCGATGACGTTGGCGCCGGGCTGCTTGAAGATGACGAGGAAGACGCTGCGCTTGCCATCGGCCCAGGCCGCCTGCGTCGTGTCCTGCGCCTCGGTCACCGCCTGGCCGATGTCGCGCACCCGCAGCGGAGCGCCGTTGCGGTAGGCGACGATCACGTCGTTCCAATCCGCCGACCGGACGAGCTGGTCGTTGGTGTAAATCGTGAAGGCGCTCGCCCCGCCGTTGATCGCGCCCTTGGGTTCGGCCAGCGTCGTCACCGAGAGCGGCGTGCGCACATCCTCGAGCGAGAGCCCTTTAGCGACGAGCTTGGCGGGATCGAGTTGGATGCGGATGGCGGGCTTTTGCTGGCCGCCGACGCTCACCTGGGCGACGCCGGCGACCTGACTGATCTGCTGGGCGAGCTTGGTCTCGACATTGTCGTCGACCTCGGTCAGCGGCAGGAGTTCCGAGGTCGCGGCGAGCAGGAGAATGGGAGAGTCCGCTGGGTTCACCTTGCGATACGTCGGCGGACTCGGCAGGTCTTTCGGCAATTGCCCGCTGGCGGCGTTGATCGCCGCCTGGACGTCGGCCGACGCCGAATCGATGTTGCGGTCGAGATCGAATTGGATGGTGATGGCGGTCGAGCCGAGCGTGCTCGTCGACGTCATTTGCGAGACGCCGGCGATCTGCGCGAATTGCGTCTCGAGCGGCTGGGCGACCGCGGAGGCCATGGTGTCGGGACCGGCGCCCGGCAGCTTGGCGGAAACCTGAATGGTGGGGAAATCGACCTGAGGCAGCGGCGCGACCGGCAATCGCGGATAGGCGATGACGCCGACGAGCACGATGCCGATCATCAACAGCGAGGTTGCGACGGGGTGCCGAATGAACGGCTCGGAGATGCCGCCCGCCATCTCAGGGCGCCTCATCGGGCGCGCTCGGCGCGGCGGACGCCGGCGGCGTGGCGGCGCTCGCCGCGCTCGACTGGACCAGAGAGCCTCGAACCAATCGGTACTGGCCTGCCGTGACCACGGTCTCGCCGGCCGTCAAACCGGTCAGAACCACCGACTGCCCGTCGCCCTCCTGACCAACCGTGATGGCGCGCGTTGCGACCTTGTTGTCGCCGCCGACCACGAAGGCGTAGAGGCCGTCTGGCCCACGCTCGACCGCCCCGTCGGGCACGACGATGACTTGCTTCAGCGTGTCGACCAGCAGCCGGGTCGAAACCGAGAGGCCGGGCCACAGGGCGCCGTCCGCATTCTCGAACGTCGCCTTCATCCCGATCGCCCCGCTCGCCGGGTCTATCGCGGCGTTGACGACGGAGAGGTGGCCCCGCGAAAGCGTCGTCAATCCGTCTGAACTCAGGGCGGTCACTGGCGCGACGCCGGCCGCGAGCGCCTTATTGATCTGTGGAACATCCTCCTCAGGCGCCGTGAACACGACTGAGATCGGTTGCAACTGCACAATCGTCACGATGCCCGTCGTGTCGGCGGCGTGCACGATGTTGCCGGCGTCGACGAGGCGAAAGCCTGTCTTCCCGGTGAGCGGAGCGCGGATCGTCGTGTAGTCGAATTGCGTCTGGGCGTTGTCGATGATCGCCTGGTCGCCCTTGATCTGCGCCGTCAGTTGATCGACGGTTGCTTGCTGGGTGTCGAGTCGCTGAAGCGAAACGGAATCTTGTTTGGCGAGTCCGGCGTAGCGCTGCAGGTTGAGCTGCGCATCCCTTAAGCTCGCCTCGTCCTGCGTCTTCTTCGCCAACGCCTGGTCGAGCGCCGCCTGATAGGGACGCGGATCAATTTGCGCGAGGACGTCGCCCAGCTTGACCATTTGTCCTTGTTTAAAGGCGATCTTGATGACCGCGCCATCGACGCGGCTGCGGATGAGAACGGTCTGGTAAGGCTCCACCGCGCCGAGCCCGTTCAAGTAAACTGGAAAATCGGCCGTTTTCGCCTGCCCGATGGTGACGGGGATGGGCGTCGGCGCCTGCGCGCTGTTGGCTGCGGCCGGACCTGCCGTCCCGGCGTCGGCGCCGTAAAAGTGGCGCCAGCCGAAGGCGCCGCAGAGCGCGGCCACGGCCAACGCGGCCGCCAGTGTCCAACGGCTGTGGAGAAGCGAAGCCAAAACACGCTCCCAACCGCGGCGAGTCGACAGCATCTGTCGCTCGCCGACCGTTCGGCGGTCCGTCGCGCGCGCGTGGCCGCCCCCCTGGGGAATAGGCGACGGCGGGTGGCCGAGGGAGGGTCGGAAAATACCTAGACGCCGAGGCTCGACCAATCGCCGCGTCCGTGCGGCGGCCTCCTCACGCCGCGACCGAGCACGGACAAACGACGTGGGTAGATTCCGACTCTGACGACACCCGCCGCCGCGGCCTATTCGTTGAGACAGGTCGATGTAAGGGAAAGCCAAGCGTCGCTTTGCTTGCCGCTTGGTTTTCGCGCTCGAGAAGAGAATCGCCTGTTGACATGGCCCATGCCGCCCTAGCGCCTCTCATTGCAGCGGAGTTCGACAAATTTCTCTACGCGCCGATTCGCGAGGATCGAAACGGAACGCCGCTCAGCGTCCTTTCCGCGCTCGCGCGGTTGAATGTCGATCCGTGGCAAGAAGCCGTCAACCTGGCGGGCATGTCCAGGGACGCTGCAGCGACCCGACTGACGGCGTTGATCGCCGCGCTGCCGAACGAGCCGACCGAGGGAATTTCCGCCAACTCGACCGCCGCCGATCTTGTGGCGCTGTTGCCGAAGGCGGCGGGTTTCACCGTCGGTTCGTCGGACAGCGTGTTTGCCGCGGTCGGGCCGCAGCGGGCGCAAATCCGCTTCGCTTTGGGCGCACTGGCCATCCTGGCCTTGATCGCCCTTGCGCTCTCCGCCAGTCTTTCGTCGCCGCCAGGGACCGGCGCCAAGCCGTTGGCCGCTCCTGCGAGCGACGCTGCGACGGCCGCGCCGCGCGAGCGGAATCCCTGAGGGTTCAACTGAATATGCTGACGCGTCTGCCGCGTTGGGGGCGTCCCTCGCGAAACGCGGCCGCGCGCGAGCGAATTGATGACGATCTGGCTCAAACGCCCCGATCGCCCGAAATCATAGTTACACCGCCAGCGCCGGCCTGCGCGCGTGGGCGTAGGTCGGGTCTGGCGGCCGTTGCGCCCTGATCGAACCGACGCGTTCTTGTCGCCGCTCTCCGCGGCCGTCGGTCTGTCTGCCAGGCGGCCTTCACGCGGCGGAAGGAACGGTAGACGCCGAAAGGGTGACGGCGTCGGCGTCGCGGTGAATATCGAGCCGCGACGGGTTGGTCGCGCCGAGGATGGTCTTGGCGCGCGCGGTCTCTTCCGTCGCGCCCCGCGCCGTGACGAGAAAGCTGTCGGCCTTGATGGCGGACTCGTATTGGAGCACGCTGTCTTTCGGCGCGCCGATGCTGTAGAGGGCGGCGGCCAGCGCAGCCGCGCCGCCGACGACGACGGCGTTCTCGATGCCGGCGACGATGATCGTGGCGAGAAAACCGAGCACCACGACCGGCCCTGTCACCGGCGACGCCAGGAACAGGCCGCCGAAGAACAGGCCCCAGAAGCCGCCCCAAAATGCGCCGCGAGAGCCCCAGAACTTGATCCGGTCGCCGGCGCTGTAGAAGCCGACGACCTTCTGTTCCGAATGATAGCCATTGCCGACGACGCTGAGGTTCTTCATGGCGAAACCACCCGCCGTCAGCGTTTTCACCGCGCCTTCGGCCGCATCGTGATCGGGAAATACGGCGATTGCCGTTTCTAGTTTATCCATGGGGTCTCATTGGGGACGAGGCGGCGCTGAGCAGTCGCTCCGAGCGCGGCTTCGCGCGAAAGCGGCCACGCGCGAGGCGAACCATTCGCCGGCGCGTCGTCCGATGAAACGACGCTACGCGGCGACGCTTCCATGAAGACAGGCTCGGAAACGACCCAGCCGCTCATCGGCGCCCGCGCGCGTCGACGCCGAAAACATGCGCGAAAAGCCCGGCTGAACGACTGGTCGCGGCCCTAGGTAGTTTCCGAGTCTTTCCGGCGGTCCGCCGCGAACTACGGTCCAGGTCATACGCGCATCGACGACGTTCACGCGTCGAGCGGAACCATCGACAAACAGGAGATCATCATGCCGCTGCACAGGATCACAGGGTCCGGCGAATCGGAGATCGAGGACGTATACGCGACCGAACCCGCCAACCGGCGGCTGCCGCGATACCGTATCCCGGAACTCTCCTCCGCTGCGCAGCCCATCTACGATCTGGTGCGCGACGAGCTGCTTCTCGACGGCAACTCGCGTCAGAATCTGGCGACGTTCTGCACCACCTGGTCGGAGCCGGAAGGCCGCCAGTTGATGGCCGATTCGATCAACAAAAACATGATCGACAAGGACGAATACCCGCAGACCGCAGAGATCGAGAATCGCTGCGTGCACATGATCGCCGATCTCTGGCATGCGCCGGGCGCGCGCAACACCGTGGGCTGCTCGACCACCGGATCGAGCGAGGCCTGCATGCTTGGCGGCCTGGCGCTCAAGTGGCGATGGCGCAACCGGCGCATCGCCGCCGGCAAGTCCTACGCCAAGCCGAATTTCGTCTGCGGACCGGTGCAGGTGTGCTGGCATAAGTTCGCCCGCTACTTCGACGTGGAGATTCGTCAGGTTCCGCTCGAGGGCGACGCGCTCGGGCTGCGTCCGGAGGATCTCAAGAAATATTGCGACGAGAACACGATCGGCGTCATCCCGACGCTCGGCGTGACGTTCACCGGCGTCTACGAACCGGTCGCGGCGCTGGCGGCGGCGCTCGACGACCTTCAGCGCGAAACCGGCCTGGACATCCCGATCCACGTCGACGCCGCCAGCGGCGGGTTCATCGCGCCGTTCGTCGAGACCGAACTGGAATGGGATTTCCGCGTCGAGAGGGTCAAGTCGATCAGCGCCTCCGGCCACAAATACGGGCTGGCGCCGCTCGGCGTGGGTTGGGTGGTCTGGCGCGACAAGGAGGATCTGCCTGACGAGTTGATCTTCAACGTCGACTATCTCGGCGGCCAGATGCCGACCTTCGCGCTGAATTTCAGCCGGCCCGGCGGACAGATCGTCGCGCAATATTACAATTTCCTGCGGCTCGGTCGCGAAGGCTATGCGCGAATCCAGCAGGCCTGCGCCGACACCGCGCAATGGCTCGGCGGCGAGATCGCCAAGCTCGGGCCGCTGGAGCTGGTCTACGACGGCAAGGGCGCGCTGCCGGCGGTCTGCTACAAGCTGAAGGAAGGCCACAACTATGGTTTCACGCTGTACGACCTGTCCGAGCGGGTTCGTATGCGCGGCTGGCTGATCGCCTCCTATCCGTTGCCGGCAAACCGTCAGTCGACGGTCATCCAACGGATCCTCGTCCGCCACGGCGTCAGCCGCGATCTCGCGCAACTGCTGCTCGACGATCTCAAGCGCGCGCTCGAGCATCTCCAGGCCAATCCGGTTTCGCATTCGGCGGCGGGGCCGACCTTTCATCACTGATTCTCCAACAGGGGGAGGCCGCGATGGCCAAATCCAAGTTAGCGACCGTTTCCACATTCGGCATAGCGATGATGACGGCGGCGGCCGTCGTCAGCCTGCGCGGCCTGCCGATGATGGCGAAGGAACAGTTGACGCTGTTCGTCTACATCGCCTTTGCGACGTTCATCTTTCTCATCCCCGCCGCGCTGGTCTCGGCCGAGCTCGGCGGCGCCTTCGGCGACAGGGGCGGCGGCGTCTACACCTGGGTGAAGGAGGCGTTCGGCTCGCGCTGGGGCTTTGTCGCCATCTGGCTGCAATGGATCCAGAACGTGGTTTGGTATCCGACCGTGCTCGCGTTCTCCGCCGCGGCAATCGCCTATGTCGTGGGCAAGCCGGAACTCGCGAACAACGGATTCTTCGTCGGAATCTTCTGCATCGCCGCCTATTGGGTTGCGACGCTGATCACGCTGCGCGGCGTGAGCGCCATCGCCAAGGCGACAAGCTGGGCCTTCCTCGCCGGAACGGTTCTACCCGGCGTGGTGATCATGATTCTCGCTGTAATATGGATCGCCCAGGGCAACCCGATCGCCTTGCTCCATCCCGCAGCCGCGGACTCGACGTCCGTCATGTCGATGGCCGGCGGCCACCCGCATCCCCGGTATTTTCCCAACATTGCCGGATTGGGCGACATCGCCTTTCTCGCCGGCATCATTCTACTGTTCGCCGGCGTCGAGGTGCACGCGGTGCACGCCAACGAAATGTCGGACCCGAAGCGGCAATTTCCTGTCGCCATGTTGATCGCGTCGGTGGCGGTCATCCTCCTGTTCACCCTCGGCTCGTTCGCGGTGGCGACCGTGCTGCCCGACCAGCAGATCAATCTTCAGGAAGGATTGATGAAAGCCTTCCAGGACATCTTTGCGCGTTTCGGGATTGCCTGGGCGACGCCGATCGTCTGCCTGTTGCTGGCTTTCGGCGGGATCGGCGGCGTGATGTCTTGGATCAGCGGCCCGAGTCGCGGCTTGCTATGGACCGCCAAGGAAGGCGAAATCCCGCCGATCCTGGCCAAGACCAACAAGAACGGCGTGCAGATCAGCATCCTGATCGTTCAAGGCGCGATCGTCACCGTCCTCTCGCTGACCTATTTCGTGATGGCCGACGTCAGCGTCGCGTTCTTCCTGCTCAGCGCGGTGACGATCACGCTCTATCTGATCATGTATATGCTGATGTACGCGGCGGCGATCCGCCTGCGCTATTCGCAGCCGGATCTGAAGCGCAGCTATCGCGTGCCGGGTGGGACCACGGGCATGTGGATCGTCGCCGGCGTCGGCTTCGCCGGCGTCGCCTTCTCGTTCCTCGTCGGCTTTTTCCCGCCGACGCAACTGCCGGTCGGAAGCCCATCGCTCTATGTCTGGTTGGTCATAGGGGGTACGGTGGCGTTCACCGGCTTGCCGCTGCTGATCGGAACGCTGAAGCAGTCGTCATGGCGGGCCGTCGCTCCGGCCAAAGTTGCCACCCCGAAGGCGGCCTGACGCCTCGGCGCATTTCAACGGCGAGGCGCTGCGGGCGCGCCTCGCTTGCTCTTTTGCCCTCGACCGAGGGTTGAGGCCGGCGTCAGCCAAGGCGCCGATCCGCCTGTCGGCGGCGGCGTGAACGGCTCGCGCCCGTCGAACTCCGGCTGCCGCTTCCTTTCGCCCGGAAGCCGCCAGTCGGCCCGCGGCCAGTTCCCAAAATTCAAGCTGGCTCGTACGATCCGGGCGAGGGCGAACTTGCCCGGCGCCCATCGGCGGGCTTATAGCCCGTCGCGAGCGAGGGGAACGTCCGGGGCATGGCCCAGCAGATCGATGAGCGCGCGCCGGACGAGCAGCGCCATAACGACGCGGGACCGGCGCCTGGGGCCGACCGCCGGAGCGGCTGGGAGCGCGCGATCGCCGAGCGCCGGCCGCTGCTGCACCGGGTCGGCGTCGCCCTCAGCCTGACGATCATCCTTTTCGCGGCGATCATCTTTTTCCGCGTCCTGGTCCGCATCAACCTCGGCCAGTTCCAAGCCGCCTTCGCCGCCACCAGCGGCGACCAGATCGTGATGGCGTTCGGGCTCTCGGCCTTAAGCTACCTCGCGCTGACCGGCTACGACGCGCTGGCTTTGCGCCACCTGCGCGTCCGCGTGCCCTATCGCCTGACCGCGCTCGCCTCCTTCACCAGCTACGCCGTCTCCTTCACCCTCGG
>Ga0181517_10001462_pt1 | contig 26295 bp, 18 predicted proteins | sample PEATcosm2014_Bin_31_FD_119748 | JGI IMG/M metagenome (GOLD analysis project Ga0181517, IMG submission 119748) | Peatland microbial communities from MTU Mesocosm Facility, Houghton, MI, USA - PEATcosm2014_Bin01_30_metaG | ecosystem: Environmental > Terrestrial > Soil > Wetlands > Peat | place... | reverse complement strand
GCTTCGCTTCCCCTGGGCTATTTTCGGTTCCTCCCTAACGGGAGGAATTTGAGGGCTCCCGAGGGGGTGCGCTTCGCCTCCCTCCACCCCAGCGACGAAGACCTGTCACCGGGGACCCCGGCCTGAGCCGTTTTCGGCTCCTCCCTACCGGGAGAAGTTGTTCAGCGGGTGGAACGGAGGAACGATCTTTGCAATCGCCAGATGAGATATGGCAGCACCATCAACGAAAGCAGGACCGATGCACGCAACAGGCCATGGACAATTTCGCCGGCTGAATTTCCAAGGGAGAAACTCATCCCGACGTTCGCGACACCGGAAAGAGCCGAGCGGCCGGCATGAACGCGAGCCGCTGTCCCGGCCCATGCCAGCAGCGCCAAACCGAGAGCGGGCCAGCCCACGCTCAATCTCTGCCGGGCGGCTACCAGAGCAACTCCCCAGCCAATAAAAACCGGCGCGAAAAAGTAAATCATCCTGCCGAATTGAAAATAGGCGTTCGCGAATCCATGGAGCGGACCTGCACCGAAAGGTGTAACGGTTCCGGGCAGAAAGAGACTCCAGCCAGACCACAAAATGAACAGCGTGGCGAACCAGGCCGCAGCAAGACCAAGAAGCGGGGCCAGGCCGAACGCGGCCCACGGCGCACGGAACGACCAGGACTGCAATTGGCGCTGCTCGATCATTGCCCGGGCAAGATCGTCCATCGAGCCGAGCCGGGCCAGCGCGGCGGATTCGGCTTCTTCCCGGTTCAGTCCCCTGCTCTTCTCTTCCGCAGCCAGGTCGGCAAGGTGGTCGGCAAGTTCCTTCAGGTAGCGCCGAACATGCCGCGGGGCGATGCCAGCCCGCAGCAGGCGTTCGCGCAACTCATTGAACGGGGTGACCATATTGCCCTCCCTTCAAGATTCCCCGGATCGCTTCGGCGAGATGGATCCAGGACTCAGACAAGCCGGCCAATCGGCGCACTCCAAACTGGGTGGTCGAGTAATAGATGCGACTGCGGCCGCCGACCGCCTTGCGCCGCGAAACCAATGCCCCGTCGCGCTCCAACCCATGCAGCACCGGATAGACAACGCCTTCGCCCACCGCAATGGCCGCGCTGGTACGGCTGCGGATGGCTTGCACGATCTCGTATCCGTACATCTCCCGCTGCGCAAGCAAGGTGAGGATCAGGAGTTCGGGGACGCCGTTCATGAAATTGGGATTGGTTTCGCGCGGCAGCATAGAGGTGGATGATACCTCGCAGTTCAAGGCATTGCAAGCTGCTCTTTTTTCGCCGGTTTTCGTTTTGGCACAACCTGAATGCCGATAAGAAGTAAAGGTTAAGAATGGAACAACACCTGCGACTCTTGTTTGCTCCATGCTCCCGCCAACGGTTAACTTAAGAGTGATGGACCCCACAGCTTTGGGCGGCCGGTCGGGGCTCCCACGCTTAACCTGGACCAAAGCGCCCGTCAAAACCGGCCTTGATTCAAGGCAACCGTTCTTCGAAGAGCCGCACGCATGAAATATCGGACGGCCGGCGGCAGGCTCAGTTCTTAAGACACGGTCCAGTATCCCCTTGCATTCAACCCCGCTGGAAATGAACGAGGAGACAGCACAAGCACATGACAAAGCAAGTTTCCATCTGTGTCATCGGTTCTGGATATGTAGGACTGGTCGCAGCCGTATGTTTTGCTGAGATGGGTCATCGAGTTACCTGCGTGGACAACGACGAGGCACGGGTGAAGACGCTGAAGGAGGGCCGCGTTCCGATTTTCGAAGAGGGCCTTCCAGAGTTGATGGCCAAACACGGAGGACGCGGGGTGGCGTTCACAGCCGACCTCGGGAAGGCCGTCAAGCGGTGCGAAGCCATCTTCATTGCCGTAGGCACCCCGCAGGGTGACACCGGGGCCGCGGATCTGTCTTACGTTGAAGCGGTCGTTTCAGAGATTGCCCGGGCCATCAGCGGCTACAAGGTGATCGTGGAAAAGAGCACGGTGCCGGTGTACACCAACGAGTGGATCCGCCGGGTAATGCACCGTCATGGCGTGGACCCGCAAAGCTTCGATGTGGTTTCAAACCCCGAATTTTTGCGCGAAGGCACGGCCATCGGGGACTTCCTTCATCCCGACCGGATCGTAGTGGGCGCCGGGACGGAACGCTCGGCCGAAGTGATGCGGCGCATCTATGAGCCGCTAACCGGGGGCAGCTACTACTCCCAGCCGGGGGCTCTTCCGGGAAGATGCAGCGCGGAGCACCCGGCTCAATTGCTGGTGACCTCGGCACAGAGTTCAGAGATCATCAAGCACGCGTCAAATGCGTTTCTGGCACTGAAAATTTCATTCATCAACGCCGTCGCCAACCTTGCCGAAGCGGTGGATGCAGACATTGAAGACATCGCCGCGGGCATGGGCCTTGACAGCCGCATCGGCCCCAAGTTTTTGCGGGCCGGACTCGGTTATGGCGGGTCCTGTTTTCCAAAGGACGTAGCCGCATTTCACTGGGTGGCGCAACAGAAGGGCGTGGATTTTCAACTGCTGCAGGATGTTCGCAAGATCAACGAAACCCAGAAGGACATCTTCTACAACAAGGTGCTCTCGGCCTTGTGGACGCTGCGCGGCAAGCGGCTGGCGGCCCTGGGCCTGGCATTCAAGGGCGACACCGACGACATACGAGAGTCGCCGGCCATCGACGTGATCAGGAAGTTGCTGGAAGCAGGCGCCACAGTTACGGCCTACGATCCGGCAGCCATGGAGCGCGCCAAAGAGGCATTACCGCCGACAGAGAAGCTGAGTTATGCAGATAACCTCTACGAGGCAGCCAAGGACGCCGATGCCGTGCTGATCCTGACCGACTGGAAAGAATTTGCGAAGATCGACCTTGTCAAGCTCAACAAGGCGGTCAAATTTCCAATTGTGATTGACGGGCGGAATCTTTATAAGCCTCAGGAGATGCAGGACCGTGGCTTCACTTATGTGAGCATAGGCAGACCTGCGAGTTACCAGGCGCAGCAGGGCAAGCCGCGCGGTCTGGTACTGTAATAGTTAATTCCAATGTAACTCTCGAAGCTCCGAAGTTAGCCATGCGTGGGCAAACATCGGAGCCAGGAGCAACTGTTCGTGACAATGCGCGTTCTGGTAACCGGCGCCGCCGGATTTCTCGGGTCCCATCTGACGGATCGCCTGCTGGGCGAGGGCCACACCGTTGTCGGCGTGGACAATTTTTCCACGGGTGACGCGGAAAACCTGGCCCACCTTGGCCCAGAGGCGCGATTCCGCTTTGAAAACTTGGACATCTGCAAGCCGTTCGATTTTGGGCCGGTGGATTACGTCTTCAACATGGCTTCGCCAGCCAGCCCGCCGGAGTATCTTCGCCTGGGAATCGAGACCTTGCGGGTGGGCTCGGTGGGCACTGAAAACACACTGGAAATTGCAGCCAAATATGGAGCGGGCCACCTGCATGCCTCCACCTCAGAATGTTATGGAGACCCGCTGCAGCATCCGCAGAAGGAGACTTACTGGGGCCATGTAAATCCCGTCGGACCGCGGTCTGTCTACGACGAGGCCAAGCGTTACGCCGAGGCCCTGGTGATGGCATATCACCGATCCCGCGGCGTCAACACGCACCTGGTCCGCATCTTCAACACGTATGGACCGCGCCTGCACGCCAGCGACGGCCGCGTGATTTCGAATTTGATGATGCAAGCCCTGCGCGATGAGCCTCTCACCATTTATGGAGACGGCAACCAGACGCGCAGTTTTTGTTACGTGGATGATTTGATCGAGGGCATTCTGCGCCTGTCGCGCTCAAGCGAGCACATGCCGGTGAACCTGGGCAACCCGAATGAGTTCACCATTCTTGAATGCGCGCAGGCGATCCTGGAGGTCACCGGCTCAAAGAGCGAACTGCGCTTTGAGGCCTTGCCCGAGGACGACCCAACCCGCCGCTGCCCCGACATCGCGAGAGCACAAGCGCTGCTGGGCTGGGAGCCGCAGGTTCAGCTCAGAGAAGGGCTGGAGAGGTCTTTGGCCTTCTTCAGGAAGAAGCTTGACGCCGGCTCCCCTGACCGCGCGAGGCCGGGCCGTTCAGCCTGAGAGCCGATTCATCGATTTCTTTGAGACTCCTGCGCCCGGGCAACCGTCACAGAAACAAAATCGATCGGGAAACAGATCTTCCGCCTTCAGTTCCGCCCCAGCAGAGGCCAGGGCTTCCTGATCCTTACTCTCGAGATTCGGAAAATGGGTTGTATGAGACGGTTGGGATGGATTCTCTTGCTGTGGATGGCTGCATCGCCGGTATGGGCCGCAAAGAAAATCGGCGTCCAGGAACTCAGGGACTTGCTGTCTTCGTTAGACAGGGCGAAGAAAACCGATGTGGAAGTGGCGGCTGCGCTCACCCAGGTTGAGTTGACTGAACAACTGAGCCGCGGGACCATGAACAGCCTCTCAAGTTTCATCCCGGGGCCGAGCGCGACCGAACAGTTGTACGTTCTTGAGGTGCGCGCCTCTGGGTTTGCTCCGCCGGCTTCTGAAATCCCTGCAATCCCGGTGCCCGACGCGGCCGTGCAAAAAGCCATCCTGGAAAAGGCAGCAGACTATACAGCCAAAATCTATGCACAACTGCCGCGTCTGAAGGCAACCAAGAGTACGTTCCGTTTTCAAGACAGCGGTGAGTTTTTGCGAGACGACGACCCGGACAAGCATGCCAAAGCCGTCAACTCAGGCACGACCGCGGTGAGCGATCAGCAGATTGTCCATTTTATGAGCTCGGTTGAATCGCCCATTGAGAGCGAGAACGGCACTGAGAAGCTTCCCGCCGGGAAGGTCAAGGGGCAGAAAGGCCAAGTCGACCAGATCACACTGCTCGGCCAGGGGCCGGTTCTCAGCGCCGTCGTAAGGGAGGCACAGGCCGCGGGCAAGCTCGCCTGGCTGCGCTGGGAGATGATCGACGGCGCCCAGGCCGCCGTATTTTCTTTTGCAGTGGATAAGAAGAACTCTCGCTATGCGGTGAATTATTGCTGCTTCCCGGCTAATGGACAAAGCCCCGATTCCATGTCCTACGGCAACTACGGGGCTCGGGCCGGGGTGGCCTCCGCACCGGGAGGCTCAATTCCTTCCGGCAGCGGCACGTCGCTGGTGTTGCCCGCAACTATGACGGCGCCGCAATCAACCGATTGGAAGAACTATAAGGCGGCTCTGCCCTACCATGGCGAGTTATTTGTCGATCCCGCGACGGGAGTGGTTTTGCGGCTGGTTACGGAGGCGGAGTTCAAACCCGCCGACCTGGTTCAGCAGGAGCGCCAGCGCATCGATTACGGTCCAGTGACGGTCGGCGGCAAAACTCTGATCCTGCCGGTCAAGGCGAGAATCAGCACTGAGGTAATTCCCAGCGGCTACACCGGGTTTGGCAGGCGCCCCATCCGCAGCACCCTGTTCACCGTGGATTACAAGGACTATGCGCCATTCGACGCCGCGCCCGCAGAACAAAGATAGCTTTCCCACGCCCTGATGCTGCGGTCGCTTTCGAATACTGTGCAAAATGCCAGCATCGCGGAGAATCTGCGTTCACCGTTTCCCTCACCTTTTTGAAGCGGACCGACCTGGATGTGACCTGTCGGCGTCAAGCGATCCTGGTTTTTTCCGGGCAAGCCCGGGGTTTGTTACTCTTTCCGTATCATGAAGAGCAAGTTATTCATGTTTTTTGCAGCCAGCATCGTCTTGTGGGTAGGTCTGCCCGCCGCAGCGCAAACATTTCTTCCCAAGGTCATTCAGTTTGAGGGCGCGCCGGAGTATGCCGCTCAGGAACTGTTGAACGTAGCGGAGTTGAAGCCCGGGTTAGCACTCACCCAGAGCGAGATGCAGGCTCACGGGCAGAAGCTGATGGACACCGGTCTCTTCGACAACCTCACATTCAGATTCAACGGGGGGACGCTGACCTATACGCTGGTTCCTTCGGTTTCACTGCTGCCGGTGCGGCTGCAGAATTTTCCGCCGGCTATCGACAAAGCTGCCGAGAAGAGACTGCGCGAACAGATTCCGGTGTACCACGGCAAGGTTCCCGCAGAGGGGGGACTACTGAACCAGGTTCGCGGCGCGCTGGAAGCGATGTTGGCAGCGCAGGGGATCACGGCAACAGTATCAGCCGCGCCTTCCACGGGAGTTGCGCCGCAAAAGGGGGCGATGGGTTTTTCAATCATGTCGCCGGCGGTGGAGGTGGGCGAATTCAAGTTGGACCCGGCAGAGGCAGCACCCGACGCGAAGGCGATGGAGATTCTGGCGAAGCTTTCTGGATCGGCCTATGACGCTGCGGGAAGCCCGGACCAGATTGTTACGTACGTGGCCAACTATTACCACGACCGTGGCTACCTGGAGGCAGCCATTCACGCGACGGCCGCTGAAGTTGCGACGGTAACGCCAGAGGCAGTGCGAATTCCGTTTTTGGTCTCGATTGTGCCGGGCCAACAGTACCGGCTGGAGGGTGTGCGGCTGGCGGCCGATTGCCTGGTGACGCAATCGGAGTTTGACCGCCAATCGCGAATTCACCCCGGAGACGTGGCTGAGGGCCAGCGCCTGCTGGACGACTGGGTTCTGGTTTCACACCAGTATCACAATCGGGGTTACATGGCGGCGGCGGTGCATCCTGTGCCAGCGTTCGACCGGGCTCGGAGTACAGTTAGTTTTTCCGTGAGCGTGGAGCCGGGACCGGTGTACACGATGGGCCGGCTGATTATCGAGAACGGGGCGGACGACCTTCGCGCGGCAATGCAGGCGGCATGGAAGATGGCGGCGGGCGCTGTGTTCAACGAAAGTGCCGTAGATGAGTATTTTCAGACCCAGGGAAATACGCCTTTGGGACGCACGTTTGCCTCCGCCAACTGTCGATACAAGATTACGGCCCACGTGGACACCCGCACCGTGGATGTAACGCTGCGGCTGGAGCGGAAGCCCTGATCGAAGTTATTCTCGATGCATGCCGCATTCGCTTGTCTTAGACCACATGTTCCAGTTGCCGCTTCCGATCGTGGAGAAGCTGCTTCGTCCGGTGATCGTCTACCTGGTTCTCGTTGTCCTGCTGCGCATTTTCGGGAAGCGGGAACTGGCGCAGTTGAATCCCTTTGACCTGGTGGTGCTGCTGTCGCTTTCAAACACCGTGCAAAACGCGATCATCGGCGACGATAATTCGGTAACTGGCGGCATCGTCGGTGCTTTCAGCTTACTTGCCATCAACTGGCTCGTGGTGCGGGTGCTATTCCGGTCAAAGAAGCTGACCGGAGTTTTCGAAGGCCGGGCAACGGTGCTGATTCGCGAAGGCCAACTGGACAAGCGCGCCGTGGAACGTGAGTCGCTGACTCGCGAAGAATTGCTGGACGTGATTCATCGCCAGGGATTTCAGGATTTCCACCAGGTGCACCGGTGCGAACTGGAGCCGAACGGCACTTTCTATGTAGAGGCCTTCGATCCCTCAGTTGCCGACAAGCGGCACGCCGAATTGTTGGCGCGGATGGATGCTCTGCAAAGCGAAGTGATAACTTTGCGCTCCCAAGCCGCTCAAGCCAATGCACCCTCGTGAGGTTCTGTTTCGGCACTTGCGAATCGATGGCGCGCGACCAACCACCCGGCTGCCAGATTACGCCTGCGCCGGAGCAACGGCATTCTTGATAAAGCCGATGCTGATGTTGGGCGGAAGGCCGAGCGTGACATTGATCTCAACGCCCTTGAGGCCAAGGTCGCCTAGCTGGTCTCTGACGTTGTAGGCCGTCTGCAAAGCTTTCAAGACGGTAACCAGTGTCTTCTGCTCGCTCTTCTTCTTGATGATATCGTCCAGTGTTTTCACATCCACCTTGTCGGCGGAAGCTATCAGTTTCGCCTTGACCTCGGGAAGCACGCCCATGCCAACGCGGATATCTTCGACGGTGAAGCCCAAAGCGCGCATGGTGGGCAGTGCCGCGTTGAACTCGTCGAGCATCTTGCCAACCCCCTCGCTTGCGGTATTGAAAATATCCTGACCCCTTCCCATCATGTTTTTCAGATCCATGGGCAGTGCTCCTCACCGGCATGGGCCGCCCGGATCAGAACTCAACTTTCGGAATTCCGGGCTGTGCCTTCGCGCCTGGTGAGGGCAATCGTAGACGATTCGGCGCTAATCTCCAACGGAAAAGCGCGTCGGGGCAACAGACCGATCGGTTGATAGATTGTGTTTCAGCTCAGCTGCCGCCGAAGGCGCGGCTGCCTGTGCGGCCAGCACTCATTCCCACTCGATGGTGCCGGGGGGCTTCGATGTGATGTCGTAGACCACGCGATTGATACCGCGAACTTCGTTGACGATGCGGCTGCTGATGCTCTTGAGTACTTCGTAGGGCAGCGGCGTCCAGTCGGCGGTCATACCATCTTCAGAGTGCACGGCGCGCACGGCGGCGGTGTAGGCGTAGGTGCGCTGGTCGCCCATTACGCCCACGCTCATGACGGGGAGAAGCACGGCGAAACTCTGCCAGATGCTGTTGTAGAGGCCGGCAGATTTGATCTCGGCGATCACGATTTCATCGGCCTCCTGCAACAACGCAACGCGCTCCGGCGTCACTTCGCCGAGGATGCGCACGGCCAGGCCAGGGCCGGGGAAGGGTTGGCGGCCCAGGATGTCTTCCGGCATGCCCAGATCGCGGCCGATGCGGCGGACTTCGTCTTTGAACAGGTCGCGCAGCGGCTCAATGAGCTTGAGCTTCATGTTGAGGGGCAGGCCGCCGACGTTGTGGTGACTCTTGATGGTCTGGCTGGGGCCTTTTACGCTACTGGACTCAATGACGTCGGGGTACAGCGTTCCCTGCACCAGCCAGTCCACTCCGCCGGTTTTTTTGGCAATGCGCGTGGCCTCGTCGTCGAATACGGCGATGAACTCTGCGCCGATGCGCTTGCGCTTGGTCTCAGGGTCGATGATGCCGGCCAGTTGAGCCAGGAAGCGTTGGCTGGCGTCAACGGCGACAATGTTGAGGCCGAGTTTTTCGCGCAGGTTCTTTTGCACGCTGGCAAACTCGTTTTTGCGCAGGACACCGTTGTTGACGAAGATGCAGGTCAACTGGCTGCCGATGGCCTTGTGGACCAGCACGGCGGCAACCGAGGAGTCTACGCCGCCTGAAAGCCCGCAGATGACGTGGCCCTCGCCCACCCTTTCCCGAATGGTTTTGACCGTGGACTCGATGAAGTGGGCGGGGGTCCAGTCGCCGGCCGCGCCGCAGATGCCAAAGATGAAGTTCTTGATGAGCTTGGAGCCCAGCGGGGTGTGGTGCACCTCGGGGTGAAATTGCACCGCCCAGATGCGGCGCTCGACGCTTTCAATGGCCGCCAAGGCATTGGCGGAAACGGCAACGCGGCGGAAGCCGGAGGGCAACTGCGCCGCCTCGTCGCCATGGGACATCCAGACCTGGAGTACCTGGGGCAACCCGGCAAACAACAGGGCCGAGCTGTCTTCTATTTGTACCTCGGCATGACCGTACTCGCGTTTGGGCGCGGAGAGCACTTTGCCACCCAAGTGATGAACGATGAAGTGGAGACCGTAGCAAATGCCCAGCACCGGCACGCCCAACTCAAGGATGCGGGGGTCGGCGGCCGGGGCATCGGCGTCGTAGACCGACGACGGCCCGCCGGAGAGGATGAGCCCCAGGGGGTTGACGGCCTCGATCTCGGCAAGTGGAACTGTACAGGGAAGCACAACGGAAAAGACGTTTTGCTCGCGAATGCGCCGGGCGATGAGCTGGGTATATTGCGAACCGAAATCGAGGATGACAATTGTCTGGGTGGCCACGTATTAGTTTGTCAGGGTAAGCGGCGAGATGTAAAGAACGGGTTTTCTGTTCCTTCCCCCGGTTTCAAGACAACAAGGAGTGTGCAATATTGACCACAAGTGAAAGATTGGAACAAATATTTTGACTTTGGATCAGTATCGCTCCCAGAATGCCTATGTAGACGGCTGTGCCTACGCAGAGATTGTCTGCCGGTCACGAGACGCCGAGGACGGTACGCTCGGAGGGTCGGTCATTGTCACGGGCCACTGGTAGCAAGACCGCACGGCAGCTCCTTCGTGTTTTGGTGTCTGTCCTCGGGATAGCCGCTGCCTTTCTGCTTCGGCAGGGGCTGGAGTGGCAATTCCACATCACACTGCCGCCGTTCCTGACCTTTTACCCAGCGATTATGGTGATCGCGGTGCTCTGCGGTCTGGGGCCGGGATTACTGGCCACGGCGCTGGCTGTGCTGCTTTCGGACCTTTGGATTTTCCAACCTGTCGGACACCTGAAAATTGCCAGCATCTCCGAGGTGTATGCATTGGGCGTCTTCGCGTGCATCTGCGTTTTCGCCTGTGTGGTTTCCTACCGGTATCGCCGATACCAGCAGCAGGTGGCTGCGCTTGAAAGGGATAGGGCGCTCCAGGAGACGCGAGGCAAGCTGGAGGCCGCGATGGCCAGCATGACGGATGCGGTGTTTATCTCCGACGCCGAGGGCAGGTTTATCGACTTCAACGAGGCCTTTGCCACTTTCCATAAATTCAGGAACAAGGCAGAGTGCGCCAAAACCATGGCCGAATACCATGTCTTACTCGATATTTTCCTGCCCAATGGGGAACCGGCACCGCCGCATAGGTGGCCTGTAACGCGGGCTTTGGGCGGCGAGTCAGCAACCAATATGGAATACACGCTTCGGCGCACAGACACCGGCGCTACATGGATTGGCAGCTACAGTTTCAGCCCCATCAGAGACAAGAATGGCGCCCTCGCCGGGGCAGTGGTGACGGCTCGCGACATCACCGCGCAGAAGGAGGTGGAGAAAGCGCTGCGGGCCAGCGAGGAACGGTACCGTGCTGCTTTTGAATCCAGCCAGGACGCCATCATTATCTCCAGCCTCAGCAGCGAGCGGCTGATCGACGTGAACCAGGCTTTTGTGAATATGACCGGCTGGAAGCCTGAGGAAGCTATTGGCCATACGCCGGCGGAGTTGAACGTTTGGGACGATCATCGGGACGTCGAGAAGGCGGCGGAGGCGGCGGGACGGGATGGGGTTCTCCGAGACTTCAAGGCCAGATTCCGCCGCAAGGACGGAAGCGCTTATTGGGGAATCGTCTCCGGGGCCCCGGTCGAGATCGGCGGAGTCCAGTGCTTTCATTCTGTCCTCAGGGACATTTCGAAATCGGTGCACGACGAAGAAGCCCTGCGTGCTTCCGAGATCCGCTACCGCACCGTGTTTGAGCTCAGCGAGGATGCCATTGCACTGACCCGGTTGAGGGACCTCACAAACATCGATGTCAACCAGACCCTTGTTGAGATGAGCGGTTACCGGCGCGACGAGATTGTCGGCCAAACATCGGCGGAACTTAACCTCTTTGCCCACCCGGAAGACATCGTTCACTTTGTCGAGCTTCTGCATCGCCAGCCGACGATCCGGGATATGGAGGTCGAATTCCTGACCAGGGATGGACGAACACTTTGGGGTGTTCTCTCCGCGTCCCTGGTGGAGATCGACGGAGAACCCTGTGCGCTCTCGTTCATGCGCAATATCACCGACCTCAAGAAGGCACAGGACTTGCTCCGGGCCTCGGAGGTACGCTACCGGACCGCGTTCCAAACCAGCCTTGACGCGATCACGATCATCAAGCTAAGCGACGCCAGGATCGTGGACGTCAATGAGAAGTTTCTTGAGATTACGGGCTTTGACCGCTTTGAGGTTATGGGAATGACATCCGCGGACTTCGGCTTCTGGAAGGAGGATCGGGAGCGCGAGAATGTGATCGACCTTCTGCGCCAGGGCTCAAGCTACAGGGATTTGCAGGTCCAATTCCTCAGGAAGAATGGGGAGGTCTTCTGGGGAGTCATTTCGGCCTCGCCGATGGTGCTTGAAGGGGAAGCCTGCGCTCTTTCTGTCATTCGAGACATCTCCGGGGCCAAGCATGCGGAAGAAGAGATCAGGACCCTGGCTTTTTTCGACCCTCTGACGGGGCTGGCCAACCGGCGCATGCTGATGGAGCAGCTTCGCAAGAGTATCGCATTCAGCGCGCGGTCGCATCGCAAACGGGCACTGCTGATTGTGGACCTTGACGACTTCAAGAATCTCAACGATACGCTCGGCCACGAGACCGGCGACCTGCTGCTCAGGGAAGTCGGCCTGCGAATTTCGGCCTGCGTTCGCGAGAGCGACACAGTTGGTCATCTGGGCGGGGATGAATTTGTTCTGTTGCTTGAGGACCTGGGTGAGACGCCTGAAGTTGCCGCTGCCCAGGCCAAGATGATCGCTGAGAAGGTTCTGGCTCAAGTGGACCTTCCTTATCAGCTTGAGGGCCGCGAATGCGTGATCAGCTGCAGCATAGGCATCACGGTATTCGGCGACAGCCAGGAAAACATCAATGAAGTGCTGCAGCAGGCGGATATTGCCATGTACCAGGCGAAAGGAGCCGGGCGCAATACGCTGCGTTTCTTTGCCCCGGAACTGCAGGCGGCCGTGAATATTCGCGCTTCAATGGAAGAAGACTTGCGACAGGGAATCAAGAGCAACCAGTTCATGCTCTATTACCAACCCCAGGTTGAGGACGGCCGCCTGATCGGCGCCGAAGCGCTGGTGCGATGGAACCATCCCCGGTTGGGAGTGCTATTGCCCGGCGAATTCATTCAATTGGCCGAGCAGTCGCGGCTGATTCTCCCGCTCGGCAACTGGGTTCTCGGCGCCGCCTGCCGGCAGATTGCCGCATGGGCTGGGGACAATCGGTCCGCAGGGATTGTTCTGGCGGTCAACATCAGCACCCTGCAATTGCGCCAGGCGGACTTTGTCGATGAAGTGTTGGGGGCGCTGGAACGGAGCGGGGCCAATCCGCGAAACCTGAAGCTGGAACTTACCGAGTCGATGCTGGTGGACGACGTCGAAGACGTGATCGCAAAGATGACGGTGCTGAGAACCCACGGATTGCGGTTCTCGGTAGACGATTTCGGCACCGGTTACTCCTCGCTGACCTACCTGAAGCGCCTGCCATTGGACCAATTAAAGATTGATCGGTCCTTTGTCCGCGATTTGCTGGTGGACCTGAGCAGCGCGGCCATCGCGCAGACCATCATCTCGCTCAGTCAGATCATGGGATTGTCGGTCATCGCCGAGGGGGTCGAAACAGAAGAGCAGCTAAATCTGCTGGCGAAACTTGGCTGCCATTCGTTCCAGGGGTACCTCTTCAGCCCGCCAGTGCCGTTGGAGAAGTTCGAACAGTTTCTGCCTGGATTCAATGCGGTTCGCAGCTCGGTTACGAACTAAGCGCGACCGCATGAGGCAGCACGGCGACAAAGACATTCTGTTCGTGCATCAACTCACCCTTGCCGGCGCCCGGCCACGGGAGCCTGGCGCCAGCAAAGGTGAGGTATCGGGGAATGGTGCGCAGATCTGGGGAGAAGTTCTACTTGGTCATGATGTTCTGCGAGTAGTAGTCTGCCCGGCCGCTGTTGTCGGTGAAGTGATCGTAGGTCTCGACAAACAGGGCGCCATTGTCGAGATGTCCAACAATGGTGGTGACCTTGAAGGCGAAGGTGTAGCTGGCGGTAAAGGCGACGGCCGGAGTGGCGGCAACATTGTCCGCATAAACGGTGCCATTCACCTGGCCCCAGTCACAGGGGTTCGGCGAGCAGGCGCCAAAAGCATGCACGGTGATTTCATTGCCGTTGGCGGCAATCATCACTCTGACCAGGTTGCGGGTTGCATGATCGCAGTTCATCCATGTTCCGACCAGCGGCGCAGATGCGACCGCGAGGGCAACATGCGGCGTGGTAATCCCCAGCAACTCGCGCTGTTTCTCAAGGATGTCGGATGGAGCCCGGTACTGCTGTTCTACTTTGACAGACGGCATATGCGACTCCTTTCATTAGAGTCTGGGTTGGTGGTGCATTGGGGAATGAAGACCTGGGAGGGCCCAGGCGATTGCTACTGTGCCAGAGATATTGGCGCTGCAGTAACCGGCTGTATGTGACCAAAAGCACAAGCTCACGTGACGAAGGTTCGCCAGATTTATCCCATCAAAACCGAAAACAGGAGCTGGATTTGCGGACCCCGGCTCGCCTGAACCTACTTGCCCTCGTTCTTGTACACCAGGCCCGCCTTCATGACGAATTTCACGTTCTGCAGCACGCGCACATCGTCGAGCGGGCTTTTGTCTACAGCGATCATGTCGGCCCATTTTCCGGCTTCGAGGGAGCCGGTTTTGGCACTGAGGCCCATCAGGTCGGCGGCGTTCACGGTGGCCGATTGCAGGGCGGCCAGCGGGGACATGCCCATCTGGTTCACGTAGACGTCAAGCTCATGCGCGTTCAACCCATGCGGATAGACGGCGGCATCGGTACCCAGAGCTATTCTGACGCCGGCCTGCATGGCGCGCTTAATGTTGCCCTTGGCTACGCCGATGATGTCCTGCATCTTCTGGTGGTAGAAGGCAGGCAGGTTGCCTTTCTCAAGCATCCAGTCTTCGAGATAGAGCGTGGGGACCAGATAGGTGCCGTTCTTCTTCATTTCGGCGATGCCTTCGTCGTTGATGTAGCTGCCGTGCTCGATGGAATCGACACCGGCTTCGCTGGCCCACAGGACTCCCTGCGCCCCGTGGGCATGAGCGGCGACCTTGCGGCCCAGGCGATGGGCGTCGGCGACAATGGCGCGCAACTCTTCGAGGGTGTATTGCGAAGCTTGCGGATCGTCGCCTTTTGAAAGTACGCCGCCGGTGGCGCAGATCTTAATCAGGTCCGCTCCGTACTTGATGTTCTGACGAACCTGGTGCTGCACGGCGGAAATGCCGTCGGCCACGCCGTTGCCGGTAACGTGATACCGGATGGGCAGCAGATTTTCATCGCAGTGGCCGCCGGTAATGCTCAAGGCCGGGCCACTTACCAGCATGTGCGGCCCGGGAACCTGGCCGGAGTTGATGGCGTCGCGCAAGTCAACGTCGGTGTAGCCGCCGGCGCCCACGTTGCGAACCGTGGTAAAGCCGGCCATGAGCGTGGTGCGGGCGTTGACCACGCCGGTAATGGCCTCCTTGGCGTCGGTCATTGTCAGTTCGTGGTAGGGGTCGAAGTTGGTGTCCATGGTCAGGTGCGTGTGCACGTCGATCAGGCCCGGCAGCACAGTGAGACCGCCGAGATCGACAACCATATCCGTTAGCCCGGCCTGAACCTGCGCAGAGGTCGCAATGGACTGGATGAGGTCGCCCACGATGACCAGTGTCTGGTCATCCTGCAGCTTGCCGGTTTTCACGTCGAGCAGGTGGCCCGCCCGGACCAGGGTGCGCTTCGCAACTGGGGTGGCGGCAGGTTGAGCAGACAGGGCAAAAGCGCTGAGCGCAAGTAATAGTGCGACTGCAGGATTTTTGAGAGAGAACATGCAAAGACCTCCGCGGGGCTGCAAGCGGAGTGTAACAAAGCGCCCCTTCCGGGCCAATAACTCTCCTCAATGCCGGCAAGCAGCCACTTTCTTGACTGTCCCTCTTGCGTGATAACCTTTGTGCAATGCAGCCCGCAGTCAGAGGCTGTTCCAAATTCAATCCTGGCCCCCATCCACGGGCGCATCCAGCGCTGATGGAGCGGGCCGGTTGACACAGTTTCCCAAAGGACATTCGATGAATTGCACTCGCTTCGCTTCCATCCTGCTGCTGGCGGCCGGAACTGCATTTGCGCAAACTTCGGCGGCTCCAGACACATCAAAGCCCGTGCCGCCGCCGGCAATCAAGAGTTTTGACCTGACGGCGATTGACAAGACAGCCGATCCCTGCACCGATTTCTACCAGTACGCCTGCGGCAACTGGGTCAAGAACAATCCCATCCCCGCCGACCAGGTTCGCTGGGCGCGCTCCTTCTCGCTGCTCAGGGAGCGGAACCGCTACCTGCTTTGGCAGGAGCTGGACGCCGCCGCGACCAATCCGCAGTCTCCGCTGCAAAAACAGTTTGGCGACTACTTCGCCGCCTGCATGGACGCGGCAACGGTGGAAAAGAAGGGTATCAGCCCGCTGAAGCCGGCGTGGAAAGCCATCGACGGCCTCACCGATGTGAAGCAACTGCCCGCCCTGATGAGTCAGCTTGAGAACGGTGGCACTCCCGACGGCTTCTTCGAATTCGGCGTGGGCCAGGACGACAAGGACTCAACCAAGCAGATTGCCCAGATCTTTCAGGGCGGCCTGTCACTGCCGGACCGCGACTACTACATCGTCGACAACGCGCACTTCAAGACCATTCGCGAGCAGTACATTGCTCACGTGACCAAGATGTTCACGCTGGCCGGAGATACGCCGCAGCAGGCCGCGAAAGAGGCCGCGGATGTGCTGAGAATCGAGACCGCGATGGCCAAGGGATCGACCAGCCGCACCGACCTGCGCGTGCCGGAAAATCGGTACCACATCTACACTCTGGCGGATTTTGAAAAGATGACGCCGAACTACGACTGGGCGACCTACTTTCATGCCATCGGCATCGGCAGTTTTGACAGCCTGAACGTGGGCACTCCGGATTACTTCAAGACCATGAACACGCTCATCCAGAGCGAGCCGGTTGACGCGTGGAAGAGCTACCTGCGCTGGCACAGCCTGCACGGCCAGGCCGTGCAACTACCCAAAGCCTTCTTCGATGAGAACTTCGCCTTCTTCGGCCAGACGCTGCAAGGACAGAAGGAGCCGACGGCCGCCTGGAAGCGGTGTTCGAGCATGACCGACAACGCCCTGGGCGAAGCGGTTGGGCAGGAGTGGGTAAAGAAGAACTTCCCGCCGGCGGCCAAAGACAGCATGGACAAGCTGGTGGCGGCCCTGGAAAAGAGTCTGGGCGAAGACATCAAGACCCTACCCTGGATGACCGACGCCACCAAGAAGGCGGCTGAAGAAAAGCTGGCCATGGTGCGCAACAAAATCGGCTACCCAGAGAAGTGGCGCGACTACTCGAGCGTGAAGGTGGACCGCACGGACCTGATTGGCAACCTGCATAGCAGCTCGGTATACGAGCGGAACTACAACTTTGCCAAGCTGGGCAAGCCGGTGGACGAGAAAGAGTGGGACATGACGCCGCCCACGGTGAATGCAGACTACGATCCTTCGTTCAACGACATCAACTTCCCGGCCGGCATTCTGCAACCGCCGTTCTTTGACTTCAAAATCGATCCGGCGGTGAACTTCGGCGGAATCGGCGTGGTCATCGGCCACGAGATCACGCACGGGTTCGACGACGAAGGCTCGAAATACGACGGCAAGGGCAACCTGCGCGAGTGGCAGACAGCCGAGGACCGCAAGAAGTTCACCGAGCGCACCAAGTGCGTATCAGACGAGTACAGCGGATTTGTGGCAGCTGCGGCCAACGGCGACGCCCCGGTACAGAAGCTGAACGGCGACCTGACGCTGGGCGAGAACACGGCCGACAATGGCGGCCTGCGCATCGCCTACATGGCCCTGCTTGACACGCTGAAAGAGCAGGCCAAGACCATTGACGACAAGATCGACGGCTACAGCGAGGCGCAGCGCTACTTCCTGGGCTTTGCCCAGGTGTGGTGCCAGAACCAGACCGAGCAATCGGCGCGCCAGTCGGCGCTGGTTGATCCGCACTCGCCCGGCAAGTGGCGGGTGAACGGCTCGGTGCAGAACTTCGATGAATTCGGCAAGGCTTTCGGTTGCAAGAAGGGCCAGCCAATGTATCCCGCCAGTTCCTGCCGCGTCTGGTAGGCTAACGGGTTAGAAGCCCGGAGCCGCGGTCGATTCAAGCTGCGGCTCAGCGAGCCACCCAGGGTGGCTCGCCGCACAGAGAGCGCCGTTCCACGACGCGGCTGCGCTGGATTTTTCTATCTCGGCGGAGGCGGAATTTCCAACCAAATGTGAATCTGCAAGTCGAAGGACCGGGGGTTGGTTTGTGCCTTCCGCAAATGGGATGGATGCAGCAAACAGGGCGAATTGGCCCCAGTCTATGAGAAACTAGGCACAAGTACCCCTCGGCTTTTACAATGCAACAGGGACCCGTCCCAACCCAGCTATGCTGTGGAACTAGCAAACTTGGCGGCGCACGCCGGACCAGGATGAAGGAATCGCATGAAGTTCAAGAAATTCGGCAAGGCCCTTCTGATGGGCGCCCTCTCGGCTGGCGTCATTTTCAGCGTGACGTCTTGCATACAAAGCTATTCAGTAGGCTATTTGTTTGTGATTGGGACGGCGACCGCGCAGTCAAACGGTTCGGGAACCATTACCGGCTTCAAGATCAACCACAATACGGGGCAGTTGACGCAGGTGAACGGTCTGCCCGTTGCTTCCGGCGGCGCCAATCCCTCCCGCGCGGTCTTGATCAGCAACTCACGCTTTCTTTATGTTCTCAATCGCGGCACAACCGCTTCGGGCACCGCCAATTGCACCACGACAGATCCTTGCATCAACTCCAACATCACGCAATTTGCCGTAGGCGGCAATGGCATCCTGACCGCAGAGCAGACGTTTTACACCCAAGGCGTCAATCCTTTTAGATTGATCGCTGACAGCGGTGGAAACTATCTTTACGTGCTCGATCACGACGCGCCAGACAGCGCTGCTTACACTGGCACTACGCCAACGCTGGCCAATCCCAACAGTTGCATGGACGTACTGGCGACCGCCTCCTGCGGCGACATCACAGTGTTCTCTGTGAACTCGACGACGGGCCGCCTGAGCCTGGTAACCAATGCCCAGGCTACGGCCAACCCCAACAACGGGCCAGTCCAGCTGACTTATTTCCCGGTTCCGCCCAACCCTGTGGACTTTACGTTTGCGGGCTCATACGTGATTACCCTGAACGCATTGCCGACGATCACCCCCGCGCAGAGCTACCCGTACAACGGTGGAACCACGACGTTCCCCTACTCATACTCGTCGTCTTCCGGCCAGCTTTCGCTCAGCCAGAACACATCTCAGCAGTTCGCATATTTCAATCAGGGCACGGCGATCGTTTTCTCCGGCGCCGCCGTCTATCTTTTGGATGACGAGCCGCCTGTGGCGCCGAATTCCACGGGAGCCACCAGCCAGATCCTTCCCTTCAGCGTTGGAACCGGCGGTTCCCTCAACGCCATGACGGGCGGGCCTGTGGCGGATGATCCAACCCAGACCAACCCGATCTACATCCTGACGGAATCCAAGGGCAAATGGGTGTACGTGGCCAACTTCGGTAGCAATGTAACCGGCCAGCCAGCCGCGGAAAGCGGCACGGCAGGTTATGTAATTGACCCCACCACCAAGCAGCTAAGCTTTATCGCGGGCGAGCCGTGGGGTACCGGATCAGGACCCATGTGCCTGGTTGAGGATCCGTCAAACCAGTACATCTATACGGCCAACTACAACGATTCGACCGTGACTGGCCGGGTGCTTGACCAAAACGCCGGCGTGCTGAACAACCTGCGCGTGGCCAACAGCTATCCGCTTACAGGCCAACCGACCTGGTGCCTGATCAGCGGACGAACCGACTAGTAAGGAACCCCCTTTCGAGGCACCTGCGGCTGGCGCTTGCTGGCTTCCGCCGCAGGCGCCGGCGGACTCTTCAAGAACGAAGCCGAATGCCCGGCGCCTCTCAATCTGAGGCGCACGGGGTTCGATTCCAAACCTGGTATTCAGGGCTGCGGTACAGGCCCATTGGCGAAAGATGCACATGAAGTTCAACAAATCGGGCCAGTTGCTGCTGCTTTCAGCGGCCAGCCTATTCGTAGCGGGGCTTTTGACCGCCTGCGGCACCAACACTGTGGATTTTGTCTACGTAACCAGTGCCTTGGCCGCGGGATCAAACAACTACGGAGAGGTTAACGTCTTCGAGGTGAACGTGCAGTCGGGCTTTATGCGCCAGATCCCCACCTCGCCGTTTCCTTCAGGGGGACGCAACCCGGTGGCCGACGCCGTCTCCGCTGACAACCAGAACCTCTACGTGGTCAACCAGGACGACAACAGCATTGTTCAGTTCGCCATCGGCACCGACGGCAAGCTCTATCCGCAGAACACGGTCAACACGCCGGGAGTCTATCCCTCGGCCGTAGCCGTGTCGGGAGCGAACTTGTTTGTTCTGGACACCTATCAGCCGCTGAACACCTGCTCCAATTCTTCCCCCTGCTCTGGTTCCATTGCCGTATTTCCCGTCTTGCCCGCCGCCACCACCTCGGGTAGCACCACGGCAAGCGGCGCCTTGGGATCGGCTCTCGATAATGGAGATCTGAACTACTGGCCACTGAGCCTTCCCGGCAATTCCAGCGACCTGCTGAAGCCGACCGGGATCTCTGTGCTGCCCACGGGCGACTATCTGAACGTGGCGGTCTATGACACCACCGCCAACACCGGCTATGTATTCGGCTTCTGGATCGTCCCGGCGACAGCCAGTGGCTCAGTTCCGCCTACAGTAACCTGCCCGCCAGTCCCGGCCGGTCTCACAGCTCTGCCCGCAGGCACGCTTTGCCCGCTGAACAGCCCGCCGGTAGCCGCGGGAGTGAAGCCGAGCGCAATCACCAGCGACCCTTCGGGCAGCCACGTCTACGTAACCGACGCATCGGCAGGAACGGTTCTGGGATACTCGGTCCAGTCCGGCTCGCTGGTCCCTCTTACCGGCGGCATCAACGGCGGAAACTCGTTCCCGGCCGGTGGCCAACCCTCGGCGATCATCGTGGATCAATCGGGCAGCTTCCTTTACGTGACCAATTTTCTTGACGCCACCGTTACCGCCTATTCGATCAGTTCCGGCGTGCTGACCCGCGCAAATTCCTACGCTACGGGCCTGCAGCCGGTAGCGATGTGCATCGATCCATCGCAGAACCACTACCTGTATACGATCAACTATCTTGGCAGCTCACTGTCGGGCTTTGAGGTAAGTTCGACCGACGGTTCGCTGATCAATACGCAGAATTCTCCTTATCGCTCGAATGCTCTGCCCACAGCCATGGCCGCGATTCCACACAACAGCACCGCCAAGAAGTGACCGCGGGCATTGAACGAAGTTGAAGATTCAAGCGGCTTTTCCACTTTGGAAAGGCCGCATTGCCGAAGACCGGCAGGGCAGGACGAAACGGGGAAACCGGGAGTCCGAACCACCCGCCCTGATAACCAGCAACACCCCATGCGGGCTTTTACAATGTATGTGGGGCAACTTAACCAGTTATCTCCGGGCTTCAATTGATGGCCCACGACGAAGGAAGCGCATGAAGTTCAGCAAATTGAGCCAGCTTTTTCTGGTCTCTTCCATCGGCCTTCTAGTGGCCACATTATTGGCTGCCTGCCAGCTCGTCTCAATCGATGTTCTCTATGTGAGCAGTTCTGCGGGGCCGGGATCCAGCAATGGAGTCATTAATGTCTACGACGTGGACGGCGCTTCCGGCGCCATTCGTCCAAGGACTACTGTACCGTCCTCGGGCGGAGAGAATCCGGTTTCGATGGCGGTTACTTCCAGCTACACAAACCTCTACGTCGCCAACCAGGGAACCAGCAACAACGTTGTTCACCTGGCCATCGACTCCAGCGGCGCGTTGACCGCAAAGGACACCGTCACCGGCTTCGGCACGCCGGTTGCGGTAGCGGTAAACCAGGCCGGGACCTTCTTGTTCGTGGCTGCGGAGCCGGATGCAGGCGGCGCGCTTTTGGCCATGTCGTTGGGCTCCGACGGCACCATCAGCGGCGGTTCGGCGGTCCCAACATCCTTGCTTATTCCCGGGCATTCCGGCGACACAGTGGTACCTACCGGGGTATTCGCACTGGCCAACAATAATGCCGTGTACGTGACGGCGTACGACAAGTCCGTATACAATCCCGGCGGGACAGTAACACTTGGCGACAACGCCAACCCCGGCTGGATCTTCGGTTTCACCATTGACTCGCACGGTGTTCTGACTCCGACCGCCGGTAGTCCGTACCAGGCCGGCGTCAAGCCCTCCGCAGTGACGGCAGACCCCACCAATCGCTTTGTGTACGTCACCGACTTCGCTTCAAGCCAGTTGATCGGATACACGATCCTGTCGGGCAGCTCGCTGAACTTCTTCCTGGCTGCTCCGACTCATACCGGCAACCAGCCCGTCGCCCTCACATTCGACCCGCGGGGCAAGTTCATCTATATCGTTAATGAGCTGGACTCCACGGTGAATGCCCTGGCCATCGACCAGGCCACTGGAGCGACTACGGCCGCGATCAACGTTGCAAACGGCTTTACGGACCCCACAGATACGAATCCCGTGGCAGTTGTGGTTGATCCTGCGCTCGGCCGGTTCGTCTACACCGCCAACTACCTCGGCAACTCGGTTTCCGGCTTCCGCCTGGATCCGACGGCTGGCTCACTAACGGCCACCCAGGCAACACCGTACCCCTCGGGTTCGCGGCCAACCGCACTGGCATGCATTCCTCACGGAAACCACGCCACCCAGGCGGTAAACCCGTAGCCAAGGAATGTGAAAGACGAAAGGCCCAGTCGGCAAGGCTGGGCCTTTTTGTTGCCGGTCGATCTTCGCGCCAGGGCGTAGCCCTCTTCATCATCCAGTGGACGAGCAAGACGATGCCGGCTGCGCGATGGCATCGCAAGAAAAGGCAGAAGGCCGCTGATGCCGGGACAGAGATTCGTGGCCGCCATCGCCCGGCCTGCCGGTCTCTAGGCGCCCATCCATTTCCGCAGAACGCGCTGGGCCGGCTTCTCAACCAGGTGCAGCGCCAGAACGGCCATCACGATCAACACAACGTAACTTATCCACGGATCGAATCGGGTGAGGTCCAGGCGGTTGAGTACGTGTGTATCGTGAATCAGGTTCCAGAAGTTGAAGTGGAGCAGATACATGCAGTAGCTGGCCTCGCCCACAAAGACCAACGGACGCCAGCCCAGTGCGCGAGCCAGCAGGTTGTGCCCGGCAAGGCCAAGCACGATGCAGCCGAACAGAGGCATCAACAAACCGTCGTGAATGATGGCGTAAGGAATCCGCGGCCCGAGTTCGAGAAGGCCGAAGATGCCTGCAAAACCGGCCAGGCCAAGAAACAGGCGCAGCCGGCCATCCCTGTTTACCAGCTCGTCCAGTTCGGCCAGCAGGATTCCAAAGACAAAACTGGCTAGATGCGGAAGCGGCGTGTACTTGAGAGCCTGCAGCCACGGGCCCCAACTGAAACGGTTGGGGTGGGCAATGCCGTCGGGATTAAAAACGACATAGAGTGTGCCGGGCAGCATGCCCAGGCACCACACCACCGCCATTTGAACCAGGTAGTACCAGCGCTGCGCGGGGCGCTTCCACTTTGCCAGCCAGGGAAACAGAAAGTAATAAAAGGCCTCGGCGGACATGGTCCAGGCCGGGGTATTCAGGAAGGTGGCGATGGCTGGAATCCAGCCCTGCAAAAGCAACGGCGTGAGCACCATGCCGGTCCAGAACATGGGGTGCGAGTGGGCGCCGTATTCCGGCGCGATCATGCGCCAGCCCAATAGCAAACTCAACAAGTAGATGGGATAGAGACGCGTGAACCGCGCCTTCCAGAAACGCACCTTGTCCAGTTCGCCGGCCCGGGCCCGCGAGGAGTAGTTGTAGGCCAGAACAAAGCCCGAGAGCAGGATGAAGAAGCTTACCGAAGCGTACCCGGCGTTGACCACCGGAGCCATGAAGCCGAACCACTGTGGATTGGAGAAATGGAAGAGGATGATGTTGACGGCTGCAAAGCTTCGCAAGCCGGTCAATGCATTCAGCCGTTCTGGCTTGCGCGTTTCCACTGGCAGTTAGACGTCTCCGGGACAGATTACAGATTACAGATGGCAGGTTATGCCTGACGGTCGAGAACGATGCCGGGAACTGCAATCTGTAATCTGTAACCTGTCATCTGCTACGCCGTTACCAGCGAGCCAACCTTCTCGCCAAGAACCACCCGCCGGATATTCCCGTTCTGGTTCATGTTGAAGATGATCATCGGCATGTTGTTGTCTTTGCAAAGGCTCACGGCGGTCAGGTCCATCACCTTCAGGCCCTGGCGGAGGATCTCCATGTAAGTAATGTGGTCGTACTTCACCGCATCTTTCACCAACTCAGGGTCGGCGTTGTAGACGCCCTCAACCTTGGTGGCTTTCAGCAGCACGTCGGCTTTAATTTCCATGGCCCGCAGGCTGGCCGCGGTGTCGGAAGAGAAAAACGGGTTGCCGATGCCGGCGGCGAAGATGACCACTCGGCCCTTTTCGAGGTGACGCACGGCGCGGCGCCGGATATATGGCTCGGCTACCTGGTTCATGAACACGGCGCTCATCACGCGGCACTGCACGCCGCGCTGCTCAAGGGCGTCCTGCATGGCAATGGCGTTGATGACCGTAGAAAGCATGCCCATGTTGTCGGCGCTGACGCGATCCATTTCCTTGGCCTGCTCGGCCACGCCACGGAAGATGTTGCCGCCGCCCACCACAATGCCGATTTCCACGCCGAGGGCGTGCACATCGGCAATTTCGCTGGTAATTTCGGCGATCTTTTCCGCGTCCAGGCCAAAACCGCGAGGGCCGGCCAACACCTCACCCGATAGCTTGAGAACGATCCGTTTATACATACCTTTTCGAGTATCGCATACGGGCGGCCATGGCCTGAAGACCACCCGAATTCAGTCGCCGATGCAGGCTATTTTGATTCGATCAACCGGATGCGCGTGGTAAATGCCCTGCCCTGCGGCTGAGTGAACGTCAAGTACTGCGGCGAATCGACATTGTTGTAGACAAAGTACGGGTCCATGCTGCCGGTAATGTTCTCGATGAGGCCGCGCAGCCCGAAGTACTTTCCGCGAAAGTGGAAACGCCACTCCAGGCCTGGGCTGAGCGAGAGATAGTTTGGGAAGCGGTGCGAGCCGGGCGAGCCAACGATCTGTTCATTGGTGTCGATCGAATCGAACGGAAAGCCCGTTTGCCACTGGAAGGCGTAAACAAAATCCCAGTTCTTTCTGACTTTGGGGAGCCTTGGCGCCCAGGCCGGAAGCCATCCCCAGGAGAGGACGCGGTTGGGTGCATCCCAGCTCAGCGGCCCGGCCTGCTGCGGCCCCAGAATCGACACCGTAGGCACATAATTGATGGCCGTATTGGTGATGCTTGAGGAGCGTGTGTAGGAGCCGAAGAGTGCATAGCCTCCAGCAAAATCTCTGCGCGCATTCACCTCGGCCGAGTAGTAGTGATCCTGCCGGTCGTTGGTCAACAGGTAGTTGCCGGCAAGCGCGCCCGTCCCGCTTTGGTTGGCATAGACAAAGGCATTCGACAACCGCTTCTGGATGAAGCTGGCGCCGGCAAAGATGTTGCCGGGCAGCCGGTGCTCGACGCCGGCGCTCCAGTTGAGCGCGCGGGACTCGTGCAGTGACGCGTCGTTTTCAGTAAATGCCGTTTCCTGCGAGGGTCCGGTGGGCGTGACGCCGTCTGCGGCATAGTAGGTGTCGTAACGAATTCCGGCTTGGGCGCGGGCCAGGTATTCCAGTTGCGTGTGGTCGTAGTAGACGCCGATGCCGACGGTGAGTTTGGTTGTGCTTTCGGCGCCGGGCGGCGAGTAGCTGGCTGCAATGCGGGGCGAGAAGAGCGGCCGCCGGATGATTGCGTCCCAGTCAAGACGGACGCCGGGTTCGAGAAGCAGTCCCTTGAGCGGCGACCAGCGATCCTCAAGATAGGCTCCGAACTCCAGGTTGTGACGGTTGAAGGTCGCAAATTGCGGAAAGGTGCTCAGCCGCGACAGGGTGCGATCCTCGCGAAGATAGCTCACCGGGGCGTACGCTGCGGTCTCGTCAAATCCAACGTGATCAAGGTCGATGCCCGCTTTTAGTTGATGCGTGCCTTCCCAGTGGCGCAGAGGGAGGTACGCGGCCAGGGTACCCTCGACGCGTTGCGCGTGGGTAGTCAACGATTCGAAATCGCTGCCGCTGGGCAGTTCGGGGGTCAACTCGTATGGAAGCGTCCCGTGAGGCTCGAAGCCCTCGCTGTAGCGAACAACGCCAAAGCCGGTTTCAAGCACTACTCCATTTTTGAAGCCCTGCTGGTCGCGCACGTACGGTAGCCATGCCAGGATATTGTGGTTGTCGGTGCTCTGCTGCGGCGTGAGCGCCGAGATGCCATCGTACGGCGAATGGAAATCGTTGAACAGCAGCCCGGTGCTGAGGCTGTTGCGCGCGCCCAGGTTCACCTGGAACTTGAGCAGATTGCTGCCGCGAAGCAGGTCGTCGCTGTCTTCGCCCGCCGGCAGTTCGGGAATGTAGATGTTGTCGTATTCCACCTCGACACCGTCAAAGAACCACGCGCGGTTGCGCCGGACGGGACCGGAGACGGTGAATCGCGGGACCAGCTTGTCAAAGTGGATTCCGCTCACTTCGCGAAAGGAAGGCAGGAAGTCGGTGGCGTTGAAG
>Ga0181517_10001458_pt1 | contig 26315 bp, 19 predicted proteins | sample PEATcosm2014_Bin_31_FD_119748 | JGI IMG/M metagenome (GOLD analysis project Ga0181517, IMG submission 119748) | Peatland microbial communities from MTU Mesocosm Facility, Houghton, MI, USA - PEATcosm2014_Bin01_30_metaG | ecosystem: Environmental > Terrestrial > Soil > Wetlands > Peat | place... | reverse complement strand
GCCCAATACACGGGTCCAGTCGCTCTCCCTCATGCCAACCAGTGTAGACAAAATCGCCGAATTCCAAAATGCCCGTCAAATCTGGGCCCCTTACAGATTCCTGCGCAGAGCCCGTTTTCTATGGTATCTTATAGGAAAGACCGATGAATAGCCCACCTGCGGCATGACAGTGCTGATGTACTGACTAACTCCCATTTCTCAATATCGCCGCCGCCACCACCGCCTGCCCATAACTCAACCCTCCGTCTCCCGGACTCACTCGTGCGTGCTGATAGACCGTGAACCCTTCGGCTTCTAACTTCGCGCGCAGCAGCCTCGTCAGCCGCCGGTTATGCATGCATCCGCCGCTTAGCGCCACCTGCTGCAACCCCGTCGCCGCCCGCGCCCGCACCGCCGCCTGCACAAATCCCGCCGCCACGCCTGCATGAAACCGCGCCCCGATCCGCGCCTTGCTCGCTCCAGCCCGCAAATCCTTCACTAGGCTCCGCCACAGCGGAGCCGCGCAAATCTTCACTGGCTCGCGCCGCGTCCAATCTCCCTCGGCCAACTCCATCTCATAGCCGGGTTCGTCGTCTTCGTCCACCGCCAGACCTTCCAGTTCGATCGCCGCCTGCGCCTCGTAGTCCACCACGCGCCGCCCCAGGATCACCGCCGCCGCCGCGTCGAAGAGCCTTCCCAAACTCGAAGTCAGCGGCGTATTCACTCCGCGTTCCATCATCCGAGCGAGCACCCGCGCCTCCGGTTCCGTCGCGCCCGCCAGTCCCCACGTCTCCGGCGCGCCCAAATCAAACCCCGCTGCATGAAGCGCCCCCAACGCCATCCGCCACGGCTCCTTCACCGCCGCATCCCCACCCGGCATGGGCACGTAGTCGAGATGCGCGAACCGCTCGAATCCATCCAGCCGGCTCACCAGCACCTCCCCGCCCCAGATCTTTCCATCCGTCCCGTAGCCCGTCCCATCCAATGCCAGCCCAATCGCCGGCCCCGTCAGTCCATGCTCGGCCATGCACCCGGCCACATGCGCGTGATGATGCTGCACGGCGATCGAATTCAGTCCGCGCTCCCGCGCCCACTCCTTCGCCCACTCGCTCGACAGGTAGCCCGGATGCAAATCGTGCACCACCGTCTCCGGCTCAATCTCGAAGGTGCGCATCAGATGACCGAGCGACTCCTTGAAGAATTCCAATCCCGTCAGGTTCTCCAGATCGCCCAGGTGCTGGCTCTGGTAAACGTGCCGTCCCCGCGCCAGCGCGAAGACATTCTTCAAATGCCCGCCCACGGCCAGCAGCGGAGGCGCATCAAGTGGCAGTTCCACGCCCAGCGGCACAAATCCTCTTGCCCGCCGGATCAGTTGCGCCGCTCCATCCACCATCGCCATTACCGAATCGTCGCACCGCTGCAGAATCTCGCGGTCGTGCATCAGGAAAGCATCCGCAATTCCCCCCAGCCGCGCCCGCGCCTCGTCGTTGTCGATGGCGATGGGCTCCTCGCTCAGGTTGGCGCTGGTCATCACCAGCGCCCGCACCCTGGGATCGGCAAAGAGCAGATGCTGCAGCGGCGCATAGGGAAGAAACACGCCCAGCCACGGAATCCCCGGCGCCACATCCGCCGCGATCCCGTTGCCGGCCTGCGCCCGCGCCAGCACAATCGGCCGTGCCGGCGTCGTGAGCAGCGCCTCTTCCTCGGCCGTCAGCGCACACACCTCCCGCGCCGCCTCCACATCCTTCACCATCACCGCCAGCGGCTTGCCATACCTGTGCTTGCGCTCCCGCAGCCGCATCACCGCCCTCTCGTTTGTCGCATCCACGCTGAGGTGAAAACCACCAACCCCCTTGATCGCCATGATCTCTCCGGCCACCAGCCGGTCGATGGTTGCGGCCACAGCCTTTTCGCCAGAAATCGCCTCTGAGTCCGCCGTCTGCAAGACCCAAACCTGAGGCCCGCACTCCCAGCACGCATTCGGCTGCGCGTGGAATCGCCTGTTGAGCGGATCGTCGTACTCGGCCTGGCAGGCCGCGCACATGGGAAATTTGGCCATCGAGGTCTGCGGCCGGTCGTACGGAATGCGCCGCGTAATCGTGAAGCGTGGCCCGCAGTTGGTGCAGTTCAGAAAGGGATACCGGTAGCGCCGGTCCCTGGGGTCCAACAGCTCCTGCAGACAATCCGGACAGGTCGCTGCATCGGCCGGAATTCCCGTGCTCACGCGGCCCAGAACCTGGCTGGCGGCAATTCGGAATCCCGCTTCTCCGTTCGCGACCAGCTCCCGCCGCGCTACGCGGTCGATCCGCGCCAGCGGCGGAGTCTCCGCGCGCAACCGGACCAGAAATGCCTCGACCCTTGGCCCAGGCCCCTCGATCTCGATTGTCACTCCATCCGTATCGTTGCCAGTGAAGCCCGCCAGCCCCTCTTCCGAAGCCAGCCGGTAGACAAAGGGCCTGAACCCCACACCCTGCACCACGCCGCTCACCAGCAGCGCTTCGCGCCGTCTCTGCTCAGGATGGGTTGTCTCAGCCACGGTCCAGCCTCGCTTCAGGAGACAAGGATAGCGCATGGGCTTCTCTGCCCTCCGTCCGGTTCGATGCCAGCGCATCTCGCGCACACACATCCCGAGCGGGAAGAAGGCTTAATCTGGAAGAAAGCGATGCGGAGAATGAAAGCATGATGAGTTTGCGGCGAAATAGCTTGGCGCGCGTGGTTGCCGCTGTCTGTTCCTTGGGAAGTTTCGGTCTCATCCCGCTTCCGGCCCAGCCGCCGGACGCGTCAACAGTGATTCGAGGCGTCGATGCGGCGGTCCAGGCACGGCATGACGGCATTGCAAGCTACACCGTCACCGAGCACTATGCCGTCTACCGGAACAAGGACGAAGACCATCCCGCGGCGGAAATGACGGTCAAGACTACCTACCGGCGGGAGACCGGCAAGAGCTACGACATCCTTTCGCACTCCGGCTCCGAGGTCATCCAGCGCCTGGTGCTGAGCACGCTGCTGGACAATGAGAAGCGCATCAACGAGCCCGGCAACCGGGAGGCCTCCTTTTTCACTTCAGCGAATTACGAGATGAAATTGAAGCCCGGCGGAATCCAGCAGATCGACGGACGCAACTGCCTTGCTCTCGACATCTCGCCCAAACAGAAGGCCCCCAATCTCATCGAAGGAACGCTTTGGGTGGATGCCAAGGACTACTCGATCGTTCAGATTCAGGGGACCTCGTCCAAGAGCCCCTCGGTCTTCACCGGCCCCACGCAGATGATGCGCCGATACGCCAGCGTAAGCGGCTTTGCGATGGCCACCAACGCTCGAGCCGTTTCCAACAGCTTTCTGCTCGGCCAGACCGTCGTCAAGATCGACTATCGGGACTACGACATTCATCTCCGCCCGGCCAGGTAGGCGAAGCGAATCAAACCTGGCCTGGATTCACCGGTCTCCGCGGGCATGAGAACGGCTCGTCCGCTGCCGCGGACCCATTCTCTTCCGTGAGCGATGATGAAGATGGAAACGGCTTTGCATCGGTCCGCATCGCAAGAGCCAAGAGCAACACACAATCTACTGAAGAAGAAGGCCCAAATGAGCAAGGAACTGGAATTGCTGAAAGAGCGGCGTAGCGTTCGCGCTTACACCAGCCAGCCGGTGGAGCGGGAAATCCTGGAAGACATTGTCGATTTTGCGCGTCTGGCGGCGACGGCCATGAACGAGCAGCCCTGGGAGTTTATCGTCGTCACCGACAAGGCGACGCTGCGCAAACTGCCTGAACTCACCGGCCACGCGCAGTTCATCGCTTCCGCCGCGGCCTGCATCCTGGTCCTCTGCAAGCCGACCGGGCATTACCTTGAAGACGGCTCGGCGGCCAGCGAGCACATCCTCCTGGCAGCCCATGCGCACGGGTTGGGCGCCTGCTGGGTGGCCGGCGAAAAGGAGGGCTACGCCGACTCGATCCGCGCTCTTGTGGGAGCGCCGGACGAGTACCGGCTGATCTGCCTCATCCCGGTCGGGTATCCCGCCGAGTCGCCCGTCATCGAAAAGCGCACTTTGCACGATGTGCTGCACTGGGAAAGGTATTGACATTTTCTTGCGTTTGCGGCGCGTTGGGATTCTCGCGCAGCTCCCGCATTGAGAGCCAACAAAAAACATTCGCGACCGTCGTATTCCGCCCCGTCCAGACCGCCCATCGCCTCCCTTGGCAGTTCCCTTGCGGAAGGTTTCGGCTCGGTGATAAAGCGCCCGTAGACGGTTCTTTTGCGGTCTTTCAATGCGGGACGGAAGCTATAGAAAACGCTGTCACTTAGGCTGCGAGTGACGACCATCACCGACGATCGTTACTACAGACTTCTTTAATTGCTTTGCTGCCGGAATGCATCCAATCGTGTGTCTTTCTTCTTCTTCCGGCGGAGTGCAAGCGCGCCTTCCATCCGCTTTCGTGGCATTCAGCATTTCGTTGACTGCGCAGCCACAACACGGTGACAATGGTGTGCCAGCCGAATTCAGGAGGAAATGTGCCAGCATTCACACCACCGCCGCTCCCTAGCGACGACAAACGTTGGAAGATCGTGAACGGCACCATGCGCAAAAATGGTTTTGCCCGACACGCGCTCATTGAGACGCTCCACACCGTGCAGTCTTCGTTCGGCTACCTTGACGACGACTCAATCCGCTTTGTGGCGCGCTCGTTGCGCGTGCCCCTGAGCCAGGCGTACGGAGTAGTGACGTTCTACCACTACTTCAGCCTCAAGCCGCCCGGCAAGCACACCATGACCATCTGCACCGGCACGGCCTGCTACATCAAGGGCACCGACAAACTGGTCGCCGCGGCCGAGAAGCATCTCGGCATTCCGCAGGGCCAGACCACCAAGGATGGCCAGATCAGCCTGACGACGGCCCGTTGCGTGGGCGCCTGCGGCCGTGCGCCGGTGGTGCTGACTGACGGCGAACTAAATGGTCAGATGACCGCCGAGCAGATGCTGGCGCAACTGGAAAGGTGGGCGGTGGCATGACGATTGAAGAACTGGATCAAATAGCCGAATCGGTGCGGGCGGAAAACGCCAAGTACGACCACGAGATCAATGTCTGTATGGGCACCGGGTGCCTTAGCCAGCACTCGGACAAGTTGAAGGACGCACTGACCAACGCGGTTTCGGCACTGAGCAAGAATGCATTCGTCCGCCGCACCGGTTGCATGGGATTGTGCGCTGCCGGGCCATTGGTTCTGGTGGACCCCGAGGAAACCCTTTATCAGCACGTCAACGAAAGCCACGCTGAAGCCGTGGTGGCCAACTTGGGCGGCGAGCCCCTGGCGGCCTTGCAGTGCGACCTGCGCGACCACTTCGATCAGCAGGTGCATGTGGTGCTGGAGAACTCCGGCCACATCGATCCGGAAAAGATCGACGACTACATCGCCCGCGACGGCTACCAGGCGCTGATGATGTCGCTCACCGACCTCACGCCCAACGGCGTCATTCACCGCATTACCGAAAGCGGCCTGCGCGGCCGTGGCGGCGGCGGTTATCCCACCGGTTTGAAGTGGGGCACTGTGGCCAAGGCTGCCGGCGACATTAAATACGTCATCTGCAACGGCGACGAGGGCGACCCCGGCGCGTTCATGGATCGCAGCGTTCTTGAGAGCGATCCGCAGCGCGTCATCGAGGGCATGGCCATCGCGGCCTACGCCGTGGGCGCCAGCAAGGGCTTCATCTATGTCCGGGCCGAGTATCCGCTGGCGGTCGCCCGTCTGACAGCCGCCCTGCGCGATGCACGGCGTCGCGGTCTGCTGGGCAACAACATCGGCAATACGCCCTTCAACTTCGACATTGAAATTCGCCTCGGTGCGGGAGCGTTTGTCTGCGGCGAAGAGACGGCTCTGATCGCCTCCATCGAGGGCAAGCGCGGCACGCCCAAACCCCGGCCGCCGTATCCGGCAGTAAGCGGTCTTTTTTGCAAGCCCACGCTCATCAATAACGTCGAAACCTTTGCCAACATCGCCCCCATCGTCCGCAAGGGCGGCCGCTGGTTTGCCGCCATGGGCTCTGAAAGAAGCAAAGGCACCAAGGTCTTCGCCCTCACCGGCAAGATCACCAACACCGGCCTGGTCGAAGTGCCCATGGGCATCAAGCTCCGTGAAATCATCGAGACCATCGGCGGCGGCGTACCCGACGGCCACACCTTCAAGGCGGTTCAGACCGGTGGTCCTTCGGGCGGCTGTCTGCCCGCCGAGATGCTCGACATCGGCGTTAGTTACGATGCTCTGCTCGCGGTCGGCTCCATCATGGGCTCCGGCGGCATGATCGTGATGGACGACACCTCCTGCATGGTCAACGTGGCCAAGTTCTTCATCGAGTTCTGCATGACCGAATCCTGCGGAAAGTGCATCCCTTGCCGCGCCGGCACGGCCCAGATGCACACCCTGCTCTCCCGCATCTGCGAGGGCAAGGGAACCATGGAGGATCTCGATCTGCTCGTCGATCTCTGCACCACGGTCAAGGAAGCCAGTCTCTGCGGTCTCGGTCAGACGGCGCCCAACCCCGTGCTCAGCACGCTCAAGTACTTCAAGAACGAGTACATCGAGCACATCGTGAACAAGCGCTGCCCGGCCGGCGTCTGCAACATTGAAGCTCCCGTGGAGGTGCTCGCATGAGTGACGCCGCAGAAGTTAAAACCCTGATCATCGATGAGCAGGAAGTGAGCGCCCGCCGAGGCCAGACCATCCTCGAAGTGGCGCGCGAGAACGACATCGACATTCCCACCCTCTGCCATCTCGACGGCCTGAGCGACGTGGGCGCGTGCCGCCTGTGCCTGGTGGAGATCAAGGGCAGCAACAAGCTCTTGCCCGCCTGCGTGGCCACCGTCCATGAGGGCATGGAAGTCAGCACGAATACCGAGCGGCTCAAGAAGCACCGCCGCACCATCCTCGAGATGCTCTTCGCCGAGCGCAATCACATCTGCTCGGTCTGCGTCTCCAACGGCCATTGCGAATTGCAGGCACTCGGACAGCAACAGGGCCTCACGCACGTCCGCTTGCCCTATCGCAACCCCGAATTGACCGTCGACGCCTCGCACGATCGTTTCACGGCCGACCACAACCGCTGCATCCTGTGCACCCGCTGCGTGCGGGTTTGCGCTGAAATCGAAGGCGCTCATGTGTGGGATGTGATGGGCCGGGGCATCGACGCCATCATCATCTCCGACCTGCACGAAGACTGGGGAGCTTCCAGTTGCACTCGCTGCGGCAAGTGCGTGCAGGTTTGTCCGACCGGCGCCCTCTTTGACAAGAGCAAGGTCGGCTCCGATCATCCAAAGAATCCCGATTTTCTTCCTTACCTGAATCTTATGAGGGAAGCGCAATGAGCAAGCTGAAAGTTGCAACGGTTTGGCTGGACGGATGTTCCGGCTGCCACATGTCGTTTCTCGACATGGATGAACGGCTCCTCGATTTGGCGGAGCTTGTCGATGTGGTCTACAGCCCCATTGTGGATGCCAAGGAGTTCCCCGACGAAGTGGATATTGCGCTCGTCGAGGGTGCGGTAGCCTCGGTGGACGACGAGAAGAAAATCAAGAAGATTCGCGCCCACTCCAAGCTGCTGGTGGCCATGGGCGACTGCGCCGTCGCGGGCAATGTGCCCTCGATGCGCAATCCGATCGGCCCGGAGGCCATCCTGGACCGGGCTTACATCGAGAATGCCGATGTCCAGCAGCAGATTCCCTGCGTCGTGGTGCCCAAACTGCTCCGCGTGGTGCGTCCCATCCATGAGTTTGTCAAGGTGGACGTCTTCCTGCCCGGCTGTCCGCCCTCGGCCGATACCTTTCACTCGGCGCTTGTTGCGCTGGTAACCGGCGAGCCGCTGGATATTCCGGCCCTCACCCGATTTGGAGCCTGAGCCATGAGCCAGACCATTACTATCGATCCGGTAACCCGCCTGGAAGGACACGGCAAGATCACCATCATGCTCGACGCCAAGGGCCAGGTCGAGGACGCCCATTTCCACGTCACGCAGGTCCGCGGCTTTGAGAAGTTTTCCGAGGGCCGTCCGTTCTACGAAATGCCCAGCCTGATGGCGCGCATCTGCGGTATCTGCCCGGTCAGCCACCTGATTGCCTCGGCCAAGGCCTGCGAAGCCATCATGTCGGTCCGGATTCCGCATACCGCCGCGCAGTTGCGGCGCATGTTGAACCTCGCCCAGATGGTGCAGTCCCACGCGCTGAGCTTCTTCTATCTCTCCTCGCCCGATCTGCTGCTGGGCATGGAGTCCGATCCGGTGGCGCGCAACATCTTCGGCGTCGTCGCCGCCAAGCCCGAACTCGGCCGCGCCGGCATCGCCCTACGCCGCTTCGGCCAGCACATCATCGAACTGCTGGGCGACAAGCGCATCCATCCCGGATGGGTTGTCCCCGGCGGCGTCACCGAGCCTCTGGCCCCGGCCAAGCGCGACGAGATCCTCGCCATGCTTCCCGAAGCCTACGCCGGCATTGCCATGGCGCTCGAAGCGTACAAGCAGATCGCCGACACCTTCAAGCCCGAGATCGAGGTCTTCGCCAACTTCCCGTCGAACTACATGAGCCTGATCAACGACGATGAGTCCATCGAGTTCACCGACGGCGCGCTGCGGCTGATCGACCCCAAGGGCAACACCATCGAGGACGGCATCACGGCCAGCAAGTACACCGAAGTCATTGGCGAGGCCGTCGAAAACTACAGCTACACCAAGTTCGCCTACTACAAGCCGCTCGGCTATCCCGAGGGCAGCTATCGCGTGGGCCCGCTGGCGCGGCTCAACATCGTCAAGTCCATGGGAACCCCCAAGGCCGAGGTCGAGCTCGCCGCGTTCAAGCAGCTCGCCAAGGGCCCGGTCGAGAGTTCCTTCTACTACCATCACGCGCGGCTCATCGAGATCCTCTACGGCATCGAGAAGATCGAGCAGATCCTTACCGATCCGCTCATCCTCGACAAGCAGGTGCGCGCCACCGCCGGCGTCAACCGGCTCGAGGGCGCCGGCCAGGCCGAGGCGCCTCGCGGCACCCTCAACCACCACTACAAGGTGGACGAAAACGGCCTCATCACCTGGGCCAACCTCGTCATCGCCACCGGCCAGAACAACAACGCCATGAACAAGGGCGTCTTGCAGGCCGCCCGGGCCTACGTGAAGAACGGCAAGTTCACCGAGGGCGTTCTCAACCGTGTCGAGGCCGTGGTCCGCACCTTCGATCCCTGCCTCAGTTGCTCCACCCACGCCTTCGGCAAAATGCCGCTGGCTTTGACTCTGGTAAACGCCGACGGCGAGCTTGTCGACCAGGTCATCCGCTAACCGGCGGCACATCCATGAGCCTACCCAGGGCCCGATGCCTCATTCTCGCCTGCGGCAACACGCTGCGCGGGGATGACAGCCTCGGGCCTTGGCTCGCTCAGTGGGCAGAACGGCGATTCCAGCCTGAATCCGGTGTACGCGTCCTCGCCCGCCAGCAGTGGGCTCCCGAACTGGCCGAGGAAGTCGCCCGCGCTCAATCGGTCTTGTTCATCGATTGTTCCATCGATTCCCCACCCGGATCGGTGCGGCTTCTTCCCGTCGAGCCTGCCGTTGCCCAAGAAGGACTGGCGACCCACCATCTGGGCGCTCCGGAACTGCTCGCACTGGGACGCGAACTCTACAATTCCCTGCCCTGCAATGCTTTCCTGCTGACCGTTGGCGCCGGCTCGACCGCTCTCGGCGAAGACTTCAGCGCCGCCGTGACCGCCGCGCTTCCCGAAGCGTGCGATCGGCTCGAAGCGACTGTCTCGCGTCTTCTCAGCGGTCAGGAACCCCAGGAACAGCCACAGCACCCGTAATGGCTCTCTGTCTGCGTAGGCGACTCGGAAGAAGCCCCAAAAAGCCAACGGCGCCCGCACCGTAGTGCGACCGCCGTCAGCCTCCAGGAAAACGATCTTGCTTTTGCTGTCTCTGCTTAGAACGCGGCTACCGTCTGACGCAAACTGTACGAGCTGAGCGTCTTGATGTAGTTGCCGCGGTCGAACGGAGAGGTATCGGGCACGGAGCGCCGGCTCAGGCAGCCGCGCGTCTCCCAGAGCGAGGTGTACTCGCGCTTTTCCAGCCAGTAGCGCAGGTCCGCCAGCACGCGGCCGATGTGGTCGATGCCGTGAATGTGCAGCGCTGAAGCCATCATCGTGATGCCCGCGCCGGCCATGATGCCTTTGAGCACATCCTCGGCCGAGTGGACACCGCCCGAGATGGCGAGGTCGATATTCAGGTGGCCATAGAGAATGGCCGCCCAGTGCAGCCGCGGCAGCAACTCCGAAGGCGTGGAGAAGTGCAGCGTGGGCCGCACCTCCAGCGTCTCGATGTCGAAGTCCGGCTGATAGAAGCGGTTGAACAGCACCACGCCGCTCGCTCCTACGTCCTCCAGGCGTGCCACAAGATGTGGCACGCTGGTGAACGACTGCGAGAGCTTCACGGCTACCGGAACCTTCACCGCGCCCGTAACCGCGGCCACCAGATCCAGAAGCTGCAATTCCAGCTCGGCTGAAGTCTGGCTGCGGTCCGTCGCCAGCGCATAGGTGTTCAGTTCGATGGCGTCGGCCCCGGCCTGCTCCATATCCTTGGCGAAGCGGATCCAGCCGCCGGTCGTGGCGCCGTTCAGGCTGCCCATGATCGGAATCTTAACCGCTTCCTTGGCGCGCCGCATGTGCTCGAGATAAACCTCTTGCGTCATGCGGTAGTCGGCCAGATCGGGCAGGTAGCCAAGCGACTCGGCAAAGGACTCGGTGCCTCGCGAAAGGTCCTCGTCCAGCGCCCGCGATTCCAGTTCCAACTGCTCCTCAAAGAGCGAGGTCAGCACAATCGCCGAAGCGCCCGCATCTTCCATGCGCTTCACGTTGTCGATCGACTCCGAGAGGGGTGTGGACGAAACCACGATTGGGCCACTCAGCTTGAGCCCCAGGTACTGTGTTGAAAAATCGATCATTTTGTTCCTCCGGCACTACCCGCCGCCACTGTTTCTTCCGACTTCTCTTCCGGAGCGATGTGAGGCGTCTCGCCGCGGCCCGGCATTGCGGCCCGTGCGGAGTATACGCGCCACTGGCGCTCGACGTCATCCTGCGCTTCCGCGAGCAGCTTGGCGGCCAGTTCCGGATTGCTGCGCGCCAGCATAGTGTAACGCGCCTCCCGGTAGCTGTACTCCTTGAGCCGGATCGCCGGGGCCTTCGAGTCCAACTGGAACGGATTCTTGCCCGATTCGCGCAGGTCCGGATTGTAGCGCATCAGCGGCCAGTAACCGGACTGCACGGCCAGCTTCTGCTGCTCCAGCCCGTGCACCAGATCGTAGCCGTGCGCAATGCAGCTCGCGTAGGCGATGATGATCGACGGACCCTCGTGCGCCTCGGCCTCCTGGAAGGCCTTGGCCACATGGCTGTCGTTGCCGCCCAGCGCCACGCGCGCCACATATACCGATCCGTAGCTGACCGCTTCCATGGCCAGGTCCTTCTTGCTGTTCGGCTTGCCGGCGGCCGCAAACTTGGCCACCGCGCCGCGCGGCGTCGACTTGGACATCTGGCCGCCGGTGTTCGAGTAGACCTCGGTATCCAGCACCAGCACGTTGATGTTCTTGCCCGAGCCGAGCACATGGTCCAGGCCGCCGAAGCCGATGTCGTACGCCCATCCGTCGCCGCCCAGAATCCACACGCTCTTGCGCACCAGCGAGTCGGCAATGGCCAGCAGGTTCCGCGCGTCGGAACTGCCGTCCGCGGCCAGCTTCTGGCGCAGCGCCTTCACGCGCTCGCGCTGCTCGTTGATCTCGGTCTCGGTCTTCTGCGAGGCCGTCAGCAGCGCGGTCGTCATCTCGTCGCCGATCACCGGAGCCAGCCGCTTGGTCAGCAGTTCGGCAAATTCCTTCTGCTGGTCCAGCGCGATCCTCATGCCGAAGCCGAACTCCGCGTTGTCCTCGAAGAGCGAGTTGGCCCAGGTCGGCCCGCGGCCTTCGGCGTTCTTCGTATAAGGCGTCGTGGGCAGGTTGCCGCCATAGATCGACGAGCAGCCCGTCGCGTTCGCAATGTACAGGCGATCGCCGAAGAGCTGGGTCAGCAGCTTCACATACGCCGTCTCGCCGCAGCCCGCGCACGCGCCCGAGAACTCAAAGAGCGGTTGCAGCAGTTGCAGATCCTTCACCTGGCTGTGCGACAGCTTCGAGCGGTCCACCTCGGGCAGGCCGAGGAAGAACTCCCAGTTGGCGGCCTCGGCCTCGCGCAGCGGAATTTGCGGCGCCATATTGATCGCCTTCTTGCTGGTGTCGCTCTTGCTCTTCACCGGGCAAACTTCCACGCAGACCCCGCAGCCGGTGCAGTCTTCAGGTGCAATCTGCAGCGTGTAGCGGTCCTGCTCCATGCCCTTCCACTTGGGCTTGGCCCACTGGAAGGTCTCCGGCGCGTTCGCCGCCGCCTCGGGGCTGTACACCTTGGCGCGAATCACCGCGTGCGGGCAAACCATCGCGCACTTGCCGCACTGGATGCACAGGTCCTTGTCCCAAACCGGAATGAACTGCGCAATGTTGCGCTTTTCATACTGCGCCGTGCCCGTCGGGAAGGCCCCGCCGGCCGGAATCGCGCTTACCGGAAGCAGGTCTCCGTGACCCGCCGCAATCTGTCCCAGCACGTTGCGCACAAACTCCGGCGCCTTGCTCGAGATGGAGGGAATCAGATCGAAATCGGACGAAACCGCCGCCGGCAACTCCACCTTTTCCAAATGCGCCAGCGCCGCGTCCACGGCCGCAAAGTTCTTGGCCACCACAGCCTCGCCGCGCTTGCCATAGGTCTTCTTGATGGCCTTCTTGATCTGCGCGATCGCTTCCTCGCGCGGCAGCACGCCGCTGATGGCGAAGAAGCAGGTCTGCATGATGGTGTTGATGCGCGTGCCCATGCCGGCCTCGCGCGCCACCTTGTAGCCGTCGATCACATAGAACTCGATCTTCTTGCGCAGCATCTCCTGCTGCATCGTCTTGGGCAGATGATCCCAGACCTCGGCCGCGGAGTAGGGCGAGTTGAGCAGGAAAACCGCGCCCGGCATCGCCGCTTCCACTCCGTCCATCTTCTCCAGGAAGCTGAAGTTGTGGCAGGCCACAAAGCTGGCGCGGGTAATCAGATAGCTCGAACGGATCGGGTTCGGCCCAAAGCGCAGGTGCGAGGTGGTCATCGATCCGGACTTCTTCGAGTCGTAAACGAAGTAGCCCTGCGCATAGTTCGGCGTTTCGCTGCCGATGATCTTGATCGAGTTCTTGTTGGCGCCCACGGTCCCGTCGGAACCCAGGCCGTAGAACAGCGCACGCACCGTCTTCGGATCCTCGGTCGAGAAGCTCGGATCGTAGCTCAGGCTGCTGTGCGTCACGTCGTCGTCGATGCCGATGGTGAAGCTGTTCTTCGGTGCTGGCTTCAGCAACTCGTCGAAGATCCCCTTGATCATGGCCGGCGTGAATTCCTTTGAGGAGAGGCCATAGCGTCCGCCAATCACGGTCGGCTTGGCAAACGGCAGCGTGGCCGAGTTCTCGGCCAGCACGGTCACGATGTCCTGGTAGAGCGGCTCGCCGCAGGCGCCGGGCTCCTTGCAGCGGTCGAGTACGGCAATCGACTTCACCGTCGAGGGCAGCGCGGAGAGGAAGGCCTTGCTGTCGAAGGGTCGGAACAGGCGAACCTTGACCATGCCCACCTTTTCGCCCTGCTTGGCCATCAGGTCGACGGCTTCCTCGGCCGCTTCGGCGCCGGAACCCATCAGCACGATCACGCGCTCGGCATCCGGCGCGCCGTAGTAGTCGAACAGATGATAGGCGCGGCCGGTCTGCGCGGCAAAGCGGTCCATCACCGACTGCACAATGCCCGGAACCGCGGCATGGAACGGCGTGCAAGCCTCGCGCGCCTGGAAGAAGACATCGGGATTCTGCGCCGTGCCCCGGATGATCGGACGGTCGGGGCTCAATGCCCTCTGCCGGTACTCGATCAGATACTTGTCGTCCACCATCGCGCGGATCGTTTCGTCGCCGATGGGAAGAATCTTGCCTACTTCATGCGAAGTGCGGAAACCGTCGAAGAAATGGATGAAAGGAATGCGGGATTCAAGCGTGGCTACCTGCGCCACCAGCGCAAGATCGTGAACCTCCTGCACCGAGTTCGAGCACAACATCGCCCAGCCCGTCGAGCGGCAGGCCATCACGTCGGAGTGGTCGCCGAAGATCGACAGCGCATGGGTGGCCAGCGTGCGGGCCGTCACATGCATCGTCGCCGGGGTCAACTCGCCGGCGATCTTGAACATGTTGGGAATCATCAACAGCAAGCCTTGCGAGGCCGTGAAGGTGGTGCCGAAAGCGCCCGCCTGCAACGCGCCGTGCAGCGCGCCAGACGCGCCGCCTTCGCTCTGAAGTTCTTCCACGATGGGCAATGCGCCCCAAATGTTTTTCTTTCCCTCGGAGCGCCACTGATCGGCCCACTCGGCCATTGGCGACGAGGGGGTGATGGGGTAGATGGCGACGACTTCGGAGAGACGATAGGCTACCGAAGCGGCTGCCTCGTTCCCATCAAGGATTACCATTTTCTGTTCACTCATTCCCTTTGCCTCATAGCGCGGCCTGCGGAAATCAACCGCTGGTTTGAGTCTCCTCTCTGGGAGGGGTAGAGTGGCAGTGATGAGGGACACAGGGCGGGTACGGAATACCATATTATGAATTTTTATTCATAATATGAAAAACACCTTGGCTCCCTTGCCACCCTCCATCTTCCCCGTATCGGACCTCAAAAAAATCTCGCCCGAACGTTCTCCTGGAATCCTGCGTCAAAGCGGATAGATTGCCTGAAAATCGCTCAAAACAATCCACTGCGATCCTGCGGCCGCAACTGTTTTTTTGTTTCAGCCGGGAGCAATTCGCACCCTCCGCGGTGTACAATACAAGGAGGACAGCACACATGCGACTGAATCGACTCGGCTTGGCGGCGTTCGCTCTGGCCGCCGCTTCCTGCCTCTCCGCCCGCGCCGCTGCGCCCGCCGTTGGCCAGCCCGCTCCCGCACTCACCTTCACCGATCTGCTGCAAGCCCCCGCGGGCGCCAAAACCGATTGGCCTTCCCTGCGCGGCAAAGTCGTGGTGCTCGAGTTCTGGGCCACCTGGTGCAGCGGCTGCGTCGAGGAAATCCCTCACCTGAACTCTCTGATCCAGTCGCTCGACCCGAACAAGGTGCAGTTCATCGCCGTGGACGACGAGGACCCGGCCCTGGTGAAGAAGTTTCTGACGACGCTGCCCATCGGCGGCTGGCTGGGCTTCGACACCAGCAAGAAGATCGTTGACGCCTACGGCGTTACCTTCCGTCCACGCACCTTTGTGATCGATTCACAGGGTCGGGTTGCGGCGATTCTGCAACCGAACCTGTTGACCAAGGAACAATTGCTGGCGCTGGCCGGCGGCAAGCCGGCCACCTTCCCTGCGAACGACGAAACAGCGGAAAGACGCGAACAGGCATTCAAGGAAGCAAAGGCCGCGACCGATGGCGTGACCGCCGGAATAGACGGCCCCAAGCCGCTTTTCGACCTCTCCATTCGTCCCGGCGATCCGGCGGGCAAAACGGTTTTCGTCCATCGTCGTCCTGGCAAGACAGACAATTCGTACACCGAAGATATGCTCAACGCGCCGCTCTCCATGCTTTTTTCATACGCGGCCGACATGCCGCAGAGTCGTCTGGTCATTCATGGGACCGCACCGTATGAGAAATACTCGCTGCATCTGGCCGCGCCGGATGGCGACATCCACGATCTGGCTCCAGCCATTGAACTGGCAATTGCTACGGCTACCGGCATGAAGTTGAGCCGCGTAGCCACGGAGGAAGACGCCTACGTCCTTCAAGCAACGCCCAAGACCGCCAGCCTGTTGCCCCCCGCCAATTCAGATCGAGGAAGCTATTGCTTCTATAACCCGAACGCGGCCAAGTTGGTGATGCTGAAGAGCACCCTCGGCAGCCTTGCGCAGACGCTGGAGACAGTTCTCGACAAGCCGGTGGTCAATGAGACCGGAATCGCCGGCAGCTTCGACGCCAACTTCGATCTGCCCATGGGGGACGTAGAAGCGGCCAGGGCGGCTCTTGAGAAGAATCTGGGCCTCACGCTGGTCAAAGCCAAACGGAACATCGAGCGCATCGTTCTGGACGCGCCTCCGGCTCCTGAGAAGGCCGCGGACAATCCGGCGCCCGCCGCGGCCTCTCCAGCCAAGCCGTAGCTCAGGCCAGCAGCGCGGAAACCTTCGGCATCCACTCGCTGATCGGAATCGACTGCGGGCACAGCTCCGCGCACATGCCGCAGTCGATGCAGCAGGTCGAGCGCTGCCCCTCGGTAAGAAAGACCTGATACTTGAACCGCGCCCCCGCAACGTCGTCGAACAGCTTGGCGTAGTTGTAGAACTCGAAGTTGGCCGGAATGTAAACGCCATTCGGGCACGGCATGCAGTAGCCGCAGCGCGTGCACGGAATCGCCGTTCGCGCGCTGTACATCTCCCTGACCTCGGCAATCAGCGCCCGCTCCTTCGAGTTGAATGAATGCGTCCGCGAGCTGTCGGCAAAGCCCAGGTTCTCATCCACCTGCTGCATGGTGCTCATGCCGCTCAAAACCACCGAAACCTCCGGCTGATCCCAGAGCCACTGGAGCGCCCACTCGGCCGGCGACCTCCGCACGGGAAAATTCTCCATCGCTTCCCGCACATCCTTCGGCGGATCGGCCAGCCTGCCGCCCATCAGCGGCTCCATCACCACCACGGCCAGCCCTTTGCTTGCCGCCAGTTTCAGCCCACGCGTCCCGGCCTGAGTCTCCGTATCCATGTAGTTGTATTGAATCTGGCAGAAGCCCCACAGATCGCTGCCATTCACGATCTCTTCAAATCCTTCATACGTATCGTGGAACGAAAAACCCAGATGCCGGATGCGCCCATCGGCCAGCGCCCCGCGCGCCTGTTCCAGCAGATCGTGCTTCAGCACAATCTCCCGCCAGCGGCTTTGGCTCAGCGCGTGCAGCAGGTAAAAGTCGATGTGATTGGTTTGCAGCTTCCTGAGTTGCTCGTTGAGCAGCTTGTCGAAATCCTCTGGCTCCGTGACCTGCCACACCGGCAGCTTCGTTGCCAGCCGCACCTTTTCCCGGTAGCCGTCTTCGAGCGCCTTGCCCACCACCACTTCGCTCTGCCCTCCGTGATAGGGATACGCGGTGTCGAGATAATTCACGCCGTTGTCGATCGCGTGACGAATCATGCGGATCGCTTCGGCCTCGACGATGTTGGGACTCAGACGGTTTCCATCCTCGGTGGGGAAGCGCATGCAGCCAAAACCCAGTGCCGAAGCCTTCCAGCCGAGACTGCCAAAATTGCGATATTGCATAGTCGTTCTCTCTTCCAGAGTTCCAAAGCTGCATTCTAGCCCGAACGTCTTGCCCGCGCCAGCGACGGGGAGCCAGCAATGGGCACTCTTCCAGTCGTCCGCTTCCGGTTCATCCCTCTGTAGTAAGCTTCTTGGCAATTGAATCTTCTCATTCTGAATGGGATCTGAGGTTTCGGCATGGAGAATGCCCGTTCTTTTCCGGGGCGCTTAGCCGGTGGTCTTCTGTTGGTTCTGGCCGGGACCTTGCTCCAGCCCATTACGCTGACCGGCCAGACAACCCCACCGCCGGCGCAAGCCGCTGCGCCTGCCAGCGCCCCAATGCCGGCTGAGTTGCAATCTCAATTGCACAAGCTCGAGGAAGCGTTGCGGGCATCGCAAGCGGCAGCAGACGCGAAGAGCGCGGCAAAGGCGCTCAACCAGATAGGCGCGCTGTACTCCCGCACTTCGGATTACGGAGACGCGTTGGACGCCTACAATCAGGCACTCACGGCGGCCCGCTCCGCAAAGGACACAACCGAGGAAACCGCCGCGCTGAACGGGATGGGGGGCTGCTACCGCGACCAGAGCCAAAATCAGAAGGCCCTCGATCTTTTTCAGCAGGCGTTAGACCTGGCCACAGCCTCGGGCGATGAAAAAGGCCAGGCTACGGCGCTGAACGGCATTGGCTGGGTTGATAACAATACCGGACAGAATCGAAAGGCGCTGGAGTTCCACGATCGGGCACTGCTCCTGGCGCGAAAGGTAGGCGACAGCAATCTGGAAGCAACGATCCTGCAGCGCGAAGGAGACGTCTACTTCTCAATCGAGGGAAAACAAAAAGCACTGGCATACTACAGTCGAGCTTTGCCCATCTTTCGCGAGTTGGGCCACCGGAACGGCGAGGCGACCACGCTGAATCGCCTTGGCATTGTCTACCTCGTTCGCGGGGAAACGCAGAAGGCGCTGGAAAATTGTAATCAAGCCCTGCTGATACATCGCGAGGTAGGAGACCGGGATGGCGAGGCTACGGCGCTGACCTTTCTGAGCATTGTTAACCTCGCTCTTGGCGAGAAGCAGAAGGCGCTGGAGTATAGCAATCAGGCTCTGCCAATTTTTCGTCTGGTGGGCGACCGCGACGGTCAAGCCGCCGCGCTGGCCAGCTTCGGCATGATCTATTCCGCCCTGGAGGAACGTCTCAAAGCGCTTGATTACTACAACCAGGCGTTAGCTATCTATCGCCAGATAGGAGACCGCGACGGTGAGGGCACGATGCTGGACAGCATCGGAAGTATCTACTTCGCTCTTGAAAAAAAGCAAAAGGCACTGGAGTACTACAGCAAGGCGCTTCCCATCTGGAAAGAGGTAGACGAGCGGAGCAACGAGGCCGAGACGCTCGTCAACACCGGCACTGTCCACCGCACGCTTGGTGATCCCCATAAAGCGCTGGACTACTACAACCAGGCCCTCCCCATCTTCCGCCAGATGGGCGATCGTGCCAATGAGGCTACGACGCTGAACAACATCGGCACGGCCTACAAAGAACTTGGAGAGAATCAGAAGGCGCTGGAGTATGGCAACCAGGCTCTGCCGATTTATCGAGAGGTAGCGGACAACGACGGCGTAGCCACTGCGCTGATCAACATCGGTCATGCCTACTTTGATCTTGCAGAGGGGCAGAAGGCGCTGGAGTACGACAATCAAGCCCTCCTCATCTTCCGCCAGGTGGGCGACCGAGCCAGCGAGGCCACGACGCTGAACAACATCGGCCTTGTCTACTCCGATCTTGGGGAGCAGCAGAAGACGCTGGAGTACTTCAATCAGGCACTGCCGATTCAGCGAGAAGTAGGCGACCGCAGCGGCGAGGCCACGACGCTGAATAACTTCGGCACTGTCTACCAGACTCTTGGCGAGATGCAGGAGGCGCTGGAGTACTACAATCGTGCGCTGGCGATTCTACGTGACACAGGCGACCGCGACATAATGGCCAGGACACTGAACAACATCGGCCTTGTCTACTCCGATCTTGGGGAGATGCAGAAAGCGTTGGAGTACTACGACCAGGCGCTGCTGATTCTGCGTGACATCGGCGACCGAAATATGGAAGCCAGGACGCTGAACAACTTGGGCTGGGCCTACTCCGCTCTCGCAGAGAAGCAGAAGGCGCTGGAGTACGACGAACAGGCCTTGCCGATTCTACGAGACGTAGGCGACCGCAGCGGCCAAGCCTACACTCTAAGCAACATCGGCCTGGTTTACAACGATCTTGGAGAGCATGAAAATGCGCTCGGGTACAACAACCATGCGCTGGCACTCGCTTCCGCGTTAGGCGATCCAATTCTGAAATCGCTCATCTTTAGAGATTTGATGGTGATTCAAAAGGCTGCGCAGCCCGCCCTGGCCATCTTCTACGGCAAGCAGGCAGTCAACCTCTTGCAGCAGGTGCGCAGCAATATCCAGGGCCTCGACAAGGCGTTGCAAAAGAGTTTTCTCGCGTCAAGAGATAGCTATTATCACGATTTGGCGGACCTGCTCATTGCCCAGGGAAGGCTTCCTGAGGCGCAGCAGGCGCTCGATCTGCTCAAGCAGCAGGAATACTCGGATTACACCCGTGGAAGCGCGGCAGACACGCTCAGCCCGCTCACATTGACACCCGCCGAGAGACAGGCCGCGGAGGACTACCAGAAATCCACCGCGCAACTTGTTTCGCTGGGCGAGCAATGGGCGGTGTTGAAGAAGATCGGCTCGCGTACGCCAGAGCAGGAGAAGCAGTACCAGCAACTGTCCGATCGGCTCAATGGAGCGAGCAAAGAACTCAACGATTATTACGCCCGGCTTTATGTGCTGTTTGGGAAGAACGGCGATGCGAACAAACAGGTAGCCGATGTGAAAGGCAACGTAAGCCTGCTCAAGCAGACGATCGCCAAGATGCCGCACACGGTGGCGCTCTACACGCTGGTGGGCAAGGATCGAACCAGCCTCATCGTGATTACCGGATCGGCGGCGGTTGCGCGGGAATATGCAATCCCGGAAGAGGAACTCAATAAGAAGGTCGCGGCCTTCGAGCAAGTGCTGCGCACTCCGGCATCGGACCCGAAGCCGATGGCGCAGGAACTGTACAAGATATTGATTGCGCCGGTAAAGACGGATCTGGATCAGGCTGAGGCGCAGACTCTGGTGTGGTCGCTGGACGGCGTGCTGCGCTACGTTCCCATAGCTGCGCTCTACGATGGAAAGCAATATGTGGTGGAAAAGTACAACACGGTGACCATCACTCCGGCCAGCATTGCGCACCTCGGCGAAAAGCCGGATGTAAGCAACTTGAGCGCTGCGGCGATGGGGATTTCGCGCCAGTACGAAGAGGGATTGCCCGCGCTGCCGGCGGTGGTCGGCGAGTTGAACGACGTAGTCAAGGACGCGCAGGCGCAAACCGTTCACGGAGTCTTGCCGGGAACGATTCTGCTCGACGGGCAATTTACCGAGAAGGCGATGGAAACTCAGCTAGGTGGCCAGCACACCGTGGTGCATATCGCCAGCCATTTTGTGTTCAAGCCGGGAGATGACAGTCAGTCTTACCTGCTGCTGGCGGGCCAGCAGCAGGGCAGCACCGCATTTCACCTGACGGTAGCCGGCTTCCGCGACAACCAGAAGCTCAGCCTGGAAGATACAGACCTGCTGACGCTCTCAGCCTGCGAGACGGGGATGAGCGGAAACGCAAGCGACGGGCGCGAGGTGGATGGGCTGGGCACGACAGCGCAACTGAAGGGAGCCAAAGCAGTGATCTCTTCGCTGTGGGAGGTGAACGACGCCAGCACCGGCATGTTGATGGGCGATTTCTACAAAAGATGGGCTGACGGCGGAGGCAGGGTAACCAAGGTCGAGGCGCTGCGGCAGGCACAACTCGATCTTCTGCAAGGCAGCGTGCAGCCGGATTCCGGCGCCGGTGCCAGGGGTATCGGCTTGGCCAACGTAGACGTTCCGGCAGGCTTCAGGCATCCCTACTATTGGGCGCCGTTTGTGCTGATGGGGAATTGGAGATAACGCGCCTGCAAAGCGGCGCCCGTCATTGCGGGATCATCTGCTCATGGGGCTGCTGGATACCCCCTGCCGGCTCGGGCATCGGCCTGCCGCGGGCAGTCCGCTCAGGCCCTCAGCCCTTCGACCAGCGCCTCCCACTCGGCTTCGAGCGCCTCCCGGTAGAACTTCCGCCCGGCCCGCTCGTACCAGTACTCCGCATTCCCAGCCGAGCCCTCTTTGCGGTGCAGGTAGGCGTGAACGGCCATGGCCTCGCCAGTTTCCAACTCGTCCACCAGCGAATGCGCCCGCGCCCACTCCCCTTTCGCGTCCCACCACAACGCGGCAAGCGGTGCCGGCAGCCCATCCGGCGGCTCATCCCGTGTCAATGATGCGCGAAACTCCTCTGCCTGCATGGAGCCCTTGTATCACCCCTTTCTCTTCCCTCGCAATGGCTTTCTTAGCCCCTTTCAAAGTGATCTGAATCACATTCAAAAGCCCCTTTCGACTGATAAAAAGATCTCGTCGGTCCGATGAAGTCGGTAGAGAGGTCCGCTCCAGGGGTCTGGGCGGCGCCGCTGAGTCTGCACCGGCCGTTCCCCTCCCGGAAGTTGAGCCATACGCATGAACGATACGGAAGAGTTGCAATCCAGCGTTTGCGGCACAGCGCGAAATGGTCGTATACTTAATTACGACCATTCCGGTCGTAGTTTTAACATCCTGCCCTTCCGGCAGCCACTCGGAGTACGGCGGTTGAGCGTGTTAAGTGAACTGAAAATCGGCGAAAGTGGGGTCCTGGTGGCCCTCGACCTGCCTGATTCCGTGCAGAACCACCTGATGCATATGGGCTTTGTCCCCGATGCGCTGGTCACGGCCCTGCGCCGCGCTCCGGCCGGCGATCCCACCGTATATGGCGTGGACGGCATGGAGATCGCCCTGCGCCATGAAACCGCGGAAGCCATCCGTGTGCGCGAGCCGGAAATCGAAGCCATCGATGGCGCCGAATCCGAAGAACTTCCTGAATTGATCGAGGCTGCGCGATGAGCGCCTGCTGCACCCCGCCATCTTTCAAGCCGCCCGCTGCTCCGCCTCCGCCGGGGGCGCTCAAGACCGTGGTCTTGATCGGCCCGCCCAACGCTGGCAAATCCACTCTTTTCAATCGCTTGACCGGACTTCGCCAGAAGGTTGCCAACTTTCCCGGCGTCACTGTGGAACAGCGCATGGGCCTCATGGCCGGCGTCGGCCGCGACGATCTGACCCTCATCGACCTGCCCGGAATCTACTCCCTCAGCCCCTATTCCGAAGATGCCCGCGTCTCCATTGACGTGCTGCGCGGCAAGATGCCCGGCACGCCCAAGCCGGACGCGGTCCTGCTGGTCCTCGATTCCCTGCACCTCACGCGTCAATTGATGTTGGCCGCGCCGGTGCTGGCCATGGGGTTGCCCACCCTGGTCCTGCTCAATATGAGCGACCTGATGGAGTCCCGCGGCGGCCACATCGACGTGCTCAAGCTGGCCCGCGAACTGGGCGCGCCCGTGGCCCAGATCAGCGCCGTGCATGGAACCGGCCTGGACGCCGTCCCCCTCTTCCTTCACCAGCAAACGGATCGCGAGGCCGCCAAGCCGCTGTCGCTGCCCGTGCTGGGCAACGCCGCCAGCGCCCACACCTGGGCTGCGCAGGTCAGCCGCCGCACCGGTTACCGCGCTCCGCTTTCCGTCGAAGGCACGCGCAAGATCGACAACATTCTGCTCCATCGCGTCTGGGGACCGCTGCTCTTTCTCGTCGTGGTGGTGGGCGTCTTTGAGGTAGTCTTCTCCATCGGCCAGCCGCTCTCCGACGGCTTCGGAGACATCCTCGCCCGCATCGGCAATCTCGTCAGTCCCCTCCTGCCCGCCGGATGGATTCGCTCTCTGCTCCTCGACGGCGCATGGAAGGGCATCTCGTCGGTGCTCGTCTTTCTGCCTCAGATTCTGCTGCTCTTCCTCTTCATCGGGATTCTCGAAGACTCCGGCTATCTCTCCCGCGCCGCGCTGATCGCCGACCGCGTTATGCGCACCATCGGTCTCAACGGCAAGGCCTTCATTCCCCTGCTCTCGGCCTACGCCTGCGCCGTTCCGGCCATCATGGCCACGCGCACCATCGAGAACCGCCGCGACCGCCTGGCCACCATTCTCGTCACGCCCTTCATGACCTGCTCGGCGCGGCTGCCGGTGTACATGCTGCTGATCGCCGCCTTCATCCCCAACACCGTCTACCTGCACGGCCTCCTCGGTCTGCGCACCATCGTCATGCTCAGCCTCTATCTCGCCGGCTTTGTCGGCGCCATGACCACCGCCTGGCTGCTGAAGAGCTCTATCCTCAAGTCCAGCGAAACCCCGTTCATCCTCGAGCTGCCGCAGTACCGCATGCCCACGCTGCGTTCTCTGGCTCTGCGCCTGGTCGACCGCGCCCGCATCTTCCTGCGCCAGGCCGGAACCATCATCCTCTGCGTCACCTTGGCGCTTTGGGTCATGGCCCATCTGCCGGTGATTCAGTCTGCCGGCGGCGCCATCTCCGCGCCCGAACTGGCCGACAGCCTCATCGGTCGCCTCGGCCACTTCATCGAGCCGGTCATTGCGCCCCTCGGCTTCAACTGGAAGATCGGCATCGGCCTGCTTTCCAGCGTCCTGGCCCGCGAAGTCATGGTCAGCACCATGGGCACCCTCTACGGCGCCGAGGCCGACACCCACGCCCTCAGCCTGCAAACCGCCCTCCACCACGACATGACCCTGGGCGGCGCGCTGGCGCTGATGATCTTCTTCGCCTTTGCCATGCAGTGCACCTCGACCATGGCCGTCGTCCGCCGCGAAACCAACAGTTGGAAGTGGCCCGCCGTCCAGTTCCTCTACATGCTGGTCCTGGCCTACGCCGCCGCCTTCGTCGTCAACCACCTCGCCATGGCGATCTTCGGGTAGCCTTTGCGGTTCTCCCCACCCGCGGATTCCCCAGCCCTTCGGCGGACCTCCGGCCAGGCTCTCGGCGACGTTTCATCGCCCCGAATCGGGGTATACCTGCCGTGTGCCTCTCGCGAACCGCAACCTATGAGAAACTAGAAGAGCAGAAGTTCTCCGGCGCTGCCTGCGTGTGCGCGCCCTCATCTTCATCCCAATCCAGCTTCATCCGGCCGGCTGCGCCGTTACCCCGCTGCGGCCCGCATATAGGAACCAGAAAAAGAATGATCAGCGTCAGCAATGTCTCCATGCGCTACGGCTCGAAGGTGCTCTTCGAGGACGTAAGCGTAGCCTTCATCCCCGGCCGCCGCTACGGCCTTACCGGCCCCAATGGCTCCGGCAAGTCCACCTTCATGAAGGTCCTCACCGGCGAGCTTGAAGCGCAGAAGGGCTCGGTCGTCCGCCCGCGCAAAATCGGCGTCCTGCGTCAGGATCAGTTCGCCTTCGACGCCTATCGCGTCATCGACACCGTCATCATGGGCAACAAACCGCTCTGGGCCGCCCTCGAAGAGCGCGACCGCATCTACGAGAAGCCCGAGCTCTCCGACGCCGACGGCATGAGGCTGGGCGAACTCGAAGGCGTCATCGGCGACGAGGACGGCTACACCGCCGAGTCCGACGCCGCCGTGCTCCTCGACGGCCTCGATATTCCCGAGTCCATGCACGAGCGCAAGATGGGCGAGTTGCAGGGCGGACAGAAGATTCGCGTGCTGCTGGCGCAGGCCCTCTTCGGCAAGCCAGAAGCCCTGCTCCTCGACGAGCCCACCAACTACCTCGATCTCGACTCCGTCCACTGGCTCCAGGACTTCCTCAACGGCTACGACGGCACCCTGATCGCCATCTCCCACGACCGCCACTTCCTCAACAGCGTCACCACCCACACCGCCGACATCGACTACGAAACCATCATCGTCTACACCGGCGGTTACGACGAGATGGTGATGGCCAAAACCCAGATTCGCTCCACGCTCGAGTCGCAGAACGCCCAGCGCGAAAAGAAGATCGCCCAGCTCAACGACTTCATCGCCCGCTTTGCCGCCGGTACCCGCTCCTCGCAGGTCACCAGCCGCCGCAAAGAGGTCGAGCGCCTGCAAACCAACGACCTGGCCCGCTCCAACATCGCTCGCCCCTACATCCGCTTCGACCAGGTCCGCCCCAGCGGCAAGCACGTGCTGGAGTTCAAGCACCTCAGCAAATCCTACGGCGACGAAAAAGTCCTCGACGGTTTCACCGCCAGCGTCCTGCGCGGCGAGCGAATCTGCCTCATGGGCCGCAACGGCGCCGGCAAGACCACCCTGCTCAAGAGCCTTCTGGCCAACTATCCCGGCCTCGCCGACAAGGATTTCTCGCTCGACAACGGCGCGGTCTTCTGGGGACACGAAGCCCAGATCGGCTACTTCCCCCAGGACGTGGGCGCCACCATCGAACACGGCCTCACCGTCGCCGAGTGGCTCCATCGCTGGAACCCCGCCGCCCACGTCGAAGACATCCGCGGCATCCTCGGCCAGATGCTCTTCTCCGGCGAAGAGGGCGACAAGCAGACCAAAGCTCTCAGCGGCGGCGAACAGGCCCGCCTGGCCTTCTGCAAGCTCATCCTCACCAAGCCCAACATCCTCATCTTCGACGAACCCACCAACCACCTCGACCTCGAAGCCATCAACGCCCTCAACATCGCGCTGCAACGTTACGAGGGAACGGTCCTGCTCGTCACCCACGACCACGACCTCATCGACGAGGTCGCCACAAGGTTGTGGAACTTCAAGGAAGACGGCATCGAAGACTTCCAGGGCCCCTACGCCGAGTGGAAAGGCAAGCACAACTAACGCTGCAAGGAGTTCATTCACTGCAAAGATCGTAAGCGTCCTGACTTCCCCTCTTGACTTGAAAGAGCTTCCATCTTTTGAAGTGTCCACTTCTTTTTGGTGGACACTTCAAGAGTGTGTCTAAGCAGCTTGGCAGGATTGGGTCTGTAGAG
>Ga0181517_10001456_pt1 | contig 26331 bp, 16 predicted proteins | sample PEATcosm2014_Bin_31_FD_119748 | JGI IMG/M metagenome (GOLD analysis project Ga0181517, IMG submission 119748) | Peatland microbial communities from MTU Mesocosm Facility, Houghton, MI, USA - PEATcosm2014_Bin01_30_metaG | ecosystem: Environmental > Terrestrial > Soil > Wetlands > Peat | place... | reverse complement strand
TTCGATAATTGCGGTGGGGTGGGTGGTGGGGTTCGAACCCACGGCCACTGGAACCACAATCCAGCGCTCTACCAGCTGAGCTACACCCACCGTGACGAGGGACGTTTCAATTTTATCAGGGGCTCCGATGGAGCGCAAATTGGGTTCAAGGCGCTGCGTGCGACGGCGCCCCCTAAAGCCCCGCCTGTCTCCACAACTCCTCCACCCGCCGCTTCACCTCCGCCGGCATCTCGATTACGCCGGGCCAGGGCCTGGTGAAGCCCTCGCCAAGCCATTTGCGGGTGGCATCCACGCCCATCTTCGAGCCGTAGTTCGGCAGCCGGCTGGAGTGGTCGAGCGAATCCACCGGCCCCATGGTGAACTGGATGTCGCGCTCGGGGTCGATGTTGTTCAACGCCTTCCACGCCACCTCGCGGGTGTTCTGTACGTCCACATCCTCGTCCACCACCACGATGCACTTGGAGAACATGGCCTGCCCCAGGCCCCAGATCGCGTGCATCACCTTGCGCGCGTGGCCGGGGTACGATTTTCTCATCGAAACCAGAATCAGGTTGTGAAACACGCCCTCAGCCGGCATGGCGATGTCGCGCACCTCGGGCAACTGCATCCGCATCAGGGGAAGAAAGATGCGCTCGATGGCCTTGCCCATGTAATAGTCCTCCATGGGCGGCGGACCCACGATGGTGGTGGCGTAAATGGGCCGCTCGCGGTGAGTCATCGCCGTCAGGTGGAACACCGGGTATTCGTCGGCCAGCGAATAGAAGCCGGTGTGATCGCCGAAGGGACCCTCGGTGCGCAGCTCGTCCAACTCCACATAGCCTTCCAGCACAATCTCCGCGTTGGCCGGAACCTCCAAATCGCTGGTCCGGCACTTCACCATCTCCACCGGGCTTTGGCGCAGGAACCCGGCCACCATCATCTCGTCCACGTCCGGCGGCAGGGGCAGAATGGCCGAGTAAGTGGTGGCCGGGTCGGAGCCGATGGCCACCGCCACGTCCATCCGCTGGTGGCCGTGATGCCGCATCCTCCGGTAGTGCTCGGCGCCCTGCTTGTGGGTCTGCCAGTGCATGCCCGCCGTGCGTTCGTCGAACACCTGCATGCGGTACATGCCGCAGTTGCGTTTTCCGGTGTCCGGATTGCGCGAAAACACCATCGGCAAGGTGATGAAGCGCCCGCCGTCTTCGGGCCAGCATTGCAGGACGGGAAGCTCGAAGAGCGAGAAGCCCTCCGTGCGCGTTACCTCCTGGCAGGCCCCCTTTGCAACCGTGCGCGGGAAGAACGCGCCCATCTCCGCCAGTTTGGGCAGCATTTTGAGCTTGCCGATCCATCCCTCGGGCGCGCGCATCTCGAGCAGGTCCACAATTCGCCGCGCAATCTCTTCCACCGACCCCACTTCGAGCGCGATCTCCATCTTGCGCATGGAGGCGAACGAGTTGATCAGCACCGGAATGCCGTACCCTTTGGGCCGTTCGAACAGCAGCGCCGGGCCTCCGCTCTTCACCGCGCGGTCGGCGAACGCGGCGATCTCCAGAATGGGATCCACCTCGAAAGGGATGCGCTTCAACTCGCCGTTCTCTTCCAAGGCGCGAATGAACTCCCGCAGGTCGCTATAGGCCATAAGTTATGATTATGGCGCCGGAGCGCGGCGTGTCCATTTCACGTCGAACCTGCGGCGCCTGGAAACGCCACTTGGCGATCCTCAACCTGGCAGAGATAGGATCCCGGCCTTCGTGCGATATACTCCTATACGAATCTCTTTCTTTCGCGGAGAAACGCACATGAATTATCCTTCCCGGATGAGGCTTGCGGCGGCGTTGACGGGCCTCTTGTTGACGCTGTGCAACGTGACGGCGCTGCGGGCCGACGTCAAACCGGCGGCGCTATTCGGCGATCACATGGTCCTGCAGCAGGGCATGTCCGCGCCGGTCTGGGGGTGGGCCGACCCGGGCGAGCAGGTTACCGTGAGCATCGCCGGCCAGAAGCAGTCCACGACCGCCGGGGCGGATCGGAAATGGATGGTCCGCCTGACCAATCTCCGGGCTTCGAGCGACCCCCTGGAGATGACCATCGCAGGCAAGAACACGATTCGGATCGTGGACATCCTCATCGGAGAAGTCTGGCTGGGATCGGGGCAGTCGAACATGGATTTTGTGGTCTCTGGCGACATGGCCAAATACCCCGGCATGGCCCAGCGATTCGCCGGTGTGGCCCATGAGGCCGAGGAGATCGCGGCGGCCAACTGTCCGAAGATCCGGGAATTCCGGGTTCCGCTCAAGACCAGCGAACTGCCGCTCGAGGATGTGGCCGGCAAGTGGCAGGTCTGCTCGCCCGCGACCGTGCCCGGTTTTTCGGCCATCGGCTACCTGTTCTCGCGCGATTTGCAGAAGGCCATCAACCAGCCCATCGGGTTTATCACCTCGGCGTTTGGCGCGAGTTGCGCGTCTGCGTGGGTGAGCCAGGATGTGCTCGAGTCCGATGCCCGTCTCAAGGGGACTATGGATGGCTTCGCGGCGCAGGTGGCCGCGTTCAAGTCGGCGGCCGCGGCGGATAGCCCCGCTCCGGCGGCAGCGGCGCGCGGCGGCGGGCGGGGTAATCCGTTCACCAACCAGCACAACCCGTACGTCCTTTGGAATGCCATGATCAAGCCGATCCAGCCGTACGCCATCAAGGGCGTGCTGTGGTACCAGGGCGAATCGATCACCGAGGGCTTGCAGCTCTATCCGGTGGTGATGGAGCACGTGATTACGAGTTGGAGGCGGCAGTGGGGACAGGGTGATTTCCCCTTCTACTTTGTCCAGCTTGCGGCCCAGGACGCCGCCAGCAACCGCCCCGAGGTGCGCGAAGCGCAGGCGCAAGCGCTGAAGGTCCCCAACACCGCCATGGCGGTGGCCATGGATATTGGCGAGAAGACCAACGTGCATCCCAAGAACAAGCAGGATTTGTGCGACCGTCTGGCGCGCATCGCGCGGGCCAACGCGTACGGCGAGAAGATCGAATACTACGGCCCGATGTACGATTCAATCGAGGTCGAAGGCCAATCGATCCGCGTCAAGTTCAGCCACGTCGGCGGAGGATTGGTCGCCAAGGGCGGGGAATTGAAGTGGTTCCAGATTGCCGGCGCGGATAGGAACTTCGTGGATGCGGGCGCCAAGATCGATGGCAATACGATTGTGGTGACCGCTCCCGGCGTCGCGGCGCCGGTGGCCGTTCGCTATGCATGGAATCGCTGGCCCGAAGGCGCGAATCTCTACAATGCCGATGGCCTGCCGGCGCCGCAGTTCCGATCCGACGACTGGACGTCGCCGGAGCCGGCTCCCGCGCCCTCATTGCGCTGAAACAGGCCGACAATATGGCGGCCCGTTGAATCTGATAGCGGCCGCGCCCGCTATGGCTCAAGCGAGAGCGATCTTGAGCGCCACCGCGTAATCGCTGGGCTTTTCCGCCGGCATCTGCACTCTGAGGCCCGTGGCTTCCTGCGCCCACCGCACCTTGTCCTTGAATCCCAGCAGCTCCACGTTCTGGATCTTGCCCGCCTCCGGCTTGCTGCCGGCGCCCAGCGAGCCGATGAACGCTTCCTGTCCCGGCCAGCCCATCACGAACGCGTACAACGTCTTGCCTTTCGAGGTGAATCGGACGTCCCGCGCGGTGAACGGCTGGCCGCCGCTGTCGCGCGCGCCAGCGGTTCGCGTCGCCCCCGGCGATGTATCCGGGATGGGCGGAAGCTGCTTGCAGACGCTGGTATCCCTGACAGTGCCCTCTACGCTGGGACCTTCGCCGCAAATCTTCCACGCGCGCGTTCCGTGGATCCCTTCGCCATTCACCGCCATCCACGCCGTGATCTCGGAAAGGATGGTCGTCTCCTTGGGATCCAGCGCGCCATCGGATTTCAGCGGAAAGTTCAGCAGCAGGGTCCCGTTCCGGCTGACCACGTTCACCAGCAGGTCGATGCACTGCTTCGGCGTTTTGTATTGGGCGTCCCGGTCGTAGTGCCAGTTGCCGATGCAAGTGTCGGTCTGGAACGGGTTGGGCCAGATGCCCTCCGCGATTCCGCGCTCGAAATCGAGTACGCAGGAGCCCACCTGGCAGTCCTCCACTCCTTTGCTGGTGTAGACCGCCTCCACTTTGCCGCCGTGCCATTCCGCGCTCTTGTTGTAAAGGTGCGCCACCAGGCTCAATCCATAATTCTCGAAGCGAATCACGCCGTCGTGATACATCAGGTCGGGCTGCAACTGGTCCACCAGGTCTTTGAGCCGCAGGAAATACTGCCGCTTCCATGACTCCGGAACCTGGCTCACGTCCCCAGGCTGCGCCGCCGGTTCGTGCTTCTCGTGGTACAAATCGGCGTATTGTGGATCGTTGCCGTCGTATGGAACCCCCGCATAAGGACCAGTCTTGTCGCTCCCAAAGCAGGTAGCCATCCATTCGTAGCTGGCGTGCAGGTGCTGGCTGACCCCAAAACGCAGCCCCTGCTTCAACGCCGCGTCCCGGAACATCCGCGCGATGTTCTTCTTCGGCCCGGTAGCGACCGCATTCCACCGCGGCTGGTATTTCGAGTCCCAGAGGTCGAAGTTGTCGTGGTGGACGCCCATGCTCACGAAGAACTTAGCCCCCGCCTTCTTATAAAGCCCCAACAGATAATCGGGATCGAAGTTCTCGGCGCGCCAGGTCGGGATCACGTCTTTGTAGCCGGCTTTCGACGGGTGGCCGTAAGTCCTGACGTGGTAGTTATATTGCCGGTGGCCCTGAATATACATTTGCCGGGCGTACCAATCCCCCATCTCGGGAGCCGACTGCGGCCCCCAATGCGCCCAGATGCCGAACTTGGCGTCGCGATACCAGTCGGGGATCTGGAATTCCATCAACGACGCGCGCGTAGCTTTGAAGGGGCCCGGCGCTATTGGAATGTCCGCCTGCCGCGGCTGCGCGGCGGCCCATGCCCGATACGGCGCCGTGAAAGGGAGCGCCCCTCCCAGAAGTCCTACCGCGGTCCGCCTTGTAATACTCATCGTCTCCGTCCATTCTGGCATTTCGCGAGCGGAACAGGCCTCTGTCAAGGGGCATTCCGCCATCAGTTATGATTGAAGTTTAATACCACGGCGTGGCAAGGAGAAAGAATGTCGGATCGCGTAGCAGTGGTCACCGGCGGCAGCCGCGGCATTGGCCGGGAGACGGCCCTCACGCTGGCGCGGACCGGCCTGTTCCTGGTGGTGGCGTCTCCCGAAGTCGAGAATAACGCGAAGGTGGCCGAAGAGATCCGCGCCGCGGGCGGCGCGGCCATGACCCTGGACCTCGATGTCTCTTCATACGACGCGGTGAAGGCAGGCTTCGCCAAGGTGATCGCCGAAAAAGGCCGCATCGATGTCCTGGTGAACAATGCCGGCATCACCCGCGATGGCCTGGCCATGCGAATGAAGCAAGCGGACTGGGACCTGGTGCTCAAGATCAACCTGTACGGCTCCTTCTTCGCCGCCCAGCAGGCGCTCCCCGGCATGATGAGGGCGCGCTGGGGCCGCATCGTCAACATCGCCTCCGTGGTGGGACAGGCGGGCAGCCCCGGCCAGGCCAACTACGCGGCTTCCAAGGCCGGCCTCATCGGCCTGACCAAAGCCCTGGCGCAGGAAGTCGGCAGCCGCGGAATTACCGTGAATGCGGTGGCCCCCGGCTACATCCAGACCGATATGACCGCGGGATTGCCGGAGGAGCTCAAGCAGAAAATGCTGGCGTCGATTCCGCTGGCGCGCATGGGCGTTCCCGCCGACATAGCCAACGCCGTCAAGTTCCTGGTGAGCGACGACGCCGCCTATATCACCGGTCACGTCCTCTCGGTCAACGGCGGCATGTATATGTAGGGAAGTGTGGGACAGACGATCGGTTTTTGTCGTCTGTCGCCCAGCCCCACTTGGGTTCCACCCGAAGAATGACAGACCAGCAAGGCGATGGTCTGTCCTACGCCCCCGCCAGCGCCCGCGCCACGATCCCCTGCGCTTCCCGCTGGATCATCCGCAGGTGCTCCTCGCCCGCGAAGCTCTCGGCGTACAGCTTGTACACGTTCTCCGTTCCCGACGGCCGCGCCGCGAACCATCCCCGCCCGGTAGTCACCTTGAGCCCGCCGATGGGCGCGCCGTTTCCTGGCGCGGTGGTGAGCATTCCGGTGATCGGGTCTCCCGCCAGTTCGTGGGCCGAGACCTGCTCCGGCGAGAGCCGGCTCAATATGGCCTTCTGTTCCGGCGTGGCCGGCGCGTCGATGCGCTCGTACGCCGGCGCGCCGAATTCCTCAGTGAGTGATCGGTAGATCTCGCCCGGATCTTTACCCGTGCGCGCCAGCATCTCGGCCGCCAGCAGCGCCATCGCGATTCCGTCCTTGTCGGTGGTCCACACCGAGCCGTCGAGCCGCAGAAAAGACGCGCCGGCGCTCTCCTCGCCGCCAAATCCCAGCGAGCCGACAAGCAGTCCCTCGACGAACCACTTGAAGCCCACCGGAACCTCAACCAACCGGCGCCCCAGCCGCTGCGTCACCCGATCGATCATGGCGCTCGAAACCAGCGTCTTGCCCACCGCTGCGGTGGCGGGCCACCCCGGACGGTGCTGGAACAGATACCAAATGGCCGCCGACAGATAGTGGTTCGGATTCAGCAGCCCGGCGCTCCGCGTCACGATTCCGTGCCGGTCGTGATCGGTATCGCAGGCGAAAGACAGGTCGAACTTGTCCTTCTTCTCGATCAGCCCCGCCATGGCGTAGGGCGAGGAGCAATCCATGCGGATCTTGCCATCCCAATCGAGCCGCATGAAGCGGAACGTGGCGTCAGGATGGTCGTGGTCGATGGAGAGCGAAAGTCCATACTTTTCCGCGATGCGGCCCCAATACTCCACGCCGGCGCCGCCCAGCGGATCGGCCCCCAGCTTGAGGCCCGCTCCACGCACCGCATCCATATCCAGCACGCCGCCGAGGTCGTCTACATACTCCGAAATGTAATCGTGCCGGTGCGTGCCCGGAGCCTGAAGCGCGCGGGGATAACAAATCCGCCGCACATCGCCGAGGCCGGCGGCCAGAATCGCGTTGGCGCGGTCCTCAATCCAGCCGGTGGCATCGGTGTCCGCCGGGCCGCCGTGCGGCGGGTTGTACTTGAAGCCCCCGTCCTCGGGGGGATTGTGGGAAGGCGTGATTACGATACCGTCGGCCGGCGCTTGCGTGCGCCCCCGGTTGTAGGCCAGAATGGCGTGCGAAAGCGTGGGCGTGGGCGTGTAACCCAGGGTCGCGTCGATCAAGGTCTCAACCCCGTTGCCCGCCAGGACCTCGAGCGCGCTGGCGAAGGCCGGCTCCGAGAGTCCGTGGGTATCCTTGGCCAGAAACAGCGGCCCGGTCACGCCGTTGGCCGCGCGATATTCCACGATCGCCTGAGTGATGGCGAGGATGTGGTCTTGGTTGAACGAACAGTGGTACGCGGATCCGCGGTGGCCCGAGGTCCCGAAGCTCACCTTCTGCGCCGGAACCGAGACATCCGGCCTTTCCTCGTAATACGCCGTGATCAGCCGCGGAAGGTCGACCAGCATCTCGGGCAACGGAGGCTGCCCGGCAAGCGGATGGAGTGCCACGTGATCTACCTTACCGCACTTGGTGGCGCGGGCTTCAGCCCAATGCCACATACTTTCGTGGTGGGGCGGACCCCCTGGTCCGCGGCCGACGCCCCCGTCGGCCTGCCGCTGGGACGCAAAGACCTGATTCTTTGAGCAAAAGCGGGTCCAGGGGGGTCCGCCCCACCGTTTCTGCGGTACTCCCATTTGTCGCGCAAAGTAAGCGCTATTGGCCTCCAGCCTGCCGCGCCGGCATTCTTTCCGCCACCCCGGCCCTCACGCCGGAGGCGCGGGCTCCAGCACGGGCTTGTACCCGTTGCGGCGCATCGCCTCGAGCGCCGCCGCGGCCGCTTCCGGAAGCACGTAAAAGAAGGCCCCCACGCGCACGGCGGCAAAGATAATCCCCCCGCGATATTCGTCGGTCTCCACCCCGTAATCCACGCCGGCCGCATCGAAGATGCCTTCCAAACGCAACGCGTCGTTCAGCTTTTTGGCGATGTAAACCAACACGGGTTCGCGGTTCTCGAAGAAGCCTGCCTCTTGTTTCATGGGCTACTCACCAGTGTAGCGGCACAGCTCCAATCGCGCCGGCGACCGCGTCCCAAGAACGTCACGGAATGCTAGAGTGAGAACAGGTTCCAGACGTCCCAAGGAGACACGGCCCATGACCGGAATCCAGTTCATCACCGACGCGAAAGGCCGCAAGACGGCAGCGGTAATCGACCTCAAGAAACATAGGGCGCTATGGGAGGATATCGAGGACGTGCTGGTTTCCCGGTCGCGACGGCATGAAAAACGCATCCCACTCGAAAAGGTAAAAGCGGACCTGATCGCAAGTGGAAAGCTCCATGGGTAGCTACGACGTCGCATTGACGTCAACCGCGGAGAAAGAACTCAAGAAGTTCGACGCAAGATTGCGGGCGGAGATGACTCGAATTCGTCACCGAAGCGAAGTATACGGACGATGATGGCCGCCCCCCTTCAGTACTTCCCCAGAAACTCCTTCACGCTCGCTTCCCGCGCGGCCTTTCCCGCGATGCATAGATCGATCTGTTCCAGCGTCTGGGCCAGCGTCCTGGGCGCGCCCGCGAATTGGCTCACCAGCGGGGTGAAGAAATCTCGCAGCTCCTGCCTGGACGGCGCGTCGCAGAATGCCGCGCCCGCCTGCGGCAGGAGGGCGCCCAGGTCACTGCCGAAAACGCTGGGGCGCCCGCGCACGATCTGGTCGAAATGCGCCCGGATGAACTGGAATCCCAGCTTGCGCGTTTCCGCATAATCCTGCCCGGCGAAGTACAGCCGATAGCCATCCACCAGGGCGATCCCGCCGGAAAGCACCGCCTGCATGGCGGCCTCGATAGCGGCCGGATCGCGGAAGTCCTCCATGGCGGTGAGCAGCCGCCGCCGGTCCTGCCGGTCCGGGCTATTCCGCAAGGCGGCCAGGTACCGGTTGAACAGCGCCAGATCGCCATAATAGGCCGCGGTTCTCAGAATCGCGCCGGACACTCCCGAACTCGCCGCGCTCCGGTCTTCCAGCCATTTTTCGGCAAGCTCGCTCGCCTGCCTGGCAAGCTCCGGGTCGCCGCCATCGGTCGCCATGGCGCGCAACAGAATCGGCCGCAGAAGCCCGTCGTCGTCCGATTCGCCGGGTTTGGGGTTCCAGCCCAGCTCGCGCGCCCGGGCCAGAAAGTTCGTCCGCAAAAAGCGCCCATAGTTCGGCAGGAGATCCCGCGGAACTTCGTCCTGGCGAATGGAGAGGGCCAGATCGAGAATCAACTGGATTACCTGGCGCTCGGGATCGTCGTGAAACGCCGGAACCAGGCCCAACGCCTCCGCCACGGGTAGCTTGCCTTCAGAGGCCATGGCGCGGGCATTGCCGATGAGATCCACGCGCTCCATCGCGCTGAGCCGCGAAGCCACGTCCCCGGAGGTCAGTTTGGCGAGCGTCCCGCCCGCGTACTCCACGCGGTAATAGCCCTTGGCCCCGGCGTTGGCGTCCAGCCACGCGGGGCAGCTCTTGGCCTTGAGCGCCCATTTCACCTTGGCCTGCGTCATCAGGGTGCATTCGGTCTCCTCCTCCGCCGCGCCATAACGCACGCACAGAGGGACGCTCCACGCCTGGGCCGCCGAACCCGTCGAACCGATGGGCAGCGAGCGCTCTTGCGCCAGCCGCAGCGCCGGAGCCCCCGGTCCGCACTCCAGAGCCACCGAAACCGCCGGCACGCCGGGCCTGTCGAGGAAACTCGAAAACGCCTTGGTCACATCCCTGCCGCTCGACGTGCTGAGCGACTTCAGAAAATCCAACGCCGTCGCGCTTCCGTTGGCGTATTTCCCCAGGTAGGCGCGCACCCCTTTCCGGAACGTCTCCGCGCCCAGCCAGTTCTCGAACATGCCGATGACCGCGGCTCCCTTGCTGTAGGTGATGTCGTCGAACGCGTTGATGATGTCGTCTTTCGATGCGATCGGCTCCCGTATGCGCCGCGCCGTCACCAGGCTGTCTTCCTCTTCGGCGTTGAGCTTGGTGTTCACGGCGTCGATCCGCGTTTTCCATTCCGGCTTCCATTCGGCCACCAGCTTCTGCTCCATCCAGGTCGCGAAGGCTTCGTTCAGCCACACGTCGTCCCACCACCTGGTGGTCACCAGGTCTCCGAACCACTGATGCGCCAGCTCGTGGGCGGCCACCACTGCATAGTTCCGCTGGCGGGTGATGGTGTCGGTCTCCGGGTTGGCGAGGATCATGTTCTGGCCGTACGTCACCATCCCCGCGTTCTCCATGGCCCCAAAGCCGGTGGTCACCGGAACCGCCACCTGGTCCGATTTGCCGTATGGAAACGGCATCCCGAAGTAATCTTCCAGCCGGATCAGGATGGCGGCGGTCACCTCGGCGGCGTATTTCGCTTGGTTGGCTTTGCCCTTGGGAGTTACGATGCGCACCGGAACCCGGTTCCTCCCGGCCACGCCCGCGTCCACGAATTCGAACGGGCCCACGGCGAAGGCCACCAGGTAGCTGGGCAGCGGCTTGGTCTCCGCAAACCTGTAGACGGCCTGTTTTCCCACGCTGGTCTTCGAGGCCACGGCGGTGTTGCTGACGGCCAAATTCGGCTCGCTGACCTTGAGAGTCAACTGCCACGGAGTCTTGTACGACGGCTCGTCGAAACACGGAAACGCATCCCGCGCGTCGGTGGGTTCGAATTGCGTGAGCAGGTAACGGTTGCCGCCGTCCTCCGCGCTGAAGACGCCGGAGCTGTCGCCCTTCCGGACGGCCCCCGTATAGTCGATCTTGATCTCAGCCGGGCCCGCGGGGACGGGAGTATCGAGCTCCAGGCCCAGAAAATCGTCGCCGCCGGGCACGGCCCTGGCCTGCCAGAGCTTCCCGCGGGCGGTCACCGAAGCCGAGCGGACCGCGATCCGATTGGCGTTGAGCCAGATCGTCTTGGCGGGCTTCCCCACCGTCACCTGGATCGCGATGGATCCGTTGAAGCCGCTCTCCGCCGGGTCGAGGGTCAGCTCCACGCGATAGGCTGTGGGGGCGATGTCCTGCATCTCCCCAAGCCGCAGCCTGGGAGGCCCGTCAGCCGCCAAGATGGCGCGACAAAAGACGGCGATGACCGCGAGGCGAATCGGGAAGTGGCCCATAAACAGTTATCGTTTCACAGAATCCGAGCGGGCGGACGAAAGCCAGTGGCCAGCCCTGGTTTTGTAGAGCGGGCCTCCGGCCTGCCATGCCCGCATCCTGCGGGCATTCTTGTCGGTCCGAAGCGCGTTGGCCGGAAGAACGCCGGCGTGGCAGGCCGGAGGCCCGCTCTACGGACGGAAACCACGGAGTTGTGAAGCACGGAGTTGTGAAGCCAGGAGTTCTCCGCTCGCCGCGCTACAATCAAAGCGGTCCGTGCGCAAACGCTGGCGACAAATTCGCGCCTCCGTGGTCCGCCGATTCCGCTACAAGGTTACTCCGGGCGGTCTGCTGTTCACGCTCGCTCTCGTTGTGGTGGGATGCGCGGCCCTCGTTTCCACCAACAACCTGTTGTTTCTGATCGAGGCCGCCATGCTCGCCACCCTGCTGGTTTCGGGTCTCGTCAGCCGCCTCTCTCTGGCTACCCTGGAGCTCGATTTTCTGGTCCCAGAGCATGTGCCCGCCGGACGCTACGTTCCCGGCAAGCTTTTCGTGCGCAATCGCAAGTGGTTCATGCCGTCGTTTTCCGTGCGCGTCGAGGCTATCCGCGACCCCGACAGCCCCACGCTTCGGTCCGGCATCTACTTCCCGCTGATCGCCGGGGGCGCCACCCTCGAAGAGACGGTTGAAGTCCGCTTTCCCCGCCGCGGGGCGTACCGCCAAAACAGCTTCGCCTTCCTGACCTCGTTTCCGTTCGGTTTCCTGGAGAAATCCGCGCGCGTCACCCTGCGCCGCGAAACCATCGTCTATCCATCCATCGATCCGCGCCCCGGGTTTGACGATCTGCTGCTGGGAATCGCCGGCGAAATCGAAACGCACTACCGCGGGTTGGGCCGGGATTTTTACCGCATCCGGCCCTATGAAGCGCTGGAAAGCGCCCGCCACGTGGATTGGAAAGCCACCGCTCACGTCGGCAGTCTGCAAGTGCGCGAGTTCGCCCGCGAACAGGAACAGACCGTCGAGGTGTTCCTGGATCGCGACATCCCGCCCGCGCTCGATGCTTGGTTCGAGCGCGCCATAGACTGTTGCGCCTTTCTGTCGTGGCGCCTCTCCGGTCAAGGCGCTTCCATTCATTTCCGCTCCCAGGGCTTTGCCTTCCGCCAGCCCGAAGACGGCGATATCTACGCCATACTGAGATACCTGGCCCTGGTGTATCCGCAGCGCTCCGAGGGTCCGGAGCCGCCGCTCGATGCCACCAGTTACCAGCTCGTGTTGACTCCCGCGCCGGACCGTTTCCGCGAAGCCGGATGGATGGGCGCGCGCATTTTGTCGCCGGATGAGTTGCCGGTGACGGCGGAAGCGCCGGAGACCGCGCGTCAGTGAGCCGCCGGCTATTGCCTGCCGAAATGCCGAAAGCTGCCAGAACCACTGGCCAATTGGTGCAGGTGGCCGCTGTCGCCGCCACTCGTGACAAGCTGGCCCGACTGGTATTCCTAGGGCGCAGCGACCGCGGGGGCAGCGCAATTGTACGTCGGGATGAAGGCGCTAGAGATCCCAGACGGGGTGAACAGATTTCCGGCAGGGGTCCCCACGATGAGGAGGTCGAGTTGCTGAAGTCCAATCAGCCCCGGTGCCAGCCCGAAGAACAGGACCTGGAGCGCCCCTGGATCGTATAGCGGCGGTGGATTCGCCACCATGATCAGGTGATCTGTGGGGTTGGCGACGCCGTTCGCCACTGCTTCCGTCCCTTGCAGACCAGTGAGGAAGACGTGAACCGCCTCGCCGGGAATCGCCGGGTCGTCCTCCGTAACGATGCGGCTGAAGTCCTGGTGCGCGGTTGCGAGGCAGACGACTGCCGGGCTGCGGACCTGAACCTGGAACTGGTAGCTGATCGCTAACCCGGGCTTGAAGATCTCGAGTGCCTTCGTACTAGCGTCCGCGCTGCTGGGAACCTGAAGCCACGCCCCGGCGTCGGAAAGCGGCAGTAGCGGCGTTTCCAGTCCCGCGGCGCGGACGCTCCAGCCCGTCGTGCCCAGCGCGCTGCCGTCCAATACCACGACCATCCCCGGGCTCACGATTTTCGGGTATTCCGTCACGCCGTAGCATACGTAGGTGCACCAGTTCGGCACTACGTCCGGGGCTTCCACCCCATCGATCTGGACAAACGGATCGAGCCACACCGACTCGTCCCCGCTCGCAAGATCGATGCGAACCAGGGATCCACCCTGGGTCACCGCGAAAACCACCCCGCCGGCGGTAGTAAAAGCGCTGTAACTTCCCGGCCCCAGGATGCGGAACTCTGCCGTAGCCCGCACGTACAGTCGAAGAGAATCGTCGGCGGCCAGAAAAAGGAGGCCGCTTCCGTCGTCCGTCAGCGCGGGCGCCGATCCTGTGACTCCCAAATCGAAATCCTGAGCGCCCATCCAGTCGGGGCCGGTGACCCAGTGCAGTTCGCCGGAGGGCCCGTCGATATAGGCAACGTTGTTTCCCTGCGCATCGGTCACGGCCTCGTAGGCGCCGAAGACGTTGCGAATGAGATGTATCCCGGTCGCGTCCAGCCATTCCAGTTGCGCGCCGGCGATCGTCAAAGCCTGGCCGAGATCCGTGATCGCCCGCCGGCCGAAGCGCTGGTTTGCGAGTTGGCCTTTTTGCTTGGCGGATACTAGATCGAGCGAGTCCGACTCGTACAGGCCGTTCAAGGACGGCGTTATCGGGACCGGTCCCACCGGATACCCGCATCCCGTCTGATCGATCCAGGCATATCTGCCCGAACGCGAGAGCCGGATGAAGGTGTCCCGATACTGCGCGCCGTTGGCGCTGTTGTCATGATTGAATCCTGGGCCTTCCAGTTGGAAAGACCCGTAGCATCCTGCCGCCAGCCAACACGAGCTGCCGGCGAATCCGCAGTACCGCCATTGGGTCTGGGACGTGGCCAGTATGTCGCTCGCGCCATCTACGTCGGCCAGGGGACCGTCAATCGGCGTCACGCTCGGCCCTGCAATGTCCGCTCGCGCCACGTACCAACTGTTCGTTACGGGGCCTGTGTGGGCCTGCAGGTACACGGAGCCTCCATCCGAGGTGGCAATCAGGTTGGCATATTGGCCGAGCAGCGCCGGCGCCGCCATCGAGAACAAGAGAAGAATCCGCACTAAGGTCCCCGCTAGCTAAGACCCTCTAGCCACGTGTTCCAACTACACCCTGCGGAAGAAACTCTCAAGATTCGCCTTGGCGGTCGCGGTCGGTATGTGGGACACACTGGAGTGGAAACCGGCCCCAAAACGTAGTGGGGACTGTCCGCCCCGTCGCTCCTCGCGGGCGCCGCCGCCATATACAATGACGATACGGGAATTCACAGGAGTATCGGATGAAGAATATCATCGCCGCATTGGCCCTTGCCGGGCTGCTGGTTGCCGCGCTGCCGGCCCAACGCCCCTGGCAGCAAATCACCGTCCCCTCGGTACGCGACGTGGCCGCCAACTTCAAGACGCCGCCGCGTGAGTACGGCGCCATTCAGCCTTTTATGGGTTGGAACGGCCCCGACGCCAAGGAAAGGATGGCCGCAATCGTCCGGGATCTCGACCGGCTCTCGGCTAACGGCGTCTTCGTGGTGAACATGTCGCCGGGACGCGGCGAGCCGGCGTACCTTTCCCCGGAGCACATCAACCAGGTGAAGTTCGTGGTTCAGGAAGCGGCCAAGCGGGGGATGAAGCTGTGGATTCAGGACGAATACGACTACCCCAGCGGCTTTGCCGGCGGCAAGATCAGCGAGCAATACCCCCAGCTCACCATGCAGGGGCTCGACGCGGACATACGGATCAGCGTGATGCCGGGCCAGACATTGACCATGCCCACGCCGCCCGATACGTTGGGCGCGCTGGCGGTGTTCGCGCAAACCGGCGCGGTCATCAATGTGCCGATTGGCCCGAGCGGAATCAAGTGGATGGCCCCGGCGCCACCGCCCGGCGCGGGCGGCTACCCGAGACCGTGGGAGCTGCTCCTGGTAAGGCATATCTTTCGCAGTTCTCCTACCCGCATGTCGGCCCGGGCCGACGGCACGCGCGCCAAGGACAGCCAGTATTCCCTGATCGACTACCTGAACCCGGATGCCACCCGAGCCTTCCTCAAGATCACCCACGAGACTTACAAACAGGCGGTGGGGGATGAGTTCGGCAAAACCGTCTTGGGCTTTTTCGGCGATGAGCCCGACTACACCGGCTTCATGCCGTGGACGCCCAAGTTGCTCGACGAGTTCCGGCAGCAGAAGGGCTACGACCTCCAGCCATACCTGCCGCTTCTATTCGCGCCCAAGATGACCGACGAAGCCTGGCGCGTGAAAGCGGACTACTGGGACGTCTGGAGCGGAATGTTCCGCGATTCCTTTTTCGGCGTGCAGGCGGACTGGTGCGCGAAGAACAATGTGGAGTACCTGGTTCACCTGAACCACGAGGAGCAGGCGTTGCGGTTGGACTTGCCCGAGGACCATATCCGCAACGAGGGCGACTACCTCAGAGACATGCGGTACGTAGGAGTGCCGGGCATCGACAACCTGAGCCAGCTTGTGCCAAACCGGGTCCACGCGTATGACGCGACGTGGAACGAAAACAACAATTTCCCCAAGCTGGCCTCTTCGGCGGCGCACCTGTTCGGCCGGCCCAAGGTTTGGACCGAATCCGGCGGCGGGTTGGGCATCGACGGCAAGTTCCAGTTGGATTTTCAATTGGTGAGGGGGATAAACGCGCTGCAGGTCGGCCTGGCCGGAGGGCGCGGCCCGGGCGGAACGACGGCCGCGCCGCCACAGGCGCCCATGCTGGCGTGGTATACCGACCGGGCCGGCTATTTGATGGCCATCGGACGCCCGGCGGCCCAGGTGGGTCTCTACTATCCCTCCAACAGCATGTGGATGGGAGACGAAGCGGCCGACCGTAGCATGACCAAGCTGGGGTGGCAGTTGTTGGAACACCAGGTGGATTGGGATTACTTCGACGAGCAGTCGCTCAGCTCGGTAGCCACTATTGAGAACGGCGGCTTCCGGAACCTCAGCGGCCAGCTTTACCGGGCCATCGTGGTTCCCTCCACCGCGGTGATCACGCGCACCGGCCTGGAGCGTTTTCAGGCCTTCGTCAAAGCCGGCGGCAAGGTGATTTTCGTGGGCAAGACGCCCACGCTGGTGGTGGACAAGACGTTCCGGGACGCCAAAGAGAAACCCGACCTGAGCTTCGCCACGCTCATCGAGCCCTCCGGCGATATCACCGACCGGGTGATTTCGGCGCTGCCGAAACCGGACGTGTTGCTGGACCGGCCCTGGCAGCGATTGACCTATGCGCACCGGAGCTGGCGCGACGCCGAGATGTACTATTTCTTCAATGAGAGCGACAAGGAGGAATCGCGCATCGCCACTATCGCCGGACGCGGCCAGGCGCAGGCCTGGGACCTGGCGACGGGCGAGATTCATCCCATCTCCGGCGCTACGGCCGAGGGCGATGCCGTGCGCCTTCCACTTCTGCTCGAACCCTACGAGGCGAAGGTCATCGTGGTGGGGACGCTTCCCGCCGGCGTCTCCAACCCGGAGCCCGCGATGGTGACGTCGAGCGCGTTGACCGACTTGGTCGGCGACTGGACGGTGGACCTGAACGGCAAGCAGTTGACCACCCCGCTGCGATCCTGGCAGGATCTTGGGGCGCCGTCATTCGGAGGACCGGCCACCTATCGCAAGCAGTTCACGGCTCCCGCGGCGCCCTCCGGAAAACGGGTGTATCTCGAAATCGCCGATGTGCGCGAGTACGCCCGAATCAAGTTGAACGGCAAGGAATTCGAAGCGCACGCCTGGCAACCCTATCGCTGGGACGTGACCAGCGCCTTGAAAACCGGCGCCAACGATTTGGAAATAGAGGTGCAAGCGACTTCCTCGGGCCGCGGAGGCTCGGGGGCTCCTCCGCCGGCGCCAACTGCCGCAGGCGGTCGAGGAGGCCAACCTGCTCCCGCCGGCGGGAGAGGTCGCGGCGCCCAGGTTGGGGATGGACAGATCGCAGCCGGAGGCGCTGCGCCTCCCCCCGCCGCAGGCGGCAGGGGTCGCGGCGGCGCACCGCCCGTTTCCGGCCTGCTGGGCCCGGTTCGCCTGGTGGCGCGCTGAACAGGAGCGCGCATCTCTGCAATGTAACGGGACGTATCGCGGCGGGTGGACACCGGCCCTGGGCCCTTAGACTTAGACGTCCAGATTCTTCACGTCCAGCGCATTCTCTTCGATGAACTTCCGCCGGCTTTCCACGTCTTCGCCCATGAGCGTCGAGAAAATCTCTTCGCTCTTGACCATGTCCTCCAGCCGCACCACCAGCAGCGTGCGCTTCTCGGGGTTCATGGTGGTATCCGCGAGCTGCTCCGAGTTCATTTCGCCCAGACCTTTGTAACGCTGCACGGAGGCGTCTTTCTTACCTTCGATTTTGACGAAGTTCAGCAGGTCGAGCCAGTTCGGCTGGGTTTCGCGGCGCTCGTTCTTCACCACTATGAAAGGCGGGTGATTGAAGCGCGCGATGTTCCGGGCCAGCGCGCGAAACCGGCGGTATTCCGGCGCGGCGGCCAGCGCCAGGCCGATGCTTCGCTCGGCGTGCGTGGAATCGCGGTAGACCACGGCGAAGGCCGAGTGCTCTTCGTCGCGCCGCAGCTCCGGGTCGAGACCCGCCTTCTTCAGCGCCTCGAATACCGGCTTCATGTTGGCCTCATCCTGGAAGTCGGCCTTGCTGTCCACGCGCAGATCGATATTGGCCAGCGTTTCCACCACGCGCGCGTCGCGCAGCTTGCGGTCCACCTTGTGGACCATCTGCTCGTACTCGTCCAGGCTGAGCAGGAACGTGCGCAGTTCCGGCCCTTCGAGCACACCGCCGCCCGAGCCGGAGCCATTCGAGTGCATCTCCAGCGCCAGGTTCTCCGTGGCCCGGCGCATGATCTCCTTGGTGAATTCCTTCTCGTCCTTGATGTACTTCTCGCTGCGGCCCTTCTTGATACGGTATAGCGGCGGCTGGGCGATGAACACCCGCTCCCGCATAATCAGCTCCGTCATGTGCCGGAAAAAAAACGTCAGCAGCAGGGTGCGGATGTGGGAACCATCCACGTCCGCGTCGGTCATGATGATGATCTTGCCGTAGCGCACCTTGGTGGCGTCGAAATCGTCCTTGCCGATGCCCGTGCCCAGCGCCGTGATCAAAGCGCGGATTTCCTCGTGGCCCAGCATCTTGTCGTAGCGCGCCTTCTCCACGTTCAGGATCTTGCCCTTGAGAGGCAGGATGGCCTGGAAGCGCCGGTCGCGGCCCTGCTTGGCCGTTCCGCCCGCCGATTCGCCCTCCACCAGGAACAGCTCGCAGCGCTCCGGGTCGCGCTCCTGGCAGTCCGCCAGCTTGTGCGGCATGCCGCCCGATTCTAGGGCCCCCTTGCGGCGCGTCAGATCGCGCGCCTTGCGCGCCGCCTCGCGGGCGCGCGAGGCCTCGATGGCCTTGCCGACGATCTTGCGGCCCACGGTCGCGTTCTTGTCGAAGTACTCGCCCAGCTTCTCATTGACGAACTGGGTCATGTACCCGGCGATGTCGCTGTTGAGCTTGCCCTTGGTCTGCCCCTCGAACTGCGGTTGCGGCACCTTGACGCTCACCACCGCGGTTAGACCCTCCCGAACGTCGTCTCCGGTGAGGTTCTCTTTCACGTCCTTAAAAAGCCCCTGTTCCTGGCCGAACGCGTTGATGGTGCGCGTGAGGGCGGTGCGGAATCCCGTCAGGTGCGTGCCGCCATCCACGGTGTTGATGTTGTTCGCGAAGCTGCTGATGTTCTCCGAGTAGCCGTCGTTGTACTGGAGCGCCACCTCCATGGTCAGCGTGCCGGCGTTGTTGGGCAGATCGCGGTCGGCTTCGAAATGGATGGGCTTGTCGTGCAGCACCGTTTTCCCGCGGTTGAGCAGCTTGATGAACTCCGCGATGCCTCCCGAGTATACAAACTCGGTGGTCTTCTCGGGATCCACTCGTTCGTCGGTCAGGGTGATCTTGAGACCCTTGTTCAGAAACGCCAACTGCCGCAGGCGCGTGGCCAGCGTGTCGTAATTGAATACAGTTTCCTGGAGAATGGTGACGTCGGGTTTGAAGGTGACGCGCGTGCCGGTCTTGCGGCCCGCTCTTCCAGCCTTCGCCAGCGGCGCTTTGGGTACGCCGCACGCGTACTCCTGCTGCCAAGTGTACCCTTCGCGCCAGATTTCGAGCTCCAGCCTCTCGGAAAGCGCGTTCACGCAGCTCACGCCTACTCCGTGCAAACCGCCGGATACCTTGTAGCTCTTTGTATCGAACTTGCCGCCGGCATGCAGCTTGGTCATCACCACCTGAGCCGCAGAGACGCCTTCCTCTTCGTGCAGATCTACCGGGATGCCGCGACCGTTATCGATTACGGTCACGGAATTGTCGTCGTGAATGGTCACGCTGACCTCGGTTGCGTAACCTGCCAGGGCTTCGTCCACCGAGTTGTCCACCACTTCATAGACCAGGTGGTGAAGTCCCATCTCGCCCGTCGAACCGATGTACATGGCCGGCCGCAGGCGCACGGCTTCCAGGCCTTCCAGCACCTTAATACTGGTTGAATCGTAGACTCCCCCGCCGTTCGGGCTTTGATTTACATCGTTTGACATATTCCTCTGGTTCAAACCCGCTTGCCGGCTTTGCGATTCCACGCGGGCCTTTCCATGAAGTCCGCTATCCCGCCGAGCAGGCGCTTCAGATCCTCATGGGCATGACTACGTAGCGGTACTGATCCGGTACGCTTTCAGCCTCCGGCCGCATTTCGCCGGCGCTTTTCTGATCTTTCAGCTCGAAGGCGACCCGCTCTTGAGGGATGGCGCGCAGAAAATCGAGAAGGTACTGGGCATTGAAGCCGATTTCAAGGTCCGGTCCCGTATACTCACTGGAAACCGTCTCCTCGCTTTCACCGGTCTCCATCGAAGATGAGAAAATGCGCACTTCGCCGGTGGCGAACTGCACGCGAATAGCGCGCGAACGCTCGTCGGCGAATTGGGCTACGCGCTCGATGGCGGACCGAATCTCGTCTTTTTGCAATGTGGCTACCAGGGTATGATCCTTGGGCAGCACGCGCTCGTAGTCGGGAAAGTTTCCCGTGAGCTTTCGGGTGATGAGCAAACGGTGGCCCACCTGAAAGAACAAATGGTTGTCGTCGCCGGAGAAAACAGCCGTGGCGTCATCGCCCGCTTCGTCCGCCAGTTTTGCCAACTCCGCCATGGCCTTCTTTGGAACCAGCGCGCGAAACGGCTTATCCAGCGTTCCGCTGTTTTCCGGCTTGGCCTGCACGAAGGCTAGGCGATGTCCGTCGGTAGCTACCATGATAAGACCCTCCGGCCGTATCAGCAGAAGGGCCCCATTGAGCGTAAAGCGCGATTCCTCCATCGAGATCGCAAAGGAGGTGCGTGCAATCATGGAAGCCAGCGTTTTCATGGGGATCTCGGCGATCTTCTCCGGCGGCTGCGGCAATTCCGGAAAGCTTTCGCGCGACATCCCCGCAATTCTCGTCCGCGAGCGCCCGCAAGTAATACTGGCCCACTGGTTCTCCAACAGCTTCATGTTCACGTCGCCCTCGGGAAGCAGGCGAACGTAGTCCAGCAATTTGCGGGCAGGAATAGTTCCCGCGCCTTCCTTCTTCACGCGCGCCGGGCAGGAGCAGCGAATTCCCAACTCGAGATCCGTAGCCGTCAGCGTGACTCGATCGTCCGCTGCCTCCAAAAGCACATTGGACAGTATTGGGATGGTCGTCTTCTTCTCTACCACGCCTTGCGACAGACTCAACTCGCGTACTAGATCGGCTTTGCTGACGGTGAATTCCATAGGACCTTAGCTCCTATTGTCTTGATGTACAAGTAAGTACTATAAGAACCGTATTAATAGGGCCTGTGCAAACTGTTGAAGACCACCTAAATTGTACTAAATTCAGCCACTTTCCGCCACCAGAACTTGTGAAACAAGGGTATGGCTGGTTGGCAAGACCGGCCTTCGATCGCAGTTTTACACATTTTCCCTAAAGAGCTTCGCAAAATGAATGTGGAAAAGATAGTTAAGTTCACTGCAATGAGTCCATTAAGCTGTGGATCATCCTGTTTAAATCAGGATCAATCTGACGTGTTTGGTCGATTTTGTTTATGGAATGAAGGACGGTGGTGTGGTGCTTGCCGCCAAAGGCTCTGCCAATCTCGGGCAGGGAAGCATTGGTAAGCTCCTTGGCCAGGTACATGGCCACTTGTCGCGGGTAGACCACTTTTCTGGTGTTGCTTTTTTCCTTGAGCTGCGACTGCTTGATTTGGAAACGCTCGGCAACCGCCTTTTGTATTGTATCCATGGTGATTCTACGATCCTGAACGTGTACCAGGTGCTTCAATACCTGCTGGGCCATCTGCAGGTTGATGGATGTCCCGGTGAGCGAAGAATAGGCTATCAACTTGATGAGCGCGCCTTCGAGTTCGCGCACGTTCGACTTGGTTTTGGAGGCCATGAACGAGCGAACATCGTCCGGCAGCGTGATACGCTCGGCTTCGGCCTTCTTGTCCAGAATGGCCATCTTTGTTTCCAGGTCCGGCGGCTGGATGTCGGCCATCAGGCCCCACTCGAATCGCGAGCGCAGGCGTTCCTGCAATCCGGGTATGTCTTTCGGCGGGGAATCGCTCGATATGACGATTTGCTTCTGATGATCGTGCAGTTCATTGAAGGTGTGGAACAGTTCCTCTTGCGTGCGCTCTTTATTGCCCAGCAACTGGATATCGTCCACCAGGAGGACATCGGCCTCGCGAAAGCGCGTGCGAAATTGGTCCATCCGCTCCGTGCGTATGCACGCAATCATTTCATTCATGAATCGCTCGCTCGACGTGTAGATCACCCGCATAGAGCTGAAGCGGTCCATCAACTCCCGCCCGATGGCGTGCATCAGGTGGGTTTTTCCCATTCCCACGCCGCCATACAGGAACAGCGGGTTGTAACTCCGCGCGGGTTGGGTGGCCACGGAGCGCGCGGCCGCATGCGCGAACTGGTTGCAAGCGCCCACTACAAAAGACGCAAACGTGAACTTGGGATTCAGCAGAATAGCGGCCGGCTCCTCGGTTGGATCGCCACTCGAAACGGCGTGATTCTGAGCGGGCCGCGAAGCCCGCACCTCATAGCCAATCCCGTCTATCGGCAGGCGCAGATCGTGGATGCCATCTCTCACCAAACCGGCATATTCAGTTTCAAGCCACGACCTGGTAGAGCCATCTGGAACGGAAACCAATAGCATGCCTCCATCCATACCGATGAACTCCGTACTCTTCAACCAGTTATTGAAGCTGTCGGCGCTCACCTTCCGCTGGAGGTAGTTGCGGATCTGATCCCAGAGATTCATCTGCGTTTAGACACCCCACGCAAGCGTTTTCCACAGGTTTTTCCACAACGGCGTGGGATCAATCGGCGCTCAATTCCGGAGAATTGTCAGCGGGCCCGTTCCTGGCCGCGCCACTCGATTGCAGATGCGTGTGAATCCGCCAACCGAGACAGTAGTCTAGCACAGCCGGGCGACTTTCCCGCAAGTTTATAAGGCTTCTGTTTTCATTAACTTATACGTAACGTTTGACACCAGTATTGTTTCTGAAGGAAAATAAGGCTTTCCCATCGGGCGGGAGTAACTCAGTTGGTAGAGTGCGACCTTGCCAAGGTCGATGTCGCGGGTTCGAATCCCGTCTCCCGCTCCAAAAGTTTTTTGTCCCCCGATGGTATGATCAAACGTTTTGTAGTGGTTGCCTGCGCCGCCATTCTGGCGGCGTTTTCCATTTGTGCGCAAGAGTACAAATTGGAGGCCGCTTCACCGGCGCCTCCCGACCTTCCTTCGGCGTACGCTTCAGTAGCCTTTCAGAATCCCGGCTATCGCGTCGTAGGCCCCAGCGGCCCCTGGTGCGAGGTCTGGTTTCGGAATTCCCTCCCTAGCGGGCCTAAGCCGGCCGATAGCGCCATTTCTTTTGCCATTCCGCAAGGCGCGCTGATCGGGATGCTGCGCTTTCCGTCGCAAGGGGCGGATCGCCGCGGCCAGGTTATCAAGCCTGGCGTCTACACCCTGCGCTACAGCGACTATCCGGTTGACGGCGCCCATCAGGGCGTCGCCCCGCAGCGCGACTTCGCCTTGATGACGCCAATCGCCGCCGATCCCGATCCCAACGCCACGCCCGCTTTTGAAGCCCTGGTGAAGCAGAGCGGCGGCGCTTCCGGCACGCCGCATCCGGCGGTACTTTCGCTAGAAACGCCGGCCGATCCCAAGTTCCCGGCCGTGACCAAAGAGGGCGATCACGACTGGGTCCTGAACGTGAAGCTGGGCGATCTGCCCCTGGCCATCATCGTCGCCGGCAAGGTCGAATGAAGGGTTCCCCGACCAGTCCGCATTGACCCTTCGGGACGCCAAGTCCGATCCGCCGCGCCGTAGAGCGGGCCTCCGGCCTGCCATGTCGGCATCCTGCCGACATTCTTCCCGCACGCCCGGCGCCGTACGCTATATTGACCCTTCGGGAGGAGAAGAATCCATGCGCCGGAATTCGCTTTTTCTTGCGGGGATCGCTCTGCTGATGGCCGCGTCCGCGTCGGCCCAGTTGGTGGACGAGTTCAACCCGCCGAGATCGAATTGCTGTCTGCCCACCAGCGCCAAGACGCTCGCCGACCAGCTTCAGGACTGGAACCAGCTTGGCCAGTTTCATGCGGCCAACATCGAGTTGAGGAACCAGTCGGCCGACCCGCGGCGCGTGGTCTTCATGGGCGATTCCATCACCATCGGTTGGAACCTGGCCACCTACTTCCCCGGCAAGCCGTACGTCAACCGCGGCATTAGCGGCCAGACCACCCCGCAGATGCTGGTGCGCATGTACCCCGACGTGATCGATCTCAAGCCCGCCGCCATGGTGGTTCTGGCGGCTACCAACGACGTGGCCCACAACACCGGGCCCGAGACCGCGGAGATGATCGAAGAGAATCTCATGGCCATGACGGAGCTGGCCCAGGTGCACGGCATCAAAGTGATTCTGTGCTCAGTCACGCCGGTGAGCGATTATCCATTCCTCAGCGCCCAGCAGAACCAGCCGGGCGGGCGTGGCGCCGGCGCCGTAGGCATGTTCGGCGGCGGCCGCGGAATGATGCGCGCCCGGCAGACGGATCAGCGGCCGCCGGCCGACATCCTCAAGCTCAATGCCTGGATGAAGGACTACGCGGCCAAAGCGGGAGCCATCTATGCCGACTACTTCACCGCCCTCGTGGATGAAAAAGGCTGGCTGAAGGAAAGCATCTCGGCCGATGGACTGCACCCCAACGCAGAGGGCTATAAGCTGATGGTTCCGGTGGTGGAAGCCGCCATTCAGAAAGCGCTGCCGTAGCCAGTGAGTGGGACAGACGATCGGTTTTTGTCGTCTGTCGCGCGGCTCGACAGACCACGGAAGCCGATGGTCCGTCCCACCGCTACCACCCGCAAATCGATTCGATGTAAGCCGCCGAGCCGTCTCTTAGCCAGCCATCGAGCTGCGCCGGCTCCTTCAGTTGCTGGCCCCGCGCGCGTGGGACCAGCGCGAACCGGCGCTTCCATTCGGGCAGCGCGGTCATATCGCCCCACAGCTTTTCGAACTGCGCCACCGGAAAAACGTCTTCTTGCCCCTTTCCCCAGCGTTTCTTGACGTCCTTCAGCGTGATGTACGTGGGCATGCGCGCGGCCAGGTTGCGCACCGCTTCCGCCACTCGCCCGGAATCGTGAAGCTCGTCGCGTTTTAGCCCGAACACCCTCAGCAGTTGGTCGATATCGATCCAGTACGTGGCGCTGTTGTAGAACGAGAGCCGCGATTCGATTTCTTCGTTGGGCAGCGCCATCCCTTCCACCAGGCGGAGCGAACCGTCCACCGCCGCCAGGCCGCCGCCGCGGTCCTCTATATGCCGTTCGATCACTTCCGCCGTAATCGCCGCGCCCTGGTCGATATGGTATCCCAGCAACCCCGAGTCCAGATCCGCGCCCGTGGTGTCGACGTTATGAACCATGAGGTACTTCAGTTGCGGGCGCTCGGCCAGCAGGCGTTCCAGAACTCCGTTGCGCAGCAGGTTGGGGATTTCATACCAGTGGCCCACCGGATGCAGGCACTGCAACGGAAGGTTGTCCGTGTAATTGGAGCCCTCGCCCATCTGTTTGGCCCACGCGATCAATGTGGCGTGCAGTCCCTCGCGGACTTTCTGCGCCTGCTCGTCGAGAATCTGCTGCTGGGTTTCCTCCCAGGCGAATCTCAGGTCGCGCTCCATGGGGACCATGCGCAGCCCGATGGTGCGGCCCGGCGAGAGCAGCAGGGGCCCCGGATAGTGGTAGTTGGCCTCCGCCCGTAAATACTCCTCCACCGCCTGGTGCGTGAGATAGCTGGTGGTGATCACGTGCGGCGGCAGGGTTCCCACCTCGCGGCCCACGCGCGCGCTCTTCGCCAGGTGGACCTCGATGAAGCTTCGCCGTCTTCCGCCCAAAAGGCAGAACGGGTTAAGCGCCTTGACCACGCCCGCGCCCTTGGTCCAGCGGCTGCCGATCCCTCCCGCCATCGAGACCACTGCCACCGCTCCGGCGGCCAGAGCATCGCGGCCCAGGTCGCGGTAGCGCGCCGCCAGCGGACGCGTGGCGTCGAACAACGCCTCCGGATCGGGGTCCTCTATCCGGCTGTTGGCCGGCAGACGGTTCTGCGCGAGGCCGATGCGGCCGGCGCGCAGATCGCTCTGAATGCGCTCGTGGTGCACGGCGTCGAAGCCGTAATCCTGGAGCAGCCGGTCAAGACTGGCGTGTAGCGCGCCTTTCCCGGTCTGCGCTCGCGGCAGGATGTGATCGAACAACTGCTGCACCATGCCGGAGAACTCGGGCGCCGTGCGGCACGCCGCCGAGAAGCGGTCAAGCTCGGCGCGCCGTCCCGGCGAGAGCAGCCGCGATTCCCCCCGCAGCAGCGCGGGCGTGGTCAGGGTGTAATACTCCGCCGGCAGCAGCGCGCGCTCGCCCGCCAGCAGCTTCGCTCCGGTTCCGCGTTCGTTGATGGCGAAATCGTACACCACAGGCTCCATGGCGAAGGGTACGGCGTGTTCCAGGCGCCGCTTGGCCTCGCCCATGATGGC